>Ga0307516_10001928_pt1 | contig 28418 bp, 37 predicted proteins | sample 19_EM_MG_FD_203310 | JGI IMG/M metagenome (GOLD analysis project Ga0307516, IMG submission 203310) | Populus trichocarpa ectomycorrhiza microbial communities from riparian zone in the Pacific Northwest, United States - 19_EM | ecosystem: Host-associated > Plants > Roots > Unclassified | place...
GAGGGGGTCATCCCCGACACCCCTTCGCTTCCTCACCACAAATCTCTTGGCGCCATCGACGGACTTCGTGGGAACTTAGGCCTACCAATGACTCGCTAGAAGTCAGCCGCCGGGAGAATTTCACTGGCTGTGCGCAGTTGCTTTATCATATCACCCACTCGCACAGTTGGGAATAGGCGACCAAAGAGTCACGGAGTTTCCGATCGGGGAAGCCCCGCCTTCGTGATCTGTTCCGTGGACCCAGGAGCGGACTTGAGAGTGGATCATTGTGTTTCATTCCGGTGAGTTTCACTAACGATACAAAGACCGGTGTGACACGGCAGTGTAGGTGTACAGAGTTACAGTACCCAGTCGAGGGTGTGGTCCGAATCGATCAGCGATAAGGAGGAACCGAAGACCTCGAGCCTTGGCGTCGGGGTTGGGAGTGGTGGGAAGAACAAAGAGTGGATGACGTTAAACCTCTACGAATGGTTGCCGTCATTCTGAGGCGTGAGCGGCGAGATCGGGTTCTCACCAGGGAGGTCATCCATTGGCCCGACTATCTCCTCACTGAACAAAACGGGCGCCTTGCATTTCTGTGCCTCCGGGACCTCCTGTATGGTCAATAACGGACACGCGTCAATTACGCCATTGAGCTGGTCGGGCGTCGAATCGCATTCATCGATTACATGTTGGAGGAGTTCGTGGTCCCAGCCGCTCCCAAAGTCTGCGTGAAATCCATAACCTGTGGAATCGCTGAGAAAAGGGTTAGGGAGGGCAAGCACTCGAGCAGAGAAACGTACCCCGTGGACCAAACGAATGGCCAACCATCTGTTTCCTCCCATCTATCGTTGAACTTCTCTGTCGCCCAAAAGGTCTCATAGAACAGGTGAGGCATGGCGACAGGGTGAGTTCTGCAAATCGGAAGGTCAAACCAGTGCTCAAGAGATGCTTCAACCAAGCGACGCACTCTGGGCATTTCCCGTTGTCCAGGTCAGACAAGTAGGCAACGTGGCTCTTATGGTCAGGAGAGTCCAAGTTCATCCCGTCCCAGCAGGATTGGAATTGAAGATCGGCCCGTAACCCCTGCGGGCACTTGGCATTGGGGAACCCGCCAGCGGTGTTCGAGGAGCTGACGTCGGTACCACGGCAGAGCCATCCCACCGCTTCTTCGTCGAGTGCCGCCTGTGTGGATCTATTACCTCGTTCCCAAACCCGTTGTCGGCGCCTAAAGCGTCAACCCTTGTGAGACACACAGTCCCCATTAGTTGTGGCAAGAAGTCTCACGAGGGAGTCCCAGCAAGTATCTTTAACCCGTTCGGAAAGGCTTTCAAACCAGGGCCACCGTTCTTCTTGTCGTCTACACCGCGGAACAAATAATACACGGTCAACCCCCCGTCCGCGACCGCTTCGAGCTTTCCCGTCTTGGGGTCGCGGAAGTACAGCTTTGGATACCAGTAGTTGGATAGACCTTCCTTTGCCACACACGAGGTGCAAGAGGATTGGCGTAGAATATCGTACGTGGTATTTGGGAAGAAGTTGGTACCGCCTTGGACGGTGTGGACGTGTTGGCTGGGTGATTTTCCAGGGTCGGAGATCCAGTCTGTTCGCCCTTCGGTGACGGGAGTGGTACCTGTTCAATTTGTCAGGATGTTCGGGAAGATTGAGGGTGGCTTACAGGGAAGTCGGAACCACGCAGCCACAGGCTGGGGGGTGGACGCGAGCAATACGAGAAGCGGAAGAGAAGGGAAGATCATCACGAGGAAGGGGTATCTGAAAAGAAAAGAAGGGGCGAGGCTCGAGACCACAACGCAGTTCCATGGATTTTATACGTCGTGGCACGGCGAGTTGGGATTAAAACGGTGAACACCAGAGGGAACAACAGAATCGCGCAAGTACGACAGATAAAGGACCGAATCGCCCAGGAAGCCTGGGTTCATTGTGGTCATTCCTGAAATGAAAATTCCCCTGTGGGAATCTCAAACGTTCCGGTATCAGCCCGAGCCAGGAGCGTCCAAGTGTCGCGTTAATGCATGCAATAGTCCGCCGGAGTGCGAGCCAGGGTACCGGCAGGGTGTACATCGACACAACCGAAAGCAAAGGTCGACAAGATAACGGTAATGCGAAATGAGGGTGCGTGGTGGTTTGTATTCAAGGCGTGCGTTTTCCTCGGGGTCGCCACTGCCAGCGAGGCAGTCGCAATGCGCGCCAAACGGTTGGCTGGCACAAAGGGCGCGTAGACTAAAACGCCTCGCAACTAGGCTTCCTCAGTTCGTGCTCTGTAAACCTCCGGCCTCGTATCGACGTGGTTCATGGGGTGTGGACGTAAAGGCCGAGGATCATACGAGGGTTCAATTGGTGACGGAAACAGCCCGAAAGCCCACAGCAACGATAAAGCCCGAGAGATCGTGTAGAAATGTTCGGAAACATGGACAGCGATTATGAGAAGAATATGCTACATATGATTGGATGTCTGAACTTGAAATGTCCTCTTCAATCCTGCAACTTGACGACGAAACCAGAAGTGAATGGCAGGTCGGTGTTAACAACGACAACGCCCTCCTTCTGCGCGCTGGCGACCTTCACTTCCTTGTCGTTGACCAACACTTGCTTGGGGGTCCTCTGCAGACCAAGGAATCGGACGGTGGAGACCTTGACGCCGAGCGGGTACTGGAATGACCCCCCGACAGTGAGAATTCCGTTGGCGTAATCGAACGAGACACAAGTGGTCGCGGACGGGCTGACAGAAACACCGTCGTCTACGTAAAGCTCGCCACTTGCCTTGCCATCAGCACCGATGGCCACGAGAATCTCAAAGTCGGTCTTGCGCAGGTCGGCCGTCGTCATAGCACCTGAAGCCCTAAGAGGGAGAATCGACCCTCCGCGTATGTGGACAGGTATCTGTGTGTAGTCGATGTTCTGGAAAGTGACGTTCTGGCCTTGACCTTCGATCGTTTCGTAAGTCTTGAAATCGTAGAAAGTCCCCTTCGGAAGGTACGCGGTTACAGAAGTCACGTTCTCCTGGGTAACTGGAGAAACGAGGATGGAGTCGCCGAAGAAAAATTGAAGATCGACGCCGTATGTAGCCGGATCCTTGGGGAATAGGTGCCAAAGGGGGTGGAGCACCGGTGTACCGTCGAGGTGGGCCTTGTGGAAGGCAGTAAAGAGATAATCCAGTAGTCGGTATCTGGGGGGGGCGGGAGATAAATAAAGTGCACGACAGATAAACGTGAACGGCGAACCTAATCCCAAGGGCATTTTTCGCAGAGTTAGCCACGGTTTCCCAAAGATAGAACTCTTGACTGATGGACGTATCGCCATTGTGCTAAGTAAACGTAGGAGGTGAGACCAAAGAGCGCATCAGACGAACTGGAAGGGCTCACGTTACGCATGAACGGGTAGAAGGCTCCAAGCGACGCCCATCGTGCGCAAAGAGTTTCTGTCGTATTACCACCAAAGCCACAGATGTCTGCTCCAACCATGGGCACCTGGTATACACTAGCGAAGCCGAGAATGCCGGCGATGGAGTTCCGGTAATGTTCCCACAGACTGAAATTGTCTCCCAACCACTTGCCGACGTCCTTGCCAGCGCCAGCAAACGTCGAGCGGGTAATGATGAGTGGTCGCAATCCGGGTCGGCGGGCAAGGAGTGCGTTCCTGGTTGCCGTGGACATTAGAGTCCCATATAAATTATCTGGATGGGTGTGAGTCCTGACGTCCGAAGCGACATTCAAGGGGCTTACGGGTGTCATAGCTGACGAGACCGTTGGCGTGTTTGGTGTTGGTCTAACAACAAAATTAGATGTCGGTTCCGAACAAATTAGATGTCGGTTCCGAACAGCAACCGTTGGTGTCGACGAGCACTCACATAGGCGGTCCTATCGGACAGGTATGGTAATGCGTTCTGGATCGCGTATGGGGGGTTCAGGAGATTGTCGCCTGCATGTTGTCTCTTCGTCAGAGTCGAATTCTGGAAGATGGGTGTGTTGGGATCTGGTGGCGGGTAGTTGCGGACCGGTGGGAGACTCTGATCCTTCGCCTGCTGGAATGGATCGTCACACGGGTAGGTGCAAAACTGGATGGAACGAAATAAGCATATGTTTCGTGTTGCCCATGCAGGGACTTACGCTCGCTGGCTCGTTCATATCGATCCAGGACCCATCAATGTCCAAACCAGTCTCTGGACTGTAGAACCGTTGGAACTCTCCAGTCCAGTATCCCTGTGTGTTGGAATCGAACCAATCTGAAAACAGCTTAGAACGGGGGGTGGCAGTAAGGGATTGGGTTATTTACCAGGATAGACGGTGACACCTTGGGAGGAACGTCAGTCAACGCTCATGGGGGACTAGGGTTGTACACTTACCAGGCCAGACAACACCAAGGAAATCAGTTCCATTCTCCGCCTTGAGCCAGATATTAGCCTGCTTTCCGCGATCGTACGGTGGGTAGTCAGAGTTTGGCACATAAGCAACGGCAGGATCCGTCATGAGGACTAATTCAAGCCATTCATCAGGAATGTTAACTCGAGGTTGGAGTAGGGACGCTTACTATATTGTTGCTTGTTGGCGTGGAGGTAGTTGATAATCTCACGCATACGCTTGAGGGGGAAATAGGCGGGATCGAGGGTGAAAACTCTTCGCCTATCCATGTAGTCTGGAGTAAGTCAGCTTCAGGACTTGAACTTCTAAACGATAGTTGGTACCGATGTCAGTCCACATAGTCTCGAGGGGAATCTTGGCTTCGGAGTAGCGCTTGATTACGCCGGCGACATCGACATAATCTAGTGGGTCGGAGGAGTTAATACCGCGCTGAAAGGGGGTGGGTACGGGTCTACCTTTGTATCCGAACCGACATTGGTGGAATCCGAAGGACCAATAGGGAACCTCTGCGGGGGTCCCGACGACTTGGGCATATTGGCGAGACACTTCGATCGGATCAGAGGTGCTGCCAGCCAAAAAGTAGAAGTCGATCACTCCTCCGATGACGTTGTACTCGAGCGATGCAGCGGAAGCGCCAGGAGCCTGGTTGATCTTTACATCCATCCCGTTCGAGTTGAGAAGGAACACGCCGTGAGAACCGGTAGGACGGTGCTCAAAGTAGATGGGGTGGTTCCCGTACAAGTTCGTGTTGTTGGGGACACCGTAGGCATCCCTGGACCAAAGGGTGCGGGTATAGTTGTTGGTCGGCAAACGGAAGCTGTCGGTATGCTCGCCAAGACCATAGAGACTCGGGTTTTGGGGGAGATTGGTCTTGACACGGATGTACTGCGGCTCGAAGATTAGGGGGTGGCCCTCGGTGGAGAAGAGTGTTTCGTTTGATTTCGTTCTCACGATCGAGAAGGAGAAAGGTTCGGCGGTGTGCTTGAATTCGATTTCACGCGCCTGGGTTGGCTTCGAAGATGGGCGGGGAACAACCGAATCGGGGACTTGGTAGCGCTTCACGGCTGGGTCGGTGATCTTGACGTGGATTCGAGTGTCTAAGCCGAAGGATCGTCAATATATGCGCAGTACCTCCGCTGGAGGCAGAACGCCGTACCGGTCTCGTACGCCACCTCGAGCTTCAGCTTCTGGATATCCGTCCCGAACACATTGCACGCCTTGCCCGCGAGGGAGAGGTCTGCAGTCAAGGTTGATCCACCGCTGTTGACGTTTGTTGCCTTGTACCCAGGGCAGGCGTCGAGGGTAGCGGGGTCGACCCAGACGGCGGCGGCGGCACCTAGGAGTCCCAAGAGAGTGAGAGGCTTCGACAAGACCGCCATGGGAGAGACAAGGAAGTCGAAGGGGTGGGGGTTTGAGCTTCGATGTGCGTCCGGGCATATTTATATGGCCCACCTGGGATGCGCCGACTGTTTCAAGTCTGGTTCCATCGACCATCACTGCTTCGACGCCAAAAATTCTCTGACTGTTTCAATTCTTGAGAGCGGGAAGCGATGCAAGCCCAATGGTGACCCACCCCCCATGACCTCCAGCGCCGCCAACGGGCGAGACTATCAGAAACGAGCAGAAGAGGCCGCATGCAAGACGCATCTTCTCCCAACGATGTCATCACCCGATATCCTGGAGGCGTCCTCCGGTTGATTCCACACCCAGCCACAGCGGACAAATAAACGCAAACACCCACCGCCCTCCGCCTTCCCACCTTCCTGAGCGAATCCCGCCGCTGTCCCGTTTCCCCCTCCTCCATCATCGTGCCGCGTTTCGTAAACTACACAAAATTATTCCTTTTCTTTAAACATGACTAATACGCCCTCAGGATCCAAGCGCACGTGGGATGAGAGTCATGACGCAGAGCAACAAAGGCGAAAGAAGGCTAGGGACAAGGATGATCCCAAGGATTGGAGAGACGTGTATCTGAACCAGGACAGGAGGAAGTCCTCATCGAATCGTAGAGACCGAGACGGCCGACCCAGACATGAACGGGATTACAGACACGGGGCCGACCACCGACTGTCTCATAGGCCCGACAATAAATCCTCCACACCCCTCGATTATGGTCGAGACGATAGGGGCTCACGCTCAGCCCGCTCGCCTCGTAGAGATCGTGACATGCGAGGTCGCGAGCCCCAGAAACCACCCGGTGTTGACTCTGAGAAGGAAGAAGGCGAGTAAGTGTCGAAAACTTAACCAGTCGTCTCCCCCGTCGCCCATTCTGACATAATCCCACAGGATTTCACCCCGGAATAGTTCTGCAGATGTGTCTGTTTCATCCCGCATGCAATCTCCTGCCGTCGCACACCAGGAATCCCAGAAAGAGCCAGAGCTGGAGATGGAACTCGAGATCTCCACTTCCCCACCACCCGTCGAAACAACGCTTGCCGCACGACGCGCGAAGAGATTGGCCATTCTCGCCAAATACAGTAACCAGCCCACCCCTGTCCCAAGCAACCGCGGGACTCCACTTTCTGGAACCAGTAGTGCGGTCCCGCCGCCTCCGTCCATCGTACCCGTTTCTGATAATGTGTCTCAACTAAACAGAGAGGACCCGCTCACCCCTCTATCTCCATCTACTCCCGCGTTTGATTGTGAGCGTTCGTCGCCTTCGCTCTCCTCATCACTATTGCTTATACCCCCCCCCCAGTTAGGAGGGAATCCGTTTCCGTATCTCCGGAACCCAACGGGTTTACCCTGGCAAAGGACGGTGACGAACAGGCACACGATACGACCCAAACCCAGAATGAAGGCGGGGAACAGGTGTCCGCAGCCGACTACGATCCGAATCAAGACCGTCGAGAGGACGAAGGGAAGCGCGTTCACGACGTTGACGACCACGCAGGGGACGACGTAGAGATGATTGTTGAAGAGGAGGAAGACGATCTCGACGACATGTTCGCTGTTGTGACCACGGAGAAGAAGAAAGCTAAACAGATCAGACGTGTTCTCGTACGTGAGTCCTTGGGGTCAGCCATCACGTCGCTAAGAGTTCTACAGAAACCTGCTGCTCCCGCGCTCGTCACGACCACACTGGACTCCGCTGCAGATCCAGAAGGATATTACTCAGTAATCCTCGGTGAACAACTTGACGGCGGACGCTACCAGGTTTTTTCCTCCCTTGGCAAAGGAATGTTCGCCAATGTGGTGCGTGCCAGAGTGATCGGTGGAGAACCCGTAGATGTTGGCCGGGAGGTCGCCATCAAGATCGTCCGGTGCCAGGAGTCCATGTGGGCTTGCTTCTTCCGTCCATCAGTTCCCCTCTGATTCTTCTTCTTAGGTACAAAGCGGGTCTCAAGGAAGTACAGATGTTGAATAAGCTCAAGCAGGCCGATCCAGACGACAAAAAACACGTTGTCCGGTTGGAGCGAACATTCGAACATCGTGGGCACCTCTGCCTTGTCTTCGAATCTTTGAGGTATGTCTTTACTGCGCCCTACTCTCTTGAAACAACCCTAACGATCGACGGCATAGCATGAATCTCCGGGACATCGTTAAACGCTTTGGCAAAGATGTTGGTCTGAACATTCGGGCTGTCCGGGTATACGCCAAGCAGCTCTTCCTTGCGTTGAACCTCCTGAAGAAGTGCAATATCATGCACGCCGACATCAAGCCCGACAATATCTTGGTAAGTCGCTGTAACCTCGTGTCATTTGATTTCCGGCTCATCGTTGTCGCTGTCCAGGTAAATGAACAGAAGACCGTACTCAAATTGTGCGACCTTGGTTCTGCATCCGATGTCTCTGAGAACGAGATCACACCCTACCTGGTCAGCAGGTTCTATAGAGCCCCAGAAATTAGTCAGTTATTATTTCCCACCATATCATCCGACACCGCTCACAGCGCACGCTCGCAGTCCTCGGAGCGCCCTATGACCCCGCTATCGACATTTGGTCAATAGGTTGCACACTTTACGAGCTATATACAGGAAAGATCCTTCTTCCCGGCCGATCCAACAACCATATGCTGCTGTTGATGATGGAACTTAGGGGCCGGTTCAATACCAAAATGATCAAGAAGGCCCAATTTGGAGACGTATACTTCGACGAGATGGGCGCGTTCATCAGCATTGACAAGGATCGAGTAACCGGCGCGGTATGTCCTTCCCTTTTCTCCTCGGAGATGAGCAAACGTCTGGACCTTATTCGTAAAACCACGTACAGGACGTCGTACGGCATGTACACACCTCCAAGCCATCGCGAGACCTAAGGACACGCCTCATGCCACCGGCGTCTGCCAAGTTACAAGACGAGGAAGTGAAGGTGATAGCCAGTTTCATAGACCTACTGGACAGGTGCCTAGCCTTGGACCCGGGTCGGAGGATCACGCCTAAAGACGCCCTGAACCACCCGTTTCTCCGCGGATAATCCGGCAGTCAGCCCTAGCAGGCCAGGCGTAGGGTTAGAGGTTCTCTGTGCCTTTCTATGTTTATATCGCCATTTCAACCACGATCCAATAGACGAGCTGATTTCGGACCGCTGAAGTCGAAGTGCATGGATTGAAGCCGAAGGAGAAGGCTGCTGCATAGCGGCGGAAATAAGCAAACGCAGTGCCCAATCCAGAGCGTCCCGGCAGTCCCCAGTCCTCATCGGACACTCAAATACTAGCCGCCATGCAACTCCGACCCTGGCCAACCCCTCTTCCGTGACTGGCCGCGGGTGTTATAAAAGATGTGCTCGCCCACCGTTTCCTTTGTCACATTCCCATGGTTTTCCAACTCCTAGCCCGCCTGTTCACGAGCCAGCCAAGATTGCCTACGTTCGATGAGTTGCCTCCATTCCGCGACATGCCGGGGTGTGGCTGGATCTGGGGTGAAGATGACCAGCTGGGAACCGTCAACCTCTTATCTGACGAAGTTGTTCGCCGAGCATGCCGTGAGGAAGTACGGTACGCTGCCACGATCCGTTGGCGAAGTTGCTCTACCCATCCTCAACGCGTTGTCCTCACAGGATCGGCAAGTCGATTTCCCTCAATTGGTCCGTCTCCCAACCTGGAGGTCTTCTGATGATCGGCTAACCTGGTTGTGCGTAGGCCCATAAATTTCCCGGAAAAGGTGAGACATGTGTTCACCACTGCCTGCCGGTGGTTGTTGCAGTCTTCGCATCGTTCGGAGACTAACAGGGCGCTTTTGTTTCAACACAGCCGCTTTTCCATAGACACCCATCCCATCATGAGTCCTTCCTGCACCGTGACTTTGACAACTCGGCGCTGCGGGACGATACGCTGTTCTTGGTGCGTCTTCGTTGCGTCCTCGGATGCGACTCTTGGTAGGCACGTTGACACGGATGTGCCCCCACAGAACACCCAATCCAGTTCACAGTGGGATGGACTGAAACATTTCGGGATCCTGGAACACGGTATATACTATAACAAGTACGAGGATATCATCCCCCCTTTGCGTCACGTACTCTAACTTTGCCCTCAAACGCAACAGCATTCAGGCCTCGTCGATCCCGGTAGGATCGGTGGACTGTGCGGATCCGAACGCCATCGATCCGTTAGCCCTGAAACTGGGGATCCAGAGTCAGTCAACCCTCGACTTGTTTTTGGATCTGCATCGAATTATGCAATGTTTTAGACTGGGCCAACCACGGGATTTGTGGGCGAGGCGTACTCCTGGATATGGTAAAGTACTGGGAGACGAAAGGTACCCCGGTGGACCCCTGGACGAGCTACGCTGTGACGCCAAAAGCGTTGGAGGAATGCGCCAAGGCTCAGGGAGTCCGGTTCCAGCGAGGTGATATCCTGTTGCTGAGGGTCGGGTTTATTCGAAAGTACTACGAGAGCACCCGTGAGGAGAGGAACCAGTTGGCTGATTCGGAGGCGCATAAATTGTGCGCCCCATTTCGTCCTTCACCGCATTCGCGGCCGCCGCCTGAACCTACCCCTGTAGCGCGGGTATCGAGGCTACTGACGATATGAAACGATTTTTGTGGTGAGTCCAAATGGTCATGCGAAACGGCACCGGATTTACGGAGGACTAGGGACAACCACTTCTCCGCCGTCGCCTCGGACCAGCCGGCACTTGAGGCACGTCATCCGTTCTTTCGACGAGACCTCCCCATCGAGCTCTGCGTAGGTCTGGCCCACTCCTGAAGGTCACCTTCACCTACACCAGGTACGTCCTTGATTCCACGAAACTTGCGCCTCACCAATCGTTCCCTTGTTGTTATGCAGACACTGCTTGGGTAAACGCTCTCAAATCTCTTGGCTCTGTGCCGGTCTCTCACAGCAAGATCCGGCGCTTGTATAGGTTGTGGGGTATGCCAATCGGCGAATTCTTCGATCTAGAAGCCCTGTCACGGTTCTGCGCCGAGTCCAGACGGTACTCCTTTTTCTTCTCGTCTTGGCCGTTGAACATGTACGTCATCTCTGCACATCCACACCGCCTATTATTAGCTCATGCCCCTTAGCCTGGGAGGGATTGCGAGTCCTCCTAATGCATCGGTGAGTCGGACTCGAGTCTTCCACGGGTGCATACGATTTACGCGAATGCGTCACAGGCAATGTTTTGACTCCTGTAAAGTCCCAATTTGGGGTCGGCGCGTTAGCTGTGTGATTATCTTATGTTTTCTTGTGTTTCTCCGCGTCCTTCACGAGCATCAGACCTTATTCTCCTATGGAGCTTGTGACGTTGTTATATACCAACGTCAGTTCGGCGGATCTGAATAGAGGGCGCTTTGCCAAATTCTGACGAAAGGAGGCGGAGAACACCAAAGCCATCGCCTTGTCTAGCCTCTTCTCAACCCACTATGACATCGTTGAGGGGTCAGGGACGCGGATAAACTCAGAGCCTGGCGATGGATATAAACCGTTGGTGGGCGGTGCGGGAATCGTCACCTAACTTTCTTTTTAACTCTCGAAGCTTGACCACCTAACTCTAAACCCTACGAACTATCATGTCTGTCAGCCGTTTCTACCCCTTCGACCTCGACTTCCTCGAGGGGTTCCCTGGAGTCCGTGGTCGCCACCCCATCGGTTCGTGGGAGGAGCCTGGCCCTCATGCCTCCCGTATGATGCAGCCAAAGTACGCTCCTGTCTTACCGTACCGGTCTTTCTGTTCAAGTGTTTGGCCACTGACTCTCGCGGGACAGGATGGATTTGTACGAGAACAAAGACAAGAACCTCATGACTGCCACGTTCGAATTACCGGGCCTCTCCAAGGACAACATCCAGATCGACGTTCAGAATGGGAACCTCGCCATTTCTGGCGAGTCGACCCAGTCGACCGAGGAGCGAGACCAGGGATACACCGTCAAGGAGCGTAAGCACGGCAGGTTCGTGAGGACCGTTAAGTTGCCCGATGGCACCAAGGTGAGTAACGATTTTCCTTCCGTCTCGGACCCGTTCAGGTGGGGATTGGTTCTGACGGATTTTTTCTGTGCGTTTGCAGTCTAAGGACATCAAGGCGTCGATGGAGAATGGCATTTTGACCGTCACCTATCCGAAATCCTCTCCTGGCCAGGAAACCCAGCGCATCACGATTGGGTAAACCAAGTCCGAAAGCCCGCCGTTGAAAAAGTACTGTCAGTTTCTGAATCGTTTGTATTTGTGTATCGAAAGTCCTACGAATCGAATTGGATCTGTCTCTTGGATTTCTCCGTTGTGGCTTGGAGCTTGAGCTTGAATACTGAGATCGTGTGCCTCAGTTTAAACGCCTTCACCGGTGTTACACGCCCCCACCGAGACCGATTTTGTGCTGCCGCGTTGGCCTATTCCATCAACTCAACTTACTTCAACATCTCGAGCACTCTTCTCCCCATACCAATAAGTCCAGTCCATTCAACACGGTGTCCATTAAGAAGGCCCGGGGTCGGACTTCCCGCGCGCTGTTGCCTGTACCAGGTCGTTGGATCGATTGCTTACTCCAATCCATGGTAACGCTGCCAGAGTCAAATCACCGCGAGTATTCGGCGAGCTAATTGATCATCAATATTCATCGTCGGTCATCGTCGGCCGACGGTGGGTGAAGTTGCCACCGTATGAGGTCTCACCCACATCGAGCAAGGTTACTAGCAAGTGCTGCGGGGACGAAACTAGTACACGGCCTCAGATGCCAACCTCCTCGAGGATTTTAAACATGAGGTAACTGCTGTCATAAGTTGAGAGAAGTCCCACCGATTTTAAATACTTATCGTGCCGAACGGAGGTCGGGTGTTCGTCCCCCCCACTTACTCCAAGACCCCCATGTCGTCTGAGAGGGATCCACTCTTAACGACCGGTTCGCTACGCCATGCGGATGTACAGGGCCTAGAGGAGGTTAGGGAGGTGAAGAAACTCGGACCGTTGGAGATATCTCGTTCGAACCGGTGGGCCATTTTGGGTGGCATATGGATAGCAAATTTCCTTGGTGTGCGTCACACTATTTCTCGTTTGGTCCAACTTTCTAATTGACCTGCTGCCCCAGGCTTTGAACTGTGCGTGCATGAGCTCCGCTCGTTGGCTGTGCTGAACCATCTTGTGGCTTTCAGCTACCCTGGTGGCAACCCGTATGTCGTGAGACCCCCCTCTGCTCACCCTCACTAACACACCTCCCCAGTGATGCCGTCAATATCCTCCGAATTCAACAAATCCTATCAAGTCAGTTGGCTCGGTACAGCGTGAGGCTTGGCGACAGTTTTCCGGAAATAGGCTTACCACTCGCAGTTACCTTCTCGCAACGTGCACATTCACGCCTCTTTACGGGCGACTATGTAATGTAATGGGCAGGCGTGGTGCCAACCAAACTGCTGTGCTGTTCGCTGGGCTAGGGACCCTCGCTTGCGGATTATCACCCAGCATGAATTTCCTCATTGCCGCGAGATTCGTAAGTGATACATACCCCTAGCATGCAGTTCCTGACTGTGAGGTGGCAGCTTGGTGGAATCGGCGGTGGGGGTGTTTTTACAACTTCGACGTATGTCTTACGCCCCACTCCATCTCCATAAACTTATTGGCGGGGTTAGGATCATTACGAGTGACATGTTTACACTCAGAGTAAGCGTGTGAGACTCGTTGGCTGGATTATCTTATAACTATGATCAACAGTCGCGAGGGCTTGCCCAGAGTGTTGCGAGCATATTCATGGGGGTATATGTGCTCTGTTTTGCACAGAGATACAGTCTCACACCACAGTACAGATTGGTATGGGGGTCGGAGGCCCCCTGGGCGGGTTTATCAGTGATTGGTATGCCCGTTGATACTCTGGAAGTAGGCGGTTTGGCAAGGCTCTGAACCTGATACAGGTATGGGTGGAGAGCAGCATTCTTAATGCAGCTTCCGCTGTTTTTTCTCTCGTTCACCCTCACCGGTTATAACTTGCGATATGTTACACCGGTAAGTTCAGCCGTAAGGCGTGGAATTGGCAAAGTTCGCTCACGATGCACAGGGCAGGGGTAAGACGCCAAGGGAAGTCCTCAAAAGGATTGACTACGGTGGTATTGCTACGACCCTTGCGTGGGTATGTGAACCTCCAAGATTCCCATTCAGCCACCATCACAACTGCCCCAGGTTTTTTCCGCCTTGCTCTTTTTGAGTTACCGGTACAACGAGCAACTGCCGGTAGGTGAAGATCGTCCTTTGTTGACGATTGTTCAAACATTAGGCAGTGGGATGACGTGCGAGTTATCTCGACCCCCGTGGCTGCCGTCGTATTCTTCCTCGTCTTCTTAGTCGTTGAACTGAAGCTCGCCGTCGAGCCCGTGCTGGCACCGTTCCTACTAAAACAAAAAATTCCTGTGCTCGTCGGGGTCAGCAATTTCCTGGTTGCATTTTGTAACTTCTCCGTCATGTACTTCTTCCCGATGTGGTTTCAAACTGTCATGTTGTCGTCCGCTTCCACTGCTGGTGAGTAGGGCAGCGTGAATTTTCTCATTAGTCGCTAACCACTGCGTCCAGGATTACATCTCTTGCCGAACAGCGTCTCTATGTCATTAGGGTCCATGGTTGCTGGGTATGTTTGTTGTTCCAACCAACGTTTGCTTCCCTCTTACCCGTGCCTTGTAGATGGTCAATGCACCGAACGGGGAAGTACAAATCCATCAATCTGACGTTTGGGATCTTCCCCTTCATCGCGACGATGTTGATATCAACCATGAATGAAAATTCGAGTCCTGCGAGACTTTGGTTGAGTATCGTACGTAACGGCCCCACGGCTACCAGACAAGCTCCTAATATTACGCAGATTCCGTTAGGGTTCGGAAATGCTGTCGTATTGCAAACCATGCTCAGTGAGTCACTTCGCGAATCCTCTTTACTATTGCTTTACTCTCTTTTCAAGTTGCTCTCCTGGCCCACATCCCTCGTAAGTCGGACAATCCTTTCCAGAACTCATAGTGTTGACCGTCACGCCCCTCTCTTAGAGTCTGCAATGGCTGTAGGAACGGGTTTTGGGCAAATCTTCAGAAGTGTTGGTCAAGTATGTGGGGTCGCTCGAGTCGTTGAACTTTCCTTGACCCACCGCTTGGTGTAGGTTGGTGGCGTGGCCATTTCGTCGGCGATCTTCCAGTCGGTTCTTGATAGGGAACTCCGAGAGAGAATCCACGGTCCCGATGCAAACGAGGTATCCCAAAATCCCCATGTCCAACAACTCATCTCACTATCCCTCCCCCAGATCATAAGAAGGATCCGAGAATCCGCGAAACTTGTCGTTTCATTGCCACCAGATCTGCAGAGGACTGCTCGTGATTCATATGCCGTAGCTTTGAGGATCGTTTTCACTATGGCTATGTGTTCAACCCTAATGGCTTATATCGTGCGGTTGGCTGTAGGTCCCATCTCTTATCATGTCCGACTGTCGGTTGATTTCGAGTCTACATATAGATCCCGGATAAATCCTTGGACGAGCCGGAGCCCGCAGGCCCGCTTCCACAAGTCCCACAACACCAGTCTGCTCAGGCAGACATTGAAAACGCCGTCGGCTCTACCACCTCTCCCCTGGACACACCCTCCGACAGCGACGATGAGGATCGCAACGAACAAACGCCGATACTTAGGACAAGGGGCAGTAGACCGGACCTTAAGCGACCGAGAAGGCTTTCTGGTTACGAGTCTGTTGACGGCGTTATGGACCTGGAAAGTGATGTTATCGGAGGCTCTGCCCGAAGGCATTGAAGGGCCGACAACCGCGGACTAGGATATTACGGAACTTCATGTTATGTTTACCCAAGCGAACCGTACAACATATACCTGGACACAGGGAATACAGACGCAACTATTAGAAGAGGCATTTTGGGGAGCACCATCCGTTCCTCAAGCGGCGGAGGCCGCCTCGATCCCAGTGATACGGATATCGGGCTAGCGAGCCAAGAGGGGTGAGGGTACGATGAAGTAATATCAGACAAGGTACTCACCCTTCTACGAGCGGCAGGGGTGACCCTATTACACCCCCAACAGCTCAGGTCCTTTAAATCGTCACACTCATCCTGAATCTTCGCGAGTGCGAAGTCGTCAACCTCACGACACCACCCAACATCAATTTTGCTCAACCCGGTGGCGAGCTCTGCAATCATTGTCAGCGACTCGTTCGAGGCAGCTTTCCAACCGTTGATATTGAGTGATTTCAAGTGGCGCCCAGAATGTTGCAGGACCCCATTAAGGGCGAGAGACGATAAGGTGTGGTTTCGAGAAAGATCGACGGAAGCCAACCCTGAATTCTTTTCCCAACTCAAGAAGAATTGACTAATCTTCTCGTCGGTCACCTCCTCAAGGTTCGCCATCACCAAACTCTCTAGGTTCAGAGCGTGTTCCTTGAGGCAGTGAAGGAAGAATTCGTCGGTTATAGTTGTAATCCCCGAAAGATCTAGGTGCTTCAGAGTGGGCCCAAGTTTCTCGACCAGACTCATAACAGCCACCTCCCCAACAAGCTCTGCGTTACCAGGGTAGGCGAGGTCGAGGTACGTCAAAGCCGGGCCTGATGTCTCAAGGAGCTCCAGGAAGTCGTCGCACATCTTTCCGACCTCCCTCAACCTGAGTTCCGTGATCGTCGGGGAATTCTTCAAAAGCTCCTTCAAGCAATTGACATCGAATCGCGGGTTTTGGGTGATGCGGAAGCCGTTAAGATTGGGATGTGCCTTGAAAAAACTCTGCCATGCTGGGGCCCTCACCAGGAAAGGGCCGAGTAGCTCGATACTGGTGAGGTTCGGGAGAGAGGCGTTCCATGAAGCGATGACGGCGTCGTTTAACCGCCCGCAATAATCTAGGCGGAGGGTCGTGAGGTTTGGGTTCAAGTTTGCAAGAGCACACAGAGCGTTTTGTTCGAGATCTAGGATTTGGTCAGGCGACAAATCTGGGTGATCAGAAATATCCTCACTTGTTGCATCGTACAATGTAAGAGTCGTGTTACGGACGTCGTAGAACAACGGGGCGTTTGTCTCGTTCCTGGTGCGAAAGTCATTAATGCGAGGGAGCCAGGGTTCAAATTAAATACGCACAGACTACGGTTCTTGCAGACAGCCTTCGCGATGCCGTCCATATTCATGACTCCGATATCTCCCAGAGCCTCGACGTCGTCGATGTACTTGGTAACGACCTGTTTGAGGGGTGAGACCAGGACTCTTTGGAAAGGCGCAAAAGCATTACGTCGATGCAAAGAGTGACGAGACTGGGAATTTTCAACTCCTCGAAGTTAATGATCTTGCGTTTATCCGCAGGCGCTTTACGCTTCCTTGGAACGGCGGGCTTCTTGAAGGGGTCGGCTCCGGAAGATTTTGCGCACTTGTGGCATAAGAATCCTGGGGGTGGTACCGCGGCCATAGTATATCTGGTCTGGAAACAACGTTAATGTGGTGTCGGAGACAGTGTTAGTGTTAGAAATGACGTACCACAGTGAACTGTTGTTCGCACTTTGCACAGTCCTCGAAACTTCCAACTGGAGGTCGGATGGACTTGTACGAGTCTTTGACAAGGGCGGTGTAGGCATCCTCGTAGTCGTCGTCATCCTCGTCGTCATCTTTCGCCTTCTTTGCTTTGGCTTTGGCCTTTGCTTTCAACTTTACCTCAGCGGCTTTGGTAAGCTTCCGCTTCTTTGGTTTCGGGGCTTCCTCTGGTTCGTCCAGTTCGTCCGAGTTGTATCCGTTGGCAGGCTACAGCAGCGATTAGTAGATGAGAAAATCGGCCGCAAGGGGTTCGACTAACTTCTGCGTTCTGGGCGGTACTGCTTTCCGCCTGTGCCTCACCACGATTCGTGCCCGTTGCCGGTCGATTCGCTGTCCTGGCACGGCGGGCGATTGTCGCTGGAGTTATTCCGGTTTCCTGAGCCAGTTCAGGCGAGGAATTCTGGAGAGCGAAAGAGAACTTACGCGGAGATAGTCAGTAAGGGCTGAAGCGGGACCCTGGACGTTGTTTGGGCGAACCATACCGCACAGTGATGGTGGTTGGATGGAGAGGAGTCGTCCCTGTCACACTAATGAGACGCGGTGTGACAGTATATCACGTGTACGTGACGCCATCCCGCCATTGAACTTTGAACCTGGCGAACTTCGGTCGTTAAGCATGAGCTTCCAATGTGCGTTACAACTTGACTATTCTGGATTACCCTCGTCCACAATAGTACCAAAAGGTTTAATACTGCCGTCAGCCCCTATGGTAATTCGCTGGTCAATCCAAGATTTCTCTAATTTCAATAAGTAGGCAACAGTCTCCTGAATCGTTTCCCTCCAGGGCCTGGGGGTTAGACCGAGAATGTGTGCGGCTTTGGAGTTATCCAAATGGAACCTCTTTGGGTCGATTTCTCGAGTAAAAGCCAGCTGATTCCGATTCCGCTTTGTGGATTTCGCGATAAAAATTAGGGCTTCCTCGAGAGTGAACCATTCGCCACCGAAAATGATACGGTGCCGCCCGGTGGTGTTTAGGCTCTTAACCAGGCCGATCGCGACGTCCCTGACGTCGACGAAGCCACAAGCCGGGGTGAAAAGCATGTCGTTCTCGAAGAGGAGGTTGTAGATGTACCTGTTGGTGCCCAGGGCTGCCAGATCTCCAGGTGGAACACAGAAGCCCGGAGCAAAAGGACCAATTAAGAATGGTGGGTTCACTGCGAATGTGCGTTAGTCTCTGGGTCTCGGCGCTGGTCTAGGAGCCGTATACTTACAAACAGTGACGTTGATGTCACTGTGCTTGGCGGCAAATTTCCAGACCGCACGCTCGGCGAGAGTCTTCGAGCCGGCATGGGTACTCAATGGGACAAAAGTTCCGGCGAGGATCTGTTCTCTCGTAACCGGATTCCAGTCTGTTCAGTGGGATAAAATCAGTCCCCGTTGAAACGAGCCCATGGGGTGGGATCGTACCATCACAGGTGTACAAGAGCTTATCGTTTCTGTCGTCCAATACAGCCCCAATACTGCTGATGACGGAGAATTTCTTGACTCCCCGCTTCGTGGCCTGTCTCATGATGTTGAGGGTTCCGTTGACGGCGGCCTAACCGGACGAAATGGATCAGTCAGCTTGGAATTAACGACTGTGGTGAGAACGCATGCGTACGTCCAGCATCTCGGCATGCGGAAGTTTACCCGGTTGGGGCGAGGCGAGGTGCAACACACCCTTGACACCTGCCAAGCAATCAGTATTACTCCAACTATGCGTACCGTTCGCACCCACCTTCGAGAGCCTTGGTGTAGTCTCCGCCAATGATATCATCGATACCAACGACCTCCACACGGCCTTTTCCATGGTGAGAATCGAATGCCTCCTGGACATCGGCGACTTTGGCGGGGCGGACAGTTCTGAAGATTGAGACCGGTCGAGTTCAGGGTTGGAGTGGAAATACGACATGATGAAGAGGACCTACCCCCGGACTCGATAACTGTCCTTGAGAAGCTGGTTTACAACGTGAGTTCCTAAGAACCCAGAGACACCAGTAACCTGGGCATCGATTAGCAAAAACACGGACACATAATGTATCTGGAGAGACTTACGAGAACAAGCAGTTTGGTCATTTAGAACCAGGTTTTTGGGGCTGGAGATGGGGACTTTTACAGCCATATACTCCAGCCTTTATGCGTTGTTGGGCCTCGGGCTCCGGGCGTGAGCCCCCCAAGGGGTTCCACAAACTGCAGAAAAGACAAGACCGCCCGACATAAGCTAGATTTGATCTTCGATCGGCAGGTGATCGCCAACTTCGATCACAACAACTAAGGTGGAAGGCCCGTGCTCCTCAAAATTTCGAGATCCACTTTGTTCCAAACAATCTGGGTTCCAAAACACTCTAATGGAGCGGTTCTGGTCCGCCCCTACCCGAAAGCTGACGAAGACTTGCCGTTTAGCCGCGCAGTCGACGGCATTGAACGCGAGCGGGAGTGGATTTCGACCCGGCGTCGGGAACGTTCGATGGGCCTCAAACGTAGCGGGTGACGGACCCTCCGTCTCTCTCGTATTAGCCATAGGGGCAGGCTTGCCAATGGCCCTCTGGGCGTACAAGGTTGGCACGTCAGCGATTCCGGGCGTGGAGGGGACAAGAACTAACACGGTGGGGATTCCCTCTAGTGTTTCATGCTTGTCCTTTTCCAGAGGAAGGTTATATACATGGGTATGAATGAATGGTCCTTGTTGTGGGTGAGACAGCGGGGTTCACCGAGATGCAGGTTATGTTCCACCTGGCGCGAGGACCGAGGAGGTCTCTGAATCGATAACGCCGAGTGGGCTCAGATGCGAAGAAATCAAAGTCTCGAGTGATGACGGACATTCGTTATCTGGGATCGTCGTCTCCAGCGCGTCGCGAGAGGCACCGAGGACAAGCACCAACTCATCGGAAAACCCGGAGACAGTATTTTTCTACCTCCAAGGTTCCAATTCCCCTCCTTGTCACCCGCGGGATGTACCCACTGAACGGCATCTCACACCACAGGAAACGCAGGAAATTCACTCCATCGCCTCCCCGTTTTCAAGTCGTTGCTCGATCACCCCTCGTTCAAAACTAGGGCCGGTGTGGTCGCCGTTGCGCCGAGATCGTACTGGAAGTCGACGCCGACCCGTCCTTCTGAGCCCGGTATCATCAACGACTACACCCATGCTCTGAATTACACCGTCAAGAGGTGGCCAAAGTCTCGCGTAGTCATCTACGGTCATTCGCTTGGCGGTTCTGCGGCCGTGCGCCTCACATCTACTCTGGACTCAAAAGAGTACCCCAACGTGCAGGGCCTCATCTTGGAGAATCCATTCGCGTCCGTTCCCGAGATGGTCAAAGTCCTATACCCCCAGCGTTGGTTGCCATACCATTACCTAACACCCTTCGTGTGGGACACATGGGACGCCGTACAGGCGGCGTCGAATACGTCCCAGGGTTCGTTATTGCGGAGGTTATCCAGGGACACGCTCGTCTTGATCAGCGAGAAAGATGAGCTAGTTCCGGGCTGGATGGGGGCGGGCATCCTCAACGCGATGAAGTCGAAGGGAGGGTCGGGTGTAATAATCCGAGATGCCCTCCATGAAAACGCATGGGAACAGAGACAGTGGGCGAAAGAGATAGCCCAATACGTAGACAATATACCAAGTCCTGTGTGATGGAGACGATGGAGCAAACGTGGGAAACCCATCAACCTCTTCCGACTGACACCGTCACCCACTACCGCGTCAAACGGGAAAATCGCGTCCAAACACCATGCCTCCGATGACTCTGAGAGGTATTGTTACCAAGGTCGGCGTTATGAGGAAGACGGCCACTGTGACTGTCTCAAGGTGGGTCATTCATGAACAGACGGGCAAGGTACGTGCGACTCTGTGCCAAGCCCCCACCGCACCCTCACCAAGGTCACTTACAGCGAATTGAGAGGAGTAAAAAGTACTTGACCCACGATGAGAACGATGGTGTGTGGTACGTTCACCTCTGAGTGGGGGTGTTGTCTGATACATCCCTGGCATAGCCCTTCGGGTTAACGACGAGGTCTTAATCCGAAACTGCCCTCCGATATCCGCCCGGAAACGTTTCACGTTAGACCAGATACTTCGCAGCCCGGAGACTCAGCATGAGCTCATGCACAAAAGTGCCGCGGCTAACTCTAGGTTGCCCGTGAACTGAGACAGGTGCAAGCAGATCCGCGAGGTGAGTGTTCACCAAAACATCCCCACAATGCAACCGTTGATACGTGTACAGATTTCGCGTCCCATACCTACCTCCCTGAGCACGCGTTGGAAACCTTCGGCAGTCCAATAATACACTCATCGATATCCGCTTGGTACTCCCCACATTCAGGCAAGAGTGCGAAGTAGGGTCAGTCTTGCGCGAACGGTGATTAGTTAGTTATTTTGTGTAGGTACTACAATCGAATAATGGGTCCCTGGTGATGGAGTATTCACTGTCGGATTTTGCCAAACTTCAACACCTCGATTCCCCTACCCTCGCGACCCAACTCCTTCGAGATGCCCAAGACGTCGTCGTCGCTGATACTCTCCAACCTCTTCAGTTCCCTGTGGATATACCCAACAATATCCGCTATGATTTCAGGATATGTAACATACTTGTCGAGTTGATCCTTTGGGTAGTCGGCGACGCCCGAGTTGTCGTCCTTCCCCTCCTCGGACTCGAAACCCCGCTCCAGGAGCTTGAGTCTGGCCGTGGACATCTTCCCGCCAGTGAGGGGGTTGATTGACCGCCGGAAACCCGGTGAGGTATCGTAAGGGATGCCTCGAGCACCCCGAGCACCGAGGAAGTTTCTCCATACAGCTCCAGCCATCTCCGCGTCGCCCATGGCAAGGCCAAGGTCAAGTGACATCCCAAGGCCGGCCCACTGTTCCTTCATGATCTGCATCTGTTGTTTGACGAGCCTGTCGGGTGCCCGGCCGCGTTTCTTCTGGACAGGAGGGGTGGAGGCGGAGTCTGAGGTAGGTGGTGGCGCATAAAAGTCTGTCTGTACTGGGGCTTCGGAGTCGATGGGTTGGAGAACGACCCTGATTCGATCTTCGACGTCCATGAAGAAATGGTCGATCAGGCCTTGAATGTGGTTTGTGCCGTGAGGCGGTGGGAGTGCACGTAACCGAACCGTCAACAGCCAAATGTGGAGGTTGGTAACGGTGAACCAGGATTGGAATGTCGGGGGCAAATCGCAAGCTGAGATGTTCCGGTGTAAGCCCACGAGGTAACAAGCCGAGTACCGACGGGAGGTGCCCACCTTGCCAGAAGACGCGATCCTCGGAAGCCTTGATGGCACACACCTGCTCATACATTGCCAGAGTCCTACGGCCCGCCACCTGTTTCGTGCTTCCGTAACCGAGAGCACGACCAAGGGCCCGGACAATTCTGAAGGCGACGGGGTTCGCTCGGATTATTTGCACAACCCAAGACCGTTCCGGCTCCGCCTTCCCATATTGGTACGGTTTTGACGAGGGGGTCGGTTGCGGTGTGTCGGGAGGGGGAGGAGCGGTAACCAAATGTCGGAGCTGCTGAGCTCTCGAAGCTACCCGGTAAGCAGCGAAGACGCGCTTCTGGGTCAACCGCTGGGCATACATTTTGGAAGAGGGTGACAGGAGACGGAACCGGGATTGACGCGTCGAGTCGGAAAAAAAGCGACCGCCACACCGGGGATCGAACCGGGGGGCTAACCGCCACAGGGAATCGGATCCGCGGCCGATAAGATTCAAATTTGACGCCGCCAGCTTCGACGACCTATGGCTTCTCCAGAAACAACTCCAATCTTACTCGCCCTCCCTTCTTTTACCCCCTCGTTGGCCCTCGAAGTAACCGTCCCGCCGCCAGCGCAACGCATACCCGCTGACGTTTTCCTTCAGGTTCTCCCGTATGGGTTGACCATCCACAGATTTTTCGTTCAGGCTGACGGCAGAGTACGCAACAAATTTCCACCCCTCCACCTCCCCTTCGATCTTGATAGTGGCGTTGTTTCAGACCCATGACCTCGTAATTGGTCCTGAGTCTCCGCACTCGCACAAACACATCAAATTTACCAACACCATCATTGGCCGATACACCAATCGGTTGCCCGCGAAGAAACTCTCCGTTTCTTCCTCACGCTCCCCAGAGATTGAGGCATCTTTCATTCCCTTGCCGAATGAAACACCGAACGTTTCGTTGCACGGCGGCCAGGTTGGGTTTGATGAGAAACCCTGGGAGCCGATCCCCTTCCCTCCAAGCCCCGGCGAGGTTGAACTGTTTAGCGACAAGGAACTCGGTACAATCGCATCGGAGGTAGCTACCGCGGCCTTCTTCAAACACATCAGCGAGGACGGCGAGCAAGGATATCCAGGAAAGCTTCGAGTAGAGGCCTTGATTGGTTTGCTCCAACCTGACTCCTCACGTGTCTCTGGCTCGGGGGAACTCAACCTCGGCAGTGTCCTCATCGTCTACCGTGCCAAGCTTCTTGAAGAAGGCAAAGTTACTCCAATAAACCTCACCCAAGTGTGTTATGTTTTTTTCGGGACACGTTCAGTTGACTGGATTGAGAACCGCCGTAGCATACAGGGTATAACTTGGACGCCTCGGTTGACCAGAAGGCAGTCCCAATCCACGACCACAAACTTACGATCAAAGGGAACAAGACCATTGAGCTTCATCCGGACATGCTCGCGACCGGAAAGCTCACCTCACACGACCCGAGTTCCCCATACCACTTCCTAAGCCATACCACAATTGGATCAAGGTATCCCGAGAAGGGCTATGACGACTTCTTTGTATTCGATCAAACGGGGGAGCAGGTACGGTCACGTCTCCTGGTTTTCCCGACTTCCGTCCGCTGATCACATTCGACGCTTCAGATCGCGAACGTTTTTAAGGAGGCCGAGCTTCCCGATACCGATCTCGTCCGGGCGATCATCGAGCCAGTTCCGGGTGGGCCGACCGAACCCAAAGTCATCCTTGAGGGATCGCGGAGCGGCATCAAACTGTCCTTCGCCACTAACCGTGAGCGCCTTTGTTTGCCCGAGTTGACGCCGTCGCTAATCCCCGAACTCACCGAGCAATAGAATCTGGAGTGCAATACTACTCCAACTCGTTGTCTGACGGAGCCGGATTCAAGAAGAGGATTCACGGGGGTGACGGGGCTGACGAGACGAAGCCCGGTGGTGGCTATGGCAAGGGGTGTGCTGCTTTCCTCGAGTTCCACGAGGTAAGTCAAGTCCGCATGACTCGGATGAGCGCCCCTCTAAAGCCCCGGGCCATCTGTCCAGCCATACCCCTCATTCCTGTACCCCGACCTCTCGCCGTCCGGCTACGATACTCTGCTGACATCGGGGGAGATCTACAACAATTACCTCAAGGTAGACGTTGGACACACGCCACAGCCGCATGAGCTGTCGTGAGGTTACGCAGTATGGCATGGGTTTAGGTGTTTGTGTGAACATCATGTACTTGGAAACACACACTGTTGCTCGATCGACGCCAGTCCAGAGAAGTGATCGTGTACACAGGTCGATGGCCGAGGACCCCTTGCCGAGGGTTTTTCCGCTTTCGCCTTCGGCCGAAATACACGGGTGGGCTTTTTGGTGATCGTGACCGAGATCGCAGAGATGCCCGAGAGCATTCCAAGCTGCCAAACCAACCCGTTGCCGTTGTCGCAAAACTACATATTTGGATGGGGCTAATCAGATCCAACCTCCCCTACCTCCCCAGTCCCTGTACCCCTCCCCGTCACCGCCTCCTGTAACCATGGCCCTCCCGACGTCCATATCACAGTACCCCGGGATTTTGTGGCTTATATTCGGTTTGCCCAAGATCATTGCACCAGCGTTCGTCGTCTACGCCATTATCTCATGTTCTCTCGGCCTTCTTGTGGGTTGGGAGTCCCTCGACGGCTCAAGGTGGAAAGTCGCTTTGGCGTCGGCGCTAACTTTCCCCACCCTATTTTTCTGTTCGATCACCTGGGTCAGGTTGAGGGTGACACACCGGGCAAGGAGTCTCGGTGCGACCTCCCCTCCGGTCATTGCTGGAAGGCTGCCGGGCAGCCTGGACATCGTCTGGCCGATTGCAAAGTCCAGGTTTACTGCTTATCCAGGTGAGCGAACCTCGCTGGTGTTGCTCGTCACGTGTCAAACGGCTGTTGCACCTCTGACGTTGCCCCATCGCCCGACGCTTACCCTATCGTATATAGGCGACCGCGTCGACGAGTGGCTGAGAGAACGTAACCAGACGATGATCTTTCGGATTTTTTTCGAGGACCGAGTGAGTGGTAAGCCCCCCCCGGGCTGTCTGTCTCGCTTCGGATCCAGGCACCGAACTAACGGATTCCTTCCCGATGGTAGATCTTCACCACAGAACCGGCATACATCAAGGTTTGTCTCTTCCCCGCTCCGGCGTGGTGGCTATACGTGTCTCAATTTCCGAAAATTTGATTATTTGGTTCGCCTTGACAGTCGATCTTGGCAACCGACTTTGACAAGTTCGGGAAAGGTTTGCTCCCGTCCACCGCTATTTGCCGAAGTGAGACTGAGGCAGTTCTGCAGGGGAGAGGTTCCTTGGACTTATGGGCCCCCTTCTTGGTCATGGGATCTTCAACACGGACGGCGCCCCGTGGAAGTTTCACCGTTCGATGTCGCGCCCGTTCTTCGCAAAGGAGAAAATTCGACACTTTCAGATATTCGACCGACATGCAAACGATGCGGTCGGTCAGATCAGAAATCGGTTAAGGGAGGGCACTCCCATCGACATCCAGGTTCGTCCGTCGTCCTGTGTGGCACTGGTCAGGAGCTCACCGCGGGTGGGGCATAGGACGTCGTCTCTAGGTACTCCCTGGATTGCGCAACAGAATTCCTGTTTGGCACGGACGTTTGCTCGCTCTCTGCGGGCTTGAGATACCCACCAGGGCATCGGTTCAGTGCGCAGGCAGAATCTCATCCGTCGAATTTATTCGCGAAAGCGTTCCGTGAGGTTCAGGAAGCCGTCTCACGAAGGTTCCACTACAGTTCCTTCTGGCCGCTCATTGAGTTTTGGGAGAATAAGGTGGACACTAGGATGGGTATAATCGGCAAGTTCGTCGACCCTATCATCTCTGCGGCTTTGCAGAAGAAGTGGGAGAAGAAGCTATCACCAGATAGTGATGAAGAGGATACCCTGTTACAACATCTCGTCAGGCACACGAGCGGTATGTCATCGAGCCTTGACTGACGTCTGCGTGCGAGGCTGATAGAGCCACAGATCACAAGTTTATTAAGGATGAGACTATTAATATTATGATTGCCGGAAGGGATACGGTGAGAACGATACCTTCCAAACCATCGACCAGAGGCTAACGGTGTTTCGTAGACGGCATCGACTCTGACATTCGCCATCGCGATGCTTGCGGACAATCCACACGTCCTGCACCGGTTGCGAAGAGAAATTCTCAGTGTGTTGGGGAGTGAACAGACGCCCACTTTTGAACACGTTAGGGAGATGAAGTATTTGAGAGCGGTGATAAATGGTGGGACTTCTCGACGTTTGATGCGTGTGCCCGCGACTGACCAACGTTTCTGAGCTGATAGAAACCTTACGACTCTACCCACCTGTGTAAGCCGATACCGTTCGAACCGTCATGACGGAGCGATTAACTCAACTTCCGCAGACCATTTAATGCTCGATGTGCCAACGAAGAGATGGTTTGGCCATCTGCGACCGGAGGACAACCTATTTACGTCCCAAAAGGGAGCTCGTGAGTCCTGGTTTCTGTGGTATCACCGTTGGTTGTCCCTGACCTAAATTTTAGATGTATATACTCGATATTCCTCATGCACAGGCGTGAAGATCTCTGGGGGCCTGACGGTAAGTCTTGTGTTTGGCCCACTCACCGGGAGCTGCTTGCTGAAACTGCCCCGTTTCGAATATTGCAGCCCTCTTGTTCGACCCTGACCGGTTCCTCGATGGCCGGTTACGGAGGTACCTTCTGCCAAACCCATTTATCTTCCTCCCCTTCAATGCTGGGCCGAGGATATGTCTTGGACAACAGGTGAGTCCATTCCCAAGTCCACAAATGCCCGCGGTGTGTCGGTGCTAATGCGCTTCGGTAGTTCGCATACAACGAAGTGTCCATGTTCCTTATCCGGCTATTACAGACGTTCTCTAGCGTCAGTTTTGCCCCTGATGCGGACCCTAATTCATTGCCCCCCGCATCCTGGGCCACGGGAACGGCCAGGCGGCCGGTCGAGAGGGTGTGGCTCAAGACGCACCTCATTTTACATGCAAATGTGAGTTTGGTCCTCCATGGCTTCCAACCCTTTATTTCTTACGCCGCACGCCAGAACGGGTCCTGGTTTAGGATGAAGGAGGCGGAGAACGATGCTGTGGATGTACAATGATATAGCCAATGATACTGTGGAGGTGGTCTTTGGACATTAATTTCAGAGCTGACCGAAGTTTTGCTAGACACACGTTAAACACACGTTAATTACACTGTCGTCAGTGCTTGCATTACGGCGGGAATGAGTTCACGAGAACCATCCCTTTGGCTTGTGTTCTTCGGGTTCATGTACCTCTCCGTCTCTCCTCTTCCGGAGGTTCTCGAGAATCTCACTGACGCCATCGACGTCACCCACAGCGGCCTTTCCGCCAACCCAATCGACTACGACGGGCCACTTGAACGCATCGAGGTCACGCTGTGCTTGGGAGAGGACTTGGTCGGCTGTGGCAGGGGATCCCCCCGTGACAAAACTGGCTACACCACCATGAGGTAGGTAAGACTCGATCGTCCGGAGCTGGTCCTTGGTGGGGAGACTGGTGATAACTTCAAGATTGAACTTGAGCGGACCCTTGGAATGACCTGGAGGGTATGAACTGCTCGTGGCAGAACGCAGGAGTTCGAGTGCTCGATCGGAGTTGAGCACTCCCTCACGATGACTGTCGTGTGTGAATAGTGATACGACGGACGTTCCCTGGTGCTCACAAGATGGATATTTGAGGCTAATCTTGGGTTAGTGGTGGTTGTGAGGGGATGCAGGGGTCACGTACGATCGTGCGTTTGAAGGCTGAGAACATGGTCGATGGGAAGTGGGCGAAGGGCTCCGATCACTCACCAGGAGGTGTACGGCAACTAACGAAATGGTGGCTGATGGGGCAGATTTGAACGGGAACATGTGATTGCGACAATTCTACCCAAGATAAGGTCGGAATTTTGAGAGCAGCGAGAG
>Ga0307516_10001929_pt1 | contig 28415 bp, 32 predicted proteins | sample 19_EM_MG_FD_203310 | JGI IMG/M metagenome (GOLD analysis project Ga0307516, IMG submission 203310) | Populus trichocarpa ectomycorrhiza microbial communities from riparian zone in the Pacific Northwest, United States - 19_EM | ecosystem: Host-associated > Plants > Roots > Unclassified | place...
AACACAATTTCGTGCGCCACCAATATAAAATAAAAGTTGTCAAGATTTTTATAGATGATGATTCTTACGATTCTAAGACGTCTGTGAAAGGCACAGTTTTTTTCCGTCAAGTAAAGAGTGGTTTTTTTGGTTGTGTGAAAACGGGCATTTTTGGTGTAAAACGGCCCCTGTACGGAAACTTTTGTCCCTGTACTTTACATAGGTGTTGTAAACGAACCGACCCATGTTGCCACAGCAGTTTTTTGCATTCGGACTTTTGTAACTAACAACCGCCGTCCGTGGAGGGGGCGCTGGTGGTGTGGTTGGGTGTTGCAGCTATCACTCGAGAAAGTGGGCAATCCAGGCAACGAAAAAATGGTGGGTATCCGACCGAGAAAGTAGATATCCTTAGGCAAAAGGCGATCTCTTTACGGATGCTTCCACCTGCCCACCTAACTACCTCTCTGCTTGCTGATAATTCTTCGTGTGCTTGTGTGTGTGATATGATGGTGCGGAGGACGACCGGGAAGTTAACTCGCTCGGATGACGATGGATTTCTCACGGGTGCATATCTTCTCTCTTTGGCGCCAAAACTTCTGGCTGTCCATACTGAACCCAAACAATACGAAACGACAAAGACAGAGAAGTTGGACTTTCATGTTGCTTGCGTAATGCACCCTTTGCCCCTGTGGGTGCGTCATGACGTATACCTATCATGTGTTCACTCCGCTAAGTCGGATTTGCAGCCATCTCGACTGCAAGCCAGCAAATACCGTTAAACAGTTTGTTTCCATTCACAATTTCGAGGCTCATAATGGAATGGATCGATGACCCCCAGAATCCAATCAGTCATCAACAATGCCTCCGCCATGCTTCTATAGTGGGCGGCACGCACGCTCCACTCACCGGTACTCTACTCTGGCGGTCACGTACAATCGACGCGGGGGTTCAGGAGTCCGTAGTGCAGGTCGCTCGGTCGTCTGTTTTGTGTGGCGTTCACATCGGGGACCCGGATCCGCAGGAACCTGATCGGCGAGAATGTCGGTGGAGCGGGAGAACGGCTATCGCAATGCTGTTTGCGGATGACCAGTGTACAGACAAAATACTAAGGCTTTGATGCGCCACCGGCGCCGGGCAAAGGACGCCGAGGGGGGATGACGATGATGACCAAAGCGGAGGCAGTGAAGGCTCGACTTGTGCTGGGCTTGAGAAGGGGTACATGAGGAGAGTTTGCGTGTATGGGGCACCTTGAGGAGCACCACACATCAGGGCGGGACGCGAGGGTCGAGAGGCATCACATAAAGGACGGAACGGCGTGCATTTTGTATGATGCCATGGTCTAGGAATGGGCAGATCTCATGCAATCATCGGCGCCTAGGACCGTTTCTCGAATGCGAGCAGAGGGCTGTAGTGATGGATGTTTCTGGGCTGCTTCACTCTGGCAGCACAGCTTACGTATAAAGCCCGTTGAGAGCTCAGGGTCAATGACGGCAGGTTTATACCCAACTCTTTGTACCGCTTAACCCACCCTGTCGGAGAAATCTCATTCAGTCGCGGTGAGCTGGCTCGGGGTCGAATTCTCTTAAGAGGCTCCCCTCTGCTCCTTCCTTCCTCCATCATCCAACACATTCTTCTGCCCTGATCCGGTCGTTCCGCTGCACCAACCTTTACCTCGAAGCCATATACCCTCGATCTTATATCCTCTAGCGGCTATCTACATGCATTTCCACGCCAAGCTCCTCCCGACCCTCACGGTCTCTACCTTCCTCGCGGTCCACGTCTCCGGCGTCACGTTCGAGGGCCCTGGCAACGGCATCATCGACGGCCAGTGGCTTGCCGGCGCAGCGATCCCACCGCTCGATATTCCCGGAATCGACGAGGACGACATTGTCGTGCGCGCCGATCCGCACAACAACCGTCGCTTCAACTACTCGGTCTTCTCGACCGGTGTGCCCCTCGGCAACATCAACTGCGAGACCTCCGGCGCGTCCCCTACGCTCACCGAGATCGACTCGTGCATCGAAGAAGTCTACAAACGCCACGACTGCAAGCAGGACAACATCGGTGGCAGCAAGTGCCGGCTCATCGCGTCCCACTTCGGCGGTGATATCTCCGTTTGCGGCAAGTATGGAAAGAACATCAAGTGCAGCGAGGTCGCTAAGGCCGCCCAGCAGCTGAAGTTCTTCTGCAGCGCCTACTTGCCCGGCCACGCTGGAGGTTTCTTCACCCACTATGGCGAGTACCAGGGCCTGCGGACTGTTGTTCACTGATTTATGTCATATAGGAGGAGTGTGGATTTTGGTGCGTTGTCCTTTGCCATATATCGGTATGGTGAGAGTTGCTTCGTTGATTTTCCGTCACTTACACACTGGGAAGGGGGGCTCAAAATTTGTGCTATTTGATGCGGGGGAATAACACCTACGGCTTGTTTCTGTATCTCTTCTTTTTTAGAATTCATTTTGCTGAATGACTTCCCCTGCGAGACTTTTGCTTGCCTTCCGTCTTCTCCGGGATTGCACTTTGAACTGCATGCGTTGCCCTCCGCCTGACGGCTCTTAGTCTATGGTCTAGACGCATGGCTGTCGCTTTCCCTTCACTCGCCCAGCCTCTCCGCCAGAGGTTTCTACAGTTCATTTCCTGTCTGCGCTCTCTGCTTGTATGCCAACGGAAGCCAGACCTCCGAGAAGAAATACAGAATGCCGAAGAGCCGGAGGCCGGACTTCACGGTGGCTGGGATTTCCAAGCGGCTTGCTTCAAATTTCTACCCGCTGAAGACAGGTCACTGCCACTCCAGGCAATACCTCAGCCGGACGAAGAATCGACCCACTGCCCAGTGCTAGTGGTGCCGACACCGGACGCAGACCCGGGGCCACCTTTTCAAGGCATGCCCCAAGTGGAATTCCCAGCAGAAGATCCTGTGGGCAGAGGTGCGGAAGGAGAGCGGAAGGGTGAAACACTGGTGCAAGATCCGCGACATCCCGCCGACAGGAGGTGCAACCAGGCGGTACTAGACGCCCTCTCTGCTACGGATGTGGAAGATTGGTCCGGCTGAGGAAGACGCGGGGGTGAGGTGTCATAATGGGAGCGGAGGGGGTGGGAAGTGGAAAGGAGGGCGGAGGCCGAAGAGCTGGGCGCTGAAGGAGAAATACGACTGTTCCCCCCTATACCCTCCTTCGTGGCTTCTACAGGCGAGGAGCAGCGGGCGGGCGTGTTCCCCTTTGAGATTTCTTTGGTGCGCATTAAGTATATCTCCCTGGGACAGGCCTGGGCGAAGGCCAAACAGGAGCTTGTAACGTGCCGACTCCGTGCGGACAGCGGATGGGAACCTGGACAAAAAGTGCGCCGCCATAGTCTAGATAGACTTCTTGCGAGTATGAACCAAAATATGACGACTTCGCCAAGTACTCAGGGATAGCTAAGGTGCAGTAGAATTGCAGACCGGAAACCAATCGAGGCAGGCAAGGAAGGGTGGGGCGCAATCCGTCAGGGGCTTGGGTAGAAAGCACACGTAGATGGGCCAGTCCACTCTTGCTGATCCAACAGAGCCCAAGCACAGTTAGCGGTATTGTCACATGACCAAAATGGCCCACAACACCCATCCTTCTTCCCTTTCTCTTCCTTCTCTTCTTCATCTTCTCCTTCTCTCCACCCCTTCTCTCTTCAATCCCTCTCGCTTTCATCAAACTCAATCATGTGTCCAATCCTCTTTCCCTAGCCCACATATGCAATTATGCGTCCCGCCCTCCTATCAGCTCTTCCCTCTATCTTCTCTCAGTCGATGATCCTCGCGATTCGGGCCCCACTCTTCTCCGCCTTCACCACCGCCGTGTATACGGCCCAACACAATAATATGAACAGCCACCGTGGCTAGATTCGACCAACTATTTAGGTTGTTCATTCCTTCCGTCCCACCCAACACAATGCACGATGGCTAATGCTCGAACAGCAGCGTTCAGCAGCACGCAGAGAGTCCAGTGCCTATATTTTCGACGCAGCGCAGAAATAGCAGGCATGCTGCAGGTGCCGGTATTCCTCCCCTCGTAAGTGTGCCCCTCTTCCCTGTTCCACCCGTCACTGAACCTGACATTCTAAATTTAGACTTATTGCATGCACGATGTTGGAAGCAAGAAAGACGGCGACGTTTACACGGCAATTGAGCACGTGCTGTCGTAATCCCCGGCATCATGGCTGTCTTCCTGTACAAGGGTCCAAGCAGCTGGCCGGTTATAGCGGGAGCAGCCTCCACCCCCCTTTCTGTCTCCTTGCTGCTGCCGTGGTGGAGAAACAGATAGAGCTGGGGGACTTGAATCTTGGCTGATGTGGAGGGGAGGAGCTTCAACAGGTGTGTCCCTAGGGTACAAGAAATGTGTGTTTTACGCTTTTATGATAATTGCGTTAGAATTGCGTGTATAATTGAGCAACTAATGTCGTCTATAATTGCGTAACTAATGTCGCCTATAATTGCGTAACTAATATCGCCTATAATTGTGTAACTAATATATTCTGTATTTGCTTTCTGTAATTCAGGCAGTATTTGAGTTTGCTTATTGTATTCACTGATTGCGCTATTGGCTCAATGTATATCTATATAGTAATCCACAAACAATCCCTTCGCATTCACAAATTCCGCCACATTCTCTACCATTCCATCTGTATTGATCCACGTAGAAAAACCCACTATAGCGATAGCAACCTCGGCAACATCTCAGGATCAATAGGTATACGGTGTTGGTGTTCAGGTAAGGTACTATTAAGTAGCAAGTATTAGTAGGGCACAAAACGTTAGACACAGAATAGTTTGTCAAATGATCAGCAAATGTGCAATCAAGTTTGAATCCTCTCTTTCTGCTTCTGGTACTCCGTATGCACTTCCAGGTATACTGTAATAATGTAGGACGAACCAGCTGCTGGTAGCAAAATCCAATAGTCAGCAGTCAGACAAGCTGAGTGTCGCGGTGCTGGGATCACATGCCCGATGACATGTTCCGACATGTCTCCGGCTCCTGTCCTCGCCGCACCTGTCCCCTTGCCCACCGCGTTCCACCGCTACCTGGAGCCTTGCCGGCCCACCCATTACACTGAGGGAGAGGGTACACAAGCAACGTAAGTAGTGGGCAAGTGAGCAATCAGATAGACAAACACACAAGCAAGCAAACAAGCTCGTGGGCAGGCGAACCAGGGATGAGATGTGCAAAAAAGTGAGTGGAGATGAAATCCAGCCGAGATGGCTCCAGGTAATGGGGAAACAGGGGGGGCTGGTCGAACTGGGGGCTAGTAGATCTGGGACGGCAAGATGGCAATAGCAGAGGCTGGACGACAAGTTAGGTAGACATGAATGGTGAAGGAGCAGTGTTGAAGGGTGTTATAGCTGGTTGTAGAGATTATGGTGGGAATTCGGTAGTAGTGTAGAAGTAGTCTGCACAAGATCAGTACGTGTAAAGGGAGACTAGTAGAGACTCAGCAAACAGTGATTATTCTCAGAGATGATTGTTGACTGGATAGTGATGGTGAAAACAGTTACGGGCGGAGTAAAGGCATAGGGTGAACAGGGTGACGCTTCTCTCTATTGTTTTGTTGTACGAAGAAGAACAGAACAGAAAAAGAGGAACCAGCAGAGCTGAAGATCCTACCCCAGTCTGTGCACCCCCTCCCCCCACTCACACATCTTCTGCAATTGTGTCCTCAACAAACTCTAAGAAACAAGCGCTAAATCCAAAACTAAAACTATACCAATACAAACTCCTGCAGCGCGAAGTATTTCCAAGATTTTTTGTTTATTCATACTCGCATGCGACCTATATAGATCATGGCGGCGTACATTTTGCCTGGTTCTCCTCTCCGCAGTCCACGCGAGGCGGCTCGTTGCAAGTTCCCCTTGTACCCTCCGCCTGGTGGCCCTGTCCCCGAAGAAATAACTGCACACCAAGGAAAGTGACAAAGGAAATGACAAAGGGAAAACACCACCTCCCCACTACTCCCCCCCGTCGATGTCATGAAGGGTGGGGTGGGTAGGAACAGCGGTGGTTCCTCCCCAGTGCCCAGCACCTCCGCCCTCCTTTCCTCTTCCTGCTCCGTCCTCTCCCGGAGCTCCCACTCTGACGCCTCACTTCCTGCGTCTTCATCTACAACCGGCACTGTTTTTCCCACTTCCATAGAAGTGAGGAAGTCCAGCACTGCCTGACTGCACCTCCTGTCGGTGAAGAGATCCCGGATCCTCCACCGGTACTTCCACCGTCCTGTCTCCTACCTCACTTCTGCCCAGAGGATCTTTTGCTCCGACGTATTTCCAAGAGTGACTGGGTGAACGGCGTATGATCTTCTCTTATATGTAATAATCGATAAAGCAATACAAGGTATGTGTGTTTCGCTGAACCGGGAATTTTTAAACTACAGTATCACAACAGCAGCGGCACAGCCCCCCCCGCATCGGGGCAGACCGACGGTCCTGCAATGTCATTTCGATATTAGCATTCTTTGAGAGTACCAGATCATGTAATTCAATGCCGCATCTAGTAGTTCAATGCTACATTTGTCATGGCGCAAGATGCGGGGTTAGGGACATTTGGGTATGGTTGCTTGATTTCGGCATTTGGAAGATTGCCAGCTGGGAGGGTGTATTGGCCTGTGCATGGGGAGGTTCGTCGGCACCTCGTTGTGGAACACCTCAGCCATAGGAAGGTTAGCCGGCAGGGACGGCACCTCTTTCCAGGATGCCTCGGTCATTCTTTCTCTAGGAGCGAAGATGCAACAGAAAAGTCTTTGTACCACCGTTAAGTATATGAAATTCTAAAGAGAAGATTGTAACCCCAGAAAAGTCTATGTAACCATCGTTGGGTATACGAAAATCTAAAGAGAAAAAAAAGCAACCACATAAAAGTCTATGTAACCATCGTTGAGTATATGAAAATCCGAAGAGAAAAAAGTAACCGCAGAAAAGTATACGCTACCATCGTTAAGTATTCAAAAATCTAAAGAGAAAAATGTAACCACAGAAAAGTCTATGTAACCATCATTGTATATGGAAATCGGAAGAGAAAAAAGTAACCGCAGAAAAGTCTATGTAACCGTCATTGAGTATACAAAAATCTAAAGAGAAAAATGTAAACACAGAAACGCCTATGTAACCATCGTTGAATATATAAAAATCTGAAGAGAAAAAAGTAACCGCAGAAAAGTCTTTGTAACCATCGTTAAGTATACAAAAATCTAAAGAGAAAAATGTAAACACAGAAACGTCTATGTAACCATCGTTGAGTATATGGAAATCGGAAGAGAAAAAAGTACCTGCAGAAAAGGCTATGTAACCATCATTGAGTATACAAAAGTCTAAAGAGAAAAGAAAGCAACCACAGAAAAGCCCACGTAACCATCGTTGAGTATATGAAAATCTGAAGCGAAAAAAGTAACCGCAGGAAAGTATACGCTACCATCGTATAATCCCAAAGAAATGGCTTTACTCCACTCTGGTTACTTGCAGGAGCTGATAGTTATATGCCAAATGCACTATACTTTATAGATGCATCCCCAAACAACTTCCACTGCATATCAAACGCAATTACTGGCAACAGCGCAATTAGACTTGCCTACAAATTGCGTCCGTATCGGTAATTGCAGTGTGCCACATTCTATGTTGAATTACGCATTTTTAATGCGTGATATACGCATTGCTTGTACCCTAGGGTGTATCGGACCGGAGTACCACGACGATTGGTGCTGACTGAAATGGGGAAGGTTCACCACGACGAGTGGGGCGCTGGAATTCATTGCTCTTTTCAGCAAGAGCAGTAAGGATTTCATCAACTGGGACTGTGGGCTTATCCTCCCAGCACTCGTCATCGAGGCGATGATGTAAGTACTCGCTATGATATTTTCCGATGAAATGACGCTAACCTCCTTAAGTCAGTCGGTCCACACTTATGCGAAGAAAATTACGAAGGCAAACAAGATGATCTTGGGAACGATTCTCCGCGTCTCCGCATCACCCGCGGCAAAGAGTTTGACTAATACAACTCGATGGACCTCGGCGCCTGAGACCTTGGCTTTCAAAGAATGGTGGCTCGCCACCAAGAAGATCTCTTAATTCGGTGAGACGATGATGGTGATGCTTCATTGATCGTGTGCGACCCTATTGGATCATGACGATATTATATACAGTCCTTTCCCGTTCGCCGTCCGCTGCGCCCTCGAACAGTCCGCCAGCGGCTCGCGGCGACTCCCCCTGCCCCCGCCTGGCCTGTCCCAAGATAAGAAGGAAAGAGAGAAAGACAGTAGGAAAGGAAAGAGGAAGGAACGAGTGAAAGACAGAAAGAAAGCGTAACTAAGGAGACTGTGTACCTCCCTTCTCCCTCTCCCCCCCCGGGTCTGGTGGCCCCGTCCTCGCCCCCACCCTCGTCGTTCTCAAGAAATCCAGAACTGCTCCAGTGCACCGCTTGTCCGCGAAATTTTCCCTGATCGTAAACCGGTTCTTTCCTCTTCCTGTCTTCTTCCGTATCTCCGCCCACATAATCTTCTGTTGCATCCTCCACCTGTCACAGTTCTTGAACAGGTGTTCCCTTGTCTGCGTTCTGTGCCGGCACCACCCGCACTCCGCCGTGTCGGAGTTCTTCGTCCACTTCAGGTATTGTCTTGTGTGGCAGTGCCCGGTCTTGAGCTGATGGTACCTCCCTGCCTTAATTCGGTGAGACGTCGCCACATGGATGTGGCTCCATCATTGGTCCGAGAGGGAGGGGGTGATGCGGAGCGGTTGTAGGACCATCACTTTGAGTAGTGAGCTGGAGTGAAGGATGAGAGCCAGACAGAGGTGGGAGAGGAGAAGGACGACGAGGCCTGATCTGGGTGTCTCGATCGTTGATTTGCGGTTTCCTTGCAGGAGGGCTTCGGCCGCTGGTTTTCCCCTTGCCGCTTGCGGCGAATAACATCGCTCTCCTGGCCTCAGCATGAGGGATTGAGGTTTTTTCTCCACTCTTCGGAGAGATCAACACGGGAGGGTGGAAGCGCAGGAGTGTTACTAGGGGCGAGAGAATCGGCATGCAGATTATCAGTTCTTCACCAGCCCGGACGGAGGAGTAGAAGTGAGAACAAGATGCCGGCCGGCGTGCTAAGCATCGCGCTAATTAGTCTTCACTGTCGCTCTCTTTCAACATCGATCATCCGCCACCACCGAGATCACAGTGACTTGGGTCGCCGGATGAAGAGGCGTAATCTATCACCTCGACGGCTAACGATGGAGTCCCCAATACCAGCAGGACCATACATCACAGTACGTCACCGCGGTTCTCCTAGGGCTGAACGCATAAATGTTTCGTGACAAACTCACACCTCCCTTGTTGATGAGCGACTACTGAAGATCTACCCAGTTGTGGCACAGTACCCATCCCAGCTCTCCGACCCCACCCACCGCTCGGCTTGCATCGGAGCACCGCGCAGCCAGCCGAGCGCAGCCCTCTCTTGTTATTCGGGGTTGCTGCCTCGCCGACCGAGGTCGTGGAGAGAGCCAGAAGAGAGCGGTGAAAGGGGAAGGTGCGAAGCCTTGATTTGTCGGGTGAGACACGGGGAATGAGGAGGAGACAAGGTATAGATATTCTGCCGCCCATCTGGGCCTGGCAGCGCCACTGACACCAACCCCTCAACCCCAGGCTGATACCGCACCGGCAGAGTCGACACCTACGATCCATCCCGCCTGCTCCCTCGCTGCTGGGAAGGCCACAACCGCCTGATTGTACCTGGGACACTGCTATGTTGGCGTGAAAACAATGCCTCCTCTCCAGTACATCCCGTACAGGCGGAATTGCCACAGTCGCCCCCCTCCCCCTTCCCCATGTCCCACTTTTCGGGGAGCCGGCGATTTGACTCCCATTTCGCAGAGCGCCGGGCAAGAGGGAAGACACCCTGCTCCTCCGCCGCCTCGCTCGTGCCCACTGCCAGCTGCTTCGATAACTTCATCTTCCCTCACGTCGACGCGACGCCAACGGCACAGCCATCTGGGCAAAATGTACGCCGCCATGATCTACATAGGTCGAACGCGAGTATGATTAACAAAAAAAAAGCCAACAGCACAGCCGTAGCGCCAACACCCCCACCCTCTGCCTGCCCTCCATCTCGTCCGTAAGTCTACGGCCGTCCGATTTCGCACTAAGCCGTATGAAAACAGCCGACTTTTCTAGCACGGCTGGACGGGAGGTGGTAGTCGATATGGTGGGAGAGGCGATGGAGATGTATTCTAGGTTCGTTCTTACTCTCCTCCGCCGAGAGTGGGTGCGTGAATCCGAGATGCGATCAGGGTGTATCACTCAACAGTTGATGTCCATCCAGTGGCGGATGTGGTGGTAGAGCAGGCAATGTGCCAATGGATCCGTACTGATGGTACTGAATCAGATCAAAGCGAGTGTGTTGTATTCTCTACGGAGTCCGAGCTGTTCGCTCGCCGCTACCGTTCTTGGCGCCCAGAGGACGCTAAACGCTGACTCCCAGTACCACGTATGGTGCCTTGCCGCGAGTAATGAATAAACAAAAAAAAGTATGTTGCCTTGCCGAAAAGCTGTAGTCTTCGAGGTCTTGAAGAACTCCCGTGACTAAGTATACCGCGCGATAAATCGCAATCGTTGAATTTTATAGTGTGCCATTACGGAAAAGGGCAGTCAGTAGCCTGAGCGGATGGGATCTGTGTATACCAAATACGTCCAGGCGAAGATGCGTTTAGATTACAGTTCGTTCCCTGCTCCACCATGATGTCATCTTCGACGAGTGAGATGCCTGCTGATATCGAGGTAGCCGCAGCACGTGAGATCATGCACGAAATCACTGGTAGGTTACGGTGGGTTGAAGCGCAGGCAGCCGTATTCAATTATCCGTAGCAGCACCCCATAAATCCCTCCGCAGCCTCTCAGCACACAAAAAGCAGGAAACAGAAAACGGCTCCATCAGCACTCCCACCACCCGCTACGTCGCCCACTTCTTAGCAGCCGTGGTCCCAGCGTACCAGCCGATGATCGCGATGGGCACAGAGCCGACAGCAACCCACACCGGCGTTTTCTTGTCCCTGACGCCCGCCTCCGGATCGGCCGACAGCGCGAACACGCGCTGGTCGTAGTAGCTCAGGCTGGCCGTGGGCAGGCTGACGTGCTCGTCGTTGACCGTATCGACCACCGAACGGATAACCGGGATCCGGCGGAGAATCCGGCGGACGGGAAGCGGGATGTACATTCCGGGTCGGCTGTTGCGGTGCTGGTCTTGGTCGTTGTGGTTTTCGAGGCGGGTGGCTGGGCGTTGGAGACAGGGTCTGGAGGGGAACGAGATCAACTGGAGACCTCTGGCGACTAGGTAGCTCAAGGTGGGAAATACGTTTGTGTGTATTCGGTGACGCAGGGGTGGATGCACAAGTTTGGTGGTCGTTGCGGACTCGGTTGTTGTTGGCCATGTGGGGAATGGAGGTTGAAAGGAAGAGTAGCCTGGTAGTGAATGATAGGTGAGGGACGTGTCATGACGGCTGTCGAACGTTGTGAGGGTACAGGTGAATGTGACGACGATACGATTTCAAATTCTACCCGGCAACTTTGTAAGGCGTTCAATAATCAAACACATACAGTGTTCAACCCTGAAACAGTAAGAGCTGTGGTGTGCACAGCGTCAAGCGATTAACCCCACGTTCCAACACCCACTACGGTAGGACAAAAAGACCAGTTCGCATAACTACAATCTGTGCATAATTGCTGGAAGACGGGGGGATGTGCCTTCATGGGGGTGGATCCCCAACTGGTGGGAACGCTCCTGGGGAAGGCGTCGAACACGTCAGCCCTGGGCGATGACCGAATATCAGTGGGAATTCTCATGGTGATCTGGCAGTGGGACGAGCTCCGCTTCACCCAACTCGTCAGGGCCTGCATCCGCCTAGGTCACCACCCCAAGCTGTGGAAAATAGCAAGAGGCATGGTCATTCCCAAACCGGAGAAGCCTGATTATTCGAAGGTCCGGGCCTACAGAGTCATCTCACTCCTGGATGTGGTCAGTAAGCTGGTGGAAAGGACTGCAGCATATCTTATTTCAGACTATCTCAAGTGGAAGCGTGGTCTCCACGATAGCAAGTTTGACTGCTACAAGTGCCGGTCCTACATCGATGTGATGGCATTCCTTATGAACCATACACAGCTGGTATGAAAGGAGAAACAGGGGGCAGGTGGTCTCTTCACAGACATTGAGTTGGTATTTAACAATGTCAGTAGGGTGTACCTGGGCAAGTGGATGGAGGCCTTGGGTATTGAGCTGGATCCGATTCAGTAGACAGGTAACTTTATATCTGGCCACCAGATCAAGCTGGTTCTCGATGGGAAGGTAGGGGAGGTAAGTCCGGTGGACGTCGTCATTCCATAGGGCTCGCCAGCAGTACCGATCCTCTTTGTCACATACCTATCAGGAATCTTTGACAAGGTGGAGGCAACAGTGCAAGGTGTCTATAGGCTGTCCTTTATTGACGACATTAGCTGGTGGGTGGAGGGGAATAACGATGAAGTGGCCGCAGCCAAACTATCAGAAGCAGCAATAGCCATGATTGAGTGGATAGGAAGAAATGGTATCACCTTCGACCAAGGAAAGATTGAAGTGGCACTCTTCTATAAGAAGAGGATAGCTCACAAGATAACAGTGGTGGTAGGAGAGAATAAGATTCCATTCAACAAGGAGATAACAAGATGACGAGAGGTATGGTTCAACTCCCAGCTGTCTCCCAAGGAGCACCATACCATCTAGATGATAAAGGATAGAAAGGCAATAACATAACTGTACAGGTTTACCAGGAAGATGGGGCTCTGACCAGCCAACTGCAACAAGGTTATGATGGCATACATTCACTCAGTTGCTATATTTAGGGCAGAACTGTGGTGGAAGGGTGACCTCACATAAGGGACAATCGGTCAGACAAATGAACTCTCACTGCTGGTCAACCAGGAGTCACAGGTGACAATGGGCTGCTTCTGAATGACAAATCTAGGAGCTCTCTTGATGGAGTCTGGCCTTAGGGCAGCAATAGGGCTGTTGGAGAACAGGCAATGGTGCTTTGGGCTACGGGTACTGAGCCTACCATGAGGTAACCAAGCATGAGAAGTAGTGAGAAACCCCATCGGAATCAGGCAGTGGGTCAAGAATGCCCTCACATATTGAGGCCCAATAGAAGATACAGTACAGCTTGAGGAGCTGGAAACCCTTGACATAGAACTGATACAAGCTGAGAAGGAAGCTGCAGCAAAAGTGGAGACAGAGAAGACCCGATCTAGGCTAACAATATTTATAGAAGGGTTGAAATTGGATGATGAAGTTACTGGGTACTTGTTGAATAGATGAGAGGTCTAACCTGGGTGGGTGCCAAAGTGTGACACTGGGGTTATATCGTAATGGCAGTGTAAAGGGTGTTGAAGACTGGTATTATCTTATTCACAGTCGAATAATCTTAGATTTGTTGTTTGGGATTTGTTTTGATGGTTTCTTCTGTGATGGTATTGTTTTGTCAGCTGGCTGGCTCGCTTATAACTTCCTCGCAACTGGGTCACATGATCCCTTTTTTTAGAGAAGACCTTTCTCCATGTTTGTCTACGTAGCTGAGCCTTATCTCCAGACAGAACCTTATAACACCTATCTCCCTACAGGATCTTGCCAGTGGTTGTGAGTGGTTTGGTCATAATCAGTAATAGCGATAAGGTGGAGTGGATCAGTGCCACCATGTATCCCGCCCAGATTATGTGGCCTTCAGCAAGGTTCTATCGGCGATACAAGAAATCCATCTCAATTCCTTCTTCCTTACTGGTGCTTCCTCTATCTCTGCTTATAGGGATGTTCTTCTTTTCTAATAGTTTCTGTACCCTGTTACTTATCTCCTGTCTAGACTCTCTCCACCCTGATATTTGTCATAAGCCCCGCTTATGGCATGCAACTTGCATGCATCCTTACCTTCCCCTCTTCTGCAGTAGCTATCAATTTTGGCACCCACAGGTTATCACTGTTCGTCAGATAACTGGCTCAGCAGTACTGAGGATTTAGAGAATATTGGTGTGCCCAGCTTGCATTGAACTGGCCTCACCCCCCAGTACCCAGGGACCAGTCAGCAGCTTCCACTCAAGGTTACCTACCTTGGCCAAACTGCGTCAGAGATGAATCTTTTGGATGTGACTGAGATTTCTTACCCTCATGACCTTTCTTCGGTATGCTACACTTCAGGGTATAACACTGCTCCCCCCCTCCCCAAGCTTTGTTCCAAAGCCTCTCCACCTCTTGACTTATTGATTATGTGATGTGTTGGAACTGCAGTCCTCCAGCCCCTATATCCCTCCAATCGTCAAACCATGAGGAAAACCCTCCAATAGGAAAAAACCTCATAGTTTTTTTGGCTGACGATCAGCCCTCAGCCTCAGGGATCTGCCCAGGGGCCTACTATCCAGAGTGTTGACGAAGGAGACCATGTAGCGATGGGGATCCCCCAAAGAGGTGATCAGAAGATTGGTTGACCTGGTACACCAGTTTAGTGTAGTGTCCGGAACACCCAATGTGAAGGACTTGCACCAGAGCCAATCAAAACCAGTTTGGCTTTTAACTGGTCATCCCTCGTCCTACCACAGTTAAAGAACAACCATCGTTAACATGGGATTACCATACCTTTACCCTTCTGCTCATTGTATGGTTTGGAAGGAGTCCTTTACCCCTCCTTCCTACTACCCCACAACCTACCCCACAACCATACGTCGACCCCTTCAGCTTTATCATATGCCTGGAGCAAGTTGGGACCTATCTTTCAGTGAGTAGGTAGTTCTTTAGAGTGTCTGGGTTTTTCTTGTAAAACACTTGGAGTTTCTCAAGACCTCCTACTGAAAAGTTGATGTATATTTCTTCCCTCCAGTCCTTCTAGTCCAGATAGTTAAGCTATTTGACGAGGTACAGGATACGGCACCCTTTCTTAGTGCTCCCAAGAACCTTGTCAACATCGTATTTTTTGCTCTACTCGACAGCATCAGCCTTGCGAAGGACTTTAGAGGAGTCCACCGGTGCCTGGTATTTGCTAGTTTGGTAGGGTTCCAACAGCAATACATAGAGGATGTTAAAGATTCTCCATTTCTGGAGGAGGGTGAGTTCCACTACGAGGGCCGAGACATTCTTTTCCACCTGGAAGGGATCATGATTTTTGTTGTCCAGCTTTCCAGATGGTTGACGTGTTTTGATGCTGCATCCATTTAGCATGACCAGGTCTCTGATTTGGTAGGGTGGAGGCTTAGTTCGCTTGGGGTCAGTGTAGTGTGTATCCTCTCCTGCACCGCCTCCAGCCGCTTGTGTGACTCCTTATGGACAGTGTGCATCCAGTGCACATAGAGTTTGCTGGCTGGGTTGAGGGGTCCAGCAGTGGCTATATCGGTGGCAACAGGATGGAATCCATAATTGGCATAGTACGGAGAGATCCTGTTCCCATTGTGATCGAGTTGTTGTAGGCAAACTTGGCCTTTGGCAAGAGACCAACCTAGTTGTCCTGCTCATGTCCAACAAACACTCAAAGGTAGGCCTTGATAGTCTGGTTGAGATATTCTAGCTGTCGGTCAGTCTGCAGGTAAAAGGCCATTGACATTCGTAGTCGAATGCCTGATAGCTGGAGGAATTCTTTCCATTTTTCCGAGGTGAACTGTGAGTTGTGGTTGGAGATACTATTGGTATAAAGTCTATGGGAATTCCAGCCTTCCTGGGCAGAGATAACCACAAGGTCTGCGGCAGTCTTTCCTTTCTTATAAAGTGGCAGAAAATGTGCCATCTTCGTATATCAGTTGATTACCACCTCAAGTTGATCACAACCCTCTGGTTCAGGCAGCTCTGTGATGAAATCCATGACCACAGATTGCCAGGGAGTGGATGGGCGTTCCAGTGGTGAGGAAAGGCTGTATAGGTGGTGTCCAGCTGTTTTGTTCTTTTGGCACTCCAGGCAGCTTCAGACGTAGTTGATGATATGCATATCTAGTCTCGTTGACTTCCAGCTGGGTAAAGGGTGGTGGTGTCAGCTGATCACGTGTGGAAAATATTCGGATAGTGGCCAGCATTGTGGGCTGGGAGTCTGGAAGGAAAAGTACCCCTTATTACCTTCATATAAAATGCCCGTAGCCCAGAAATTTTCCCAACACAACAAAAACAACCCCCAAAGCAACAAAAACAACCTCCAACACAACAAAAATAACCTGACAACCATTATAGAACAAACAGAAAAATTACATGCAATAGAATTGTAAATCTCTCAAATAAACATAAGGTCTGTGTCCTCAAACAATTATTTCCAAACCTCAAAAATACCGACACCGTATATCTACAACCCAATTTCAAACTCTTCCCCACAATCATCGCCAGCATCTAAGTCCCATGACCAGAAGTTCTCGGAATGAGCTCCATTGTCTGGATTCTCCTCCTCTTCCTGCATATCTGTTGCAACTTCATCTCCTGGTATTCCATAAATTTGTGTCTTCTTCATGACAAATTTTGCCAAAATATCTTTTGTACACAATGCAGTAACTCCATTGCTATACAAATCCCGACTCAGTTGTATATTGTTGGTGTTCCGTTGACCAAGGTTCTGGTGGAAAATGTTTTCCTTCAGCAGCTGTCCGAGAATCACAAAAACATCCTTGTTGTCATTTGGATGTGTGTGTGCATATCCCCCTAAAGGTGTTTCTGAAATTTCAAGAATTTGGTAGGTTGAATCATGGAGTGATATGTTATTTGGTGAAACTACATCACATGTAAACTGAGTGGACTGAAATGTTCTGGTTGGGTTGTAAGTTGCCTTAAGACACATTACTTCATACTCGTTGAATTCATTGATGGTAATGAATTTATGGTACAGGCCTGATATATTTAGCAGGCAGTTGGAGCTAGCAATAAATAATCAGTCAGGTGTCTCTGAATGGAGAATTTTATCTACTTACAGCCATAGCTCATGTATCTCTGGTGTCCACTCTTTGACACTGGAAGCTTTTAAATCAAGCATTAAGTTGCGGTAGTTGCTCTTGCTGGATCCTGAACCTTGAAACATTACAGTTACAATATCAAGGTTCTTTTTGACTAGTCCGGAATCTCCAATCCTGATAGCATCATGAAAGTTGATATAAATGAGCGAATGAATCAGAAAGAGGATCGCATTCTTGAAAACAATATCTCGATGGCTTAAGATCTCCGATTCGATTTTGCTCTTGGTGGATTTCTTCCACCGAACTGCACTTCGTATCTGAGAGGTAATGTTTTGTGTCTCATGTAGTCGCTGTATAGCTTCTGAGGTAGCTTTATTCCGGTGGTCGTCCACAGTTTTTAGTTGTAACCAGTCTGTAACCATCTCTTCTACTTGTGTCGGCCATTGACCACTGGCAACTATCTCACTAAGTGAGTTGAAATCAGCAACTCCATACCACTCAATAAGAGCAGCAAAGATATGGGCATCTAATGCTTGTGTCAAAAGATCATGCACAGCATTGAGGTTCAGACACTTTGCACTGATCTCTGTACAGCCAAGCATCTTCACAAATGTCCATAAGGATGCCGGATAACATCCATCAGAACTTCCCATATGAGTAAGGTATATCATATGAATCATCACCATCCTTGTATGTAGGAGACCAGTAACCATCCGTGCCCATTCCATCCGGTATTCCTTCTGATCCTGAACACAAAGCTGCTGACCGGAAGTGATACATACAACCGTAAGTTAATCTTCTGAAACAGGAATAACTTACTTGTTAAGCTGTTCCAAAGTTAAACCAAACTGCTGCTCTGCTACAACCTGCAAAACTTCGAGATTTCCATCAATGGAACTCTCAACGATCTTCATCATAGCAAGTGTGTGTATATCCGTGTAAAGGTGCAGGGTCAGGCGGGCTCCCAGTAGCAGACAGGACAAGGACGGTGGCAAGCGGACGGCATGCAGTGGGGACAGGACAAGGTGGCGGCGAGCAGACGGTGCGCAGCGGGGACAGGACAAGGGCGGTGGCAAGTAGACGGCACACAGCGGGGACAGGACAGGGGTAGTGCGCAGCGAGCAGAGCGGTGTGGAAAAGAGAGTGGTTCTTCTATTAGGAAACTTAGGAAACAAGTTGTTGCGTGAGGAAGGAAAGGGAAGAAGAAGGAAAGAAAGAAGGAAGTGGGTGACAGCTCCTTTTAAGGATATCCGTCGCCCGCTCGGCATCACTCCACATTCCATCCTCCCGCTTGGCGTCACTCCACATTCCTTTCTCCCGCTCGGCATCACTCCACATTCCTTTCTCCCACATTCCTGATGGTGCCAAGGGTCGACGCGTAGCTGGCACGCGCCATGACAGTAACCCCCCCTTAGGCCCGAGTTCCCACGAGGGCAGCCCGAACAGGTGCCGGCCGCTCTGGGTAGCCTCCGTGGTAAATGTCCACCACTTCCACCTCAACAAGGTTTTCCTCGCGTTCCCACATTGGGTCTGCAAACCCCCTCCACTTAACCAAATACTGCAACTGCCCTCTCGCCCTCCTACTGTCCAGAATCTCTTCTACCTCCCACTCTTCTTCGCCCTCAACTACTACAGGTAGGGGTTGTGGAACCACCTGGCCAGGGAGCAGGTCATCAGCGGCAGCATGTAGGAGTGATACCAGGAAAGTTCGGTGTTTTTGTATGGTTGCTGGTATGTCCAACTCGTAGGCATACATTCCGATGGTGCGGACAACGCGGTAGGGTCCATGGTGTTTGTTTTCCAGCTTTCGACTTGGGCGTGCCGTTCTCCAGTTCCGGCCGTCCACCCACACGAGGTCACCGGGTCGGAAGGCTGGTACGTGAATCCTGTACGCGTCTGCCCCCTTGGCCTGTCGTAGCTGGGCGTATCGCATCTCGGTTCGGGCTACTTCGTGATTGAGTTTCAATCGTTCTGCTGCCATTTGTGCCTCCCTCTTTTCCGGAGCATCCACTCGAATGTCCAGCTCGAAGTCATAATGGAGGTAGAAACCGCAATTGGCAAAGAACGGCGACAAGGTTGTGGTGTCTGATACTTGCTTGTTGCCTGCGAATTCTGCCAGAGAGAGATAATCCGCCCAATCATCTTGAAGGTACGCAACGTATGCCCAGAGGTGTTGCTCCACCACTGCATTCACTCGCTCGGTCTGTCCATCTGTTTGTAGGTGGAATGCAGTCGAGAGTCATGCGTCAATTTTCAGACACGAACAGAGGTGCTTCCAAAAATGGGATGTGAATTGCTGTCCTCTGTCTGACACAATAGTCTCCGGTAGGCCGTGGTAGCGGAAGACCCTGTCGCATAAGAGAACGCCCAGTTCCTCGGCTGTAATCATCGTCGTGCAGGGAACAACGTGCCTCTGCTTGGTCAGACGATCCACCACCACACAGATAGTGTTGTAACCATTGGACCGCGGTAGGCCAGTTACAAAGTTGACGGATACGTGTTGCCATAGCCGATCCGGTACCGACAACGGTCTCAGGGCTCCGTATAGCGCATGTCGTGTGGACTTCGTTCGGCGGCAGACATGGCAGTTTCGTACGAATTGGTCGACATCCTTCCTCATTGATGGCCAGAAGTACTTCCTCGTGAGCAGTTCCAGGGTTTTGGCGTGTCCTGGGTGACCCATAGCCGGCGGGTCATGATGGTCTTGTAGCAGTTGCAGCCTAAGTAGTGGGTGGTCCGGCACATAAACACAATCCCTGTAGAGTAGCCGACCATCCCGTTCCTTGAATTCAGCTAGTGATATCTCCTTACATTGCCCGGTACCGTTCCGGAGCAGCCCAAGTATCCGCGTCGGGAACGGGTCCACTCGATAGGATTCAGCAAGCAAGGTGGATATCCTTCCAGCGTCCGGCTGTCCGGCGTCCAGCTGTCCGGCGTCTGGCTGTCCGGCATCCGGCTGTCTGGCATCTGGTTGTCCGGCGACTGGAATGTCGATCTGTCCATCGTCCGGCTGTCTGATGTCGGCCACGTCATTAGCCATCAACCTCAAGCTCTTGACGACGTCCAGCGTATCTGGCCCTCCAGCGTCATCCAAGACGTTGATCCGTCCGACATTCGGAACATCGATCAGGTTCCGAGGTTTCAAAATGGCATGCCGGTTGGTTAGCAGTCTTTCATCCCCCTCCTTAGGGAGATCTCCTGATCTCCGAGTCTAGGTATCCGGCTTTCCTCCTGCTTTTCCTGGCCGATACGTGATCCTGAAGTCAAAACGGAAAAGGAATTCGGACCATCGGGCCTGTTGACGGTTCAACAGTTTCGTGCTCATGAAGTATTCCAGGTTCTTATGGTGGCTCAAAACCTGGATTGGGTGGCGTGAACCTTCCAAGTGAGGCCTCCATTCCTCGAACGCGCAGACAATTGCAAGGAGTTCCTTATCGTAGATTTCATAATTGCACTCTGCAGGACTGTATTTTTTGGAGTAAAAAGCCACCGGGTGCAAGATACCTTCGTCGTCGTATTGGGAGAAGATGCCGGCCGAGACGTAGTCCAAAGCGTCGGTTTTGACTACTATTTCTCGGTCGTAGTCGAAGTGGTGGAGGATAGGGGCCAACATGAATGCTTTTTTGAGGAGATCGAATGCTGCCTGCTGCTCCAGTCCCCACACAAATGGAATGTATTTGCCTCCCTCCTTTTTTGTCATTCTGGTCAATGGCGTCACCACCTTTTAGTAATCTTTGATAAACCGCCTGTAGAAGTTGGCGAACCCGAGGAAGCATTGGACATCTGTAACAATTTTCGGGGTTTCCCAAGTCAAGACACAGGACACCTTCTCCGGATCCATCCGGATTCCCTTGGTGGTGATGATGAATCCCAGATACTTCACTTCCTGCTTGTGAAAATGACACTTCTCTGGCTTCAGGTGTAGTCCCGCCTGCGACAAAGCTTTCAACACCTTATACACCTGTTCCTTGTGCTCCTTCAGGGTATTGCTGTATATGAAGATGTCGTCAAGGAATGTGGTACAGAAGTTGTTGAGGTAGGCATGGAGCACATCGTTTATGAGTGGCTGGAAATCAGACGGTGAATTCGTCAACCCGAATAGCATAACCAAAGATTCGAATAATCCGTAGCGCGTCCGGAATGCCATCTTCCATTCTTCGCCTTCGGCCATACATACCAAGTTGTATGCACCGCGAATATCCAGAGTCGTGAAGTATTTGGCCTTCGACAACCACATCAAAGTTCTTGCAGCAATGGCAGTGGGTAATGATTCTTAATAGTTTCTTCGTTCAGCCCACGGTAATCGACACACAACCATAGACTGCTGTCAGTCTTTTTGACAAAGAGGATTGGTGAGGCTGCAGGGGAGGATGAAGCCCTAATGAATCCCTTGCTCAAATTCTCTTCCAATCATTCCTTTAACATCTGCAACTCGGTTCTGGACATCGAGTACAGCGGGCCGAAGGGAGGCGTGAATCCCTCTCGCAAGGGAATCTTGTGGTCATAGGGCCGGTGGGTGGTAGATTCTTTACCAAGGTTTCCGAAAAGAGTGGTAGGAACTCATGGTATTCCGCTGGTACATAATCCTTAAGATCCAGCTCCTTCGGTTTCTTTGCTTGCTCGCCCACACCGAGCGCTTGATTGATCTCATATAGAGAAGTCGAAAAAATCATCAATTTTTGCTTATACGCTGTTCGTCGGAACGCTTATCCTCCGATGGCTGAAATCTGTATAGGAGAATTTCCGACGAAAGTGCTTTTGACATTTGGCAAAGTGCTTTCGGCGTTCAACAAATTGCTTCCGGCTTTTGGTGACATATTTCTTGTCGTCAGAAAAGTGCTTCTGGCGTTCGGCAAATTGCTTTTGGCGACCGATAAGGAGTCCTTGTGATTGTCAACTTGGTTCTGAAAAGGGCATTTGGGAGACGTAAATAACTGGGCCCCGAATTCGCCTGCCCCCACGCTTACCACTGGCTCCTTTTGAGCTACTTTTGGCGCGAGAGAATCGGTGTGAACCACGGTCGGTGTCTGGTTGCAGTGCGAGGCACAATATTGCGACCCAAATGTGAGGATATGGGAGCTGAACCGGATGGCCACATCGTGGAGCTCCAACCACGAGATGCCCAGGACAATGGGGTAGTGACCAAGCTTTGTGATGAACATCGGCAAGGACTCTTGATGTTCGAGTATTGAGAGATGGATGTTGGCGACATGGGTAATGTCCCTTGAGGATATCGGGCAGCCGTCGATGACCTCAAGGCTTCTTGGATACCGAAGGGGTGTAAGTGGGAGTTGGTGATGGTGTGCGAAATCTTCGTCTACGAAAGCGATTCCCGTAGCTCCACAGTCGATAAGGGCATGGGTGGCAACAGTCCTGTTGCCGAAGGAGATATTCCATAGCACAACAAGATGTTTTCCTTCCATTACTCCCTCACCAACTGACAAACTAGACAAACGAAACACAGACAATGACTTCTTTTGAGTGCGACCAACAACAGTGCCATCATGCAGCTGTTGGTCTAAGCATTTCCCGACTAGTCTTGGCCCCTGGTTCCGCCTCCACCCTTATTTCCACCTCCGCCACTGCCACTGAAAGGGTTCGCAAATGTGTTCGGGTTCAGGTTCCCCTCCGTGTGAGCGGAAGCGGCACGGAAAGGGTTCTTAGTTTTGTTAGGGCAGTGGCGAGCCATGTGCCCGACTCCTCCACAGTAAAGGCCACGCCCCTCAAGTAGCCTCGCAGCCCGTTCTTCTTCCGAGTTTTTCCCCTACCTCCAGTCGCGCTCAGGTCCATAGCGTCGGGGTGTGGGGCCTGTCCGGCACCATTCTGTGGTGGGTTGGGAATCGTGGTGGTGGCTGGGGCTCGTGGGTGTGCGTGGCCTTGGGAATTGCGCTGGTGGTAGGATCGACCCTCGCTGAGATGGATAGCGCGTGACTCGGTATCCGTTTCCTGACACAGTGCCACCAGCTCATCGAAGGTCAGCTTCTTGGTTCTTCCCAATAGCAGTCGGCGTAGGTCATGGGACATTCCCTCGCGCAAGGCATCCAACTTTGCGTCTTCGTTCCAGTTGAGCTTGGAGACAAGCATCTGAAATTCGGCGAAATATGTGTTGAACTCTTTCTTTCCTTGCTTGAGGTTGGCAAGTTTGGCGCTGGCAGTGGCGACAGGGTCGGGGTCGCCGAAGGCATTCTGGAGGATGCGGATGATGACTTCTACGTCCTTCAACTCGATGGTCGCTCCCTTAATGAAGGGGAGAACTTGGGCTTGCGCTCATCCCTGCAGCCTGTTGAAGGTGTATGCCATCCGAATAGTGGGGGTTGGGAAGCGAGTGGGGTCACTGAAGAGTTTAAGGCGGAGCTGGGCGACGAACCCCTCAAGGGTGTTGCGGTTGCCTTCGTAAATGGTGGGGTCGGAGATCTTGTCTCCCTGACTGCGGCTGGCTGCATCAGCGGAGGCCAGTTGGTCTGCAATGTGTCTGGACGAGGCCAATTGTTATTCCAGGTCGTCGATATGCCAGACTGGGTATGCAGCCAAGGTATCCAGGATTTCCTTGACTAGCTGCTTGACATCAGCAAACGCAGAGGGGAGGGTCACATTTTCCGAGAACACGCTGCTGTTCGAAATGAAGCTTAGCTTCTCGTGGAGGTTGGCGGAGATTTCGAGGCAGATCGCCACTGTCGGCTGTGGTATCTCTTCCGACATTTCTTCTGCCATGACGAGGGGTCCTGGGGGCGGTTCGGGGGTTCTGCTACTGGGAGAGCTGGTGGTGACGCAACAAAGTGTAACGGCGCAGGATCAGACGGGCTCCCGGTAGCAGACAGGACAAGGATGGCGGCGAGCGGACAGCGCGCAGTGGGGACAGGACAAGGCTGTGGCGAGCAGACAGCATGCAGCGGGGACAGGGCAAGGGCGGCGGCGAGCAGACGGCGCACAGCGGGGAGAGGACAGGGGCGGCGCATAGCGAGCGGACGGCGCATGGTGAGTAGAGCGGTGTGGAAAAGAGAGTGGTTCTTCTATTAGGAAACTTAGGAAACAAGTTGTTGTGTCAGGAAGGAAAGGGAAGAAGAAGGAAAGAAAGAAAGAAGTGGGCGACGGCTCCTTTTAAGGATATCCGTCGCCCGCTCGACGCCACTCCACATTCCATCCTCCCGCTCGGCGTCACTCCACATTCCTTCCTCCCGTATACCTGATGGCGCCAAGGGTCGAGGCGTAGCTGGCACGCGCCGTGACAATCCGAACTTGTTAGTGGAATTTTAAAGATCCTTGGTAGTGCAATCAGCACAATTCCATTCTCTTGACTTGTTTCGATCTCCTTAGTAAAGTGCTTCCTTAGCACCCGACAAATCAGAGCAGTTGCAATACTGTTGAAATGCTTTTAGTCGTCTGCGAAATTCAGGATGTCGGATGTCTGAAGTGATTTCCAGTCCAGATTGAGTCGGAACAACAAATCCCCACAGATATCTGGTATATGATCTGTAGCTGTCGGGGTGTGAGAAGTTCAACTCCGAAAACTTTGCAAACTTTCATCCGGTAGCTTCTATTTGTGTAGGATATTTCAGACTTTGTCAATATCCTAACCAAGACGGGCTACCAAGGGTTTAATATGGTGGGGAAGACAACTGCTGTAGCAGTAAATATATACATTACCGACTTATTCAGAAGGATTTCTGCTTGTACATGGTGCTTTTTTGCCAAATTGTCATATGTGAGAATCACAGGTTCTCCATTGTGGATCTGAGAAATAACCTCCTATCGAATTTCATTGGCATTCCAGATCAATACAGCTCAGATTGTATCATAAGATACTGATAGGCTGATGTGGTTTATATCTCCAATAGGTTTCTTACTAGTTCGACTGGCAACGAGGTAATACCCCATGATGATCTGTAGGGTGTTACAGTGACAACTCCATGCAAACATCAGCATCCCAATTGTTATGATTACAATCAAGGGATTCTACCTCGGAGATCTGCTTTTCGAAGAATCGGTGTTTTCTTCATACCTAAGCTCCTGAAGTTGCTCGAAGGTATCCACCATTCCATCTTGGAAAAATATTGCCACCTTGTCTTCTTGAACATGACACATCCCACATACAAGTGACTACGTAGTTGGTGCAAGATCCATAAAAAATTTGCCTAAGGTAGAGAAGCGGAAATTTTGAACAGTGTTGGGAGAAATACCTTTGACTCAAATTCGACATCGAGGATCAGCACAAATAGTCTCCACCTCTTCCCTGGTCATTGTTAGCCCCGAAATCACTAGCATGGGAGAGCTATATACCCAACTGATCTGGAGACAAAGTCAACAATCACTTTTGAAATTGGTATTCGACCTGCGTATCTTCATTCACCATACTGTGGGTGCTCTGCCAATGCTTCAATGATTGCATCCAATTCTGTATAGATGAGACGAGAGACTCTTTGTGACACTTTGGGATTATTGCTCACCAACATGCTTCGGAGTAATCTTCCAATGCCATTGTAGCCTGCATTGTTGATCGCATCTAAAGTGTCAAGGATTTGTGTAGCTTGGTTGGAATTCATAGGAGGGAGAATAAGTATGGGATTTTGCGAGTGGGGGTGGAGCCAGGAATGAGCACTAAATGTCATGAACAGGTGTTGAATACAGAGGAGAAATACAGAACACTGAAAGAAATGTAGAATAGCGGGAATGGTGAGAGCTTAGAATGAGCACTGAATATATAGAGTGAGAACAGGATAACTGTAACAAATACTGGACACCCAGAGCACCTACTCGACACCCAGAGTGAACACTGGATGCCCGGAGCAAATACTGGATGCTCGGAGTACCTACTGGACAACGGGAGTGGTGGACACTGGATGTCCGAAAAACATACTGGACACCCACAACGAATACTGGATGCCCAAAGCAAATACTAGACACCCAGAGCGAATACTGGGACGCCCAGAGAGGTGGACACTTGACACCCAGAGTAAATACAGGATACCTGGAGTCTGTACTGGACGCCCAAAGCAAATACTGGACACCCGAAGTCTGTGCTGGACGCCCGGAGCAAATACTGGACACCTGGAGTGGTGGACACTGGATGCCCGGAGCAAATACTGAATGCCCGAAGCGAATGCTGGACATCTGAAGTCTGTGCTGGATGCCCAAAGTCTGTGCTAGACATCCAGAGTGAATACTGGACACCCGGAGCGAATACTGGGACGTCCAGAGAGGTGGACACTGTTAAAGATTGCCCGATCACCGTTTCTCTGAGAGTCTTCACACGAGCAGAGAAAGAGAGAGAGAGAGAAAGAGATTATGTTTGAACGAGATGGTTTGATTGTTGACAGGTGATGAAATTGCCCGAGGTAGACGTAATGAGTATCTTATTCCATGCTATGAAGAAGTATGTAAGAGTATAGAAGAAAGAGAGCAAAAGACGCTGCTATGGAAGAATGCCAAGCTGTCGTTACGAGGATCCCCTTGCCATTGTCGTTGCCATGGCGTTGCTCCCCATGGTGTTGCTGCCGCCGCTGTTGCTTTGGTGTTGCTTCCGTCGGCGCGCCACACCGGAGCGGCAAGAAGCAATTCCAACACACCCCCTCTTCTCGTGCTCTGTACCAAACAGAAATCTCCCAAATCAAGAACAATCCCATTAAATCCTCGTCGACCTCATTAAAACCTCTGCAGTGAAAACCTCGTGGGAAAAATACTTGCTAGTAGGAAAAAGAGTGCGGACTCACGCTTACTGACAGGATGCAAGAACATGCTCAACAAAGAAACCTTCTATCCTCTTCCAATTCCTTATCACCCGCACCCCCCTTTTCTTCGCCAATGAACCGCACCCCCTTTTCCTTTTCGAGATCGGCGTTATTGATCGTATTCGGGTTCTCCGTCGTCAGGGCCGAATGGAGTGAGACCGGTGAGTTGCAATAGTCGTTCGTGTCGGGGAACTGCGAGAGGTTTTGTCAGCAGATTGGCAGGATTAGACTCTGAGGTAACGTATTGGAACTTAACTGCACCTTTCATCTGTTCGTCGTGAACATGGTGATATTTTACGTCAATGTGTTTTGATTTTTGCCGTACGACTCCTGAGGTAATCAATTTGATGGCGCCTTGGTTGTCACATCCAATCGGTACCGGTCCATCAACAATCTTTACTGATATTCCTTCTGCTACCTCCTTCATCATACGCCTGAGCCAGAGGCTTTCCCGGGTGGCGTGCGAACAGGCAATATATTCGGCCTCAAGTGTTGAGAGTGCCACGACGCTCTGAGACTTGGCTTGCCAATGAATCAAGCCAGATATGACAAGCTCATTGTTGACATTGACATTCCCGAGTCCGAATACGCATCCGCCGACAGATTTCCAAGTTGTGAGATTCCCTGCCCAGTCTGAATCGGTGTATCCAACAATAGTAATAGGATTCGGGAGCCATCGGTAATGAATTCGAAATCCGGCAGTAGTCTTCAGGTATCGGAGTACTCTCTTTGCCGCCATTGCATGCACTTCGAGAGGTTGGACATTGTACCGGCTCAGGGTGGTTACACTGAAGGCGATATCCGGTCGACTTCCAAGTGCCGCATACATGAGTGATCCAACCATTGAGAGATATTCTTTGCGGTTTGCCGGTTTGTCCTCACAGTGGGTGTTAGCCAGATCTGTCTGAGGATCAAGTGGAGACTTAGTCGGTTTTGCATCCATCAGTCCGAATCGTCGTATGATTGTGTTGATGTGACCTCGTTGACAGATACTGAATCCTCCATCTTTGGTCCTCTCGATCTCGATTCCTAGGAACTGCTTTGCCACACCCAAGTCGCACATCTTGTACTTCTTTTGCAGCAGCTGCTTGATCCGATGTCCCCGTCCTTCTGCACCATTGTGTGCAAAGAGCAGATCATCCACGTATAGTACTAGAAGAACTCCCTGTTGGAGGTACAGGTTTGGATCTTCCGCCGATTGTCGGAATCCTATGGATTGCAAATATCCATCGATATCCTCGTACCAAAGTCTGGGCACCTGTTTCAGCCCATAGAGAGCCTTCCAGAGGATCAATGCGCTTCCGCTTGGCACGCTTCCGCTCGACGCAAGCCAATCGATTCCAAGCAGCATTTCCATATAAATGTTGTCTCGGTCAATCCTTGGATTTAGGAAGGCCGTTACTACATCCATATGATCAACATCCCAGCCATACTGAGCGGCCAGTGCCAGTATCAATCGGAATGTCACCATTTTGGATACTGGTGCATAAGTTTCGTCGTAGTCGATACCTTCCTTTTGTTCGTAGCCCTTGATGACTAGTCGTGCTTTGTACCGAGTAGATCCGTCCAGATTAATCTTCCTCTTGTAGATCCACTTGCATCCAATAGGCTCTTCTACTGTCCTGTCAGTCATTGGTGTATGGACGGTAGTACCTTTTTCCATTATAGCGAATGTGTGATTCTCCACCAATGCCTGCCATTCCTGGCGCATGGCTTCCTTCCATTGTCTTGCTTGCGGACTTTGTAATGCAGCTTTGTAGGTGAGCGGTTCGCTCTCGTTCTCGCACTCAACAGT
>Ga0307516_10001930_pt1 | contig 28414 bp, 43 predicted proteins | sample 19_EM_MG_FD_203310 | JGI IMG/M metagenome (GOLD analysis project Ga0307516, IMG submission 203310) | Populus trichocarpa ectomycorrhiza microbial communities from riparian zone in the Pacific Northwest, United States - 19_EM | ecosystem: Host-associated > Plants > Roots > Unclassified | place...
TCACGTGTAGAATCACGTCATATACGTGTATTCAGACTTTTCACTTTTCCTGCCTTTCTCTCTAAGACAAGACAATACACACAAGACTTCATCGTTCCATCAAACTTCCATCATAATCTTGACAGTGTTGGCCGCGCGGCGGCCGAGTGCGATCATGTGTTTTCCTTGGGCGCGGCCATTGAGTCATGATGAGCTATGGAGGAACTGTGTCAGTCTTGCGGGCAAGCTGTGATTCCACAGAGGGAAGGAAAAGTATAAAGGAAGGGCGCTGTAGTTAGTCTGGAGATTCTTCTCCACGCAATCTAATATCTCTCTCCACAGACCTACCTCTCTATCCACATGACCGGCGCTGCGACCATCCCTCCCCAGAACAACGAGCCTACGCAAGGCGTGTGAGAAAAGCCGCGAAGAGACCACGCCGGGCGTGATGGATACCACGAGAACAACGAGCCCACGCAAGGCGTCTGAGAAGAGCCGCAAAGAGACCACGCCGCGCGTGACAGATACCGTGAGAACAACAAGCCCATGCAAGGCATGTGAGAAGAGCCGCAAAGAGACCACGCCGGGCGTGACGGATACCGTGAGAACAACGAGCCCACGCTAGGCATGTGAGAAGAGCCGCGAAGAAACCACGCTGGGCGTGACGGATACCGCGAGAACAACGAGCCCACGCGAGGCGTGTGAGAAGAGCCGCGAAGAGACCACGCCGGGCGTGACGGATACCGCGAGAACAACGAGCTTACGCAAGGCGTGTGAGAAGAGCCGCGAAGAGACCACGCCTGGCGTGACGGATACCGCGAGAACAACGAGCCCACACCAGACGTGTGAATACACCGGAAGTCTGAGTACGCCGGAAGTGTGAGTAGAAGCGCTCGCTCCCCAGACCCAAGCCTACTTTGCCTATCGAGCCAGAACAGAGAAGTCGAGGCAGGATCTTGTAAGCCGAGAGGTATTGGTCCTTACCTCCGGGATCCTTTGGTCGATCCGGGCCGCTGCAATGCCTTCTCCCACCAGCCGAGCAATTTCTTCTGGTGTGAGCATGGTGGCGATGTGCTCGGCTTGGAGTGGTATGGCCGCGGGTGGGGGCCTTCCTGCCACCGGGTCTCGCCGTCTCTCCGGAACCGTGTACATGTCGTCGTCATTGTCAGGGCTTCCTTTCGCTGTTTGCCCAGCCGGTTGCGGGGAAGGGGACCGGAGTACCAACCTTGTTCGGGGGGGTCTAGTGGGGCCCCCCCCGGATCCTCCTGCTGCCACCTCCGTGTTCCCTCCCTGGAGGCCGGGAGCGGGAGGTTCTTGGGGAGGGCCGACTGTAGGTATGTGGTGGTGTAGTCGCCCGCCGAATCGCACTTACCTCGGTCCGCAGCTGCTGTTGTTCCTGGGCCAGCCGCTCTGTCTCTTCCTGCTGTTTTCTGGCCCAACGTTCACAGTTATTGTTCCAGGTTTGCTGTTCCTCCGCTCGTTTTCAGTCGGCAATCTGGAGGAATTGTATTGCGTCATTCAGCTGTGTCATGCGCGTGACCTGATGTCCTTCTTTTTCGGCCTGGTCCTTGTCGCGGGCAGTGATTGCCGTCCACACGTCCACGGTGAATTTTTGAGCTGCGCTGGCCGTGCGCATCAGCTCAGTCTGCACCCATTCATGGGATACGGTCGTGTTGGCTTCGGCCGTCTTGTAGACGTATTCCACGGCCTGGGTGAGCAGTTGGTAGTTCCGTTCGATAGCCACGATTCGCCTTTCGGCTCGGTCGTACGCTTCGCCACACAGCCCGTCTAGCTGCTCCAGGTCCCACTGGGCCTGCTGGTGTTGGGTGACCAGCAGTCGAACCCTTGCGGTAGGGTTTGGCAGATCGATCGTGGGTTGATCGGTTTTGGCGTCATTGTAAACTTCCATCGCAGTTCGGGGGTACTCCAGTCGGAGCATATCAACGTTGGATTCTGTCATTCCTTAGTATAGGTTGAGGGGGTGCCCGGTATAGAGGGTTTTGTCGTCTGTGAACTCGTAGTCACAGATGTCCCGAAAGTCAAGTCCTGGGAGGTTTGCGCACTGATGGGCGAATGCGCAGTCGTACCAGTATTGTGTATACCAATGCTGGGGTGTGCAATCGATGGCTTCCGAAGGGATTGGGCCGTCACTGTGTTCGTTCCAGGGAACTTTGTAGAGCAGGGCCTCGATTGATTGGTAGCTCTGATCGAAGTGCTGGGTGGAGAGTGGTTCGAAGATAGTCGCAAGTTCGCGAAGGAAGAAGTGGTCTTGCTCGAACGAGGGCATAAAGGTGGTCTATCGAAGGTGGCTTGTGAACCAAGATTATAGTGTGACACCTGGGTACGCGAGTACGGAGGTGGGGGTAATGATATCGTTGAGTCAGGTTCGATTGGTCTTTATTCACAGCGGAATAATCTCAGGTTCGTCGTGTCGGGGTGATTCGTGAGTGGGGAATGGAAGGTAGTCCATGGAGTTTCGAGCGGTATATATGCAACTCTTTCGGGTCACGTGCTCTTTGTTTCTTCCTGACGTCACGTCAGGGATTTATTCTCAAGACGCGTGGCCCCAGAGTTACGGCACGTGGGTTTGATTGATCCTGACTTGTTCTAGCGATTAGGGTGGGGGCTATCAGTCGTCAACCTCGTATTCCTCCAGACGCTAGTCTTTCAGACTATGCCGGATTCCTATCAAGGTCCTAGTTGGAATGAGATGTGGTTCTTCTGGAACCCATCATCCTCCTAGTTTGCCGCGGGCCCCTCTCTGGAGTTATTCTTACATCCGCTCGTCTTGGCCGTAAGGTCCTAACTCCGGATCTTATCTCCCATCTAGACTCTCTCAGACCTGTCTTGCGACGTGAACCCCGCTTATGGCGTGCGACTCGTAGGATGCTAGCGTTTTCCCCTTATCTCGTTCCCATATGCAGTGGCTACAAGAGTTGGTAGTGCGTCGGGTCTACCCGGCTACGATGACGTAGTGGTATTAGACAGTTTGTGCCCTAGTACGCCACCTTAGCCATCGCTTATGCCGAGGTTACCGTTGCCTTACTACCTCTTGCCAAACTGCTTTCCGGGGTCCCGAGATGTCTTTGGGTATTCCTAGTCCACGTGACTTACTGTTGCTACTTCTTCTTCTTGTTCCTTGTTCCCTTCGCTACCCTCCAGTGTAACAGACCGGTCGTCCCAGTGTCTCACTATAATCTAGGGTTCAAGTCACCTTTCTCGAGAATTTCGACCTTCAGACGACGTCGATTGTCAGCCACTCACTCTCCCTCTGGTCGACACGAGGCAGATGTGTGAAGAGAAAGAAGGTCCTGCTCAACGCCAACGACGAGCAAGGAAGTTTGGGTAGCCAGGGGTCGAGTTGAAGCTCGATGGGACCTGGTAACGCGCCGAAAGGGCAAGGAAGGAAAGATCACTTGCCGGCCGTTACGCCGAGCAGACGTGGTCAAGCCAAAAGGCTAGGGAGAGAAAGACCCCCAGCTGGCCTATGAGCCGTAACTGGGAGGTCGGGTCAAGAAAGGAGCCTTGAGAGCCGGTCCAAGCAGAGGTCGACGATAACCGCAGAAACCGCCTGAACCACACTGCAACAGCTCCGACGACGGTGTCCACAGCACCACGTGCATGGCACCGAAGAATCAGCTAATCCCGCCGGAGACGCAGTCCACAATGGCTGCAGGGCCAGCAAACGACGAGATTTTTTCGTTTTGGGCCTCTACAGGCCTCGAGTTCCGCTGACCTTGTTTCCTCTTTTTCACCGAAACCGGACGAAAATCCCCAAAACCCAGTCCTTTTGGGTCCCGGCGGCCACCAGCTCACCAAGGAACCAGCACTCTTTCTCACTCGAAGCCGGTGAAGTCTTTCTGGATACGTTAGAATACACGTTCCAGGCAACTTTCCGGCTACTCCAAGCCGCAGAAACAGGTATTCGCTGCATCCAATGTGTGAAATCCGCACTCGAAGGCGGTAAGGTCGTTCCGGATACATTAGAATATACGTTCCAGGCACCATTCCAGCTGTTCCGAGCTGTGGAGGTTGGCATTCACTGCGTTCAATGTGCGGGAGTTCGCACTGCATCAGCAAATAAATCAAAAGTTGAAGTATATTGCCTTTTTTACAGGTGAGGCATAAATTTGAACTAGTATTTCTCAAGGTTTCAGCTAAAAATAAAGCACTTTTTTTTTTTAAATCCTTACAGGAGCAAAATATAACTTCTCCTCTTACGGGAGTTAGCGATGCTTACGCGAGCTACGGGAGCTACGGGAGCTCCCTAGGGATTCTCAAATTTTTTGCTGATGTGGGAGCTATTCCTCGACATCGCCCTCACCGACCCGTTGCGAGGTAGACCCTTGGCAGAGCGTAACGCCAATCGCATGCCATCCGGGCAATTACGCGTCTATCGACGAACCCACGGGACAACATACGCCGAGCAAACCTCGTGTAATGGGGTATTCAACCGACGCCAGGCTCGCTGAGCATAGTACAGCAGCCCGCTGGCATCGACGATGCATAATACACCAACATGCCTCTCGTTGGCCCAGTAGCCGGAATGGCAAACTTGACGCTTATTCAAGGCATTCGGAAACCCGTCCTGGAAAGGGGGAGATAAGGATCAAACCGAACTCGGTGATCCGTCACATGAAGCTCGTATGGCAGCCTCAGCCAGCATTGGCGGCAAATGCTCCGTACGTGCGGTACCAAACATACGGCCACAACGTCGTTCTGTGCCGGAGCGCCAGAACAGACGGACCGCAAGGTCAGGAAGGATGCCGTTCCGTGCCGAAGTGCCAGAACGGGTTGATCGAAAGGTCAGTGAGACTGCCGTTCCGTGCCGAAGCGCCGAAATGGGTTGACCGAAAGGTCAGGGAGGCCGCCGTCCCGAGCCGAGCGCCGGGACGGATGAGACGAAAGGCCGGGAATTTGAGGATGGAAATGGGATGCCTTCACCGGAAGGTGAGCACCGGGCACCAGACTCAGGAGGTCAAGTGTCCCTTGGAATATGGACGGCATCGACAGCAATACGATGTCATGACCGATACGATCTGACGAACATGCCATTCGACAGCTACCGGCTCAAGGAATGGTTACAGAGTTTTTTCCTGCTGGGTTTTTCTCGATAACCAGAGCGGTAGGCTGGGAGGCTAGGTTCTAAGGTCACCTTACAGAACCGTCACGTGTTTCGTCGATTTGAAACGCCAAAGGGCTACGGGCTCACAACGATTTGAGAGACTTTTTCCCACGGGGTTTTTCAGTCTCAAGGATCGAGCGGTAGCAGGGTATATGATCCTAACACGTCAACGGACTATGGGCTCACCGATTTGAGAGACTTTTTCCCACGCGGTTTTTATCTGAATAATCGAGCAATAGTATAGGGCTGAACGACTATACGCACAACACCATCCTATAGCTTCGGGACGAAGCTCAGGAAGGGGCGGATAGTGTTACACCCTAAATATTACGGGTCGGACATTCGGATACGGACAGGGCAGGAAGGTATCGGAAACTCGTCTCACGGTCTTAGGACGGCATAATGAGACCATGCAACCGACAGCGTCGGGGCTCGGCTCGGGTCAACCGACTCTGCAGTACCAGGAAACCCCTGGGTCAAGTACTGGCACCGACCGGCAAGGCGCAAACGCTGCCGCAGAGTGTTACACCCTAAATACTACAGGGTTGGAATACGGATACGGACCAGGCAGGAAGGTATTGGAAACTCGTCACACAGTCTTAGGACGGCATACCGAGACCGGGCAACCGACAGCGTCGGGGCTCGGCTCGGGTCAACCGACTCTGCGGCACCAGGAGGTCCCTGGGCCAAGTACCGGCGCAGACCGGGAAAGCGCAAGCGCTGCCGCGGAGGAAGACAACCTTGGTGGTCATCATAAGAAGGACAAGCAATCGGAAGGAAACGGGAACGCAAGGAGTTGCGAGTCTAGATCGCGGAATAGGAGCGGGGTTGTTTCTAGAGGCGCGGCCCAGAGGAACATCACCACGAGTCGGGAATAGCTGTATCGTTGCAGACGGCCTGGGGCCCGAGGCGATACTGCTGCACCCCGTTGTCAGGAGACATGAGGGATCATGCTACCACTTGCATCCTCGTCATTGACACCCAATTAGGGCACTGAACTCTGGGTTTTGCCAGCGCAGGGAGCGTGAGCGTGTCCCCCACTTATCCGAGATGCTTACAGCGATTATGATGCAGGGCATACGCCGCACCAAGGTGAGGGACGTCGAGTTGAACGAAAACTGGAGCGGAGGCTTGTCCGCATGCCAATCCTGTAGCGCTGGGCAGCCCCCAGACCAAGTACCAGCTCGTGTTCGGGAAAGTGCAAACACCGCTATAGGACCGCACCTCAAGGTTCGAGAGTCTATGGGGAAAGATATGGGTCGGAGCTATGCCTTGATGCCGTCGCGGCCGAAGAAAGGATAGCTGGTACAGTTGAGGGTTCGTTGCTCCGGCTCAGGTCGAGTAACGTAATCAACCCCGCACACAACCCAATCGTATAACCCAATGACGACGAGATAACTGAGGCACCTGTTCTGGCCACTCTCCGGAGGATACGTGGAAGCGCTACTGTCCAATCCAATCGAGTTATCCTCTTTACGCTGATGAAGTCTAGTGCCAAGGCGAAGAGTTTTCACGTCGCGGTGCGGGGTAATTTCCCCGCAGCACGTGACTTCGCCGAGCCGGATACTTATACGACGACCCGCCGACGAGTGGTTGGGAACGACATCGACATCATCAGCAGAATCATCACCTGAATCGGCTAAACATCATCGAAACGATCATCGGAATCATCATCGAAATGATCATCGGAATGATCATTGAAACGACATCGACATCATCAGCGGAATCACCACTTGAATCGTCTAACGATCAACGGACCACCTACCGGTGACCCAGACATCGAGTCACCGACCTTCCCCCAACGAGAGATCCGTCGAGCGATCCATCGAGCGCGCCATCGCCACGGAACCACGAGCGATCCGCCGAGCGAGTCGTCGCCACGGTGCCGCAAACGATCCAACACCCAAGCCGCACTGGTGAGGTGCGCAAGCCGTCAGTCCGCCGCCGGGCTTGCGTCGAACGAACCGCCGCAGTGATACTCGCAAGTCCCCGGCACGCCGCCGGGCCTGCGCCTCGAATCGACGATACACACGCAAGCGGACAGACAGTCACAAGGGGTACGTACCCATCGGAAAGAGAACGAGTTAGTCAGTCTCAGAGAGTCTAGGTGGGAGATAAGCCCGGAGTTAGAGCCTTACGGACGTACCAGTCGTAAGGGATTTATCTCCGGTCGGGCTGCAAACGCAACTATGCAGAGCGAGGAGGCCTGGACCCTTGAGGCCAGATAAACCTGCCAGACTTAGATAGGCCGGTAATCCCTCATTAAGGGAAATACGCGGTGCGGGGTTCAGTCGGCTTATCGTTAGACCGACCAGGACCAATGAGGATGTGTGGACTGATCCCGCGGGGATCATGGGCTACGACTATCCGTGACATGACCGGTGAGCTCTTACACCCGAGGCAACTCTCGACCAAGAGGAGTCACGTGGCGAATATTCTGTACCCGTCTCGAATCGAACCATCCACCGAAGCGCAGATCTGCCGAAGCGACACGAGCGAGCCATCGGGCAAGCCGCCGGGCCCCGTCTCGAATCGAAACGATATACGCAAGCCGTCTGGCACGCTGCCGGGCATGCGTTGCACCATCCGCCGAAGCGCAGATACGCCTAAGCACGGCAAGTGAGACGACAGTGGATCGCGAAGGAGACGGAAGGATACATGAGGGGCTCGAGAGTCTAGGCGGGAGATAGGCAGGGCCTGATGGGCAACACGTCAGTCGACACGGATAGGACCCCCGTTGAAGGTATAATCCCTGAGGCCGTAGCCAAGGGCTGACGTGGGGTCGTGACTTGAACCCAGCTATAAGCTGAGGGAATGGCGCGGTCCGTGATACCATTGGGCGGATCCTATTGTCAGACCGACCAGGACCTGTAGCTTCGGGCTCCGGCCCGCACCCAGGGGGGTCTGGTGTGTGAGCGTATTCCTTTCCTTATCTTACCTGTGAGGCAGTTGTCGTGCGAGCCGTTTGGCAAGCACCGAATGCGTCGAACGATCCGCCGAACCAGACCTTAGCGATCGGGCCGCCGGGCATGACACCGTGCCCGTCTCGGCCGAACCATCCGCCGAAGCGCCATCAGCGAGCCGTCGGGCAAGTCGCCGGGCCCACCTCGAACCATCCGCCGAAGCGCCGTGAGCGAGCCATCGGGCAAGACGCCGGGCCCGTCTCGAATCGAATCCTCCGCCGAAGCGCCGCGAGCGAGCCACCTGGCAAGACACTGGGCACGCCTCGAACCATCCGCCGCAGTGATACACGAGCGAGCTGTCTGGCAAGCCGCTGGGCCCGTCTCGAAGCATGCGCCGCCGCGCGAGTCGCCACGCACACCGCGCCATATACCGAGCGATCCGGCAAGCAAGCCGCTGCCGCGGAGCCGCGTGAGATCCGGCGCTCAAGCCGCCGCCGCAGATACCGAACCGAACCCCTTAGATTATTCGCTGTGAATCCCCTAACAGTGGGCAAACTTGGAAGGAGGGTCATTGGGGAAGTTATTCTTGTATAATAATTGAACGCCGGCGAAGACTGCGTGCGCCCCATCTCCTTCGTGACTATCGAGAAACCTGACTAGTTGAATATTACCGTCACTCCGACGTTGACCGGTCGTCCCAGTGTCACACCAACCTAGGGGCTCTCTGAATGGAATCCGGACTGAGACCAGCAATGCTGGAAAACCGACAGCGCCGCTTTACCTTACGACTCCTGAGCCTGCCGCAGGGGGAGATGGCAGGGAATATCGTCAGCGCTGACACAACGATTGGAAAATGACTGCCTACCGCCCTCAAGTACAGCTACACCGAGACAGAGCGGACAGTGCTGCTAGAGGAACCGGAGTCCTTCGATGCGAAACTGATCCAGGAAGAGCGAGAGGAGGCAAAGAGGGAGGCCAAAAGAGAAAGACCAGGGTTTATTATGTTCACCGATGGATCCAGGTTGGAAAATGAAGCTGCCGGATCTGCGGTAGCGTGGAAAACTGGCCAAACCTGGGAAGGTATCAAGACCCACATGGGGTTCAACCAGGAAGCTTTTGATGCAGAATGCACAGCTCTAGCACGCGTATTAGAGACGGCAGCAAGAAGGGACCCGGCTCCCAATCACATCACCATATTCACTGACGCCCAGGCGCCAATCCGAAGGATGGCATCTGATGAACCAGGACCGGGACAGAAATATGCGCTGGAAGCGAGAGAGCATATTGCACTGCTTCAGAGAGCGGCACCAGATATCACCATTGAGGTCAGGTGGTGTCCAGCACATGAGGGTGAGGAAGGAAATGAGAAGGCTGACGAATGGGCCAAGCTCATGGTGGACGAGCCGGACACCCCAGGGGTGGAATGGCTGGATGGGGCTTGCTCGCTGCCACTCCCCAGATCCCTCGCCAACATTGGACGGGAGATCTCAGAGAAGAAATTGACAGAGGCACGAGAGTGGGCTGGGGGCGCGGCCACTACGAAGAAATACAAAATGCCAAAAGGCCAGAGGCCAGACAGCACGGTTACTGGGAGCACCAAGAGGCTTGCCTCGAGGTTCTACCAGCTAAAGACAGGGCACTGCCGTAGAGGAGAATACCTGCACTGGATGACATCCCGCCCGACGCCCCAGTGCTGGTGGTGCCTGCACCCCAGGCAGACAAGAGAGCACCTCTTAAAGGGATGCCCGAAGTGGAGAAAACAGCAGAGAGTGCTGTGGAAGGAGGTGTGAAAAGAGACCGGGAAGGGGAGGGGAAGACTAAAAGCCCACGAGCTCTTCGCAGAGCCGGGGGCTAGTCAGGCGATATTCGACTTCCTGGCCACGACAGATGTAGGGAAGACAGTGCCGGCCGTGGAAGTGGAAGCCGACGAGGAAGCAGGCAGCGAGGTGTCAGAGGGGGAGTTACGCGAGAGGGCGGAGCAGGAAGAGGAGAGGAGGGCAGAGGAGCTTGGCACCGAGAACGAAGGGGAGGAGGAACATGGGCTGTTCCTTCCTATCCCGGCGTTCATGGCATCGGCAGAATCGGAGTAGGGGGCGGAAGTGTCTTTCCTTGGGGTCTTTCCTTTGTTTCTTTCTTTTCTTTAGTGCGATCTACATTGTTCGGGGGATAGGCCTGGGCGGAGGGCAAGGGGGTGCTTGCACAGTGCCGCCTCGCGCGGTTTGCGGCCAGGAAACGGACTGTACATAAACTCGTCATGATCTATAGGTCGCACACGAGTATAATGAATAAACAAAAAAAAAAAAAACGCTAGCGGCTCGTTGCAAGCTCCCCTTTACCCTTCGCCTAGGCCTGTCCCACGAAGATGTGATGTGCACTAAGCAAATTACAAAGGAAAGAAAAGCAAGCGTGGCAGTCGAAGGCAAAACAAAAGAAAGACACTGCCTACACCGTTCCTGCGGACGCCATGAAGTCAGGCTTCGGTAGGAACATTGGAGTCCCTCCCTCACCCGGATCCATCGCCCACGCTCTTTGCTCCTCCAGCCATTCCCGCACCTCCAGCCCTGAAACCGCGCTGACGGTGTCCTCCTCCTCCACCGGCACGTGCCTGCCCACGTCCGTGTCTGCTAGGAAGTCCAGCACTGCCCGGCTACACCTCCCGTCGACCAGCAGGTCCCTCACCTTCCAACGGTCCTTCCACCACCCGGTCTCCTCCTTCACCTCCGCCCACAGGGCCTAATGTTGCGACTTCCACTCGGGCACTCCTTGGAGAGGTATTGGAATGGTTATGGCCGTCCGTACAATCTTGAGACAAGCTTGAGAGAGAGATTGAGAGTTTTAGGAACGATACAGTAGATCACGAGCAACAGAGAGAAGATCCTAGAGAGAGAGAGATTTGATCACGAGCGAGAGAGGATCGAGGAGAAAGACGTGACAACTTCTACTTATTGTTAAGTGTATTGTATCAAGAAAAGAAGAGGAAGATAGAAAGATCAATCAACAGAGTACAGAGTATCTCGGTACATCCACGCTTATCCCAAATGGGTCGCTTACCCCGCTCGCTCTGCCGGCGCCCGCTCAACACAACTCTAGCCAGCGCGGCGCAGCGCCGTACGCTATGCGGCGAGAAGCACTTCCAACACACCCCCTCTTCTCGCGCTTCGTACAGACAGAGACAAAAGCAAAGCAGAGAACAGAAATGCAAATCCCGCGATCATTGTTGACCTCATTAAAAACCTCTGCAGTGAAAACCCTGTGGGGAAAACATCAGACAGTAGGGGAAACAGTATCAACTCACGCTTTCTTCCCGGCACCCCATTTTTCTTCCCAGAGTCTCACCTTCGTCGTGTTTTGCGTTAGGTCAGACGTTTCGTCGTGACTAATTGGGTGGGGGAGATCGTTCGGGGAGAGTTGCAGTAACTTAGCTCGTCGCGTCGGGGCGCGGCAAGCGGTTTGGTGAGCACATCGGCCGGATTCGCTGCGGATGTGACGTGTTGGAAGTGGACCGATCCTTTCGTCTGCTCGTCATGCACATGGTGGTATTTAACATCGATGTGCTTCGACTTCTGCTTCACAACTCCCGAGGTGATGAGTTTGATCGCTCCTTGATTGTCGCATCCGATCGGTCTCGGTCCCTTCGAGATTTTGATAGTGAAGTTCTCATAGGCCTTGCACCCCTGAATGGCAGCTATAGTTATCCCTTCAGGATTCTCAGGCTCTGCTTCTTCTTCCATGACGATACGCCAGGCCTTGATTCCGTGCAAGACCTGTTCACAGTCTGCGTTCCAGGAGGCGACGTTGGTGTCTTTGAGGAGAGTGATTGTTCCAAGCGGATGCTTGAACACCTTCTCGTTTGTAGATTCGATGGAGGACATGATGTTTTGATGGGGAAGACTGTTTCTTGATGGATTCGTGTAGTCCTTCAAGTAGGGAGGGGAGGAGGTGAGGGTGGCGACGGGGCGTCTTTTCTTGTCGGTCGTCTTTCGATTCTTCTTGTGCGTGCGGTTACGGCTCCGGGCTCATAAGCTGTTGAATGGCTATGGCCGTAGGTGTGCGTAGATGGGATTCTTCACGTTGTGGTAGGGTTCGGACGGGGGCAATCTCAGTTGCTATGTTGGTTGTAAGAGTACAGAACAGAAGAAGCCCGCCGAACGGAGAACACTAGGTACATCCACACTGCCCGCTTAGCCCCACCATTCCCATGGGTTAGATCGCACACGAGTAATGAATAAACCAAAAAAAAAAAAAAAACCATTCCCATGGTCGTTCTCTTCATCATGGGATAGGCCTGGGAGGAGGGCATAGGGAAGCTTGCAACGAGCCGCCATCGCGCGGACAGCAGCGAGGAAACGGACAAAAGATGTGCGCCGCCATGTTCTACATAGGTCGAATGCGAGTATGAGTAAACAAAAACAAACAAACCATTCCCGTGGTAACACCACCCTCTCAACTTTAGCAGCCCGCATACATCCAGCGCCGAGAAGCTTTTCCAATACGCCTCCTCCGTTCTCCCCACGCTAGCCGTGTCGACCGCCGCCTGCCTCCTCTGTAGGCACCACGAGCGGCGCAAGGCAGGCAGTTCCGCTTGACTTCCCCAATATCCTTCCCCCTCGCGTCCATCAGTCGCGCCAGGTCCTCCCACTGCTTCAGCTCTCAGCGTCCCTTATCCACCAGGTCCGACTCGATGTCGTCCATGGCGAGCAGCTTCACTGCCAGTCTATTCTCCCTCTCATTCTCCTCGGTAGCCAGCACTTCCATTCCTTCCACCATTCTCGCTTCCAGCGCTGCGACCTTCTCCAACTTCCGCTCAACCCCAGGTATGGCTGCAAGGATCTGTTCCAGCGCTGAGGGTGCCGCGAAGCCAGCGAGCATCGGGCGCACCACTGGCAGGTTGAGTCTGGTGGGCCTCGGAGTATCCATCGCCATCCTCTTACCGCCCTTGGTCGGCGGGACCGGCACTGGTGTCGGCGTGACGCGGTTCCCCGGGGGCGCTGGCATTCCGCTCCCCCACCTGATGGGGGTGGGCGACGAGGTCCTCGACCTCTCAGAGTCCGCCACACCCTCCATCTCCATCTCATTGGCCACCTCTTCCACCCAATCAACCGCCCCTACATCCAAATTCCCAACCCCCTCCCAGAACCTCTGAGCAGAGCTCAGGGTCTCCGCAGTTCCCACCTCCTGTGCGCTGCTTGCGGCCGCTGAGAGGGAGCGGGCGAGTGCTCCTCCCATGACCGACTTTCCAGGCGTGTTGAAAATGTTGTCGCCTCACCGCTGGAAAAAGTCCTGCGTGCTCTGCTGTTGCCCAGAGCCGATGGTGGCGCACTTGAAGTTTGGCCTGCCCCGACCCTTTCCCTCCCACTCTTCCTCCACCTTCATCTCCATCTCGCTGCTCTCGAGCTCGCTGAGCTCGCTCCCACTGTCCTCCTCCATCTCCTCCTCCCTGTTGCTCCCTGAGTCTCCCACGAGCTCCCTCCGGAGGGAGCCGTCACTCAGGCCAGGCCGGCGCTAACGGCCACTACCGGGGTTATCTCGCTCGGCATGGTCGCTTCGCAGGACATCGGGGAGTCCGTGAAGTCTTATCGGTCGCAAAATTTGGTGGGTCGGTTGAAGTCGTGGCGTTTTCTGGCGTTGAGTTTCGTCCGGGGTGTGACGTGGGGTCTGCTGAAGCGTGGTGGCGATGGTGTTAGTCTCCCCACGCCCGTCGCTCTCACTCCCTTGGCCGAGTCCTCCGCCCGTTCATCTGCCACGACGTCTATCCCTTCGATTTCCTCCTTCCACCTCTTGCTTCCCGTCATTCTGTTAGCTTCTTCCTAAGTCTCCGCAGGATTCTGTGGTTGCGCTGTTCCCTCCGACAGTGAACTGCTTGCCGCCGCTGGGAAGGAGCGGGAGAGTGCGACTCTACTGACTGGCACTCCGGGCGTGGTGAATATGCCGTCGCTGCTATTCTCGACATTAGTGAAGTTCTGTCTGTTGCCCCGCCGGAAGAACTCCTCCGTTCTCAGCTCCTTTTCCACGCCAGGTGCGGCAAGCTAGAACCCTGTAAAGTCTACCTTCCTCGCCATCCCGCCTTCCAGGCCACTGGGCTCGCTCTCCAATTCCAACGCCATGTGATACTCACCTCTCACGAGCGAATTCTCATTTTACTCGAAGTTGGCAGCTACCACCGCCGCGGGCTCGATCGAACCGGTCTCTTATCCAGATTTCGTGGGGTGTGTAGATAATATGTCTTGGCGGTTTTAGCGACGAGTTTTCGGGTTGGGGGTGGGTGATGGCTGAGTGGAGTCGCTTTCTTCCACTTCTTCTGGGCTACCAATTTCACTTCTCCCACACCATTCACCATCACCCCACCAACAACAATAACAACAACCACAGCACACCGCGCCACGACCCATCGCGAATTCTTGCGGCTTAGTTGTTCGCAAGTTGCACAAGGGGTTCTGTCCAAAGGGTATGAACATAACCTGGGTTCGGAGATGGCAGGAAACGATGCGACGATAGTGCTGAGTGCCATTTTGCGGAAATTAGGCTCGTGGCTACCCCGAAACCTACCTTTTAGTATTGCGGCTTCACAATTTCGACCACCACTACCACCCCATCGAATAGTGTTCGCTTTCAGAAACGCGAGATGAGAGACAAAGAGAGCACGGAGAATGAGGACGAGGTATGGGAATCCCCTTTCTTGTGACGAGGGGATAGTGATGGGGGTGCGAGGTGCGCGAGCAATCACGTCGGATTCCTACAGAAGCGTTGTACCTATCCTTCCCTTGCTGCGTGCCATCCAAGCTCCCCACCCATCGAACAACACACCCCTCGTCAGTTGTTGCGTGGCGTTCTATAATCATAGTTGTGTCGAGTGGTCGACGGAGGGGTGCGAAGCTGATTAAAGGAGAGAAAGGATGAAAAATGCTGACGATCTTGGGGGCCCTGAGCTTCAACGGTGTATCTAGCAGGAAATCTCGGCCCTTAAAAAAAAAATCGCGGAAATGGAGGCCGACGCCCAGGGCATGAGAGATACGCAAACCAATCTCAGCAGGCAGTTGCACCACTTGCGCGAGGAGCAATCAAACATGGACGACCGCAGCATCTTTGTCGGAAATATCCATCACGAAGCAACTACCGACGAGATCCAGGCACACTTTCAGAGCTGTGGTTCCATCAAGCGCGTCACGATTGTGTTCGATAAAATTACTGGTCATCACAAAGGGTAAGATGGTGCATTCGAAGGCTACGCAGGCTGTTTTGATGGTTTTCTGGAGACTCACTTCGCTGAATTTACTCCAGCTACGCCTACATCGAATTCGCCGAGCTGAACATGGTCGCTCGGGCGATGATTCTCAACGAGACTATCCTACGCGGCCGCTCGCTGAAGGTGATGGGTAACCTATCTAGTCCGACTTGTTGGTCGCTGACGTTTTTTCCGCGCAGGTTGCTCCGAAGCGGACCAACTTCCCCGGCATGTCACTTGGCCGGCAGAACGGAGTCCCTGCTTCCCGAGGTCGAAGCGGCTACTCGCGTGTGTACCGGGGAGGACACGGTCCTCGTGGTGGTGGGTACCGTGGCAGATTCGGTGGACGGGCGAGGGGATATTCACCTTACTAGCAGGCTAGAGTCTTGAAAAAAATTGGTTATTAGAGAGTTTGCGCTTTGCATCTAGATGCAAATTTAGCGTAATTTTCGCTTAGTCATTGTGAGTTCATCTAAAGTCGGCTGAAGAGTTTGCGCAGTTTGTGACTTCGTCGAAAGATCTGCAGAGGCTCTGCGGATGTTCCCGGTAGAGAGAACACGTAGCCAAAACTTTGTTTAGCACTCTGTTAAAAAAAAAAAGGCCGGCACCCCAATAATGCCGTTCAACCGCCTATCCACGCTGTGCCCTCTCCTATCCACCCCGCGCCCTGTCCATATCGTATCCTATCCATACCGTGCCACCATGGACATCCACCAATTAATAAATAGCGATGTGGAGGACTCCAGGCCCAACCGGGAGCTTGCTGCAATTCTCCTGGAGGAAAATATGTCGGAAATGAGTGAGGATATGGAAGACCTTATCGAGGAAGAGGAGGAGCAGAGGGAGGAGGAGCAGGAGGAGGATCAGGAGGAGGAGCAGGAGGAGGAGCAGGAGGAGTCTACAACACAGCGTACTTCTACCCGGGGATCCCAATGGAAAGCATGGGAAGATCGAGCATTAGTCAAGGAGGTACTCGCTGTGGATCCGTTCAGCTGCGAGAGGGGCAGCACAGAAAAGAAGTGGAGGGAGGTTAGTGCGAGTATGGAACGTGTGGGCAGTCACCGCAGTGGGCACTCAGTAAAGGGCGGATCGACAAGTTGCGGAGAGAACACGAGGTAGGTACCACTTTCACTGTGAACTGAAAAGACCAAATACTAACAGAATTACAGAAAGGGAGTGCAAAGTCCTTACAAAAGACCGGTACTGATGAAGAGGTGACCGAATTTACCGCCGATTTAGATACACTCCTTGAGCTTGCTGCCATTCAAGCCAAGGACCCAAGAAAAAGAAAAGAAGCAAGAGACAAGCAAAGACAGTTGGAAGAGGATGGGCTACGCGTGCATGCTGCTGCAGAGGCTGGCCTCGACGACAATTTATCGGATGCAGAGCGGCAACAAAAGAGAAGGAGAAAGGCCTCTAAGACCAGTGTGGGAGCAATGCTGGAGAGGATGGAGGAGTCAAGGCAAGAGTACGAGAAAAAAGATAAGGAATTAGCTGAGTTGGAGGAGGAAAGGCATCGTGAGGTGGTGGGTGCTGTTATTGGACTTGTGGAAGAAATGAAAGAGCAACGGCAGGAGGCAAAGAAAGTAGAAAGGCGCCGGGAAGAGGAGAGGAGAGAAGAGAGAGGGGAGTTTCTGGCAGCTTTAAGAGAGATCGCAGGTGCAAGAAAAGAATAATTTGTTTACAAATCAATTGTGAAAGTATTCACGAAGAGTTGGGGGATGAAATAGAGCTCCATCGTCAAATGGACGTACCATATGCCCATTCGCCCGTTGGGAGTACTGTGGTATCTGGGGGTTGCGGAGACAGACATGGGCGTTGTGGAGCAGAACAGCTACCTTGAACTACAATCCAATGTTTGATAGGAGAACGCTCTGTCCTGTCTTCAGCGAAAAGTACTGAAACTGCTGGATAACCTCCTTAAAGACCCATTCAACAATAATTCGTACACGACTCATTCGTTTATTGAAAAGCTGTTTCCGTTGGTCCAATCTCGCACCTTGAAAGGGAGACATGAGATGACGGTTCACCCCATAGGCAGGATCACCGTAAATCTGCATAGGTGTCCCATCTTCGTCGTGTGAATGTCGTAAAAGGTGATCCATGATGCCACTCTCATTCCAGAGAACTTTATCGTGTCGCCGTCCTTCCACCGGTCAATAGAAGTGCGCGATGATACCATCGGGGGTGACGATTGCGTGGTACTTTAGCGCATGTACACGCTTGTGACTATTGTAGACTGTCCGCTGCATGCGAACTGGCCTTGCGATTGGTCTGACGGTTCCATCGACAAATCCCCAGCAGTTATGTAGTGGGCTAGCTTTCTTCCGTATGATGTTGGCATATTCGCGTAGCTTTCGTGGAGTCAGGCGGTGGTGGTCAAACGTGAGCAAGTGCTGCCATCGATGTACGATAACACGACAAAGGACGGAGGTGATAGGTGACACACGCTCAGGCGTCCAGCCAAATTCAAGGTTTAAATCAGAGTATAGTTTCGGAAACGTAAAACGTGCGAGAAGCATACAGAGTGCATCACGTCGCGGTTCTGTGATTCGGTTCTCAGCATGGATTTGCAGCGGTAAATCCAGTCGCATCGCAAGTTCATCTATTTCACAGCGTGTGAATCTACCTTACATCAGTCTCCACTATAAATTCAGTATGTGAAAATATTTACCGAAAGTAGGTTTTCCAATTTTCACTTGGTAACGTATCCAGTCGCACTCTCCCAGTCCTCGGTGGACACCCTCTTTTTTTCGTGTTTCCGAGACGGATTTTCCGTACAATTTGGGCATGGCGATACACTGATTCCCTCCGGCGCTGGAGGAGAGTGTGACGGCGACTCATAATTGGAGTTGTGGAGGTGTTGCATGGGTGTTGAATTTGCGTCTGGTGTAGATGCAAATTTCTGGGTCTAGATCGCCAAGAAATTCGGGTCACAGCCTGATTTTTGCATCTAGATGCAAAGCGCAAACTCTCTGTTAGCTCCCCTATTGCTCTCCGCCCAGGCCTGTCCCAAGAAAGAGAAGTTCCTACCAAGGAAGTTACAAAGGAGAGAGACAAAGGAAAGCGCTCCCCTACTCCTCGTCCGCCGATGCCATGAAGGGGGATGTGGGTAGAAACAGCGGCAGTTCCTCCCCGGCCCCCAGTTCCTCCGCAGCACCCAGCTCCTCCGCCTCTCCCTCCCGTTCCTCTTCCCGCTCCGGGCGTCATCGCCTTCCGCCAGCGGCGGCGCCAGCCTTCCCACATCCGTGGTGGAGAGGAGGTCCAGCACCGCCTGCCCACATCTCCCATCGGCCAGCAGGTCCCGGACCGTCCACCTGCTCTTCCACCTCTTGGTCTCCTTCAGCACCTCCGCCCACAGAATCATCTGCTGCATCTTCCATTCCGTCCACACCTTGAAGTGGTGGTGTCTCGTTTCCGAGGGGCACCGGCACCACCAGCGCTGGGCGGTGGGGCGGGCCTTAGCCCAGTGCAGGTACTGTCCGGTGCGGCCGTGTCCTGTCTTCAGCTGATAGTACCTGGCGGCAAGACTCTTGGTACTGCCGGCCACCGCGCCATCAGGCCTCAGGCTCTTTGGCATGCGGTACTTCGTCTTCGAGGTCCGGTCTCCAGCCCACTGCCGTGCCTCGGCCCACTTCTCGGAGATCTCCCGCTTGAAATTCCCCAGCGAGCGCTTCACTTTCTCCTCGGCCATTTGATTCCTTCTCTTCCGATTACATAGCCCAGAAATTCCACCTCCTTTTGTTTCCAAGCGCATTTTTCCGGCGAGATGGCCAACCTATTTGCCCGTAACCTCTGTGAAACTTCTTTGACAATTCTGTCGTGTTCTTCTTCTGTTTTCGCGTAGATGAGCAGGTCGTCAATGAACGCGAGTAGACCGAGATCGATCATATCGCGGAATGTGTGATTCATCATATCCTGAAAGGTCGCCGGCGTGTTGGTCAACCCGGACGGCATTACCAGGAATTCGTAGAGGCCGTAGCGGGTGCCGAAGGCGGTTTTCCATTCCTCGGCTTCCTTCATTCGGACTAGGTGGTAACCGTTTTTTAGATCGATTTTGGTGAAGAATTGCGCTCCCTGGATTCTGTCCTGCAGTTCCTGCATCGCGGCAGCGGATATCGATTGGGCACCGTGATTCTGTTGATGCCTCGGTAGTCGACACACAATCTGAGGCCGCGCCCATGCGGTTTCGGTACGAAGAGGATAGGGGCGCCTGCACCCGATGTTGACCGACGAATCTTGCCTGTTTTCAACATTTCCTTGAGGTATTATCGGAGCGTTTCTAGTTCGTTTTTGGACAGTGGGTAGATGGGTCCCCGCGGCGGCTTCTCTCTATCCTTTCGCCGTATTTCGTGGTCGTATGCACTGTGTTTAGGGAGCGCGTCCGCCGCTTCTTTACCCATGATGTCTAGGAATTGCCTGAATTCCCTCGGTACTAAGCTGAGGGGGTCGTCTGCGGTTGATACAGCTGCAATATATCCAATAACCCGTGCCTTGGGGTGGGTTAGTACGGACTGGTCAATACTTAACGGGAACTGAGTAGCTTGTTTGGTGCAATTCTCTACACAACTCGGCGCGTTAAAACGAAGTGCCGCTGAGTTCCACGCTCCTTGTGGTGGATGTTTGGCGATCCACCAGAAGGGTAGAAAGATGTCGACTTCTGACTCGAGTGGAGCTACTTCAAAAACCTCCTGTGAGTAATGTTCTCGGTGTTGAAGTGTGATGGGTATGGTGTATTCCTGTCCGGCGCCTGGTACCAGTTCGCCGGTGAAGTTGCGGATGGCTATAGTTTGTTCGTGCCGTTGACAGGGGAGCGTTAGTTTCTCCACGATTTGCTTGCTGATTAGTGGCGTGGAGCAGCCAGTATCGAGGAGGACGCGGGCTCGATATTTTTGGTTGTCCCAGTGTATCATCATTTTCACAATCGGTCATCCTCCTCAAATAGGTATTGCCGGTCGTGGTTTTTTCCTTTGTTGCTGGTCCTCCTTCTCCGTGCCTGGATTCCTGGTTATGCCACCTATTAACACTGAGGCCTTGGGCTGTGGCGATTCCCGGCCTCCTAAAAATCCTCCTCGCTTTCTGAGTCTTGAGCCTAGGCAAGTGGCGCCTCGCTTCGATCCTCTTCACCTGCTGCTGCTGCCACTACATGCCCCGTTGAAAACCCTAAAACCAACTCACTCGTGCTGCTGATTGACGTCGTATGATGGTTCACGATTTGGAGGGATGAAGACGGATGATGATGATGATGATCGGGAGAAAAAGTATCTTCAATTCTCGGTGTGTTGGTATCGATGATCATGAACACAAGAGCAAGTCCCAACAACAAAAAGAGAGCAACACAGTCCCGCTCGCCCCTCCCTGCTCGCCTAGCTACTTCCCTTGTCGGTGACACAACTACTAAAACTAAGCTCTACAGGATCCCCAAGTTAAGTAATTCTGCCACCGTGCAGAAGGGCGAAGCCCATGCATTCCCGTCTCTCCCAAATGTAGTCACCCTCGTCTCTCCCAAATGCAGTCACCCCGTACAGTCTCTCCGGCCCCGCCGAGTCAAAACAAAGCAAGCAACACACCTTCCTTACCGATATCACTTTCTCCACTGCGCGCCAACGAATAGCAAGAAACTGACAAGACGTATCCAACAGTCCCTCCGACACGCTCCCTCTCCATCTCTCGCGCTTCACCTAAACCGTAACAAAAGGCACAAAGCACAAAACAAGCAAAACTTTTCTCTACAAAACCCCCCCCGAAAAATATGGATAATCGAGCGACTTACCTGGCAACATCCAGTCATCCACGCAGGTCATTCATTAGCAGGTAAACAGTGTGTTAGTTCGGTCTTCTTTTCATCCTCCCTTCGCTTCTGGCTCCGCTCCACTTCCCACTGCACCTCACTACCACCCCTTCTATTTCCAAGCCTCGCCCCGACGGCTCATATGGAGAGATGGAATGCTCGCTGCCCGATCGAGTTGGTAGAGATGAATGGAGATGCCATTGTGGATCGCTCGTATGACACTCCTCTCGTAGTAGGGTCGTCGCTATGTCATTGTACGTAGACTTTGAGATCATCAAAATGGTATTGTCAAAAAATTTCACCCCAACTTCCGATCTCTGTCTTTTGGGCTCGACAGGCAACGTAGCTCCTCTTCGCGCCTACTCGGTAGGTCTTTCGTTCGTTCGGCTCTCGGGGCGTGTTCGTTCAGCTCACTCGGCGTAGCCTTTAGTGCTGGTGAGGCGTTATGCTCCCAGTCTTCCTCATGCCCGGCGTGGCATCTCCGTTGTCGTCTTCCTCACGCCCGTTGTGGCATCGTCGCTTGTCGTCTTCCTCATGCCCGGCGTGCCGTACACGGCGTTCTTCCGTTCCGCTCACCGCGGCCGTCAGTGTGCGCGGCGGTGTTCCGTTCTGCCCGGCGCGGCCTTCGGTATACGCGGTGGTCTTCCGTTCCGCTCGGCGTGGCATACGCGGCGGTGTTCTGCTCTGCCCGGCGTGGCCTTCGGTATGCGCGGTGATCTTCTGTTCCGCTCGGCGCGGCATACGCGGCGGGGTTCCGTTCTGTCTGGCGCGGCCATCGGTATGCGTGGCGGTCTTCCGTTCCGCTCGGTGCAGCATACGCGGCGGGGTTCCTTTCTGTCTGGCGCGGCCATCGGTATGTGTGGCGGTCTTCCATTCCGCTCGGTGCAGCATACGCGACGGTGTTTCGTTCTGCCCGGCGTGGCCTACGTGGTGGTGTTCTGTCCTGTCTGGCGTGGCCTTCGATATGCGCGGCGGTCCTCTGTTCTGCTCGGCGCGGCATACGCGGCGCGGTTCCGTTCTGTCTGGCGCGGCCCGGTGTGCGCGGCGGTGTTGCGGGTTCGTCATAGGTGGTCCCGGGTTACTCGTCGCGCTGCCGGATGACCCAGTGGTCATCGGCGCGCGTGATCCGAGATCTCGGCGCTGCTCTCGTCACGCCGCTCAGAGATGTGTGAAGGTAGGTCAAGGTAGATAGATAATATATTGCGTGGAGAAGAATCTCCAGACTAGCTACCGCGCCCTTCCTTTATACTTTTCCTTCCCTCTGTGGAATCACATCTTGCCCGCAAGACTGACACAGTTCCTCCTCATCATGACTCCAACGCTGCGCCCAAGGGAAACACATGATTGCACTCGGCCGCCGCGGGGCCAACACTCTATCCGCGGCAACAGGAGAAAAGACACGCAAGCAGTAAGGAACAGAGAAAGGACGCGCAAGCATAACCAAAGGGAAACAACACACGTAACGATGACAGGAGATAGGACGCGCAAGCAACATAACAGAGACAACAGGGGAAAGGACGCGCAAGCATACCCAAACGGAAACAAAGGGGAAGGATCTAGACCGGCTGGCGGTCGGGTTTGAGGGATATCGCTACCAGAGCGATATGATCGAGCAAGGCGCCTAGGCGCGTAGGATGACCGCGGCTGCGGCAGCGGAACAAGGCCAAGCCATAGGACGGCGAGGGTGACAGCGGCCCCGGCAGCGGCGCTTACGAGCCTGTCGCGCGAGATTCGTGACAGTACGTCCCCTGTCCAGACCGAAGCTCCGGCGAGGTCATGGCGGGTAGGTACGGCGCGGCGGCGGATGGGGGTGCGGTAGATGCGGACGGGCCGGCTAGCCTGCTGCCGGGCTTGGATTTGTTCGTTCATTCGTTGTTGTTCGGCGATAATGATTTCCAGGGTGTTGGCCATCCTCTGGAGTTGCTGTTGGTCTGCATCGTGGGATTCATTAATGCGCTGGGCGAGGGTGCGGTCCACCACATGATTGCGGCGCGCATCCTGTGTGGTTGTTTGATGTATCATGGTGACGGTTTCGCCCAGGAGTGTGAGTTTCTCGTTCTGTAGCGCGGCGATCATTGTCGCGGCGGCAATAGGGTCGGCGGCGGGTTCGGTCTGGGCGGCCTCCTGGTCTTCCTGCGGGGGTGTGATGTCGGCCAGGGGGGCGCGCGGTGCTGCGGCGCTGCAGCGCAGGTGGTGGTTTTCCATGTTTACTAGGAATCGGCATTCGGGGCAGACCCGCTTTCCTCGGTGCCAGTCGGCGCAAGCTTTAATGGGGTCGAGGTGTCGTTCCCGGGTTACCTTGACGAGTTCGTAGGGGTGGGGCATCGGGCAGTCGCACATCTGGCGGTTGCGGCGGTGGCGGTGGCGGCCGCTGCTCCGTTGGGGGTAGTAGTTGTAGTCTTTCATTTGTCGGTGGGTGCTGCAGTCGTCGTCATAGCAGGCTGTCCAATGGAGGGAGGCATGGTTGTCGCGGCGGGGCTGTCCTACATCGGACAATGGTGTTAGGATCCTGTCTCCCTAGCCCGTACTGCTCGACAGGTAATGTAGGCTGGGATGGTCTTCTCTTCCTTTCGATATTCGGCTTTGCGGTGGCGGTATTCGGCTTCGCTGTGGCGGTATTCGGCTTCGCTGTGGCGGTATTCGGCTTCGCCCTAATCTTCTTCACGCCCGGCGTGGTATCGTTGCGGTATTCGGCTTCGCTGTGGCAGTATTCGGCTTCGCCCTAATCTGTTCACGCCCGGCGTGGTATCGTTGCGGTATTCTGTTCCTTCCAGATTTTCCGGCGTTTGCTAGTCGTTTCAATGTGTCCGTCGTTCTCGGTGTTTCTTGTGTTTTCGACGTTTCTTGTGCTTTCATTGTTTCTGACGTTTTTCGTGAAAGCTTGCTACTGACAGCAATACTCGGAACTGGTTTTCTCGAAGCTTCATATCCCTTTTCCAGGGAGAGTCTCCTGACTCTCTAGCAAGTATGTTTGTCTTGCCGGCCCTTTTTCCTCGGACGTCCTTTTGTAATCCCTTCAGTAGTCGAAGCATAGCCGCAAGCCCTCCTTTTCAACTCGTACTGGCGTGCCCGTTGGTGACGTCCGTATGCGGGTCTCGCGGCTTTCGCGGGTTTTTCTTCTTCCCGGCTTCCTGTATCGTCCGGTGTTTTTCGGTGTGTTACGGGATGTTTCGGAGTTTTTCTGGCTTCCCTTTGGTGTACCGTATTATCTCACTTAAGAGGTAAACTTCAAGCGCCGCTAGCCGCGCCAAGCCGTGCGCTAGAGCGTTTATGGACTAGCGCAGTATCAAAAGGCGGCTATGGCCCGTGCGAGGATTTTCCACCAATTACTTCATTATCTACACGAACTGCCCTTAACACCCATCTTCCTTCCAGAGAAATCCGTACTTAATGCCACCATCTTCGTCGTCTTTAGTATCGGTAATGCAGGGAAAGAAACAACATGATTATGCTCAGGTTTCTTCCTATTACTTCTCCTGAGTGCTGGTGTGTACTAGTACGTACCACAACTTCTGATCCCCCAGTCAGTCGTTCTTACCTGCAGAAACCGGAAGGAGCGCAACACCTGAAGTCTGTACTTCCTCACGGCCGCTTTTTCCCTGCCTCCCAGCCTGTAGATGGCATTTCCTTGTAGAAGTATCTGCCCTTGGATGTGGAGATTTATCTTCCGAGTCTGACAATAAGCGCAACTTTCCGCCGAGTGCCGTTGCGCTAGCAACGTTGGGAGCGTTAAAACGTATTGCAGATACCAATTTACCGTTAAAACGCATTTAACGCATCGCTGTAGTTTGTACGGAAAATCTCCATTCGAACGCTTCATCTTGCGTGTCGTCCACTAACCATGCAAAGTACCCTCACAACTTCCATTCGAACCCTACCTCTGGCATAGTGTCTACTACCCACGCAATGCACCATCGCAACTTCCATTCGAACGCTACATCTGGCATGGCGAGTACTCTCCACCCAAAGTATCTTCGCAACTTCTGTTTGGACGATAAGTCTGGCATGGCATCCCTATCCACGCAAAGTATCTTCGCAACTCCTGTTCGGACGATACCTCAAGCGCAGTATCGACTATCCACGCCGAGTACCTTCGAAACTTCCATTCGAATGCTACGTCTGGCATGGGGTCTACTTCCCATGCAGAGCATATTCGCAACTTCCGTTCGAACGCTACGTCTGGCATGCCTCCACTATCCACGCAAAGTACCATCACAACTTTCGTTCGGACGATACCTCTGGCGTGTCGTCCACGATCCACGCGGAGTACCTTCGTAACTTCCATTTGAACGCTATGTCTGGCATGGGGTCTACTATCCACGCAGAGAATCTTCGCAACTTCCGTTTAAACGCTATGTTAGGCAGGGCATCTACTATCCCCGCAGAGTAAGTTTGTTACTTCTGTCGGAACGTAGAAAAGAGAAAGTATTATTTTCTCCACGTAGCAGGTCCGTTTGAACGCTACGTCTGGCATAGGGTCTACTATCCATGCAGAGTAAGTTTGTTACTTCCATCGGAACGTAGAAAAAGAAAGTAATATCATCGCCACGCAAAAGATACGTTTGAACGGTACGTCTGGCATGGCGTCTACTATCCAGCCAGAGAATATTCGCAAATTCCGTTCGAACGTTACGTCTGGTATGGTGTCCACTATGCACGCAAAGTACCATCGCAACGTTCGTTTGAACGCTACGTCTGGTAGGGCGTCTACTATCCACGCAAAGAATCTTTGCAACTTCCGTTCGGACGTACCTCTGGCGTGTCGGCCACTATCCAGGCAAAGTACCTTCGCAACTTCCGTTCGAACGCTACGTTTGGCATGGCGTCTACTATTCACGCAAAGTACCATCGCAACTTCCGTTAGAAGGCTGTCTGATGGGACGTCAACCATCCACGCAAAGTACTTTCGCAGCTTCCGTTCAAACGCTTTGTCTGGCGTGGCGTCAACTATCCACGCAGAGTACCTTTTGTTGAAGATTGCCCGATCACCGTTTTCTTTTGAGAGTCTTCACAAGTACAGAGAAAGAGAGAGAGAAAAAAGAGAGGGACAGAACGAAATGATTTGATTGTTGACGGGTGATGAAATCGCTCGAGGTAGACGTAACAAGTATCTTTTTCCTTTTTGCTATGTAGAAGTATGTAAGAGTGTAGAAGAAAGAGTGCAAAAGACGCTGCTATGGAAGAATGCCAAGCCGTCGTTACCAGGATCCCCTTGCCATTGCCGTTGCCATGGCGTTGCTCCCCACAGCGTTGCTGCCGCCGCCTTTGATGCGGTGTTGCTTCCGTCGGCGCGCCACGCCGGAGCGGCGAGAAGCAATTCCAACACACCCCCTCTTCTCGTGCTCCGTACCAAACAGAAATCCACGAAATCAAGAACAATCCTATCAAATCCTTGTCGACCTCATTAAAACCTCTGCAGTGAAAACCTCGCGGGAAAAACACTTGCTAGTAGGAAAAAGAGTGCCGACTCACGCTTGCCGACAGGATGCAAGAACATGCTTCAACAAAAGAAACCTTCTTTCCTCTTCCAATTCCTTATCACCCGCACCCCCTTTTCTTTGCCAAAGAACTGCACCCCCTTTTTCCTTTTTGAGATCGGACTCATTCATCGTATTCAGATTCTCCGTCGTCGTGACCTAATGGAGTGAGACCGGTGAGTTGCAATAGTTGTTCGTGTGGGGGAACTGCAAGAGGTTTCGTCAGCAGATCGGCAGGATTAGACTCTGAGGTAACGTATCGGAACTTAACTGCGCCTTTCATCTGTTCGTCGTGAACATGATTATATTTTACGTCAAAGTGTTTTGACTTTTGCCATATGACTCCAGAGGTGATTAATTTAATGGCGCCTTGGTTGTCGTATCCGATCGGTACCAGCCCGTCAACAATCTTTACTGCCATTCCTCCTGCTGACTTGTTCATCATACACCTGAGCCAGAGGCTTGCCCGGATGGCGTGCAAACAGGCGATGTATTCGTCTTCCAGCGTTGAAAGCGCTACAATGCTCTGAGACTTGGCTTGCCAATGAATCAGTCCGGGCATGACGAGTTCTTCATTGGCGCCAGTGTGTCCCAGGCTGAACACACATCCTCCAACTGATTTGCGAGTTGTAAGGTTTCCTGCCCAATCTGAGTCGGTATATCCGATAATGTTGATAGAGGGTGTGTCCGATCGCGAGTAGGATGGGAACCTAGGGTAGTGAATTCGGAATTCCGATGTAGACTTGAGGTATGTTAAAACCCTCTTGGCAGCCATTGCATGCATCTCGATTGGTTGGACATTGTATCGGCTGAGAGCAGTAATGCTGAAGGTAATGTCAGGTCGACTACCAAGTGCCGCATACATGAGTGATCCCACCATTGACAGGTATTCTTTGCAGGTAGCCGGTTTGTTCTCACAGTGGGTGTTAGCCAGATCTGTCTAAGGTTCAAGTGGAGACTTAGCTGGTTTTGCATCCATCAGTCCGAATCATCGTATGATTGTGTTGATGTAACCTAGTTGACAGATACTAAATCCTCCACCTTTGGTCCTTTCGATCTTGATTCCTAGGAACTGCTTTGCTGCGCCCAAGTCGCACTTCTTGTACTTCTTTTGCAGCAGCTGCTTGATCCAATATCCTCATCCTTCTGCACCTTTGTGCGCAATGAGCAGATCTTTAAGGTATAGTACTAGGAGGACTCCTTGCTTGGAGGTACAGATTTGGATATTCAGCCGATTGCCGGAATCCTATGGATTGCAAGTATCCATCGATATCCTCACACCAAAGTCTGCGCGCCTTCTTCAGTCAGTAGAAAGCCTTCCGAAATATCAATGCGCTTCTGCTTGATGCGCTCCCGCTCGACGGGAGCCAATCGATTCCCAGCAGCATTTCCATTTCGATGATGTCTCGGTCAATCCTTGGATTTAGGAAGGCCGTTACTATGTCCATGTGATGAACATTTCAGCCATACAGAGCGACCAGTACCAGTATCAATCGGAACGTTGCCATTTTCGATACTGGTGCATAGGTTTCTTCGTAGTTGATACCTTCCTTTTGTTCGTAGCCCTTAATGACTAGTCGTGCTTTGTACCGAGTGGATCTGTCTGGGTTAATCTTTCTTTTGTAGATACACTTGCACCCAATGGGCTCTTCTACTGTCCTGTTAGTCATTGGCGTATGAACTGCATTAACTTTTGCCATGATATCGAATGTGTGATTCTCAACTAATGCCTGCCATTCCTGGCGCTTAGCTTCCTTCCATTGTCTTGCTGGCGGACTTCGTAATGCAGCTTTGTAAAGTACAGGGACAAAAGTTTCCGTACAGGGGCCGTTTTACACCAAAAATGCCCGTTTTCACACAACCAAAAACCACTCTTTACTTGACGGAAAAAAACTGTGCCTTTCACAGACGTCTTAG
>Ga0307516_10001931_pt1 | contig 28408 bp, 34 predicted proteins | sample 19_EM_MG_FD_203310 | JGI IMG/M metagenome (GOLD analysis project Ga0307516, IMG submission 203310) | Populus trichocarpa ectomycorrhiza microbial communities from riparian zone in the Pacific Northwest, United States - 19_EM | ecosystem: Host-associated > Plants > Roots > Unclassified | place...
GCCGCCGCGCCGCCCCCCCCCCCCCCCCCCCCCCGCCGCCCCCCCCCCCCCCCCCCCCCCCCCCCCCCCCCCCCCCCCCCCCCCCCCCCCGGAGGCACAAGGCGGTCACGTTTAGTACATTTAACTATTTTCTGTTTGTTGCTCGGTGTCGCCTTGAGGGAAGGATGTTTCGCATGTCGTGAGGAGAAGGCTGCCACGATTCTCTCGATGCTGCTCCTGTTTTTGTTGTCTCACTTGCGCCGGCTGTTTCTGTGCAGTTGGGTTTTACAACTGCATGGAATTAAAGTGGGTGATTCATTGCCGGGAAGCGTGATTTAGAAGAACGAAGGGATTCACCCAGCGGATCAAATTGTCTTCACACACCGACGATTGACTCCAGGCCATCACGCCTGCGCCGTTTTCCATAGGGCCCGTCGGGTGTTTCCGGGGCGTAACTGGCAGTGACGTATCATGTATGTTGCAGTATAGTGATCAACAGAGATGATGATGGTTGACTGGATTATAGATGAATGGTCGCAGGAACATTCTATGTACAATGGGCGTAAGGGGTGCGCCCTGGACGACACGAAAGAGGTCCCCCGTGCCGGAGCCGTGGAGACGCGGGCGGCCGTCATCTCAGGATGTGTTGCCTGCAGCTGGCCGCCCCGGACGCTCGATATTTGACACCGCCGCTGGAGATTTGTTCGGGTCAAGCCAGCGAGGTATGCATTCCCAAATGTGCGTTCAGCCTCCCTGCTGCTGTGACAGTTCCCACAACTGGAGCCACGACCAAAAAGACGCCCGCGCTGATTACGTGGCTATCAGCGATACGGCTTCGTCCCCCGCACGCACGAATGCCTCCACTCGACTTGTGTGGCTTCTGTTTAGCTACGTGGGGTACTGGATGCCGTGCACACCGAGCGCAGATGGACATTTCCATGCGTGGAGTGGTGGTTTTGGGGCACGCAAGGAAGACCAAGCGTGCAGCGCCACATCGTGGATATCACACCTCGGAGTCGAGGAGCCGAGGGGGGTCAACGAACTGGCCACCGCCATTGTCTACCGCGAATGCGAAACGGAGACTTAGAGCAGACAGCCCTCGGAAGTGCCGACAAAGTTATGCCATCGTTGCGGTTTCCACCCGTCACGCAGTCCGCTTGTGGAGCGAGATGAAGTTGGAAACGCTGGTAATGTTGCTCGGCAGCAGAAGCAGCCGTCATACACGCACGAGGACTGTGGTTTGCACTCGCAGTCAGTTCGATCGCGTATGTGCGCCATCCGGAGTGTGGCCGTTTCCCGTCACGTGGCGCCTCCACTACAGCGATCCGACAACGTCGCGAAGAGTCTTTCGGACGTGTGATCTCAGCAATTTCCACGCGTTGTCTGCCGAAGGGCGACAGCGCCTCTTGCTTTTCTTTGGATTGTTTTGGCACCACTTTGCTCCTGACCTCCACCGTCCATTGCCGCCGAGCTGCATGCACGAACACCTGTTGATGGCGGGAAATGACGACGGCAAGAACCCTAGCTGGGCGGCGGTGCACAGCACAAATGCCGCAGCTGGGCGATTCCAGGCGAGGGCGCTCCAAGCACTCGGCCACACGGCGCCCAAACCGCGGATTCGCCACCTTCCTGCTTTCCCTCGACAGTCACGGATCGCACACAACGACACCCAGTGCAGCTACGGCAACGGCCGTCCATGTGCATCTCTATTCCTTCTGTCAACCAACAACCCGCACTGCAGCCACCCATCGCAGTAACCGATCTCCACAGGCGACGGCATTACTGAGACGGCCGCCGGAGATGATGTCACTGTACAGCGATCCGGTAACTCCATTGTGTCTCGGTGTATGGGCGCCACGCGGGAACCGAAACTACGGGGCTGGGCACGGTTCCGTTTCCTCCGCATCACCTTTGGCCGCATCGCGTAGAGCTAATCTCTCGGTGGCTGTGTCTAGGTACTTCATTCCTGCATATCGCTCTCGCCATGAGCACAGCCTTCACACTATCCTCCGTCGTCATCCTCGCTCTCACCGCCACCCTCCGACTCCCCCGAACGAGAGCAGTCCTCTCACATCTACGGAAACCGCGCCATACCATCCTTCGATGGCAGCGACACCCGTCCGCCACTTGGTTGGGAGGAAATCACGCGCGCACGCGGCGTCCCCTTCGCCTGCCTAACTGCAGTCCTGTTGGGCAGTCCACGTGGCACGGCCATGGAAATCCACATCCCGCGTTCTGCAGCCCGATGCAGGCGGATTGAGATGGCCACGCACCCGCTGGTGGACTATCCCAAACTCGTGCACGTGTTGCAGCGAACCCACTCGACACGCGAGATTTTGCCGTCACCATCGGGTCTGTGCTTACGGAGGAGGAGCGGGACCGGATCTTTGTCTGCTGACGTCTGCGGGCTGTGAGGGTACCTTACTCCTTCGCTCTATTCTCCTCGTGGTACAACAACTCCTCCCGGAATGGCGCACTGTTAGACGACCTCCCTACTGTCGCTGCGGCGCGGCGGTTGGGCGCCTGGTGGATGCGCAACGCCGGCGGCGAAGTAGCCAGAAGACCACTAGCGGCGGCAGAAGCCCTTCGGCTCAGCTTGGCCGCGGACTACCTCATGGCCCGAGATCTGGAACCGGTCGCATTCGTGGTCACTTCGAATGCAGTTCGCCGGTGACCGCGCAAGAGAACCCCGGCGTTGCTGGGGCGTGTTGAGACGAGACTGGTGGAGGGTACGAAGGATCAGATACCGGAGAGGAAGTCCAACACTGCCATTCCGCACCTCTTGTCGGCAAGTAGGTCCCGGATCTTCCACCGGCTCTTCCACCTTCCCGTTTCCTTCTGCACCTCCGCCCACAGCACCTTTTGCTGCAGCTTCCATTCCGGGCACACCTTGAAGAGGTGGTCTCTCGTTTGCGAGGGGCACTTGCATCACCAGCACAGGGCATCGGGGAGAACCTTAGCCCATTGTAGGTACTATCCGGTCAGGGCATGGCCCGTCTTCAGCTGGTAGAACCTTGAGGCGAGCCTCTTGGTGCTGTCGGCTACCACGCTATCGGGCTTCTGGCTCTTCAGTATGCAGTACTTTGCCTTCAAGATCCGCCTCCCCACCCATGACCGCGTCTCAGCCCTTCTCTGAGATTTCCCGTTTGAGGCTTGCAAGGGATCGTGGGAGCGGCCCTGGGTTCTCCACCCCTCGGGTACCAGGCTTCTCCGCTGCAATCTTCGCCCACTCGTCGGCCTTCTCGTTGCAGGCTATGCACTTGTGAGCCGGGCACCACCAGATCTCAATGGTGACGCCCGGCCTGGCCCTGCGCAGCACGGCGATGTGCTTCCGCGCCTGGATTGCGTATTGCTGTCCAGGGCCAGGTTCCTCCGATGCCATACGTCTGATGGCCGCTTGCGCATCCGTCAAGATTGTCACGCAGCCTGGGACATATCCCCCTAATGAAGATTCCAGCGTGCGGGCAAGAGCAGCGCACTCCGTGTCGTAGGCCTCCTGGTTGTGGCCCATGTGGCACTTGATGCCCTCCCAGGTCTGTCCGTTCTTCCACACCACCGCGTATCCGGTAGCCCCATCCTCCATCCGTGACCCATCGGTGAATATTGACAGCCCAGACCGGGCCCTCTCTGCCTCAGCCTTAGCCTCGGCTTCCTCCTCTTTACCGGGTACTTGGAGGTGTGGAAGAGGGGCCTAACCTGGGCGGGCGCCAAAGTGCATATGGGCAGGAACCAAGAGGCCTATGATGAAGTGTGCGCGGCCCTTGCCCACGCGCTGGAGGAGGCAGCGCAAAGAAACACGACCCCCGAATGGGTGACCTTCTTCTCGGATGCACAGGCAGCCATCAGGCGGATGGCGTCGGACGAACCGGGCCCGGGGCAACGGTACGCCCTCCAGGCGCGGAAGCACATTTCCACGCTGCGCAGGGCTAGGCCGGGCATTGTCATCGAACTCCGGTGGTGCCCAGCCCACAAGGGAGCCGCCGGCACTGAGAAGGCTGATGAGTGGGCGAAGATTGCAGCAGGGGAGCCGAACACCCGCAGGGTGGAGTGGCTAAGCTCCCTAGGCCGGACGGATGTGCGGGCGTCGCTCCCACGGTCTCTCGCCAACCTCAAGCGGGAAATCTCGGAGAAGAAGTGGGCGGAGGCACGTCAATGGGCGCGGGGCCGAACCTCCAAGAAGAAGTACCGGTTGCCTGAGAGCCAGCGGCCAGATGGCACGGTACCTGGGAGCACCAAGAGGCTCGCCTCGCGGTTCTAGCAGCTCAAGACGGGGCACTGCCTGACTGGTCAGCACCTCAACTGGACAAAGAGCCGTCCCACCCCGCAATGCTGGTGGTGCCGGTACCGAACGCAGACACGGGACCACCTCTTCAAGGAGTGCCCCCGAGAAGCCGCAGCAGAAGATCCTGTGGGCGGAGGTGAAGAAGGAGACTGGGAGATGGAAGGATCGGCGGAAGGTGCGGGACCTACTAGCCAACGGGAGGTGCAGTCGGGCGGTGTTGGAATTCCTCTTGACCACGGACGTGGGCGGGTGGGTGCCGGGGGTGGAGGAGGATGACGCTGTGAGCGCGGTGTCCGAGCTCGAGGTGCGGGAGTGGATGGAGGAGCAGGGAGCGGGCGCTGAGGATTTTTTTTTTTTGTTTAATCATACTCGCATTCGACCTGGCAGCGGGCGCTGAGGAGTCGGACGGGGAGGGAGCACCACTGTTCCTCCCGACGCCGGACTTCATGGCGTCCGCCGGAGAGGGCTAGACCGGTAAATTTGTCTTTCTCATTTGTTCTTTTCCTTCGTACTTTCCTTGGTGCGCTCCACATCTCCTTGGGACAGGCCTGGGCGGAGCGCAAAGGGGTGCTAGCAAGGTGCCGTCACTTCGCGGACAGCGGACAGGATCTGGACTGTACATATTCTCGCCATGATCTCCATAGGTCGCATGCGAGTAATGAATAAACCAAAAAAAATCCTCCTCTTGCAGTAGTTCTGCGTCAAAGGTCTCCACCTTCTCTAGCAACACCATGCCCTCTGTTCGTCCACTGTACGTGGGCGCGTTTGTAAGCCGGCGCCCGATTTGTGTTGGGGCTCCCACCACCTCCCGTGCCTGGTCTCCCTGCGTCAGGCTAGGCAACTGCAATAGGTGTTGTGTGTTCGATACCGCTTTTGGGTAGCCATCTACGGCTTGACGGTACTCTCTTTCGTCTCTTGACGGCATCAGGAAATAATTCACCGTCCACTAGCTCTTCAACCGACTCAATGTCATCGTAGGGTTCACGCTCATTCGTAATTTCATATACTGCTGGGAGGCAACCGGAAATAGTTCGGGTCTTAGAAGTCTGGCTTAGACCGACCTGGTCTATGTTGAATAGTGTGGCTCCTCACGCGGGGTCAGAGGCAGCGAGACAGGGTGACTGCAAACTGTGTCTCCTAATTAGCTGCGCTCGACTATGCCACTGTATCCGTGCGAAGACGAACCTTTATGTCGGGTAGTTGCAAACCTCTCTTGCGGCGCCAATTGTGCGGCCACTTCCGCATCAACGAAGTCAGGGGTACTGCAAACATAGGGCGGTTTTCGACAAGGATGGAGTGCACGACTTGATGGCCCACTCTGGGAGGTGCAAAGTGACGGGGGTTTCAGTCCCGTGGGACTGCAATCCTGAACCTTGGCCGCCGCGGCGGCCTCCTTTCTTCCCCCAGCAATCGGGTGTCGGTTAGGCGACTGCAACTTGCCGCCAGAGCGGCTTGATGGATACCTGATTGGCAACTGTTGTGCCGCCGCTGCAGTTCTGCGGGGGTTTCGCAGATATCGCGGAGAGGTCCGTTACAGCGTGCACCAGGACCAAGGAAAAATTGAAAAGAAGAGGCGAAAGACAGGGATAGGGTCCGAGAGGGAGGGAAAGGGTCCGAGAGGGAGGGAAAGGGTCCGAGAGGGGGGGAAAGGGTTGTTGAAAAACTAGGGAACGACAGTGCCGAGGATAGTGAATTGCGTTGGTGATACGTAGTCGAAGGCAGTACATGATTTCCCCATATTCAACGGGACTATGGTGCTCGCCAGGGAAATTGATGAAATATGGTCTCCCGAGCCAGTGCTCGGCGACTAGGGCAGCTGTAGCCACCGGACATGTCTACGGTCGGTCGTCTCCGGACGCTCGTCGTTCTGACGAATCGTCTTGGTATCTTTCTCGACGAATGACTTGTGTAAGCTCCTTCGGATAGCCGACGTGGAAACAGGCATCATTACCTCGGTCACGGTGGATGAGATTCGTCAGTTCTTCTACTTCCGTACTCCTCAGAATGTATGCCCTGCGCTCGTCAGTATATGCTTCACCCGTTCAGAAGAGATCAGGCTGACTAACTGACGGGGCATAGGTTTGGAATGCTTCCACCTGTAGCAATCCAGAAATAGTCCATGCCGCTCATCTCTTTCGGATTGATGTTCCGCCGGGGTGGGGGGGGGCAGTGGCGCCGACATCGATCGTTGTCGTGGGTCCTGTCCGCTGCTGAAGTCGGCTCGGTGGCGGAGGGTGCCTGCAGCCCGGTGTTGAAGTTTTCACACCGACTGAAGTAGCATGCAGGGGTGGCGGAATCATCGCCGCGCCTGGTGTCGCTCCGGTCGTATTCCGTCTGGCTTTCTTTTCCGGTCGGATAGAGTACCTGTACCCCCGGCACGGCACTCCACGCATTGTGATTCTTTCGCCCATCCTTCGGACGCCTGATTTTCCATGCTGGCTCCCTGGCAGCGCTGTCACACGGGTGCTCTGTCGGCGAATGTATGTGGGAAGGGTGATGAACGCGAGTGGGAGGTTGGTAATCCAAGCTCGCGGCAAAGTGTGGTGTTGGAATATATGGATCGATAAACGTGAAGATTGTATTTCAGTATTATGCGGGCACAAGATCTCTATATATACAGGAAGGCCGTCAGGACAAAGGACGGAAGACTGCCCCCCGAGCCGGTGCTCGGGGACTCAGTCATGTCCCGACGCCTCCTCATCTCTGGACGCCTCCTCATCTCCGGACGCCACCTTATTCTGACATGTGGTGGGAGCAGGGAGGGATGATGTGGGATGGGGGTGTGGTGGTACGGCAAGAGCTGCTGGCGCTGCTCCCGCTGGAGTCGAACTGCACGCAGCTCCCGTCGGAGCCGTCGCGGTGGTGTCCAGTGCAGGGAAGGGCGAGGAGGGTGGTGTGTATGGCGCTGCGTTGGGTGGCGGAGCTGGCTGCGCCAACACCGTGGGACGTCTCCATCGGTGGTGCTGGGATTGGAGCAGATCCAATCCACCGGGTATCGGCGGCTAGGAGTGCGATATACGGATGGCGGCAGCTAGGGAGGCCGCATGTCGCACTGTACGACTGGGTCCGTCGTTAGCAGAGACGAGGACTTGATGTGCCGGGTCAGAGGGCGACTCTTGGGGTGCAGATACTTTCCACCAGTGTCCTGGAAGGCGATCGGAGGCGGGCGCATCTCTTGCCGCGCAGATGCCTTCCACAAGAGTCCGGGAAGGCGATCGGGCGCATCCTCCGCTCCTCGACTGTCTCACGGCGGCGGAGCACCAGAACCCGCGCCTGACCCCGGGTATCCCCCCGATCTCAACCGCAAACGGTCGCCTTCTCGTCCGAACAGCTGCCTGGCCTCGTGGTCCTGCCGCCTGCGGTGGGAAACTAATCGTTGCCCGACGTGGGGTGGTCGAGCATCCGCAGATGAGGCTGGCGCGCTGCTTGCGGCTTCTGGTTGTGGGTGGCGAGTTTCTGGCGATGCTTCAGTCGGAGTCTGGAAGGGACGAGAGGTGTCCCGACTCAGTTCGGGGGGGATGGCTGCCTGGCGCTTGTGCTGGCTTCGGGGTGAGAATACGGGGCGCCGCTTGCTCCTCGGTGGATGCGACGAGGTCGAGAGATGGATCATGGAGTGTCGTTGCAGGAGTGCAGAAGCCGCCGCCGCGCCATGCCGCGCTCGTGGTGGACGACGACGGAAGCGAATGGGCGCCAACACCCGACTCGGCGCCAGCCGTTGGATGCCTCTGTGTCGGGCCCGAATGAGCCGTGGGAGATATCCAGGTACGCTTCGCCGTTGTAGCGGGGAAGACAGAGATGTTGCAAAGGTGGCAGAAGTGCGCATATCTGTGTTTCTGCCGATCAGGTGGCGACGGCATGCCGGGAGTCGGCATCACGGGGGTCCCGAAGGTTCGGCTGCGTGCGGCTCTTTCTTCTCTTCTTCGGGAATCATCCCAAGTTGCACTCCTCTTTGAGGGACGGTCTGCCCGCCTGCTCTTCGGGACTCCCCTTACCGTACATTCCGTGTCGAAATCATTGAGCTTACCGGATGGGCTGTCCGCTCCGGCTCTGTGGCGTCAACGACAGTTCCCACTCCCGTCAGAAGGCATTCGCCAGCTTCTCCTATCACCGCAGCCATCCAACCCCATCCACCTCCCAAACCCGCCAGTTACTGGCAACGACCGATCAATAGAGAGAGAAACGTCGACTTGGACAGATCTCGCAAGTCCAAACGGACAAAGAATCTTAGCAACCAGACTAATCGTCAATCCCGGTGACGTCAGTTTCTGCACTATCCAATAAACTACTCCGAAATTACCCGTACACATCACTACGTCGAGAACGCTGATACTCGCGACACCAATGAGGCCTACCGAACCTGATGAAGAAGCAGAAATCGTTCGGGCGCCGAACCCGCGCCCTTCCGACCGACCCCACCCACCTCACCCCTTCCGATCTCGAGAGCTGTCACTGACTTTCTGACGTCCAAGCACTGCCGGCAATCACATCTCGTGTCACCTCCCATCAACGAAAACCAGCCCAATTCACAAGATACCGCAGTCGTTCGAGTGGTCTTTCAAGTTACTCCTGCGGGTCACCCCCACGAGGGACCGCGTGACCGAACCCATTCACAGAGCGAGCCACTCACCCTTCTCCGGAATACGACTCAAAATCTTTAAGAAGTCTTACCATCTCTACGCCGTGGAAGGACGCGAAACTATCACGACTATCGACACGCTCTCGCCTTCGGCACGGCGGAGAGCCTACCAACAAGCATCAGAAATCCCGATTCATCAGTGCGATAATCGGCTCGAGCTCAGTCACTCCATCCCACCTCAAAACTCTGTCTACCATCAGCCACTCCCCGGGAGAGATCTTCTGCATCATCCTCACCACCTCGACCTAATCTCTGCTTTCGCCAGAATCAACCCTACTTCATGCCGCACATCCATCTACACGGGCTGACGGTCGATCGCGGCGGAGATCAAGACGGTCCAAGAAACACTCCCCTGATCAACGTGGAAGCGCCTCTCTTCGAGGTCTATCTATTCTCCAGCAGCATGAATCGCGAGGAGCGTTAACAGTCACTGGCGCCGTCACGGCATTGGTGGCGGCATCGACTTGCACACCTGCCGTTTCGCCGCGCGCAAGATACGCCGAACCTGGTGAAACCATGCGACAGCATCGAGATCGTCTTTAGCGGATTGGTGTGAAGTATTGGCTGGTGTTGTCCAGCGGCGCCGACGCAGAGTCCAGAAGAACTTTCATATCCAGCCCGGTTGTTGGTGCGACTTGGTGAACGCGGATCTATTACGACAAGCGGAATGGACCCGCGAAGGTGCGGAGCGTAGCGATGCAGGACGTGGCAAGAAATAGCGCAGAGCATGTTCTCTCTCGTCGAACGCACTGTCGGAAGCGTATAGTATCGATGTAGGATTAGGAGCGTATGCTACTGCGAGCCGCATATTCGTACGGCGGTGGATGTACTTTTTCTAATTACATACGATTGCCGGCGCGCCATTCCCGCTGAAGATAGACACTACGGAGCTGGCGTGTTTATATGTAGCTTTGGAAAGACATCAACGTTAATGTACATTGCCGTCGCACTTCTGCTGCAATAATATCATAAGCTGGACAAATGCCGTGCATTCAACACTTCGGTTCTATAGTGTAATGGTTAGCACATCGGATTCTGATTCCGGTAATCCCGGTTCGACTCCGGGTAGGACCTGGTTTTTCACATGCCTTTTTGTCAGCATTGTCCCCGACAGCTCGCTTCACATGACGGCTTGCCGAATTCCTCATATCACCCTGACTTGGCGTAGATTGCTGGCAAAAGAGGGACTGGAATCTGGGTAGGTGATTGTCGTCTCTTCTAACAACATCCCATAAGAACCAACCGCGTTGGAACTTAAGTCATGTCAGAAGATCCTGTTTGATGCAGTGAGCAAGGAGACGTGGAGTTGGAAAAGATCACTTCAAAAACAGGGAATTATTCGGATTGTGGTGGAGATCCTGTACCTGGGTGTCTCACTCCGACAACGAACGAGGTTAGTGGGTATGTTGTTGGCACTCTTGGTGTAATTGACGTGGTTGCTCGAGAGCTCAGACAGCTTCCTGTCTTTCCGGTGCGGTGGTGCAAATTTGGTCAGCAACACTGGTTATTGCTGTTGTGCCCTAATTGTTGGTGTCTCTTTTACCCTTCCCTTTTTGACTGCTTTACAGTGATAGGTTGCATGATTACTTCTCCGTCACGTTCCACGGTTAATTGCATTACCTCCCTGACTCTGGCAGATAATGGGTTCTAGATTGCTAATGACTGCCTGAATTGTGGGGTTGCAATTGTCAGTATTATATAATACGCGCGTGGAGATGTTTTTTATTAGCTATTGAGAGAATTACATCCTTATTAACTGTGACATCACGACTGAACGTACAAAAAGTATCCAAGCCTGAGCTTGCTATGGCCAGCTGTCGCCTGGTTGAATACAGGCCCTCGTCAACACCTGCTGTACGTCGACAGGTTCCCCTCTAGATGAGGCACCTCATCGACAACACTATCCCAATATATTGCCAACTGCTCCCCACTGGCGAACGGCTCTCTACCTTCCATAGGCCTCTTACCCATCCAACAACATATCCACCAGGGTCAATATACCCGCAATATCATGACATCTGGCTGGGACAAACATTCTGGGATACCCGAAGTACATACCCCGATGACACAGATTTACATTTCCATCTCCTACCTATGGGCATTGCCGGCTGATGCCGCTAGACAACAGCATCCGTAAGGGCCAGAATAATCTGCGTCCGGAGACAACTGCGGCTGGAGTCCCACGAGCACAGGTTCAGCAGACGGTCTTCCGTCTTTACCCCCTGGTGAGTCCCTCAGGCCCGCTGTATCCTTTGACGCTGTATTAATCAGCCAATTCAGTATCATCGTCTCAATCGATCCCTATATGCCAACAGCAACACTCCGACTGAGCATCAAAAGATGAGTTTTCTATGAATTTCGTGATACAAGTGGCAACTGTCAGAAGGTGCAGCTAATGGTATTGTCCCTTCTCCGCAGTAGATAAAGGCTGATACTGTAGATGTTGTGGATACAGCAGTCACTCGCCATGTGAGACGGACTAATCTGTTGTAATATCTCACTCGTTGCTTAGTCATCGTGGCAGGTATAGACCTACCCCTATATTGTTCTTTCTCGTGAGGCTTCAGCCTTACTTAGACCATACACATGTTCATCACTTTCAACAGGTTATGAGCCTGGACCAGTACTTTATCCAAAACCACTGCAAAAATAACCTCACACCACGAATAACCTCGATCCTCTATTAATTTCCGCAACAAACTTGCCTATTGCCCAACCAGGTTGAAATGTACAAATCGATGTACGGATCCATCAAGAAACTCCCCTCGGACAACTATGACACCTGGAAACCGTGCATTTCGACAATTGGCTCGGCAATACTTGCCCTCAAGATTGTCACAGGCGAAAAAGTCTAAGACGATCTTACTATTGGAAAGTTCTGCGCAAACAGCACCAAACACGAAAGCTACGAGAAGCGACAAGCTCTAGCCACCACTGCAATCCTGCTCTCCTGCACCCCTGAGGTCAGAATCCACCTATCCAGCATTACTGATACGAAAGCAAAGTGGGATACACTTACAGAGCAACTAAGTAGCTCATCCTTATTTGCCTGAGGAGTCACAATCGGCAAAATTTTTGTTGGAATTGCTTCTCACCGCTCCGGCGTGGCGCGCCGACGGAAGTGACACCATCGCAACGGCAACGGCAGCAACACCATAACAACGGCGACGGCAGGAACGCCCTAGCAACGGCAATGGCAGGGGGACCCTGGTAATGACGGCTTGGCATTCTTCCATAGCAGCGTCCTTCGCATTCTTTCTTCTACACTCTTAAATACTTCTATATAGTAGTGAATAAGATACTCGTTACGTCTACCTAGAGTGATTTCATCACCTGTCAACAATCAAATTATCTCGTTCTGCCTCTATCTTTTTCTCTCTCTCTCTCTCTCTGTACTTGTGAAGACTCTCAAAAGAAAACAGTGATCGGGCAATCTTAACAGATTATGTGCCCGGAGCCATAACCGCTCCGAATACCTACAAACCTCACGTCACCTTCTCAATCGTCATACTCTCGCGCGAAAAATAGCTCCTCAGGAGCCAGTGGTAAACGCGGGGGCCGGCGATCCCAAGGCCCTTTTCTCTACGTCCTACTCAGAAATTTTCTCCTCGAAATCGAGCACTAAGCATCTCATCAAAGAAGATCCACATCGATATGATCCTCATCCTGAGTGAAGAATCATTCAAGCACCCACTGGGAAACATCCGCCTTCTCGATCATACCAACTACGCAGTCTGGAAGGACGACTGTATGAAGGTCCTGCAAGGAATAATGGCTTGGGACATCGTGATGGAGAGGGAAGAAGATCCGGAAGATCCGGGAAGACCCAACAACTTCACCAGAAACACTGTCCTGGCGCGAAAGGCGTATAAGGACTACAAGCAACAGAAATTGCAGGCCTTGGCCATCATCTACGGTTTCTGTACCAATGCAGTCAAAGTATACATCAAAGGTATGGACGATCCAGTTGAGGCATGGAAAGAACTCGAAGCATGCACAAAAACTGCCAACTCCTCCGTCGCGAGAATGTCGCTCTTTCGGAAATTCAGCACTCTTCGCCCCACTCCCTGTCAGCCGCTCAATGCCTACTTTGCCGAACTGCTTGACATCACCACTGAGCTCGCTGGCTCCCAAGAAGCAGTTCCCGACATTGTCCTCAAGAATCACATTTATACGAATCTTCCTCCTACCTATGCAGTTACGATTGAGATTCTTCAATCTCGTGGGAAAGTTACGGTTCAAGAAGTTATGGATGCACTCAAAGAATGCGAGATGAATCGATCGATGACAACCAAACCTGATGCGGTCTCCGAGGCACTCTACACCCAACAATGAGGAAGAGGAGGACAAAATGGCTACTAGAGACGATAACAGGGGAATGACCGCTCTCCAAAGGGGTGGTGTGATTGGTGTAAAACCGGCACCCACACTACCACCAACTGCTGGAGCAAGAAGAACAACAAACGAGCTCGAGATCAGAATGACTGCTACCATTGCAGAGAAGAAGGACATATGAACAATGACTGACCTGCTAGAAAAAAGGGATAGGCTGTACGAAACAACAGAGGAAACGGATGTGACCGTGGTGGAAACGGAGGAAACAATTGTGAAGGAAACGGACGTGATGGACGCGACGGAAACGGATGCGACGGAAACGGACGCGATGGAAACGGACGCGACAGAAACGGACATGACGGAAATGGACACGACGGACGTGATGGAAACGGACGCGATGGGAACGGACGCTCTCGCAATACATCTGGTAACCAGCAATAACTTGCGGGGTCTACCTGCCTCAGCTCAGAGGTAATGGTGGTGTCATATCGATCGGCAATAATAACAAGGACCTGGGTAATTGATTCCGGAGCATCTCACAATTATGGCAACAATCTTCGAGACTTCCAGAAGAACTCAGTTAAGTAAACGAATATGATCATCAAGTTGGGAGATGATCATCAAATACAAGCAAAGAAGAAAGGAAGTATACGTCTGGGAGGAGTGGATATTGAGGCGTACTTCGTTTCAGAATTTCGAATATATCTCCTATTAGTAGGACAAGTCGACTCACAAGGATACACAATGACATTCCGATCAGGGATATGCTCGATCGCCAATGCAAAAGGACAGAAGGTTCTCGCCGCCAATCTTGAAGACGGCCTATACAGACTATCAACGGATGGATCGGCACATATTTCCGAAATCAGGATGCTGCGAACAGCCCCGCATTTACACACGGTCAACATGTGGCATCGGCGTCTTGCACACCTCAATCATCAGGACTTGAGATGACTACTGGAATCCTCAGGCGAGCGCATTACAGATCCTATGGACATCGAGCCGCCGATCACGTTTGATTCTGTGGACAAGACGGACAAGCCTCGCTGGGAAACACCGCAATTGTGTCCGACCTGCATTCATACGAAACAACAACAACATGTCATACGTACCAAGGCATTCCGGACATCAACGTCATTTGAACTTGTACACTCAGATCTCTGAGGGCCTATGAAGCACAGTATCGGAGGCGTCCAATATTATATAATCTATATTGATGACTGTACGTGATACACTGAGGTGTCTTTCTGATCACAAAAACCGTGGAAGAAATATCGGCCAAGTTTCAACATTATCAAGCCTGGGTGGAAACACAGGGATTCCACATCAAACGTTTCCGTGGCGACAATGGATCCGGAGAATACAACAACTCGATATTCCTGGATTTACTGGGAGAAAAAGGAATCACGTTTGAACCCTCCCCGCTGTACGCCCAACACAAGAACGGAACAGCCGAATGGATGATCCGGACACTGAATGCAAAGACACGAAGCATGATGTTGGATGCAAACGTGCCGATAATATTTTGGCCAGAAGCCATCAGGACAGCATGCTACCTGCACCGAAGGTCACCTACATCGAGTCTGACGGACAACCGGTCACCAAACGAAGCATTGTATGGTACCATTCCGAAAATCAGACACTTACGACGATTCGGATGCCGTGTATACAAATAAAATCCACCCATTCAGAAAACGGAGAAGAAATTTGGAAACCGCTCCAGTATGTGCATGATGTTGGGATATGTTCATAACACCACGAAAATCTGGAGAATTTGGGACTTCAAATCGGGAAAAACCAGACGAGCAGTGGAATGCTCAAGTGTGGTGTTTGACGAAGAAGAAAATGCACACACAGAAGAGCAGATGGAAGCCATTGAGTTTCCAGACACCACCAATGAAGCGCAGACCAACGGAGTGCCGCAGGATGAGATCCATGAAATGAATGACGCACAAGGTCTGGAGAATACCAGTAAGTAACAAATATCTGATTTCTTTCGTCATGCAGTGAAATCACTCTATGAGCGGATGGGCGATATATGTTATACCTGCCGAATTCAGCGAATATGCTGGGCAGATACCTGCTGAATTCAGCGAATGCTGGGCAGATGCCTGCTGAATTCAGCAAAATGCTGGGCAGATAACTGCTGAATTCAGCGAATGCTGGGCAGTGTGCCGAGTTCAGCAAATATGCAGAGCAGATACCTGCTGAATTCAGCGAATGCTGGGCTGAAGAAGTCGAGAATATCTTGCGAATGCGATAACTGGTGACTTGTATACTGAATTCAGCGAATATGCTCAATGAGCTGCTGGGCATTACCTACCGAATTCAGCGAATGCTGGGAGAACTCGTGATGTGGATTCCATATGATTGAGACCAAGACTGATTGAGCTGGCAGATAGGAATGAATATGTCTCTGCACGGACACATAGCAAGGTACGTCTTGAAACCAACAAAGAAATTATGAGCAAGGCTCACGAAGAAGCGGGTGATTTGACGTCTTTAGAACACCTTGCGTCCGCCTTTCTGCTACTTGAGATTGCCAAAGCTTCAGAAGATGAAGCTGAAATGGAATCGACTATCGAGTGTGAAAACGAGAGGGAACCACTCACCTACAAAGATGCATTACGAAGTCCGCAAGCAAGACAATGGAAGGAAGCCATGCACCAGGAATGGCAGGCATTGGTTGAGAATCACACCTTCGATATTGTGGAAAAAGGTAATACCGTTCATACACCAATAACTGACAGGACAGTAGAAGAGCCAATTGGATGTAAGTGGATCTACAAGAGGAGAATTAATCCGGATGGATCCACTCGGTATAAAGCATGGCTAGTTGCCAAGGGCTACAAACAAAAGGAAGGCATCGACTACGATGAAACCTACACACTGGTGTCCAAGAAGGCAACATTCCGATTAATACTGGCACTGGCTGCTCAGTATGGCTGGGACGTCAATCATATGGACGTGGTGACGGCTTTCCTAAATCCAACAATTGACTGAGACAACATCTACATAGAAATGCCACTTGGAATTGAATGGCTCGCGTCGAGCGGAAGCGCGTCAAATGAAAGCGCATCGAGCAGAAGCATTTTAATCCTCCGAAAAGCACTCTACGGACTTAAACAGGCGCCCAGACTTTGGTATGAGGCTATCGATGGATACTTGCAATCCATAGGATTCTGACAATCAGCGGAAGATCCAAATCTGTACCTTCAACAAGGAGTCCTTCTAGTAATATATGTGGATGATCTGCTCATTGCGCACAATGGTGCAGAAGGACAGGGACATCGGATCAAGTGGCTGCTGCAAAAGAAGTATAAGATGTGCGACTAGGGTGTGGCAAAGTGGTTCCTTGGAATCGAGATCGAGAGGACCAAAGATGGAGGATTCAGTATCTGTCAACAAGGTTACATAAACACAATCATATGACGATTCGGACTAATGAATGCAAAACCGGCTAAGTCTCCACTTGATCCTCAGACAGATCTGGCTGACACCCACTGTGAGGACAAACCGGCAAACCGCAAAGAATATCTGTCAATGGTTAGATCACTCATGTATGTGGCACTCGGAAGCCGACCGGACATCGCCTTTAGTGTCACCACTCTCAGCCGGTACAATGTTTAACCTCTTGAAATGCATGCAATGGCGGCAAAGAGAGTACTCTGATATGTGAAGACTACTGCCAGATTTCGAATTCATTACCGACGGCTTCTGAATCGTATTACCATTGTTGGATATACCGATTCAGACTGGGCAGGGAATCTCACAACTCGGAAATCTGTCGGCAGATGCGTATTCGGACTCGGGAATGTCAATGCCAACAATGAGCTTGTCACATCTGGCTTGATTCATTGGCAAGCCAAGTCTGAGAGCGTCATGGGACTCTCAACGCTTGAGGCCGAATATATCGCCTGCTCGCACACCACCCGGGAAAGCCTCTGGCTCAGACGTATGATGAAGGAGGCTGCCGGAGGAATGGGAGTAAAGATTGTTGATGGGCCGGTACCGATCAGATGCGACAACCAAGGTGCCATCAAATTGATCACCTCGGGAGTCGTATGGCAAAAGTCGAAACACATCGATGTAAAATATCATCATGTTTATGACGAACAGGTGAAAGGTGTAGTTAAGTTCCAATATGTTACCTCAGAGTCTAATCCTGCTGATCTGCTGACGAAACCTCTTGCGGTTCCCTGACACGAACAACTATTGCAACTCACCGGACTCACTCCATTCGACTCCCACCACGGAGGATCCGAATACGATGAATAAGGCCAATCACGACGATGAAAAGAAGGTGTGGCTCGATGACAAAGAAAAGGGGGTGCGGTTCTTTGGGGAAGAAAAAGGGGGTGTGTGTGATAAGGAGTTGGAAGAAGATAGAAGTTTTCGTTTTTTGTTGAGCATGTTCTTGCATCCTGTCGGCAAGCGTGAGTCGGCACTCTTTTTCCTACTATCAAGTGTTTTTCCCACGAGGTTTTCACTGCAGAGGTTTTAATGAGGTCGACGAGGACTTAATGGGATTGTTTTTTGATTTGGTGGATTTCTGTTTGGTACGGAGCATGAGAAGAGGGGGTGTGTTGGAATTGCTTCTCGCCGCTCCGGCATGGCGCGCCGACCGAAGCGACACCATAGCAACGGCGACGGCAGCAACGCCATAACAACGGCGGCGGCAGCAACGCCATAGCAACGGCAATGGCAGGGGGACCCTGGTAACGACGGCTTGGCATTCTTCCATAGCACCGTCCTTCGCATTCTTTCTTCTACACTCTTAAATACTTCTATATAGCAGTGAATAAGATACTCGTTACGTCTACCTCGAGCGATTTCATCACCCGTCAACAATCAAATCATCTCGTTCTGTCTCTATCTTTTTTTCTCTCTCTCTCTCACTGTACTTGTGAAGACTCTCAAAAGAAAACGGTGATCGGGCAATCTTTAACAAATTTGTCCAATGCCCGTCCAAAGGCCGGCAAGAGTATTGCGGTATATCTCTCACGTCTGAACAACATGCGAGTTCAACTTGCTGGGACGGAAGGAGCTATACCTGACAAGAGGTCTCTGTATCACTCCTACCTTACAGCTCGGGAGGAGTACCAACCAATGCTCGACCTGATCCAGAAGTGGCCGGTGGGTATGGCTACTATCGCATCTTTATCTGAAGCTTTCTGAGATGCCGAGCAGAACAAACTGGCCCGGAAGCATCAGGAAAAAAAAATATGCATTGCAACGCAGCATCACGCTAGCAATGTTGGGAACGTTAAAACGTATTGCAGATACCAAATTACCGTTAAAATGCATTCAACGCATCATTGTAGTTTGTACGGAAAATATCCATTCGAACGCTTCAGCTTGCATGTCGTCCACTAACCATGCAAAGTACCCTCACAACTTCCATCCGAATGCTACCTCTGGCATAGTGTCTACTATCCACACAATCTACCATCGCAACTTCCATTCAAACACTACGTCTGGTATAGCGACTACCCTCCACACAAAGTATCTTAGCAACTCCTGTTCGGACGAAACCTCAAGTTCACTATCGAGTATCCACACGGAGTACCTTCGAAACTTCCATTCGAATGCTACATCTGGCATGGGGTCTACTATCCACGCAGAAAATCTTTGCAACTTCTGTTTGAACACTATGTTTGGCAGGGCATCTACTATCCATGCAGAGTAAGTTTATTACTTCTGTCGGAACGTAGAAAAGAGAAAGTATTATTTTCTCCACGCAGCAGGTCCATTCGAACGCTACGTCTGGTATAGGGTCTACTATCCATGCAGAGTAAGTTTGTTACTTCCATCAGAACGTAGAAAAAGAAAGAAATATCATCTCCACGCAGCACATCGGTTCGAATGCTACGTCTGGCCTGGCGTCGACTATCCAGCCCGAGAATATTCGCAACTTCCGTTCAAGCTCTACGTCTGGTATGGCATCCACTATGCACGTAAAGTACCATCGCAACGTTCCTTTGAACGCTACATCTGGCGGCATATCTACTATCCATGGAAAGAATCTTTGTAACATTCGTTCAGACGATACCTCTGGCGTGTTGTCCACTATCCACGCAAACTACCTTCGCAACATCCGTTCGAACGCTATGTCCAGAATGGTGTCCAGAATCCACACAAAGCGCCCTCGCAACTTCCATTAGAAGGCTATCTGATGGGACGTCGACCATCCATGCAAAGTACTTTTGCAGCTTCCGTTCAAACGTATTGTCTGGCGTGACGTCAACTATCCACGCAGAGTACCTTTTCAACTTCTGTACAGATGCTTCATATGGCATGGCACCTACAATTCGCAAAGTCTGAGGTTCACCATAAGGGTGAAATATATCTGTTTACACAATTCAGGAACAACAAACTTCACAAACAAAATGACGTAACATCAAGTGACAGCATGCAAAGAATACATTTGAAATTTGCAACAAGAGAGAAATGAATTGTGAGCGAAGACAGCATTCGGCGACAAAATCCAGGATGAAACTCTGACCTGCAAATCCAGTGAGCGAATTCACCCAGGGAATCCAGCAAGCGAATCTGATGAGAGAATTCGATGAGAGAATTGGCGAGAGAAACTAAGGGAAGGTCAATCAGAGAAATAGCGAGGGAATCGGTGAGCGAATCCGGCGAGAGAATCCGGCGAGACAATCGGCGAGAGAATCAACGAAAGAAACAGAGAGAAAAACAGTGAGAGAATTGGCAAGAGAATTGGCAAGAGAAACAACGGGAGAAAGAGAGAGAGAAGAGGCGAGCGAATCCAGCGCGAGAATTGACCAGGGGAATCCAGCGAGCGAATCTGATGAGATAATTCGGTGAGAAAATCGGCGAGACAAACTTCAGGAGAGTCAATCAGAGGAATAGCGAGGGAATCGGTGAGCGAATCCGGCAAGAGAATCCAGCAAGAGAATCAGCGAGAGAATCAACAAGAGAATCAACGAGAGAATCAACGAGAGAATCTAGTATAAGAATCAGCGAGAGAATTAGCGAGAGAATCGGCGAGAGAAACAATGGGAGAAAGAACGAGAGAAGTGGCGAGTGAATCTGGTGAGAGAATCTGGCGAGAGAATCCAGCATGAGAATCAACTAGAGAATCAATGAGAGAAAACGCGAGAGAATCTACTAAAAGAATCGGCAAGAGAATCGGCGAGATAATCAGCAAGAGAAACAACGGGAGAAACAGCTAGAGAATCGGTGAGTCAATCCGGCGAGCGAATCTGGCAAGTGAATCTGGCGGGAAAATCTAGTAAAAGAATCAGTGAGAGAATTCAGCGAGAGAATCAGTGACATATTCAAACAGAGAATCAGTGAGAGAATCAACAAGAGAGCCAGTGAACGAATCCAGGGCGCAGATCCAGCAGGTGCATTCCGCAAGAGAATCAGGAAGAGAATCAGCGACAGAATCGACGAGAGAACCGACGAGAGAATCGACGAGTGCATCGACTCGTGAATACAGTGAGTTAACCCCTTGAGAGAATCTTACAAGAGAATTAGTGAGAGCATTGGCGCGAGAATCAGCGAAAGAATCCACTGAGAGAATTGAGCAGCAGCTACTAGGGAATCCAACAAGAGACATCATTTCCGTCTGTGCTGTGATTGCTTGTTGTCGGCTTGCCTCACCAATCCTGCTGCAAGAATTGAGTTTTGCTGGACTACTGGATGAGTCACTAGCCAGCAATGATAGATAGCTTTTATCAACCATCTCCACTTCTTCCTCTTCTTCTTTCTTCTTTACACGGCAACATCCAGGTTCCCGAGGAATGCCAACAATCGCCATCACGTTTTGCCACTTGCCTGACCCCACATCCAGTCAACCCTCTTGTTGGATTCGCTCACTCTTGGTCTGCTGGATTTTCTCGGTGATTTTCTCAATAATTCTTTCACTGGATTCTCTTGCTGATTCTTTTTCTTGATTCCCTCGCTGAATTGGCTTACAAGATTCTCTCACTGATTCTTTTGCTGGATTCTCTTGCTGATTCTCTTGCTGGATTGGCTCGCTGAATTCTCTTACTAGGTTCTCTCTCTGGATTCGGTCGCAGGATTTTGTTGCTGGATTCAGTCGCCGAATTGACTCATCGGATTCACTCGGAGGATTCGCTCACCAAATTCGTTCGCTGGATGCGCTTGGTGGATTCGCTGGTAGGATTCTCTCGCTGATTCTCTCGCTGGATTCTCTTGCCGATTCTGTCACCGATTCTCTGATTGATTCTCTCACTGATCACTGACAAGATTCCCGTGCTCGATTCTCTCGTTCAATCCGCTTACCGATTCTCTCGCCGATCTTCTCATTGTTTCACTTGCCCCGATTCTCTCTCCGATTCTCTTGCTGATTCTGTTACTTGATTCTCTGGCCGGATTGACTTGTGGGATTCGCTCGCTGGAGACGCTCACTGGATTCTCTCGCTGATTCTCTCACTGATTCTCTCACTGCTTCTCTCACTGAGTCACTTGCTCGATTCGCTCGCTGATTTCTTTTACTAGATTCTCTCCCTGGATTCGCTCGCTAATTCTTTTACTTGATTCTCTTGCTGGATTCACTTGCTGGATTTGCTCACTGGATTTGCTTACTGGATTCTGTCACTGGATTCTGTCGCTGATTCTCGCGTTGATTCTCTCACTGATTTACTGACTAGATTCCCGTGCTGGATTCACTCGTTCTATCTGCTCGCTGATTCTCTCACCAATTCTCTCGTTGTTTCACTCGCCAATTCTCTCTCCGATTCTCTTGCTGATTCTTTTACTTGATTCTCTCGTGTCAGAATAAGGTGGCGTCCGGAGATGTGGAAGCGTCCGGACATGAGAGTCCAGAGGTGGTGTCCGGAGATGAGGTGGCGTCCGGAGATGAGGAGGCGTCCGGACATGACTGAGTCCCGAGCACCGGCTCGGGGGGCAGTCTTCCGTCCTTTGTCCTGACGGCCTTCCTGTATATAGAGAGATCTTGCGCCCGCATAATGCTGCAACACAATCTTCACCTTTTATCGATCCATATATTCCAACAGGTTATGAGCCCGGATTGAATGCTCTGCCAATCCACTACCCATCGATAATCGCACCCGCCGTACCTGCCGTTTTGCACCTCGCTTCAGCGTCTCATCCCTGCACTCTCGTTTTTTAAGCCTCAACTTTTGGAGCCGCGTCGCGTCCGACGACATCGCCAAGATGGTCTCAACCAGACAACGCGTCACCTTTGCAGTAGCCAGCCTTTACAACGCCCGAAACTACCTCTCGTTTGAGAACGACATGAGATCATTACATACTGCTAAGTGCCCTCAAGATTGTTACCCGCAACGAAATATTCCGTCGCACTCTGACACGATGTACTGTCTAGGGCCGTGACTACAATCAGTGTGACAACCGCGCATCGACGATCTACCTATCCGTTGAACCTGTTGAAGATTGCCCGATCATCACCGTTCTCCTTTGAGAGTCTTCACGAGTACACAGAGAGAGAGAAAGAAAGAGAGAGAAACAGGACGAGATGATTTGATCGTTGAAGTTTGATGGAACGGCTCAGATAGGTGCGTTTAGTCTTTTTCTATTGTTATATCGAAGTATGTAAGAGTATAGAAGAAAGAATGCGAAAGACGCTGCTATGGAAGAGTACCAAGCCGTCGTTACCAGGATCCCGTTGCCATTGCCGTTGCTATGGCGTTGCCGTTGCTATATATGGCGTTGCTCCCCACAGCGTTGCTCCCCACAGCGTTGCTGCCGCCGCCATTGCTGCGGTGTCGCTTCCGTTGGCGCGCCACGCCGGAGCGGCGAGAAGCAATTCCAACACACCCCCTCTTCTCGTGCTCCGTACCAAACAGAAATCCACCAAATCAAGAACAATCCCAAATCAAAAACAATCCCATTAAATCCTCGTCGACCTCATTAAAACCTCTTCAGTGAAAACCTCGTGGGAAAAACACTTGCTAGTAGGAAAAAGAGTCCCGACTCACGCTTGCCGACAGGATGCAAGAACTTGCTCAACAAAAGAAACCTTCTTTCCTCTTCCAATTCCTTATCACCTGCACCCCCTTTTCTTCGCCAAAGAACCACACCCCCTTTTCCTTTTCGAGATCGGCGTCATTCATCGTATGCGGGTTCTCCGTCTTCGGGGCCGAATGGAGTGAGACCGGTGAGTTGCAATAGTCGTTCGTGTCGGGGAACCGCGAGAGGTTTCGTCAGCAGATGGGCAGGATTAGACTCTGAGGTAACGTATTGGAACTTAAGTGCGCCTTTCATCTGTTCGTCGTGAACATGATGATATTTTACATCAATGTGTTTTGACTTTTGCCATACGACTCCCGAGGTGATCAATTTGATGGCGCCTTGGTTGTCGCATCCGATTGGTACCGGCCCATCAACAATCTTGACTGCCATTCCTCCTGCTGCCTCCTTCATCATACGCCTGAGCCAGAGGCTTTCCCGGGTAGCGTGCGAAAAGGCGATATATTCGGCCTCAAGTGTTGAGAGCGCCACGACGCTCTGAGACTTGGCTTGCCAATGAATCAGTCCGGACATGACAAGTTCTTCGTTGGCATTGGTGTGTCCCAGGCCAAACACACATCCTCCGACCGATTTGCGAGTTGTAAGGTTTCCTGCCCTATCTGAGTCAGTATGTCCGATAATGTTGATGGAGGGTGAGTTGTGAGGCGATTTTGGGTAGGAAGTGAGCTGTCGGCAATGAATTCGAAATTCGGCAGTAGTCTTAAGGTATCGGAGTACTCTCTTTGCCACCGTTGAATGCATTTCGAGAGGTTGGACATTGTACCAGCTCAGGGCGGTTACGCTGAAGGCGATATCCGATCGACTTCCGAGTGCCGCATACATGAGTGATCCAACCATTGAGAGATATTCTTTGCGGTTTGCCGGTTTGTCCTCACAGTGGGTGTTAGCCAGATCTGTCTGAGGATCACGTGGAGACTTAGCCGGTTTTGCATCCATCAGTCCGAATCGTCATATGATTGTGTTGATGTAACCTCATTGAAAGATACTGAATCCTCCATCTTTGGTCTTCTCGATCTCGATTCCTAACAACCGCTTTGCCGCACCCAAGTCGCACATCTTGTACTTCTTTTGCAGCAGCTGCTTGATCCGATGTCCCCGTCCTTCTGCACCGTTGTGTGCAATGAGCAGATCGTCCACATATAGTACTAGAAGGACTCCTTGTTGGAGGTACAGGTTTGGATCTTCCGCAGATTGTCGGAATCCTATGGATTGCAAGTATCCATCGATATCCTCCAACCAAAGTCTGGGCGCCTGTTTAAGTCCGTAGAGTGCTTTTTGGAGGATTAAAATGCTTCCACTCGATGTGCTTCCGCTCGACGCGCTTCCGTTTGATGTGCTTCCGTTTGACACGCTTCTGTTCGACGTGAGCCAGTCAATTCCAAGTGGCATTTCCATGTAGATGTTGTCTCGGTCAATCCTTGGATTTAGGAAAGCCATCACCACGTCCATATGATCGACGTCCCAGCCATACTGAGCGGCAAGTGCCAGGATCAATCGGAATGTTGCCATCTTGGACACTGGTACGTAGGTTTCATCGTAGTGGATAGCTTCTTTTTGTTAGTAGCCCATGATGACTAGTCGTGCTTTGTACCGAGTGGATCCATCCGGATTAATCTTCTTCTTGTAGATCCACTTGCATCCAATAGGCTCTTCTACTGTCCTGTCACTGATCATTGGTACCTGGATGGTATTATCTTTTTCCACGATATCGAATGTGTGATTCTCAACCAATGCCTACCATTCCTAGCACCTGGCTTCCTTCCATTGTCTTGCTTGCGAACTTCGTAATGCAGCTTTGTAGGTGAGTGGTTCGCTCTCGTTCTCGCACTTGACGTTGGTAGGCTCAATGATTGGTTCGATTTCGGCTTCGTCTTCAGATATCTCAGCGATTCCGAGCAGCAGAAAGGCTGAGGCAAGGCGTTCCAAAGACGTCACATCACCCCCTTCTTCGTGAGCCTTGCTCATAATCGCTTTATTGGTTTCAAGGCATGCCTTGCTGCGTGGCCATGCAGAAACATATTCATTCTTGTCTGCCATTTCAATCAGTCTTGTTTTCAGTCATATGGAATCCACGTCACCAGCTCTCGCTTTTCCGCGAGATATTTGCAACTTCTTCTGCCCAGCATTCGCTGAATTCAGCAGGCATCTGCCCAGCATTCGCTGAATTCAGCAGGTAATGCCCAGCATATTCGCTGAATTCAGCATACAAGTCACCAGTTATCACTTTCGCAAGATATTCTCGACTTCTTCTGCCCAGCATTCGCTGATTTCAGCAGGTATCTGCCCAACATATTCGCTGAATTCGGCACACTGCCCAGCATTCGCTGAATTCAGCAGTCATCTGCCCAGCATTCGCGGAATTCAGCAGTCATCTGCCCAGCATTCGCTGAATTCAGTAGGTATAACACATATCGTCCAGTCGCTCATAGAGCGATTTCACTGCATGATTAAAGTAATCGGATATTTGTTGGATCTTCTGTTGGGCCTTCCACTTCGGACAAACCTTGAAGAGGTGCTCCCGAGTCTGGCTCTGGTATCGGCACCACCAGCACTGGGGAGTGGGTCGGGTTTTCGTCCAGTGGAGATACTGCCCTGTGGGACAGTGCCCCGTCTTCATCTGGTAGAACCGCGAGGCAAGCCTCTTGGAGCTCCCAGCAACTGTGCCATCCTGCCTCTGGCTTTTCGGCATCCTGTACTTCGTCTTGGAGGCCCTTCCCCCAGCCAACTGCCGTGCTTCCACCCACTTCTTCTCCGAGATCTCCTGCTTGAGGTTGGCCAGCGACCGTGGGAGTGGCACTGGGCGTACCTCTGTTAGGCCCAAGTACTACAACCATTCCAACCCATGGGCGCCAGGCTCTCCTACGGCGACCTTCCCCCACTGATCGGCTTTCTCGTTGCTGGCGACTCCCTTGTGAGCTGGGCACCACCGAATTGGCACATACGGCAGTGCGCACGAATGCATATAAATCATGAACCCGGTACCTGGAGGCCATCTGGCACCCGGGTGCAGAGCTGCAGATACTAACCAAAACGTTCGGGTCTTCCCCATGCTCCGCTCAGTCCTGCGCTGCGATAGCTCTTCCGGCCGCTCAAAGCCACAACCCGCCTGCTTAGGTACCGCCATGGCCGAAAGGATCACAGGTACTACGCCTTAATGATTCACCCATCACGGCCGTACGAAACGCAACTAGGAACCAACCGACATAAGGCTAGATTCCGACTCTCGTCGCCAATGCAGCACTGCCGACAGTTTGTCCGGGTCCAATAGCTGTGACAGAATAAGGTGGCGCCCGAAGATGAGGAGGCGTCCGGACATGAGAGACCAGAGGTGGCGTCCAGAAATGAGGTGGCGTCCGGACATGAGGAGGCGTCCGGACATGTCGGAGTCCCCGAGCACCGGCTCGTGGGGCAGTCTTCCGTCCTTTGTCCTGATGGCCTTCCTGCATATAGAGAGACCTTGCGCCCGCATAATGCTGTAATACAATCTTCACCTTTTATCGATCCATATAGGCCAACAAGCAGTCAAGAAAAAATGATCGAATTGCTCTACCTATTGTACAGCAGAACCCCCGCAAGTAAAAAGGAAGGATTGTTCCCTAATCAAATACAACCGCAGTTTACTGGCCGATCAGACGAAACAGTAGAAAACAAGTAGCCGTGGATGGCCACCATCGAATTGAAACGCAAGAAAAAACCTGGGATCGAACGAACGGAATGCCATGTACGACGACCACCCGAGCGCTGGAAGCTGCTTTGACACTGGCGATGAAAGGGTTATTTTTGTTTGATCATACTCGCATTCAGCATGTAAAGACTATGGCGGCGTACATTTTTACCTCTTCTGGCGATGAAGGGTGCTCCGGCAGCGGATGAATTCTTCCTAAATTCGCACGGTCGTTATCGGAGGAGGGAGCCCCACTCTGGCCCGAGGGATCGGACATGCGATGTTCGCGCATCACGTTGCTCAAGTACATGGTAACCATGCGGTCGAAATGGCGCAACACTTTGCTGCGAATGATGTCCGGCAGGACAGGAGGCAGCGCACACCTGAACACGATCGAATGCTTGGCGAACATACGATAAGCAGCGGAGCCATTCCCAAGGCCGTCCAGGATTGCGGCGCTGACAAAACAACATCTCTCCGAAGGTGCTATCACCGGCGGCGAGGATTTCGGTGCCTGCAAGATCTCAGCTGGGGTCCCACCCTCGCATAGCTGCCGAGAGAACGCTGACAACGCCTAAGAAAGAATGCCGACTGTCACCCTCGTAAGTCAGGGATGGCGACTCAAGGGAAAATTCAGCAGATAGCTGTTCGGCAGCAATGCAGTCCCCGGAGAGCAAAGGCATGATCGCTCCCGAACCCCCAAGCGGGAAATCTCGGAGAAGAAGTGGGTGGAGGCAAGACGGTGGGCTGCGGCCGGGCCTCCAAAAAGAAGTACAGACTGCCGGACTGCCACAAGCCAGATGGCACGGTTTCAGGGAGTATGAAGAGGCTCTCTTCGAGGTACTACCAGCTGAAGGCGGGGCACAGCCATACCGGAGAAAATTTTCACTGGGCAAAGATCCGCCTGACCGCCCAGTGCTGGTGGTGTAATGGCACACCGCCGCCGTCACCACCTATCCCGAACGACTAGAGTCTGGAATGTTCTGGGTTGCGCGGCGCGGAAAGGTTCTGGTTGCGCGGCGAGGAAAGGTTCTGGTTGCGCGGCAAGGAAAGGTTCTGGTTGTGCGTCGAGGAAAGGTTCTAGGTGCACGGCGAGGGAAGGTTCTGGTTGCGCGGCAAGGTTCTGGTTGCGCGGCGAGGCAAGGTTCTAGGTGCGCGGCGAGGAAAGGTTCTGGTTGCGCGGCGAGGAAAGGTTCTAGGTGCACGGCGAGGGAAGGTTCTGGTTGTGCGGCAAGCTTCTGGTTGCGTGGCGAGGAAAGGTTCTAGGTGCGCAGCGAGGAAAGGTTCTGCTGGTTCTGGTTGCGCGGCATGGAGAAGGATCTGGATGTGGAGGATCGCGCTCATTGTATATAAGAGTGCGCTGTTGTCTGTCTTGCATGATTCTTCTTCACGCAACAACTTGTTTCCTCAGGGAAAAGTTGTTGCGTCTGGCGAATGGGAAAGATGGGAGCCCCATGGGGGTGGTACGGCGTGGAGGAGTGCATATAGTCTGTAGTACTGAAGCACA
>Ga0307516_10001932_pt1 | contig 28405 bp, 29 predicted proteins | sample 19_EM_MG_FD_203310 | JGI IMG/M metagenome (GOLD analysis project Ga0307516, IMG submission 203310) | Populus trichocarpa ectomycorrhiza microbial communities from riparian zone in the Pacific Northwest, United States - 19_EM | ecosystem: Host-associated > Plants > Roots > Unclassified | place...
AGAGGCGCCTAAGCGCGGAGGATGACCGCGGCTGCGGCAGTGGAAACGAGGACGAGCCATAGGATGACAAGGGTAAAAGCGGCCCCGGCACCGGCGCCCAGGAGCCTGTCACGCCAGGTTCGTGACACCGCCCCCCCCTTCCTCCGCGCCCGGGTAACCATGCGTGGATCCATCATCTTCACCACCATCAACACCCAAAACAACATCGTCTATGAAGACTACACGACCATCATCGCTGATGCCCTCACCTACTACGGCAAGTGCGAGAAGGTCAAAATCGGGAAGCGCTTCAGCCAGTTCCTGCTCCACGGAGTCCCGACCCATCTCCCACTGCCCGACATCTCTGACAGCATCGCCACCAACTACCCCCAGCTGATCCAGTGCCAGACGCCACACTGGCTCACCCCGGCAGACCGACACGAACAGAAAGCAACCTCGACGATAGTCATGACCCTCAGCGGCAGCACCAAGAAGGCTGACATTGGACGACACTACCTCACCATCTGCAACCGCAAATGCCAACTTGACGATTACATCTCATATGGAAGAAGCACCCAGTGCCGGAACTGCCAGGGCTATGGACACCCCGCCGCCCTGTGCAAAAACCCATCGCGCTGCGCGGTCTGTGCGGATGCCCACGAAACCAAAGACCACCCATGCACCATTCCGGCCTGCAAGAGAGGCCCCACCTGCACCCACCCACCAATCTGCTGTGCCAACTGCAACGCACCCCACAAGGCCAGCGACCCCAACTGCCCCACACGTATTAAGATCCGATCCTTCAACAACAACACGAATACGACAGCCACGACCACCCCGGGAGACGCCCCCATGGCGGGAATGACCGAATAAAATGCCTTTCCACAACGTCGGGTCCGTACAGCTGCTGAACTGTGCGAAAGGCCAAGCGACTACGATCTCAGCATTGCAAGAGTTCGCAAGAAAACCCGAAAACCTTATCTGCCTCCTCCAAGAACCATGGTGCGATAGACATGGAAACCCTCCCACTATGCCAAACTTCGATATGTTCACCCCAACACCAACACGGCCCAGATGTGCGACATATGTTCGCCGCGTGCCTGGGCTCAGTGCCACCACCACCTTCGCGGCCCAAGATTCCTTCCTGGGCACCACCATCACATCCCTCCAACAACAACAAACCACCACATTCACCCTATACAACCTATACTCCCCTGGACGACCGGACCCAGTAGCAGCTATTCTCCCCACCATCGACCTACCGACAGACTGCCTTCTGATGGGGGACCTCAATGCCCACCACACGTGGTGGCAGGGCCCACTGCCCCCATCAGCACGCACCTCCCCGGCCAGCCACACCATCGCCAACTGGCTCACGGAAAACAACTTCCACCTCCACAATGAAATAGCCAAACCCACCCACCACCCCCGAAACGGGGGGCAACCCTCCACCATTGACCTATGCCTCTCCAGGGGCAGGACGACACAGCTGGTTCTGACCCTGGCAACCGATCACGACACCACCTCAGACCACAGCTCCCTCACCGCCACCCTCTCCCTACCCTCAAACGCAGCACCACAGAAGGCCCAGCGCTGCTGGCGCAAGGCCGACTGGGAAAGCTTCACCTCACACATACAGGCCGCCCGGATGGACCTCTCAAACCTCCAGGGAGCCGAGGATACCCTCCGTGCCGTCACCAACATTACCCAACTCATCCACGAAGCAACCAACCATGCCGTCCCCATGAAAGATCCACGGAGGCTGGAAGCACCATGGTGGAACCAGAACTTGACATTGGCAAAAAGAGCAGTCAAACGAGCAGAGAGATGAGCCCGCCAAGAACCCAACGACACCAACCGGAAAGACAGACAACACAAACAGCACAAATGGTCGACGATGGTACGCAACGCTAAAACAGCGTATCGAATCCAACAGCTCCAAGCCGCATCATCCAAGACCATCTGGAAAACGATCCACCATCACAACACACACCACAAACCAATTCCCCCCCTTAACGGGCAAACAACCTTCAGGGGCAAATGCGATGTGCTACGCAATGCGCTCTTTCCCCCAGTCAACGCAACCCCAGGAACACGACTCCCCCCTGGCCTCCTCACCTCCGCAAAGGACATCCGCCAACACAGAAAGCCAGTTACGATACAAGAGACACATCTGGCAATTGTACACCTGAAATATGGAACCTCAGTTGGCCCAGATGACATCTCATACACCACCCTACGCCACTTCAATACGGCGGCCCCTCACCTCCTCCCGCACCTGTTCACAGCCTGCCTCACCTGGGGCACCCATCCACCAGAATGGAAAACAGCAAACTGCGTGGTCATTCCCAAACCCGGCAAGAAGACATACTCCGACCCCAGGTCCTACCGCCCCATCTCCCTCCAATCATGTTTCGGAAAACTCCTCGAATCTATCGTTGCCAAGCGGCTCTCCCAGGCCGCCCTCACCTGTGGGGCCACACACCCCTCACAGATGGGGGCCCAGGCAGAAAACTCAGCAATCGATGCCCTACTCAGAACAATCACCCCCATCGCTAGGGCAATCAGCCAGAAGAAAACATCAAACAAAACCCCACTACGACCGGCTGTCCTCACCCACGACATCGAGGGCGCCTTCAACCAAGTCCACCCCAGCAACACTCCGGGAGGTTATGCAACAACGACGCATGCCCCAGTACCTGACGGAGTGGGTCACTGCCTTCAATACTGACCGGAAAATCGCCTTCGGCTTTGACCAACAATCAGAACAGCCCCAACCTTATAGGTGCGGGCTGCCCCAGGGATCCCCAGTTTCCCCAGCCCTGTTCCTTATCTACAGCAATGCCATGCTGGAGAGGAGCCATCAATCCCACGATGCAATTGACACATCCTACGTAGATGACGTATGCATGGTCCAAATGTCAACGACAATCACCAGAGCCAACACACTCCTCGAAGAAAGAATGGAAGAACACCTCAGCAGGGGAGCCCACCTTGGACTAACCTTCGCACCACCCAAGACCGAACTGCTCTACTGCCTCCCTCTCACCAGCAAAGATAAGAACAGGAGCCTTAGCACACACCCCCCCCTCAGAATCAACAACAGCACCATTGCGGCCTCACGACAAATCAAGTACCTAGGAGTGCATATCGATGAATCACTCAGCTTCCTACACCATGCCACCATGGCAGCGGCCAAGGGCAACCGGGCCCTCGGCAGCCTCAACTTCCTGCGACACCACTCACGGGGCATTCCCGCGCATGTCGCCCACCACCTGGCAATGACGGCAATCCTCCCCACAATGTTCTGGGCATCTCCAGCATGGTGGACGGGCACCCCGATGATCACTGCAACCTTACGCACCACCTACAACTCAGTCGCCCGATGGATTACAGGACTCCCGCTCAACACCAGAATGACGAACCTCATCACACTATCACAACTACCGCCAATGGAGGCGTACCTGGACTACCTATCCTTGCGATACGCCATCCGACTCCACTTCCTCCCCCAACACCACGCCCTGGGCCCACCACGAGCCCTATCAGAAACCCACCCCAACCTCCCAGGACTCCACCGCCTCTATGCACTCAGCAAGCACCTAGTACAAGGCAAACTGGAGAACCGCACTACCACCTCAACAGCGGACGGAACCAATGTGCTCCCCTCCCCAAACCCAGATAAAACAACAAAACCCCAACAGCTCCATGAAGAATGGCTCCACACGCTACCAAACCACACCATCGTCATCTACACTGACGGCTCCAAACTTGAGAATGGGTCTGTCGGGTGTGGTTGGGCAACCTTCCACTGCGGTGACCAACAACTCTACCGGCTAGGGGAAGGCAGCTGCCAGCTAGGCAACCGGGCCGAGGTGTACGATGCCGAACTCCATGCAATCCAAGAAGCAGTCACATCCCTCCTCACTACCACTGCACCACGAGCCACAGCAATTATCTGTGTGGACAACCGGGCGGCACTCGAAACACTACAATTCAACAAACACAACCACGAATATGCCCGCCGAGCCCTGGAAGTGATTAGCGACCTCAGCCTACTGGGCTGGGAGATCTCTACCACCTGGTGACCCTCCCACTGCAACATCAGGGGGAACGAGTGAGCCGATACACTCGTCAAATGGGGAGCCACCTCGGCTGTCCCCTGCCGCTTCGCACTCACCACCAAGACATGGCTACTGGCTCAACCACGAGCAGAGCTCCTCCGTCGGTGGAAAACAGAACTACCACTCTCAAAGCCCTCATTCAAGTTTCCCAACCACCTCCACGGAGCGAACTGGGCCGATACACGAGCAATATGGAGAGTCTTCTGCAACCGATCACCCTCCGACCCACCCCCCAACATCACAGAAGACCCATGCCCCTGTAGCACGGACCTTACCTCCTCCCACCACCTACTACGAGACTGCCCGCTGCTGACGCCACAACGGGTACTCCTCCGCAAAGCCACCACACGAGACATACAGTCCCTGGAATTCATCACCGCACCCGAAAACACAAATCCGCTGCACCACTTCCTACGAACAACAGGCCTGGGCCACTCCGCGCTTATCCGGTTCGACGGAAACCACAACACACCAGACTGCACCGATGTTAGCGACCCGGACTCCCCCGAGCCGGACTTCGGTGCTTTCGAACCATAAACGATATCACGACCGACACGACGAATGGGAGGAAGGACAGGGGCGATGGGTTTCCTTTGTACTGTCAGAGCGTTTCCTGGTTTTCCTATTCTGTGTCATGCGTTGCGATCCTTGATTCCTGTCCTGTTTGTTCCTTTCCTTGGTTTGTATACTTCTTCGGTGGTCGGGAAAGATGGAAACCCCACGGGGGCAGTACGGCGAGGAGGAGCGCACAAAACCTGTAGTGTTAAAGCGCGATAGATCGAAATCGAATATTATCTCTCTCCACCACTCCTACTTCTACCTTCCCGTGAAATCGGCGCTGCGACCGAAACCCCGAACCGAACGACTGTGCTACAGTAAAGACCATCGAGTGGCAGTAGACGACGACAACGAAAGACTGGGAGTTAGAGTCTCGCCAGCGTAGACAGGGCTACGCCGAGGGACATCCTCAGACTTCACCGAACCAGAGAGGGAAGTACTTGCCCGCACCAGTGAGCTTAACAACTACAGCCTGAGAACCGAACGAAAGGAAAGACCTACCGTGTAGGTACGCCGAGGAACTACGTTGCCTGTCGAGCCCCAGACAGTGCGAAGAAGTCAGGATCTTGACACAGAGATGGGTAATGGTAGGTTCAGGTGTATAGATAATATATTGCGTGGAGAAGAATCTCCAGACTAGCTACTGCGCCCTTCCTTTTATACCTTTCCTTTCCTCTGTGGAATCACAGCTTGCCTGCAAGACTGACACAGTTCCTCCCTTGCTCATCATGACTCAATCGCTGCGCCCAAGGAAACACACGATCCTACTCGGCCCTTCATCCTCCCGCAATACGCAAGGCTGACACACACAACTGTAGGGAAACAACAAGTTAAGCAATAAACATAACACAGAGTAAAGCGAGGCAGACATGCAGACAGTAAAGAAAACGTCAAGCACAACGTGGTAAGCAATAAATATAACACTGACTAAAGCGAGGCAGACACGCAGACAGTAAGAAAACAAGCGGGGAAAATCCTGGGCAGCCTGCCACCAGGTTCTGAGGAATATCGCTACCAGCGCGATATTGGCAGGGGCTGGGGTACTGCGGCTAGGCATGTAGGATGACGGTGGTCGTGGCGGCGGAGACAAGGATCAGCCATAGTGTCGCGAGGGTGAGTGCGGCGCTCGCGGCGGCACCTAGGCGCCTGTCACGACAGGTTCGTGACAGCTGGGACATGCGCCGTGATACGAATACGTCTACAAGATAGCCGAGGCCAACACCACGGTATCCCACGAGTGGATGCAAACCGAGCTGATGTGTAATGCTGGTGCCACTCAGAAATTCACCGCCAACGTGTGTTCGACAATTACCTCCCGTGACAAGGACCTGGCCGAGAAAAAGGCCCACCAAGCCACCAGGGTTATGCGGCTAAACAACGCCGTCCAGTTCCTGCAAGTCGCAGACCGAAAGCTAGCGGAGGAACAAAATACCTGGAACACCAACTGTGAAAGTTGGGCCTGGAAACAACAGAGGGAAACTGAGCGGCTGGCGAAGGAACAGCAGAAGCTCAGGACGGAGGTAAGTGTGATAGAACGGGTGACCACCATGCCCTCTTACCTACAGTCGGCCCTCCCATGAGAAATCCCGCTCCCCGCCTCCAGGGAAGGTACCCCGGAGGCGGCCACTGGAGGACAAGGTGGAGACCCTCCCAGAATGCCACGAACAAGGTTGGTACTCTGATCCCCCTCCCCAGATCCAACCACAGGCAATAAGGAGCCAGCCGGAGACGATGACAACATGTACACGATCCTGGAAAGACTGCGAAACCCGGTAACTGGGAGGCCCCCGCCCGGAGCTACACCACTGTGAACCTGGGGCTATCCGGATTTGTGGCGCGACAGCAGATACACCGTAGGTGTAGTAGAATCAAACGAGAGAAGAGGATCAGGTTGTTCGATAATTCACATAGGAATGAACTAAGGGGTGCCTTTTTCGTGGTTCGTGCTTTTCGCTGCAGAATCGCTCTCCCAGCTCACCGCGACCAGTCGGTATAAGTAGCTCGGCTAGTAGTCACGTGTTTTTAGTCGGCGCGATGGTTGCAGGGTAACATACCCGTCCATTCGTCATTCAGCGCTCGGAAGCTTCAAGGAGCCACACCCATCAGCTTCTTTCCACCTGCATCTGACAGCACCATTGCCACGGAGTCACCCGGGACGCCGTTCATTTGCAACACCTCCTCTCATCAGGGCGGCGTAGGTGGGCCTTCGGTCGAGAAAGTACCGTTCCATCTATCAGCCAGCGTGTCGTTTTCTTTTTGGGGCATGACTAGTGGACGCGTGTTGCGGGGTGCCACAACTCACATCAGGTCTGATTGGTCCTGACCGGTCCTAGCGATAAGGGTGGAGGCTGACAGTCGGCAACCTCGTATTCCGCCAGACACAAGTCTTCCGGAGTATGCTGGTTTCCTATCAAGGTCCTGGTCGGGATAAGACGTGGCTCTTCTGGAGCCCGTTACACTTCCAGTTTTGCCGCTGGCCCCGCTCCGGAGTTATTCCTTTGTCCATCCTTTCGGCCGCAGGTTCCCAACTCCGGGTCCTATCTCCTGTCTAGACTCTCTCAGACTTGTCCGTTAATGGTCCCTCAGGATCTGCACCTCTGATGCTAGAGAGGAGTGCCTTAGCGTGGGAGCAATGCAGCAGCTACAAGAGTCGTTCGTGCATCCGGTCTACCCAGCCGCGAGGATGTAGTGGTATTGAACAGTTCGTGCCCTAGTACGCCACCCTAGCCAATGCTCACGCCGAGGTTACCATTGCCTTACTTCTTCTTGCCGAACTGTCTGCGCTCTGGCCTTGGCTTTTGTGACTATCTTCCAATATACTTAAACCAGTGGTTGCAGGCTAACTTCGCGCGTTCCCCACTCCCGAGTACCATTCCCACATAGGCGAACCCCAAAGTACTTTTCCAGCATGGGCTCATACCTGCGCGTTTCGGCCTGATTGCCAGGGTCAGTGACTGCTGTCGCCCTGATTCCTGTCGCCCTGGTCGGGTTTGCATGGTTACGGTCTGAGTACTTTTCCAACAATAGGGAAGCCCGGATACTATCCAGCGTAGGAGCTTTTCCAGGGTACTTGGCATGAGGCGTGACTCTCATTGCAACCTTGCCTCAAGGCCAGGTCCAGAGGCGGGGCCGGGTCGGGGCTTCGCTGCTTCCCAACTTCCGCAGTCTGGTTGTCCTCCCGGACCGATTGGCAGTTTGTGGTGCTTCCCTGCTTATGCGGCTCAGCCTCGTGGTTCCGTGCCTCCCTGCTGTGCGGCTCGGCGTTGTCATGTGAGGGGTCTAGTAACAGGGTGTGACACTATCTCCCCCTTTCTCAGCTTCGTCCCAAAGCGGTTCGTAGTTGTGATCTTCCCGTGATTCTGCCCATGTGCGCACGATGATGATCCTGTGAATGCAGTCCTCCTTCCCCTGCATCCCTCACGGCCTCAGTGAGAAAACCCTCTGACGGGAAAAAACTCTCTGAGTTGGTAGTGCAGTGAGCGCCCTCCTTCGACTCAGTGAGGTGAAGCTGTGCTTCCTGAGGCAAAGTACTTCGTCCATAGAAATTCATCCCAAGCTTCCCATCCAAGGGCGATGACACGAGGCGTGAACTGAAAAGTGCTGCATTTGGCTCGAAGGCCTCTGTGTGGTTTCGTGAATGGAGTCGTCTGCCCCTCCATCCTACTACCGCTCTTGCTGTCGGCTGGCCCCCGCAGGGTGATCCCACCTAAGCGTCGGTGAGCCGGTAGTCCCTCGGCGAGTCTGGATTCCTTCGATGAAATTTCCGTATCTTTTTCCGACCACCTACCAAAAAGTTCTCGAAGCGTTCTTCCGTCCAGTCTTGTTGATCCGGATAGTCAAGCCACTTCACTTGGTAGACCACTTGGCGTCCTGGTGTTGCCCCATTCGGAATGGTTCGACGAGCGAGACGACGAAGACACGGTGTACCTTCCACTTCCGGGGGCGAGTGAGGCCAACGGCCAGAGGGGATACGAATTTTTCCACCTGGAAAGGACCATGATTTGCATGGTCCGACTTCCGCGATGGCCGGCGGGTTTGAATATTCCGCCCATTTAGTATTACCAGATCGCCGACCTAATAAGTGGGAGCCTCTTTGCGGCTGGGGTCTGCGTACCTGCGCATTCGTTCCTGCGCCGACTCCAAGCCCTTCCTGGCCTGAGCGTGCACGGTGTGCATCCAGTGTGCGTAAACCTTGCTGGCAGGGTTGAAAATATTGGCGGCCACAGGATTTGTCGCCGTCCGGTGGAATCCGTAATTATCGTAGAACAGATACATGCCTGTGGAGGATGTGACCGAGTTGTTGTAGGCAAACTTGGCTATTGGCAGCAGGGAGACCCAGTCGTCTTGTTCATGGCAGACGAACGAGCGCATATAAGCCTCGATCGTCTGGTAGAGCCTTTCGGTTTGGCTGTCCGTTTGGGGATGGAAGGCCGTTGACATCCAGGGTCGGATGCCACTCAACTTCAGGAACTCCTTCCACGTTTCCGACGTGAAACGAGAATCCCTATCCGAAACGATATCACTTGGCAGTCCATGGAACCGCCAAACCTCGTGCACAAAAATTCTGGCGAGGTCGCTTGCCATCTTTCCATCCTTTGGTAGGGGGATGAAATGCGCCATTTTCGTGAACCGGTCGATGACGGCCCACAACTGGTCGCCGCCTTCCGATAGCGGCAAGTCAGTGATAAAGTCTATGGCGATCTATTGCCATAGGGCGTACGGAAGCTTGAGAGGGCAGAGCAAACCATACCGGTGGTGTCGCGCTGCCTTGTTTTGCTGGCATTCTGCGCATGCCCAAACGTAGTTGATAATTTGCTCGTCCATCTTGGGCCACCAAAAGTGTGGGCCTATCAGCTCATTAGTCTTGTCCTGGCCCATATGTCCAGTGACCTGGCTATCGTACTCGGACGCAAGTAGCTGTCGGATGAGCTCCCTATCCTTGGGGATCCAGAGCATGCCATATTGGTAAAGCAGCCCGTCCTTGATCCCAAGGATTCACTCGCTCCTGGCCTTTCGGGCCATCTGTTGCTCCTCACAAGGGAGAACGGCTACCTCCTTGGCATTCCTGCCATTTGGCTCAGCTTCTCGCTGAGCTACTTCCTGTCCCCGAGATTCTCTTTCGGCCTTCCGGAATCCTTCCTGATATTCTGGGTCGGTCAATCCCTATGCTTCACCAGTTTCACCCACTCCTCATTCCACCTGATAACCGGGATTGTTGCCAACCACGCTGCTCCAACGATGTAGGTAATGTTGGACCAGTACTCCCTAGTACTGATGACACTTGCGAAGTGACTCTTTCGCAAGACCGTCGTGATCGGTTGGTCACTATCTCCCCCTTTTTCAGGGCGGTACTCCGTCCGTCTGGACAAAGCATTGGGCTTCCCGTTTTTTGATTCGGGGTGGAAGTAGATTTTGAAGTCGATGCAGGCAAGCTCCTGTGCCCATCGGGCTTGTCGCCGGTTGAGTACCTTAGTGGTGGTAAAGTACTCAAGGTTCTGGTAATCTGAGAACACCTGCACCTGGTGCTTTGATCCCTCGAGGTATCGTCGCCAATGCTTGAAGGAGTCTACGATTGCCAGTAGCATCTTGTCGTGGATCTCGGAGTTGATCTCAGCAGGCATAACCCTCCTCGAGTGGAAGGCGACAGGGTGTAGGTGGTTTCCTTCATCGCGTTGGGAGAGGACTGCTCCCAGGGCAAAATCCCAGGCGTCGGTCTCCACGATGACTTCCCTCTCTGGGTCAAAGTGGGCCAGGATCGGCGCGGAGGTAAAGCGTTCCTTTAGTTCGGTGAATGCTCGATCCGCTTCCAGGGTCCATTTATAATTCTTAGTGCTACCCTTCGTGAGTTCCATCAGCTGACGGGCCACTCGCGAATAGTCTTGGATAAAGTGCGGGTAGCATTTGCGAAGCCCAGAAAGCTCTGAACCTCGGTCAGGGTACCTGGAGTGTTCCACTCCAGTACCGCCTCGATCTTCGCAGGAGACATCTTGATGCCATCCCTGCCAACAAGATATCCCCGGAATTCCACCTCGTGGGTCCTCCAGACGCACTTGTCCGGGGACACAGCCAGTCGGTTCACGTGCAGCCGTTTCAGTACCTCCTGGACGATCTTGTCGTGTTCCTCAATGGTTTTAGCATATACCAAGAGGTCGTCCATGTAGGCAAGGAGGCCCAGGTCGATCATATCATGGAAGATATGACTCATCATGTCCTGCATGGTGGCTGGCACATTGGCTAGCCCGAAGGGCATAACCATGAACTCGTAGAGGCTGTATCGCGTCCGGAAAGCTGTCTTCCACTCGTCTTCTACCTTGACACGGATTAAATGGAACCCGTTTTCAAGGTCCATTTTCATGAACCACTGGGCCCCCTGAATCGGGTCCTGAAGTTCCTGCATCAGCGGGAGGCGATACCAGTTTGGTATCGTGATTTTGTTGATCCCTCGGTAGTCAACGCACAAGTGGAGACCGCGTCCGTTTGGCTTTGGTACGAAGAGGATCCGGGATCCGGCACTGCTGGTTGACTCGCGGATTTTTCCCATCCTCAACATGTACTTTAACCAATCCCAGAGTGCTTGGAGCTCCGTCTCCGAGAGTGGATAGATTGGGCCCTAAGTAGGATTTTCTCCTTCCTTAAGATCGATTCGGTGGTCGTAGGATCGGTGTTCCGGAAGGGCATTGGCAGCTTCCTGTCCCATTATATCTAGGAACTGCCTAAACTCCTTTGGTACCGATTCCAACTGGTCTGGTGCCGCGCCCGTATCCACGGCTGACACGTATCCAATGATCCTGGCCTCGGAGTGCTGTAAAATAGACTCATCGAGGCTCAGGGAAAACTCTGCTACTGCGCCTTTGGTGCAGTGCTCCAGACAGTGCGGGCTGTTGAAGCGGAGTTGGGGTGAGTCCCAAGCACCTGAAGGGGCGTGCTTGGCGAGCCACCAGAAGGGGAGAATCACGTCCACGCAGGGGTCGAGAGTCGCTACCTCGAAGTTTTCCCCCGTGTAGTGCTCCCGGTGTTGTAGGGTTGGGGGGTCATATAAAATTTCCCGCTCCCTTTCGCCACACCCCCAGTGAAGTCTACTAGGGGGGCTGGTTCCTCATGTCTGAGGTAAAAGGATGTTCTTTCGGTCCACCAATCTCTCGCTGATTAGCGGCACCGAACATCTCGTGTCCAGGAGGATATGGACCACGCACTCCAGGTCCTTCTCAGTAAGGATCATCGAGTAGATCGGTCGGTTGCCTGAGTGTGGTGCTGTCAGTTCCCTGCCTGGTGGGTGTCAGTTCAGGGTCCCCGTGGAGAGGCTGGAACCCTTCGAAAGTCATTGGTGTGAACATTTCGACAAGGTGATGGTGCACCTTAGTTCATAGTGTGAACTTTGGGCTATCCGGGTTCGTGGCGCGACAGCGGGTACACCGGAGGTGTAGTAGAATCAAACGAGTGAAGAGGATCAGGTTGTTCGATAATTCACATGGGAATGAACTAAGGGGTACCTTTTTCGTGGTTCATGCTTTTTGCTGGAGAATCGCTCTCCCAGCTCGCCACGACCGGTCGCTATAAGTAGCTTGTCTATTACTCACGTGTTTTTAGTCAGCGCGGCGGTCACGGGGTACCATACCCGGCCGTTCGTCGTCCGGCACTCGCAAGCTTTGAGGAGTCACCCCCATCAGCTTCTTTGCGCCTTCATCAGACAGCGCCATTGCCACGGAGTCACCCGCAACACTGTTCGTTTGCAACACCTCCACTCATCAGGGGTCCGTAGGTGGGCCTTTGGTCGAGAAGGTGCCGTTCCATCTATCGGCCAGCGTGTCGTTTCCTTTTTCGGGCATGACTAGTGGACGCGTGTTGCGGGGTGCCACAACTCACATCAGGTCTGATTGGTCCTGACCGGTCCTAGCGATAAGGGTGAAGGCTGACAGTCGGCAACTCATATTCTGCCAGACGCTAGTCTTCCGGACTATGCTGGTTTCCTATCAAGGTCCCGTTCGGAATAAGACATGGCTCTTCCGGAGCCTGTCACCCTTCCAGATTTCCGCTGGACCCGCTCCGGAGTTATTCCTTTGTCCGTCCTTTCAGCCGCAGGTTCCAAACTTCCGGTCTTATCTCCCGTCTAGACTCTCTCAGACTTGCCCATCATTGGTCTCTCAGGACGTGCACCTCTGGTGCTAGAGAGGAGTGCCTTAGCATGGGAGCGATGCAGCGGCTACAAGAGTCGGTAGTGCGTCGGATCTACCCGGCCGCTAGGACGTAGTGGTATTGGACAGTTCGTGCCCTAGTACGCCACCCTAGCCAATGCTCACGCCGAGGTTACCATTGCCTTACTTCTCCTTGCCGAACTGTCTGCGCTCTGGCCTTGGCTTTTGTGACTATCTTCCAATATACTTAAACCAGTGGTTGCAGGCTAACTTCGCGCGTTCCCCACTCCCGAGTACCATTCCCACATAGGCGAACCCCAAAGTACTTTTCCAGCATGGGCTCATACCTGCGCGTTTCGGCCTGATTGCCAGGGTCAGTGACTGCTGTCGCCCCGATTCCTATCGCCCTGGTCCGGTTTGTGTGGTTACGGCCTGAGTACTTTTCCAACAATAGGGGAGCCCGGGTACTATCCAGTGTAGGAGCTTTTCCTGGGTACTTGGCATGAGGCGTGACTCTCATTGCATGTGATACTGGGGTTGTCTCGTAACCGGAGTGTGGGTAGAATCAAAGGTAATCAGGCTACTTTCGATAATTCACAACGGAATAATCTTAGATCTTGTGTGTGGGTTTTGGTGGTAGTTGGTTTGGTAGTGTTGTGGATGTTGTTCGGTCTTATTTCTCTCGGTGAGGTGAGAAATCCTCTTTCTTTTGTAGAGGAAGAGCCGTCGTGAGATCTGATGACTTCGCGTGAGAAGTGGTGACTCGGGTTTGGATTCCCCCGAGGTGCATAGACCTCGTGGGTGGATTATTGGTCCTGGCTGGGGTGTATATAAGGGAGATGAGTTCGTCATGCAACTGGGCGGGGAACTCTTACGTCTAGACTCGTACGTGGCTCCCCCCGCAGGGATCCAAGTCAGTCCCCGCGAAGACCCAGATTCTCTGTGTACGTGGTTCCACCCCGCAAGGAGGCTGACCAACATCTGGTCTCTCCCCGTGAGGAGTCAGACCATATCTGCTAAGACCACTTCGTTTGCACTTCGACCCCCACCTCGGAGTTCCCTCGTCCGATCCCCGCAGGGTTCGATCTCCCACCGCAAGGTTCGATCTCTCGGCCGTAAGCTAACTCCGGCTCCTTAACTCCCTCCTAGACTCTTGATCCATCATCTGTCACGCGCTAGCCCTCCTACTACCCTGTCGCTAAGTAATCTAGATACTCTACATACTTCGTGAAATATTCAGGTGTAACACTACCTCCCCTCCCCCTTAGCCTCGTCCCGAGCGCTATTTTTCTAAGTAGCCCGCCTCTTTCCTGGATCTTGAGATTCTTTCAACGCTGAGTTCCTTGCAGCATTGCGGACGTGATACTTGCCGCTGAATGCAGTCCTCCACCCCTGCATCCCTCCCAGTCACCGGATCAGAGTTCTTCCCTCAGAAGGTGCCTATAATCCATTGGTATGACTGGGCCCTCAGAGCAAGCCGATGCGTGCTCCTACTGTCATGTCATATTGAGTCGTACTCGCCGCCGCGCTGCGTCAAGGCTTGGCCGACTCGGTGAGGTTCCGGGGTCGTAGTTGGCACAGGGAATCGGGAGGGGCATGGTGTCCTTCGTGCTAGTAACCCGTATGCTCGGCAGTGACCGTGCCCACGTCCTTCTGGGGGGAGACTAGTATGCCGGAGCAGTGACAGCACTGTTGGGGACTCGCTTCACCGCTTCTGTGCCATCTGCGCCGGTTCCGCCAGTCCGAGTCGGTCGCCGAGAGGTTGATACGTCTGTTCTGAATGGTTTTCCTGACTCTCAACAATTCCGGTCGCGTGCACTCCTCGTCGTGCACCCGGTCGGCGGCTTCTCGTGGTTGCCTGAGAAGCGGGTCTTTTTGTTGATCTCGATGCTTTGGTACTGAAGTCCTCCGCCCCTTCAGCCCACTACCGCCAGGTCCTTGGGGGATCTGGTCTAGCCCTCGGTGAGCCAGTAGTCCCTCGGCGAGTCTGGATTTCGTTGATGAAACTCCCGGAGTTTCTCCAGACCGCCTACCGAAAAGTTGTCGAATGGTTCTTCCGTCCAGTCTTCGCGTTCCGGATAGTCGAGCTATTTGACGAGGTATAGAATTTGTTTTTTATTTCCCCGGCCACGCTTGACCGAGGACATTACTTCTTCGACATCGTATTCCTCGCTTTGTTCAATGTCGTCTGCCTCGCGGAGTACCTTGGATGGATCCGGTGGGGCTCGGTGTTCACTCGTTCGGTATGGTTCGAGGAGCGAGACATGCAAGACGTTGTGGATCTTCCAGTTCCGAGGCAGCGTGAGGCGAACGGCGAGCGGCGAGACGATTTTCTCAATCTGGAAGGGGCCATGATTCTTGTGGTCCAGCTTCCGCAAGGGGCGGCGGGTTTTAATATTCCGTCCGCTGAGCATCACCAAGTCTCCTACTTGGTATGCCGGGGGTTCTTTACGGTCCGGGTCGGTGTACCGGCGTGTTCACTCCTGTGCGGCTTCCAGCCCCTTGCGGGGTTCGTCATGCACGGTGTGCATCCAATGCACGTAGACTGTGCTGGCCGGGTTAAGAGGTCCGGTGGTAGGAGAGTCCATGGTAACCAGGTGGAATCCGTAGTTGGCATAGAACAGGGACATCCCGTTGCCGATGGTGACCGAATTGTTGTAAGCAAACTCAGCCATTGGTAGGAGGGCGACCCAGTTGTCCTGTTCCTTGCCGACGAAAGCTCGGAGGTATGCCTCGATTGTCTGGTTGAGGCACTCCGTTTGTCCGTCAGTCTGTCGGTGGAAGGCTGTTGACATTCGGGGTTGGATTCCAGACAGCCGGAGAAATTCCTTCCAGACTTCCGAAGTGAACCGGGAGTCTTGGTCGGAAACGATATCGGTTGGAAGTCCGTGGAACTTCCAAATTTCCCTTGCGAAGGTTACTGCCAGGTCAGCGGCAGTCGTCTTTTCTCTTGGCAGCGGAAGGAAGTGCGCCATCTTTGTGAACCGGTCGATAACCACCCACAATTGGTCGCAATCCTCCGACAATGGCAACTCGGTGATGAAGTCCATTGCGATAGACTGCCATGGAGTGTAGGGGAGCTCCAGAGGGGATGACAGTCCATAGGGCTGGTGCCGTGTTGCCTTGTTCCGCTGACATTTCGGGCAGCTTCGGACAAAGTCGATGATTTGCTCCTCCATCTTTGGCCACCAGAAGTTTCATCTGACGAGCTCAATGGTTTTATCTTGTCCCATGTGGCCCGCCACCTTCAAGTCGTGCTCTGACTCGAGAATTGTTTGTTTGAGGGGCCCGTCCTCCGGGATCCAGAGCGTACCCCTTCAGTAGAGCAGCACCTCATTGATCTCGAGGATTCCCTCGGTCCTATCCTTTCGGCTCCTCCTAGGGACCTCACGTGGGCCCCCGGTTACCTCCTCGGCCTTTCGGTCATCCGCCACAGGTTTCTCCTGTGCCGCTTCCTGTTCCACCCGCTTCCAAGCCTGCTGGTATTCCTCGTCGTCCTGCCCTTTTTCCCGAACTATTGTTGCAAATTCCTCCGACCATTTTCTTGAAGGGAGCGAAGCGAGCCACACAGAGGAACAAATGAATGAGCGCCCCTATCTTTCAGGTTCTGCAAAGTGATTTTTCAGCAAAACCGTCGTGATTGGCTGGTTTTCTACCGACCCCTTCTCAGGGCGGTACTCCGAACGCCTAGAAAGCGTGTCCGGCTTGCCGTTCTTCGTTCCTGGTCGGTAGTAGATGCAAAAGTCGATGCCGGCGAGCTCCTGTGCCCAGCGCGCTTGTCGGCGGTTGAGTACTTTTGTCGTAGTGAAGTACTCAAGGTTCTGGTGGTCTGAAAAGACTTGCACCTGGTGCACCGCGTCTTCGCAGTATCGTCCCCAATGCTTGAATGCATCGACGACCGCGAGAAGTTCCTTGTCGTGGATTTCGTAATTGATTTCCGCAGGCTGGAACTTCCTGGAGTGGAAGGCTAACTGGTGTAGTCGGTTCTCATCATCTCGTTGGGATAGCACAGCTCCGAGAGTAGAGTCCGACGTATCGGATTCGATAATGACCGGCTTTGTTGGGTCAAAGTGGGCCAAAATTGGTGCCGTGGTGAACCGTTTTTTCAATTCTTTGAAGGCAGCATCTGCCTCCAGGTTCCACTCCCAACTTTTCCCCGCTTCTTTCTTTGTGAGTTCCGTGAGGGGCTGTGCCACCTTGGAGTAGTCCTGTATGAAGCGTCTGTAGAAGTTGGCGAATCCTAGGAACGATTGTACTTCCGTGATGTTTCCTGGCCGCTCCCATTGCAGGACAGCTTCCACTTTTTCTGTCGACATCTTAAATCCGTCGCAGCCGATGATGTATCCTAGGAACTCCACTTCTTGAAGTCTCCATAGGCATTTTTCCGGAGTGACCGCCAATCCGTTCCCTTGCAGCCTTTTGAGCACTTCTTTGACAATTTGGTCATGCTCTTCCCAGGTTTTCGGGTAGACCAATATGTCGTCCATGTAAGCTAGGACTCCTATATCGAGCATATCGGAAAAGACATGATTCATCATGTCTTGGAAGGTGGATGGGGCGTTCGTAAGTCCGAATGGCATTACCTGGAATTCGTACAGGCCATAGCGGGTTCTGAACGCTGTCTTCCATTCGTCTCCTTCCCTTATTCGGATGAGGTTGAACCCGTTTTTTAGATCCATCTTGGTGAACCATTGTGCTCCCTGTACCTGGTCTTGTAGTTCTTGCATTAGGGGCAGTGGGTATCAGTTCGGGATGGTAATGCGGTTCAATGCTCAGTAATCCACGCACAACCGGAGTCCTCTTCCATGTGGTTTGGGAACGAACAGGATTGGCGATCCTGCAGGGGATGTCGACCGCTTGATTTTGCCTGTTCGTTCCATCTCCTTCAGCCATTCCCGGAGTGTCTGTAGTTAGATCTCGGAAAGAGGGTAGATGGGGCCCCAAGGCGCCGTACTCCCTTCTTGCAAGTCGATTTTGCAGTCGTATGGTTTGTGCTCCGGTAGTGCGTCTGCGGCCTCCTGGCTCATGATGTTCAGGTACTCCCTGAACTCGAGCAGGACGTCGGGTGCTTCTGGGGTGATTGCTGCCACATATCGTATGGTTTGGGCGTCCGGGTCCAAACTTACCAACTCGTCCCAAGTTAATGAGAATGCACTTTGTTCAAATTTGGTGCATTTGTTTAGTCAGCGCCGACTGTTAAATCGGACCTCCTCCGTAGTCCAGGCCCCTTGCGGCGGGTGTTTGGATATCCAGTTGAAAGGGAGAAAGATGTCGATCTCGGGGTCCATGGGCGTTACCTCGAAATTTTCCCATGAATTGTGCCTTCGGTGCTGGAGGAGCAACGGCTTTGTAAAATATTGGCCGGCTTCTTCGACCTTTTCCCCCATATAGTTCTCGATTCCTCGAGGGTGTTGGAGGCGCTTTGTCTTGATTCCCCGTTTTTCCACAGTTTTTTCGTTGATTAATGCAACTGAACATCCGGTGTCCAGCAGCGCTCGGATTTGATGGGTCTTTCCGTCCTGGTGTACCATCATGTCTATTACTGGACGAGGGTCGCTCAATTTCCTTTTCGTGGAGGTTCCAGCACTTGGTTCCTCGGCTGGTTGTCTTCGCGATGTGCCGCAAATTATCGTAAAGGCCGCAGGTCACGGCTGTTCCTGGCCTTTGAAAAAATCCGAATCCGAGTCTTCCCATGGGAGGAAGCTGGCTTCTGTGTCCATGGTTTCCACCGCCGCTATTTTTTGGGTTTTTGTGGTGGGTTCCGGGGTTGGATCGTCGTTTTCCCTTGGTCTCTTGGGACGGGGTGCCGGGGCGAGGCTTTCCCCTACCGCCGCGGCCTTCCAGGGGGCTGCAGGTAGCGCCGTTCCTTGTACTGTTTGGAACGAGAAATATTCGAAGGTTTTATGGACGGTCCTTCCACATCTCCAACAGCCATCCTGGTTCCTTTTGTGGGCGTCTATTTCCTGCTGAGGCACTCCTTTCAGGGCTGCCGCCGTATTCTCCTATTTTGTCGATCGTCCTCCGTCCCTTCTTGCTTCTTGCCGATCTTCCTTGCGCGGTGGTCGCGCGTCCTTTTTCCGGTCGTCCCTTCGCTTTTCTTCGGTTCGGGTCATGCTCCCTGTGGGTTTTACTTGTTCCCTAGCCTGCTTCAGAGCTTTTTTCTTCTCCACCTGTAGTGCTGCTTGGTAGGTGGCTTCCAGGAACCCTTCGTCGTCCGCGAATTCCCCCATGTAATGCACGAACCGCATATCCAGCACCACGTCCGTCATTACTAGGTCAATACTTTCCTGCAGACTTTCGCCAGCGGCCCGGACGTAATTATTCAGGGCCCGGAATTCCGTCATGTAGGCCCTTATGTCTCCCGAGTACTTGAGCTGGCTTAGCTTTAGCTGGGCGTTGGCTGCCTCACTGGGGTCATGGTATTCTGTCCGGATATCCGCTGCGTAATTGACCCAGGAGTCGTTTTCTCCCAGCATGTCGTAGCGGTGTAGGTCCCATGCTTTGGCCGTTCCAGTCAATAGTGTCCCAACCCAGGCTATCTTCTGCTGGTCACTGGTTTCCGGATAGAAGCTCAGGTACTTGGTGACCGACTTCCACCAGGTGTTGAACGGGGTGGAGGGCTTTCCGTCGAAGGTCTCGAGATTCGTCATCTTAAGACGCGACGTTCGTACCGAGACCGGCGCTGGGTGAGGCTGGGTAGCCCGTGCCATTCCTTCTGCTACTGCGCTGGCCACGGTCCGGGCGAGTTCTTCCGTAGTCAAGGTTCGTCTCGCCGGCGGAGGCGTTGGTGAATTCCGTCGCGACCTTGGGGGTGGCGATCGCGGTGGTGGAGGCGGCAGGGGCCAGTTTGGCGGTCGCGGGGGTTCTCTTCCTCCTCCAAACATTGGAGACCTCGGTGGAGACGGGGACAGTGCTGGACGGCGAGTTCTTCGATCCGGCCTAGGTGGCACCGTTGGTCGCTGGATCCTCGTGAATCGTTCGTCTGTGGGTCTTGCGCGAAGTTGTCGCAGGGCACTGGCTAGGTTGGACGTGGACGGTGGGGCCAGCCTGCTCCATGCTTCTGGTTCTGGCGTGGAGCGACCCGATGCCTGAGCCAGAGGGAGTGGAGTCTCTGGGATTCGGATTTGCACGGCCAATTGCTGTAGCGCTGCTGCCTGGCGCTGCGTTTCTTCCCGGGCTTCTAGCAATTGCCGCTCTAGGTATTCCACTCGTTTCTGATGTTCTTCAGCCCATAATTCTACATTACCTTGGAAATTCGCCAAATGTTGGCTTCGCGCTATGTTGGCCTCGGCTAGGAATGAGATGGAGTCGTTCAGTCGGGCCAGCTGAGTGGCTTGGCCGGCCTGTTTTTGCGTAGCTTCCTGGGTTCGCTCGATAATGGCCCCCCAGACATTTTGCGCAAAGGCCTGGTATGCCGTGGCCGCGCTTGCCAACTCGCTTCGTATCCAATCTCCTGTGATTGTCTCATTAGCGCGGAGCCGGTCATATACATACCTGGTACCCTCCGACAGGTCATGGTATGCCTGCTCGATCTGCTTAATTCTTTGATCCGTTTTATCGACCGTGCTGCCGCAGAGGCGGACTAGCTGTGCCAAATCCCCTTCTGCCTGTTTTTGTAGTTTGACTAAGGCACGGAGCCATGTCGCCGGGTTGGAGATTTCGAGGGTTTCCTCCGCAGGGACCGTTCCGTCTGTGATCTGTAGTACGTCCCGAGGGGCTTCCAAGCGGAGCATGTTGAAATCGGTAGACGCCATTTCACGGGTTCAGTATAGGTCAAGAAAGTGTCCTGTGTAGATTGTTTCGTCATCGGTAAAGTAATAGTCACAGAGATCTCGGAGCTCGTCTTCTGTGAATTCGGCGTTTGTATGGTTGTGCGCGCGGTTGACCCAGTATTACGTATACCAGTTCCAGGGCTCGTGGTCGCCTTCGAGGTAGGGCGTAGGGATAGGTCCGTCGCTGAATGTATCCCACTGTTCGTAGCCGGCTAATTCGCTATCGATCGATTGGAATGTATAGTCGAAGGCGTACTGAGACTTAGGTTCCAAGAAGGTGGATAGCTCGAGGAGATAAAGGTGGTCTTCAAAGTAGGTGTCGTCAAAGTTCATCACGAAAGTAAGGTGATTTGAGATCAAGATTATAGTGTGACACTGGGGTTGTCTCGTAACCGGAGTGTGGGTAGAATCAAAGGTAATCAGGCTACTTTCGATAATTCACAACGGAATAATCTTAGATCTTGTGTGTGGGTTTTGGTTGTAGTTGGTTCGGTAGTGTTGTGGGTGTTGTTCAGTCTTATTTCTCTCGGTGAGGTGAGAAATCCTCTTTCTTTTGTAGAGCAAGAGCCGTCGTGAGATCTGATGACTTCACGTGAGAAGTGGTGACTCGGGTTGGGTTTCCCCCGAGGTGCATAGACCTCGTGGGTGGATCATTGGTCCTGGCCGGGGTGTAGATAAGGGAGATGAGTTCATCATGCAACTCAGCGGGGAACTCTTGCGTCTAGACTCGTACGTGGCTCCCCCCGCAGGGATCCAAGCCAGTCCCCGCGAGAACCCAGATTCTCTACGTACGTGGTTCCTCCCCGCAAGGAGGCTGACCAACGTCTGGTCTCTCCCCGTGAGGAGTCAGACCATATCTGCTAAGACCGCTTCGTTTGCACTTCGACCCCCACCTCGGAGTTCCCTCGTCCGATCCCCACAGGGTTCGATCTCCCCCCGCAAGGTTCGATCTCTCGGCCGTAAGCTAACTCCGGCTCCTTAACTCCCTCCTAGACTCCTGATCCATCATCTGTCACCCGCTAGCCCTCCTACTACCCTGTCGCTAAGTAATCTAGATACTCTACGTACTTCGTGAAATATTCAGGTGTAACATTGCAACCTTGCCTCACGGTCGGGTCCAGAGGCGGGGCCGGGTCGGGGCTTCGCTGCTTCGCGACATTCCTGGTCTGGTTGTCCTCCCAGACCGATTGTCAGTTCGTGGTGCTTCCCCGCTTATGCAGCTCAACCTCGTGGTCCCGTGCTTCCCCGTTGTACAGCTCAGCGTTGTCATGTGAGGGGTCAAGTCAAAGGGTGTGACAGCCACTCTGGGCAGAGCGCATCGCCACCATGTTAACCCTGGAGGAAATTGCCCGGCTGGTGGGGGAAGGCATTGCGGCAGCAAGGAACGATCAAAGAGCCCCAGAGGTAAGAATACACACTTCACGACTCAAGCTAAAGAACCCAGAATCCTTCGATGGGAAACCCACCTCGGCATTCAATGGCTGGTGGGAATCGGTCCTTGAGTACATTGGGTTCTACCCGGAAACCCTCGATGCCCAAAAAATCGCCTGGGTAGGAATGCTGCTGTCAGACACCGCAAAAGCCTGGCACAAGCACCGTCGAAGGACAATGGTGGATCGGGACGCCCGGGCCCGATATACCACGGCAATCCGGACCGAATTCAGTGACCCCAGGGAGGCAGCAAATGCCCAGCTAAAGCTCAGTCAACTCCGCTACAAGGGCGACATCAAGGCCTACTTCACGGAATTCTGCACCTTGAACGTGTACGCTCGAGCCACCGGTCTAGGGCTGCGGGAGAAGATTGACCAGGCTATGCCCGACAACAACCTGGACATGTGCTTCGCCCACTATATGGAAGAATTCGTAGACGACGAACACTTCCTGGCAGCCACATACAATGCCGGTCTCCACTTGGAACAGAGAAAGGCCTTGAAAGCGGCCTGGGAAGTGCAGCCAGAAAGCGGGACGGGACGGAAGGACAGCCCTAACGGAAAAAATCCAGGCAAGGAGAGCGGTGGCCCCAAGCAGGTGGGGAAGCATGACTCAGGGGGCAAGGCTGAAAAGCCAAGGAAATCATGGGCGGAGTGCCACTGGGTAGCGGTGGTAATGCCTACAAAGGGGTCCCGCAAAACGAGATCGACGCCCACAGGAACAGCAAAGCCAGCTGCTGGAGGTGTGGCTGGTACAGCCACACCACCCATGACTGCTATGCCCGAACAATGGTCAAGGGCACGGAGCTACCGGAAGTCCCGAAGCAGGCAAGCTCGATCCAATGGATAAGGAAAAGGGGTGAAGATGCCGAGGAGGCTCCAGCCCCCAAACAAACCAAATCCGCCCATGTCAAAGTCGAGGACGAAGACATGCGGAAAGCCGCGGCCGCAACACTGCAGTCAGCCTGGCAAGATGACTCGGATTTTTAGAAGGACGGAGCTTGCCGCACCCCAGGTCCTTCCCAATAATTTGTGGGACAAATCAAAAACGAATGGGTCTGGAGCAACCTAGTGCTGGAACCTCGTAGGATAGACAACAATGAAGGCTAAACCCCAATAAAGCCTCGCCCGAAAAGTCTACGAATAAACCACAGTGTGGCAGAAGACCGATCACCACCAGGATCATTTCGTGGGGCCTGACCCAACACGCGGTGCGGGCCTTACTCGACACCGGTTGCTCGGTACCTTTGATTAGCGCAACGATTACCATGCCGCTTGACATACCCTGAATCCGCAGAAGGGAGGCAGCCCCACTACTGAACTGTTTGGGGGAAGAAGTCAAAGGGGCAGGAATGGAGTACACCGAGCCGCTCCTGCTCCAACATCGAAATCATTATTCCTGCGAGGTGTTCGAGGTCGCACCATTGGAGCCGGAAGTTGACCTCTTCCTCCCATTCTGGTGGATGGTGAAGCATCCCCTCCAGGGTGCATGGGACTCAGAAGAACTCCACTTCAGCAGCCACAACTGCCTAGAAAAATGCACACGATTCGAAACTGCGGAATTCTCTCTGTCCCTGGCTGTGACGGTTACCCTCGACCCAGGAGCCAAAGTCATTGGGTATGTCTCAGCAATAAACGAAGAGGACCCATGGGACCAGATCCCTAAGGAGTTCAGGGGTTATCGTGACATCATAAGCCAGGAGGCGGCAGAGGCGCTTCCAGCACACCGACCATACGATTGTAAGTTTGACGTCAAGGAAGGGAAGACCGCCCCCTGGGGAGCGATTTACCCCCTTTTGGAAAACGAGCTCCAGACCCTCAGGGAGTGGCTCAAGGAAATGCTAAGGACAGGCAAGATCTGGAGGTCCACCTCACCAGCGGGATCCCCAATTTTGTTCGTACCGAAACCAAACGGGAGAAGATTCTGGCTGTGTGTCGACTACTGAGCCGCCAACCGAATAACGATTCCCAACCGATACCCCCTTCCTGTGATGCAGGAGCTACAGGACCGGGTACAAGGAGGCAGATGGTTCACCAAGCTGGACCTGAAAAACAGGTTTAACTTTATTCGCATCCGAGAAGGAGACAAATGGAAAACGGCATTCCGAACGAGTTACGGACTATGTGAGTTCCAAGTTATGCCGTTTGGACTAACCAACGCACCGTCAACCTTCCAAGACATGATGAACCATGTCTTCTCCGACATGATAGACCTAGGCAGCTTGGTTTAAATGGACGACTTCCTGATCTACGCAAAAACCGAGGAAGAACACGATCGGAGGGTTAAGGAAGTGCTGGCAAGACTGCAAGAAAACCGGCTAGCAGTCTCGCCGGACAAAATGTGTGTGGAAAACCCAGGAAGTAGAATTCCTGGGATACATCATCGGAAGAGAAGGGATTAAGATGGCGGAAGGAAAAGTGGAGGTGGTGCTGGGATGGAAGACCCCGGCATCACTGACGTAAGTACAGTCATTCCTGGGATTTGCCAACTTCTACCGACGCTTCATTCAGGACTACTCCTGAGTAGCCAGACCCCTGACACAGCTGACCAAAAGGGATAAAAAGGAGTGGAAGTGGAACCCGCAGGCGGAAAAAGCCTTCCAGGAACTGAAACGGCGATTCACAACGGCACCGATACTAGCCCACTTCGACGCCACAAAACCTGTGAATATCGAAACGGATGCCTCCGACTTCGCAATCGGGGCCGTCCTATTGCAGAGAGACTACAAAGGGACACTACACCCTGTGGCCTTCCACTTGTGGAAGTTCCAGCTGGCGGAAATCAACTACGAAATCCACAACAAGGAACTTCTAGCCATCGTCGATGCCTTCAAGCACTGGCGCCGATACTGCGAAAGAGCGACAAATCAGGTCCAGGTGTTTAGCGATCACCATAACCTTGAGTACCGTATTATCTTGCATAAGAGTCCTCCCCCCCTAAGCGGTTAGCGCCATTCTTGGCGATCTTGGCGCGCAATTAGGGTGCTTGGCACTTAGTCAATATCAAATTCACAAGTGCAAAAACCCTGTGATATTGTCTTGTGTGGTACAAACTTCCCCCACCTCACGTCTCATCTCTCCAGCAGAATTCCACACCATTATCATCTCCAGTATCACTGATACAAGGGAACAGCTCTGCAACCACATACTGCCTACGTACTCCTTCCAGTCACTTACTTCTTCTAGCTAGACTTACTGGTTCAACAGAATGTTTTCCCTTGCTGGTATGTGCCGACCCCACCAAGAGCGCGTCCGCCGAGCCTGCTGAGGGTTCACCTGCTGTGCCCAGTGTGCTTGCCGAGCCCGCCCGGATGTGCACTGAGGTTGCTGAGGAAGAGTGGGCAGCTGTGAGGAGTTGAATATTAGTAATTAGGTAGAGGCCTAGGGAATAGGAAATTATTACCGGATTTATCTCTGGATCTTTGAGACTCTTGCCCACGGCCCCTAGGGCGTCCACGCTGGTTCCCCCTTATCACTGTCTTTAGGTGTACATCATCATCACTACTGGGTGATGCCAGGAGGGTGGATCTGTTTGCTGTAATCGTGTATGTCGAGGCCGACGAGCCTCCTTTCAATTTACCCGCCTCTAGTCCAGCCTCTATAGTAGTGTGTGAGGGTATACTAGCCACTGTGGCTGTAAACGAGTCACTGACAGTGAGTGGGCGCAACAACTTGGTGGTAGGCTCATCTTCCTTATCGCTGGCATCAGTCTCTGGATTATCACTGGTGCCCTCGGATGAGCTATCAATAGTGGGTGTATGCTCCCAATTCTTGAGTCCCTCCATCAACATGGTGGTTTCAAGCCCTTTGTTTGAAATTTCGTTGTTGCAAGAACCATCAATCGGAAGAGCAATGCCCAGACATCGAAAACTCCGGATAACAACATCACGGTTTTTCCGTTTAAAGATCTCCCAAGTATCACCCACGCACTTTGTCATCATAACTCTTATCTTACTTGCTGCTGACTGCCAATCCTTTTTCCCTGTTGCAGGTGTTGTCTGCCTCTCAGAAAGATCAACTGCGTTGTCGATGACTTGCTTGAGAATATCTGTAAAAGGGCGGTTTACTGATACATCGAGGGGTTGAACAAGACCCGTACCACCGCCGGGAACCAGTGATGGAACAATTCCGTGGGTGCGTAGCCAATCTTTGATCTCTTTTGTACTGAGGGACTTGAAAAGATCCATGACTAGGAGGGTGGCACCGGTGCCGAGGACGGGGAGAAGCATAAATTCAAGCCAAAACAACATGATCGCAGAGGTGGCATACCCTTTCGGATTGAATTTAACTACCACACGAGAGTCGAATCGATCTTCTTCCCATCTTCGAGGGGCAGAAGTGTTGTTCTCGGTACCGCAAAAGATGATGAGGGGCATAACGCGATCGATACCATCAGCAAAAATTGTGAGCTGTATTGTTGCTTGCCGCTTATCCCACCCTGATCTCCGTGTACGTACCCACACTGTCTTACTCCCTTTAAATTCATAGGTCTTCCCTTCAAGATACTCCTAAGGTAGCGGTGTTTAATCCATGTTGAGAATGTTGAAAGAAGATAGCAACCGAAGGCGATTACACATCGCAATACCGTTTCTTCCATACCACCCCGCAGCTGAGAGTTCTGGCGATTGAAACACAGAAAAGAAACAATCATTGCGCAGTATTCTATTGGTGTTTGCTGAGCTTTATTCATGACTACGCGAATGGAGATCTCATTACGAGAGAGGAATCAATTGAACCAGCCGCTGGAAAGCACAAATATTGTAGGACTGTCTGGATAAATTTGAAGAAATAAAGCCTTTGCTGTTCGTTCGAACCACTTTCTCCGTACAATCTTGCCTTCCGTGTGTCGACCAGCAAATGCTTGCACCAAGGCCTTCTCAAGCTTAGGCCAATGTCCGCAAGATGGTCGGTGTCTCTTCTGTGAAGGCTTTATCAAGAGTAACATCTCCTCCTCCTGCCGCCATCTGCACAAATATCGTGTATGCTTTAGGTTGTAATGCTTGCAAACCTCCATTGCTGTTGGAGCTCGTAGACCACCTTTGCTGTCTTCTATCCTGGCATATGTCACATATGACAGGACCCCTAATTTGAAGGCTGTCATAAACGCTCGTTTCTCACGGGTGAGATGCGTCGCCGGAGGAGGAAACTTGCGCCAGAGGTCTGCCGTCACCTGCCTCATTCGGCCAGGTTGCGATTTCGGTTATCGGGGCGATAGAGGTGGACGGACAGCCAGATCGAGGTTGTCATTATCTTCTTCTTCATCTAAAGCTTTGGCGGTAGGTTCTTGACCTGTAGGTGTAAGTGTTACACCTGAGGAAATCACGGGTCGGTACGTATCCTTAGAGAAGTACGTACCCGGGACAGATAGGCGCTGGTAGTTAGCTATTTCCGGGAAAATCGGCTCAGAGAGTCTAGGCGGGAGATAAGGGAACGGAGTTTAGGCTTACGGCCGAGACCGGTCGTAAGAGTGTTAAACTCCGGGATGAGGGATTTGATTGTGCACGAACCGGAGACTGGCTAGACTTGGGCAGACTCCCGAAAGGAGCTGCCACGTCACCCGAAAGGTGTACGTGAAAAAGAGTCTAGGTGCAGCGACTCCACCTCGGCGCATAAAGAACTCATCTCCCCTATCTAGACCCCGGCGAAGACCAATGAGTTGCCCACGGGGTCGAAAGCCTCGGAGGAATAGTTAGCCCGAGTCATCAGATCTCACGACACCACAAAGAGCTATATATAACCTGGCTCTTCTCTCCCGAAAAGAAGAAGAGACAGCACGAACATCCTCACCGACACTACCACCGAACCCACACGCAAGATCTAAGATTATTCCGTTGTGAATTATCGAAAGTAGCCTGATTACCTTTGATTCTCATAGCACTCCGGTTACGAGACAACCCCAGTGTCACACTATAATCTTGATCTCAAAATCACCCTACTTTCATGCCCTCTTTCGAACAAGATCACTTCTTCCTGCTCGACTTGGCCACGATTCTCGAACCCCAGTCCAGCTACCAGTTTGACTATACCTTCGGCTCAATCCACGAGGAAATAGCGACCGCCCTAAAAGAAGAAAACGAGTGGAACGAATTCAGCGACGGACCGACCCCTGTCGAACTGGACGACATCACGCCGTGGCACTGGTACACGCAATATTGGTCCACCTGCGCCCTGCTTCGACAAAGCGCCAATCTCAACGGAATCGAATTCCGCGAAATCTGCGACTACGAGTTCCAAGACGACGAAACCATCTATACGGGACACTTCCTAGACCTATACTGAGCGAACAATGACGTCATCCGACTTCAACATGCTCCGGCTTGAGGCCCCCCGGGACCTGCTCCAGATTACCAGCGGCACACCAAGTCCGGAACAATCAGTGGAACTCGCCAACCCCGCGGTCTGGGTCAGAA
>Ga0307516_10001933_pt1 | contig 28390 bp, 43 predicted proteins | sample 19_EM_MG_FD_203310 | JGI IMG/M metagenome (GOLD analysis project Ga0307516, IMG submission 203310) | Populus trichocarpa ectomycorrhiza microbial communities from riparian zone in the Pacific Northwest, United States - 19_EM | ecosystem: Host-associated > Plants > Roots > Unclassified | place...
GTGGGGTGTGTGAGGGGAGGAAGTCCCCCCCTATGCGTTCAATTGTCTGAGCCAACCTGTGGTAGATTCATCTCCTCCAATCCTGTCACCACCCCGACTTCTCTCTCTACACTGCTATCTCTGCGACACTTGCGACGAGTGATGCGAGGAGTTGGTGAAGGTGTATCTGAGGCCGATGACTCCGCGAGAGGGTATGAAGGAGAAGTTGAAATGCTACTCGAGGCCAGTTGTACCCGAGAGCCACGAACTCTCCTATCCGGGGTGCGGAAACTGGCCAAAGGCGGGTGTGGTGTCACAACGGTGAAACTCTTGGGATTAACCCTCTGGCTGTGAGACCGCAGGACCCGATTAGGGGGTGGTTGGGGCGGTCTGGCGATGTGGGTAGATTGTGAACGAGTGATACGCCGAGTGGGTATTGAGCCCAAGTTCTGTAGTGCTGAAGGATGAGGATGGACGCGGGGTGGGGTTGGAGAAACGGATCCTTGAACAAGTTTTCGACGCTTCAGAGGAGGACGCTTGCATGGTTTGTGGGGGGTTACGATAGGAGATGCCTCGGGTTCCTCCTCCTCAGTAACATCACCAAGGGGCGAGGGGGTGGTGACAAGTTGAGAGTACTGGGAGCGACTGCGTTTGGCGAGTGGGGAGACAGGGCTGGAGGGGATAAAATTTCGGCTAGGGGTTGCTGGTTTCATGGGGGCATCTGGTGGGTCGTTCCTCAAGCCGACAATGAACTCGATGGAGTTACGAATGTAAGGGTCGGACCGATCCACATCGATCCGTAGGGCAGCAGGAAGCCTCTCATTCAGGACTGAGGCAGCCGCCAACAGTTGCTCTCTGCTCATCAGGAGAAGGTCCGCGTGGCAGCAGAAAGGTATCTTCTCAAGAGAAGTGACCACGACAACGTCCTCCGTTGCATCTTCATTTTGGATGGCCACGAATACTTCGCCAGTACGGTTTATAGAGCGCACACCCTGGATGAACCGAGAAGCAGTCCGAGGGTGGTTGTTGGGACGTGAAAAGCCGCTCAGGAGTCGGGAAAGCCGTCGAACAGGAGTCCTGGGTCTGGGTCCCTTCGAGATTCCAACCATTTCCTGGTAGATTTGCGAGTAGAACGGCGCTGAGACACGAGGTACGAGGGACTAGACGTTGCAGACACCAGAACAGATTAGATCCCGTAGAGGAATCTGGAATGCAGACGGAGTGATCCGTGCAGCCCACGGTCACGTGCAGGGATCACCACACGGTGACCCATCTTCCATCTCTTCTGAAGATAACCATGACCACCGTGAAAGTCGGCGACACTCTCCCATCGGGAACGTTCTCCCATATTCCGTGGACCCCGGCACTCGCTGATAAGGTGGGCTGGTTATTCTCGCGATCCGGGCCATGGGTTTTCTACTAATCGCCATTGTAGCTCGCATGTGGAATCCGTAAGATATAAATCCCGGTTTCTACCGTCTGCCCACGATAACCCGGGAAAACCGAACAGCTACCAAATTGAGCAGTGATGACTGGAAGGAAAAGAAGGTCGTTATCTTCTCCGTTCCTGGAGCTTTCACTGTTTGTATTTCCCCATCGCGGCATCCGAGGTTGGACTCACCGCAGTCCGTCAGCCTACCTGCCACGCGAACCACCTGCCCCCATACCTCGAGAAGTACGAAGAATTCAAAGCAAAGGGCGTTGATGTCATCGCCGTGGTAGCTGCTAATGATCCCTTCGTCATGAGTGGTTGGGGTCGTTTTGAAGGTCTCGAGGACAAGGTTCGAAGCCCCGTAATCCTCGGTGTCCTCCCCAACCGTCTATACTCATCTCCTGCGGGCTTTTTAGATTTTGACGTTGTCCGATACCTACGCTGCGTGGTCGAAATCCCTTGGCCTCGACCTCGACTTAACCGACAAGGGGTTGGGGGTTAGAACCGGTCGTTTCGCCATCGTCGTGGACAATCTCACCGTCAAGTACATCCAGGTCCGTTTGAATTTGATGTCAGGAAGGGCGTTTGGCTAACTGGTTATCAATTTTCCTCCCTTGTTTTCGCATGCAAGGCTGAGCCCGGGCCGGGAGTTACCGTCTCTGGAGCTGATGCTGTCCTCGCCGTTCTTTGAAGTAGCACCAAGCAGTCTTATAAACTTTGTAGAAACAATGGGATTCTCCCTCAGTATCGCTTTGACGTGATACAACCTACCAGATAACCATAAAGCCCCGAACTGCCTGTTTCCCGTCTGTGGGAGGGTCCGCGAGGACCGAGGTGTGTGCCTCAACTTCTGTTCCGGCTCAAACTGGGTCTCGAGTAGCGCAAGAGAATAGCACTACAAGTCGAGGCTGACAGGGCCCCGACTCGCGTCAAGAGTCGAAAGGTCCGGAGGCGAACCCATGACCCACGCAGAGGGGTCTTGACAGCCCTCCGATACTGCACATCCTTCGCATACATATTGCCCCACTCTTATATGATCGCTCGGTCAAACTTCGTGGCATTACTCCGGAAGTTGCCGTACTCGCCCAGATGTTCTTCGATCTCAACGTCCCAATCCCCATCCTACAGCCTTCGGGCCTCTCGGCAACAGCAACGCAGTCGAAGAAGGGAAAGGCGAAGCAAGCCTACACCCAGCAGCCAGAGTTATCCTTTTCGCCGGTTCAGATAGCCGCCATCGAGAACCGTGTGGAACTACTCATCCACCGTCCGTCCTGAGTCTGTCGCGTGTCGCTCGCTCTTACTTCGATGAATGTGCAGTTGGATACTCGGTCTTTGCGTTTAACCAAACGATATACAAGAAACTTGACCCGAAAACTCATCAGAACCTTGCGCAAACTCTCGTCAGACAACTCAAGCGGAGGCCTGGGGTCGCGTTCTTAAAGCGTATAACCATTATTTTGGATGAGGATAGCGAAAAGGGGTTTGGTCTGGTGAGTGACCAAGCATATTACCCTCTCCCACTTTCTCGGGCTGGTTGGTTTACCACTTCAACAGGCGAGCACGAGTTCATCGATTTTCTCCGGCTACGATATTATTGCATTAACACCGACCACTCCCGGCACCTTATCGCTCGCATGCTTAACGCACACTCAACCCTCCGTGTTGACCGCACATGTGATATCGCTTCCCATGACTCTCCCCCGTTTGCCATTTCATTTGAAGCACACGCTGATACGAACGGCCATAAAAAACGGGGCGGTGTTCGAGATGAATTACTGCGGTGCCTTTGGTAGCGATCCGGATGGTTTTGAAACCGCCAGCGTCGCCATCAAACGCAACTGGTGGGCATCCGCGCGGGAAGTGGTTAGAGTCACCAAAGGGAAGGGCCTAATCGTCAGTGGTGGCGTTATCAATGAACCTGATTTGAGGGCTCCTCGGGACATGATCAATTTGTGCGCCTATTCCACTCCTCCAGCTACCAGGAATATAACCCGCATGCTCAAAAAACAGAATTACCATGCTGGGCCTGGCCCCGGATCTGGCTAATCGCACAATGGGAAAAGAACCCCAAGCTCTCGTTCTCCGCGCACGTGAGTCCAACGAGATGTACGTGTCTTATTGACCGAGATCTGACGTTCTACAAAGAAACGCGGAAGACCCACCGCGCGATATTATCAGAGCCCAGACTGGTGATTCCGAGCACGCAACCACAGCCAGCACCTCCTCCGCCCCTGCAGGAGGCGAGTACCAGCTCCACTGGAACCCCAACACCTGGGACAAAACGGCCTTTCGACGATGTAGGAGACGTGCCGGACGAAAACCCGTCGAAACCAGAGCCGCGGTCCACTAAAAAGCGGAAGAACAAACAGCGATAGGCTCGAGAATGTCCTCTTGACTACCCTACTGGCTGTTTTTCCGTGGACTCGACACGTAGGCGTCTCGTTGTTATGGGTGCTGGATTTGGAGGAAGTCCCACGTTTCAGGTCATGTAGTAGAGAATGTGTAAATACATAATGTTACTGTACACAGATCTTGGAATGGGTTGGACTTGGGGCACAAAAATCCCCACATATGGAAGCGGAAACAAAAGCAACGCTCGACGCCGCGAGCTTCTCTTCATCTTCCATCACCTCCACTGCCTTCGTCATCGTTTCTGTCCTCACTACCCCCACCTCGGATGATGACGTCCGGGGATAAGCTATCACTGGGACATTACACGGACGGTGGTAACCGTGAACGGCCTTCGCCGTCTTACGGGTTCGTTCCGCGGCGTCCCAAAAAAAACCCCGGTCCCACGAATACCTTATAGATGATTATGTGACGGGATCACCCAACAGACTGTGGGGATATAATGGAACAAGCCGGTTGAGACCGCATCAAAAACCTGGGTGGCGTCGTCGAGGTTACCGTGTGGGAGGTCCGGCGGTCACGAACTCATGCTTGACGTACTATTGGTGTTTCATAGCCCGAAACTGCCATTCTACAAAGTGGTAGGGTAACTGCTCGGGTGAGGGTCGACCTCGACCGGCTGGTCCGCGATGAATTGGACAAATCGGACAAACGGTTCAGAACGTTCAAGTTTCATCAGGATGATACATCGGAAGGGATGATTCACAACAAATCTCGGATTGTTGTTGCCAGTACGTCCTTTCTCGCCTTCCTAACTCACTGCGAAAGCCACTGACCTTATCGCAGTCTTTTGGTTTCGTTTATTCGTGTTCCGAAGGATCCGACCTGCATGTGCCATGGACGTGGGGAAGGTGAGGGATCGACCAGTGATACAGTACAAACGGCCGCCCTCAAACGGATCACCTTCTCTCGTGCGCAGGAGGGCAATTTCTGATGCCCTGATGGACTACGTCAGAGTGTTCTAGATACGAAGGATTCGATGTTCCCGTTTGCCCGTCGTCGACGCTTTACAACCAAAGAAGTCATGGGGAAACTTACAACAAAGGCCCAAATGAGATGAAGGATCTCAACCCGACCGATAACAAATCGCACAAGAACCTGGCCACTCCGTACAACCCCGAGTAAGAGCTAAAGATGGCCCATAGTGGAAACCCTCATCGTTGTGTTCGGCAGGTTTCGTTGCCCCAATTCCCCACGGAAGGCGTTGAGGCCGTTATAGCCGCGAAGTTCCTGTTCTCGTGCGCTCTATTTGAACGCAAACCAGAGCCGTCCGAGCCTACCGAATACAACGCCGTGGAGGTGACATCCAGGCAGGCGGCGCAAGTCATGTGTGCCGCTGCCAGTGGTTACATCGATTCGCTTCCTAACCAAGTCGCGGACTACACGGGGCACCGCATCGATGTGTACAAGGTATGGGAGTTGAACCTCCTGTTTGGTGCATAGTCGACACATTGTAGCCCACAGAAGAATTCGAGGGAGCCTATCGTAAAGTGGACACGGACCGGGAAAACCTAAAATCGGAGGAATGTCATTTCCAATCCAGCTCGGTGGAATGCGTCGTGCTTTCCCCTCAGAGAATACTGTCAGAGGTAAATGTCAGTCAACCTCCGATCGTCATCTTGAGTGAGTTTGTCCAAGCGTGAATTGGATTGTGCGATTGGTTCACTCATGATGCTTCCATCGTTCTCAGCCGTCCCGCTGCCTCTTCCCCGTTCTGGAACCACCACCTCCGATATGTTTCTTCAGCTGAAGATAGTTGATGAGGCGCCATCTGGTTTCCCAACAAGAGGGCTACAAGACTCTTCAAAACCAATCCAGACACAAAATTTGGACAACCAGCCCCTTGCGAAAATATCACTCCTTTATGACGCCTTCGGAGTTTCTTAGGGTGTTCGTCGAGGAATCCCAGTTCTAGGACAGGACGGTATTTTCGAGGTTCAACCGTGGGACGAAGTCACTCCCTCACCTCAGATGGACATTCGAACGGGGCGCACGAAGCAATGGTTCTGCGCCGAGTGCAAGAATGGACTGTCAAATGTGGCGTATTTAGTCTCCTGGGAATGATACGGATCGGCGAGTGGTTACCACACGCACCTCGTCCCCTTACCGTGTTTTTAGGACCCTTCGTTCGATCTTTGGGGATTGTCACGTTTGTGCTGCATGTTTGCGTCGCCCACCTGAATCCGATGCTGCCAATCGCGGTCCCAACCGATTACGAACAATCTCAATGGGACGCCTTCTTAGCGTTCGAGGCAGCGCCCATCGTTATCTCCAAGCTCCGCGCCGGTACGCGACAACTCCTTCAGGAGAAAACGCTCCCAGAGATCCCCCTGAAATCACGCGAACTCCCAAGTATCACAGGGATCGAAGCTCTCCCCACCCCTATCACCACGTATCAAGTTCATGTTTGTGGGTTGGTATGACCAAGAGGTCGTATCCCGGAACCTACACCATGCTCTGCTCGGTCCGACAAAGAGGAAATATTAACACAACATTATTCGTCCGACTTGCACAATTTCTCCGCCGGACGAGGCTCGCTCCTGAACTGCTCGGATTCGGAAGGCTAACCGGGGGTGGTTTGCGCTGGCAATGGAGGAGGTTGACAGCTTTGAGCCACCAGAGATCAAATCTTTCTCCGAGCTTGAAACATAGGAGGGGGAAATACGTGACATCCGCTGTTTGAGGACCCAGACGAATCGTCTACTCCGAGATAAATAGCTCAGGCCCAATCAACACCCCGTTGATAGCATAGACTGGGTCCAGATTTCACGAGGGTTAGCCCGGGACCAGTGGAGCGTCCCCCTTGGACGTTTTCGCCAGAGTTGCACACCAACGGCCCTCGGCGCCTCCATGCGCGCGTTCAGATGGAATTCGCGATAACACAGCTGTTTACGACAGGAGAAGAACCACCCACACCCCGATGTAATTGCCGTGACGGAGAAGGGGGCGCATACGGCCAACTCCGGTTTCCAGACCACGTTTAGATTGGAGGGTTTCTGGAAGGGGTTCCTTTGTCAGCAGGACCGTACCTTTGGCCGTCGCGCTTCACGACATTCGGAACGGTGCGGTACCTATGGGGGGGGGGGGTTGTGACCGTGCCGTCCACGTCACTCCCGCGAGTGGTCACTATCCCCGGATCTCTCTTATAACCTCCATATAACATATACTGTGAGGCACCTCCTTTGCGCGATAAGCTAGAACACAAAACGATACCTCCTGCTAGCACAACTACAGGTTTTTTTTTGGGTGTGGATGATTCAACTGGTTCATCGGGGTCGCCTCCAACGGGTGACCCGAACCCTTCGTAACCGCCGTCGCAATCCGACGCATCTTGCGACGCAACAGCGCCGTCGCGATAACGACTCACAACGACTCATCCGCTGTATTGTGGTACCATTCGAGCTGCGGAGCGGGTGATCTAGAATAACATCATGCTCATCAGAGTCGACGGTCTCAGCACCCTATCGCCCTATCACCCGGACGACCTACAATAGATAACACTATCTCGCGTCCGGCAATGAGATGCAAGATTTGCAATTCAGCTGTGTCAGCATGGTACAATATGAACTGGCTAACAATACCCACCTCCGACCGACTGGAGAAAGTTTGCGGATAATCCGTCCGCTGGCTCTTCGGCTCGTCCCTAAGTCCGGACCCTCTTGGCAGTCCCTTTTTCTGTTGTCCGTACAAGCACACGGTCTCCATATCGTGCTTTTTCGTGTTGCTCCGTTCCCTTTGTGTCTCCCAACTGTATCCTATGCGGCGGCCGAGCACGGTGTGTTACTTGCCTTCCGAATAAGAGGTTAAAAACCGCGAGCTCCCAAGAAGAATGGGGAATCCTCTCACACCGGCAACATTGCGGATGTTCGAAGAGCCGTCAATGTACACAATCTCGCGGGGGATATTGATACTTACGGGGATAACAATGCATTGCTTCTTTGCTTCGTCATTCACATTTTATCTCTCTCCAAAAATTACGGCGACAAAGATACAGCTACTGTAGCAGGTACAACCGGATCCGATGCCCACGCAGGCCAGCGCCATTCACATATTTTACTACATTCGATCGATCATCGGATCATCACGCTTTTAAATTTACTTGTCCCGTTTGCTTACGGTATCCGGATACTTCGTGTGTCCTTGGATGATATCGATGCGCCGGTTTCGAGGGATCGTTGTGGTTGATGTATTAGATGTGGCCGAACCACCTTCCTACCATATAACGACATCGCATGCCATCTAGTCCCTGCTGGACAGAGAGCCCGGATACTCCGTCGTCCGCCGGAAGGGTATATAACCACCCTATGGATTTTTCATTCCACCCGACTGCGTCTCTTTCAGCTCTCAGGGATGGTCACTACCGTAGCGGACAAGGTCCTCGCGGACTACTACAACGGAGAGTACGCTAACCAAGTCTGGTGGCTGGTCACACCCTTCTTGTTCCTCGTCGGAGTCACCCACTACGGCTCCGTTGCACTGAGGAGGCTGTTCCCCGGCGGGAGAGAACCTGTAGATATTGAGGCAGATGGCCGCGTGGTCCGGCGCGGCCTCTCTTTCAGGCGTCTCCCCTTCGCCATCGTGAACGCCTACAGGGTGGTGGCCTTCCGAAAGACCCTCACTGTCGGACCATTCAGCCTCAACCTCACTGAGGTCGCCCTCACTATCGCCTACATCGTTGCCCTCTTTGGGTGGACATTCATCAACAGTACGCATCACGGGCATCCTCTAGTGCACGAACTCACAATCTCTCATAGCCGCATCTCTCGATGGGACAAAATTTGACCACCGGTACTACACAGATCGCGCGGCAAACATTGCCTGTGGTCAGCTCCCACTTGTCGTCGCGCTCGGTACCAAGAACAACATCGTTGGATGTAATATTTCCTTTCCCTCCCGTTCAATGCGGCGATGCTCACGCGATACCAGTGATCACCGGTCTCGGTTACGAGAAGGTTTACCTTTAACTTCGCTCCCATTGTCCCAGTTGACCTGAGCATTGACTTGTAGATCAATTTTATCCACCGTATGACCGCAAGGGTGGTGTTCGTCTTGCTCTGTGTTCACTCTGGTTCTCACGTATGTGGTTGTCCACGACCAACTCTAGGTTTCTGCGTCCTGACCATTTCCATAGATCAGATAGTTAGTACACTCTGCCAGGGGTGCACCGGTGTTCTGACGTTCGTTCTTCCTTAGCTTGATACCAGGAGCTCTCCACATGGGATTCATCCAAGTCGGAATTCTCGCCATCACCGCTTTTGGCCTCCTCATCATTGTCGGCTTGCGCCCTGTTCGCAAGGCTGCCTACGAGCTTTTCTTCTTTCTGCATTTTGCCATGGCTCTGTGCGTTCACTTCCTGCCACTGCGGACTCCTTCGCTGACACGGGTGCATCTAGTGTTTTCCTCGTTGGTGGTTACATCCACGCCAAGACGCCGGGGTGAGCAGTGTCCCACTCACCTCTGAGTGCCTCATTTACTGACATCCACCTCCAGGGTCACCTACTGGTTCTTGGCCTCCTTCATCATCTGGGGACTTGACCGCCTTATCCGCCTCGTCCGTGTTGTTGCCTTCAACCACTCTTACTTTGGATTCAAGAAGGGCTCGGGGATAATGGATGCCAGTGTCGAGCTACTCTCTCCGCGTTTCGTGCGCCTCCGTTTACGCAGACCACCTCATTTCAACTGGTCACCCGGTCAGACCGCTTACTTGATCATGCCCGGTGTTTCTACCATCCCGTTCGAAGCTCATCCCTTCACCATCACTAGCGTCGATACCGTGCATGACGAAACTCACTGGGGTGACATCACCCCAGTAACCGAGGGGGAAAAATTTGGCGAAAGCCAGCCCCACTGGAAGGAGCTCGCGTTTTTCATAAACGTCCACAGCGGCTTCACCAAGAACTTGCTCGACGTTGCTAGGAAGGGCGGCAAGGTGAAAGTGCTTGTTGATGGCCCATACGGCAAACCGCCAGATCTCAAAGACTATGACACTTCTGTGCTCATCGCCGGCGGGGCTGGTGTCTCCTTTGCACTACCCCTCTTGCTCGACAGCATCAAGTGAGTGCGCGCGTCGTGCATTTTCGCGACACCATCTCACGATTGAGCCGCAGGAACGTCGCCGCTGGCGAGAGTACCACAAAGCGGATTGTTCTCACCTGGTCGATCCGAGACCCTAGTATGCAACTCGCTTTCTTCGGGGAGGCACCCGCTCATCAGTGTCGTAGGTGACGCACCTTGGATTTCGGAAACCCTTGCAGCGGCGACAACGTTGGCTCCTCCCGGTCTCGCCGTTTCCATCCGGATTTACTTGACCGGAGACACCGCTTTCCAGGAGTGGGACGACGACGTCTCCGTCAAGTCTGGCAAGGAAAGCAGCGAACCGCACGAGATAAAGAGCCATCTCCCATCGCTGCTGGAAGATCCCGCGGTTCAGATCACCAGGGGATCTCGGCCGAATCTGAAACAGATACTCCAACAAGAGGCGGATTTGACCGATGGGCGGATGGTAGTGACAGGTTTGTCTTGTCTGTTACCAGCGGACCCATAATATTGCTAATCGTGATATCAATGGCCAGTCTGCGGGTCTCAATCTATCGTCGCTGCCGTCAAGGATGCCCTCGGGTTTTCAATCGCTGGCCCATCCAGCATCATGAAGGGTGGTCCCAGTATCACCCTCAACACCGAGGCGTTTGGTTACGCCTAAGGCCGTCTATTTTAACTGCTTCACACACTCCTTTAGCTCCCGACGTGGGATTTTTGTTTTGACTATTTCACACTCTTTTAGCCGTCGAGGGGAGGTTCTGGTCCGATGTCTTTCTATGTGTGCTGGAGCACCGATACCTGTATACGGCATGTATGGAATACAGCTGCAACTATATACACATGTACAATTCCAATCACAATGCTCCAAACTCTTGGAGATCTGAGCTGGTATCCCGGCCGTGATGTGTTGGTATTGGCACCGAGAGCATGTTGGAGACTAACCGGTCCATTTCGGCTAACTCGAGAGACGGTTTCCGTAGGCGGGGCGGTGCGGTATGCCAAGAGGTCCTGGGTCCGAGGCTGGGGGGATGTCGAAGGTCGTGACGAAACCTCGGGATACGGGTCGGGCTTGATTCGTAGAAGAATTTGCCTCTCCTCGTCGGGAGCGAATGGTAAAGCTTGGGCTTTGCGCGAATGACGGTCCCAAACGCTGGTAGGTCGAAACTTGGTCGATCAGATCGTCGCTCTCTACTCCTGGAAGACCGAGGAGAAACCTAGGTGCATATAAGAGGTGGTTGATGCTTGGTCATGCGGTGCGCTCGCAAGCGGTATGATCTTACCCTGCGTCCTTCGTAAGTCTGGAAGTTTCGCAGACTGCGTGCTCGTGGCAATGTCGCAGCTTCTCCGGCGTGGTCACGGCGACCATGGGCAAGTGTGTGTTGGCGATCGGACCGCCGGATGGGGTTCTTCTCCAAGAACCGCCCGGGATTACCGCTCTCTGGCTCCTCTTCCACCAAGTCCTCCAGGCGAGGCTTCCCACGCATCGATACCGTAAGCCTCCGTCGGTTGTTCGGGGAGTCGTTCGAGTCTTCCTGTTGTGTGCGAGGTGGGACGGATGCGATGGCTTGAGTGTCAGGGGCCCGGCCAGCAGACAAGAGTCCAAGTAGACCCAACCCAGAGTCTCTAGAAGCTATGGCTGGAGTCTGCAGCTCTGTTGGCGAGAATCGTTTGTAGCCCAAGACCGCCTCGATATCCATCCTAAGTTGACCCTCGGTCTTAGTCAAGGTATCCGTGATCCTCATGGTAGCCGGCAGGCGAGAGTTGAGATTCACGATGAGGCGGAGGAGTCCGTTTACTGGCATTCTCAGGAGTTCTTCATGACAGCAGACGGCGAGGGAGTCGAATGTGCTGACAACGACAAGATCCAAGTCGTCGTCCTCGTTCATCAGGGCGACGAAGCGTGGGGGAGGAGTCCATTTAGGTTTCCATCGAAGAGAACGAAAAGCCAGCTGTGTGCTCCTGAGGAAAGCTGGGTTCCTGGCGCTCCGTCGCATGTCCAAGTTGGTGGTGGGCGTCAAGGCGATGCGAGGTGACATTGGGGTGGATATATACGATCGGCGCCGGCTGGATAGGGGGCGGGAGTAGAACAGAAACGAGGGTAAGTGTATTTAGAGTGAATAGATACAATAATGCTACGGTGAGTTAGATAAAGCAAGGATCCACTAAGTACCGGTAAATGTGAGGAACTCCTACCCATTACAACGACGAGTTGTGACAACAGATGCAAAACAAACACAACAACCCCACGAGGTGGCACCAAAATAAGTTACGGAATCAATCGCTCCTTGTCCCCTACCGTCCTAATCCAAATCTCTCCCGGTTTGCTGTGGTCCAGTCAATGACAAGCACCATGCAGCCACACCAACCAAGACTCACCTTCTCTCTCGCAGAATGCGGAACACTCGCCTCCGCTCCTCATCCCGACTCCCTTGCCCCCCGTTGTCGTTTCTGGCCGGGAAGGCAGAATAACACCGACCCTGAAGGTCGGCCAAGCCTTCGTTGGTTCCCTCGGCCTCCACGACGACCGTCCCGTACCACCCGGGATCAATGTTCCAAGTGCTCGATGCAAACTGGAAGGGTGTCCTCTTCCCATCCGACGGAGGGTAGATCTGGAACGTTGAGCGGTGCACCCATCGAATGACATTGTGGTAGGTTCCCTGCGACCTTTGGGATGGCCCGTTTAGCGCGCTGTGGGGCGATCAAATGCGATGTAACCTACGTCTCAGTCTTGACCCTATCCTGTAACAGCTGCAGATTCATCACAATCTCCTCGGCCCAGGGGTTAAGATCGATATATATGATCGGATTCCCGAAGATCCTGACCACCCTATGGAAATACGAGGGCGCGAAAGCCAAGGAAGGAAGATGCCTGGGCAGGTCACCCGAGGTCGAGTAGGCGTAGTCGAGATCCTGTGCCCCAAAACCTCAGAAACGTGGCGTGAATCCAAAGACGGGGGTACCCACAAGCAAAAAGTTTCCGTTCCAAACCATCCTCCCCGTATTTACCTCATCTCCCACAGCAACATCCCATACCGTATCGCCTGGTCTCAGCATATGCAGAATGCCCGCCCGCTTAAGTTCGGATTCGCACTCGACCACACCCGCATCAGACAACCAGTCCTCTGGAGAAGGCACGAAAACCCGGAGTAATGGGGCTCTCTTTGGTTGATAGATGGGGGAAGCAAATGTAGTTCGACTCCTCCGTCCATTGGGTGGTCTCGAAGAATGGCGATCGTTAGACGAGGGGGAAGGGGCTCGACTCGAAGTAGTTGACGCCGTCCCTCTGATGTGAGTACGAGATCTCATGGCGGGACCATTGGAGAGTTTAGAGATGGTACCTCCGTGGGCGATGACAGCTTCCGCTTGCGCGCGTAATCGGACGACAATTCGGCTATACGCTCGGGTAGCAAAGGACATCGCCCTCGCTTGCTCAGTGTGCCTCATCTTCTCCTCTTTCGGCGTGGTGGAAGCCCGTGCTTGCAGGTAACCAGCTGCGATCCTGGCGTATTCATGCGTAGGCAGCGAAACGCCACGCATATATTCGTTGAGATCCTATATATACACGTTAGAACGATCGTGGGCAACGAGCGACTAGACTTTACTCGTAGGCTGATCATCAAGGGCTCATCCCCTTCCCAGACCCAACGAGCGTACCCAATCGTGAAGAGGTATCGCTCTAAGACCTCTTCCTTGAGTTCCTTGGCATGACTAAGTTGCGACCTCAGGCTCTTGTTGATTGCCTGGAGGATGCACCCGTCGTAGAACGTCATGTACTGCAGAAGCGCGCGCAACAGTTGGGGGTGAAGGAGGTGCAACTCAAGTGGGTAGAAGTAGGGTTCTGGCTCCTCGGGGATACCAGCAGGGCTCTCCCCTTCCTCATTCCTCGCGTGAAGTTTCCTGTCGCCCCCGTAGAAAGAATCCATCTGGGACCCCCGATTTGTTGGTGGGGCACCCATCCTCATGCGTTCGCGAGATTGATAATGTGTGGGTGGAGGGGAGGTTTGGCCATTATCCGGGAGTAGAGGTTGAGGGCGGTTCTGATAGGGTTGGGGTTCCACAACAGGTGGGTTTCGATCACGATCCCGGTCCGAGGAAACGGAGGCATTGCTAGTGAAAGAAGCTTTTCTACTGCGATCGTGGGTCGAAAAACCCCCGACAGAACCCTGTCCGCCCGGATCGCGCTTCTGCAGGAGTTCCGGGCTTGAACCATTGACATTTCCACTAAAACGATCGCTGGCAGCGGGCGGGCTACTTTCCGCGTTGAACGATGATGGCGTCGGCGGTGAGTGATACCGGCTGGGTCCCCGTTGAGTGGGATCCGAACGCTGACCAAAACCCCTCATATTCATCGGGGAATGAATAGGCGAATCGTTCGAGAGCTGCGTATCTGGTACGTTCGTCGTAACGGCGACCACTGGGGAGTACAGTGACTGGCGGCGATTCAGCAGAGGGTTGACGTTGTCCCCGTTGAGCGGCAGCTGATAACTAATGGTCTGGCCCCTAGGACCCATAAATCGCTGTTGGGGTTCGTTATTGCTTCCAGCGGTGTTCTGGCGCAGGGGCGCTGGTCGAGGAGGATCGGTGGCTCGTCTGATCGGTGGTCGATGGGTGGGCGGCAGGAGTGGCTGGGGCCCAGGGGGCCGATTATTGAGAGGTACATTCCCATCGACACGGCCCCGGCCCCTCCCCTTCTCGAGGTTCTCTCGATATTGCATCGCAGGAGACCTCGCTTCGGTGTACACGGTCCGGATTTGGGGTTCGCCCACCTGGCCCTCTCGCTGGTCAGGTGGCATCTCCGGCCGCCGCTGGTATTGTTGGAATCCCGGCGTTGGATCCACCCCTGACCGATCAACGCCCTTCCCTTTGATATCTCCGGTCCTGTTATTGTACACAGTTGGGGGCCCCTGTTGTGGCTGGTGTCCACGAATAATACCCGGGGAGGGTTGTGGCCCGTTCATGCTCCTTGGTTGGGGATCTGATCCGTTCCCAGCGCTGAATATCCGTGGTTGACCTTGCTTCAAGGCAACTGGCTCCTGTTGGAAGTCGACACCAGTATTCATGGATGCGAAGATCCGAGGTTGTCCCTGAACAGGGCCGCGGTTGACGGAGGTCCTTGGACCTAGGGGTTGGTGAGCTCTTACGCGATTCGATTGGTCAGCTCTCATCTTGGGATCTTGGTGTCCGTTCGACGAGTCTGCGGTCTGAGGCTAAGAGGACGTTAGAGTCAGGCACGGAAATGTTCAGGGTCATCAACACTGACACGCTGGAGCTTCTCATATGGTTGGATCGCGGGGGGACCTTCGACACTTGTCATCTGAGTCGGGAGAGTATCACGGCGAGGGTCGTGGTTCCTTGTGATGGTCTGACGGACATCGTGAACACAGGGAGGTTTCGGTCACTGAGACTGCTCACTTTGTCTAAGTCTGGAGGGGTGGGTTTCACCTGTTCAGAGAGGGAGGGGAGGGACTCGCTGCTAGTGGTCGACACCGATGGTGCGATGGGTTCCTAACGGCAGGGTGTCGTTAGTTTGGTATAATTCGGGATAAGGGATCGTGGTGGCAGGGGAAGGATACAGTAGCCCTACAGTATATGAGCGTTGAAAGGTGGACTCACCAAACTCTGAGATGGGAGGTTCACAGAACTTGTAGTAGTCGAAGCTGCGGGGGAGTTTTCACCGGATACCAAACCAAAGGCTTCCAACGGGGAGTACTTCCTACGGGGCTGGGGGCGGTCAGGTGGGTTCAACCCGGATGGCAGAGGTTCAGGCGCAGGGGCTGGTGTCGAGGGCTTCCTTTCTGGAGAAGCAGATAGCGGTTTACGAGGCTTGCGGGGCACGCCTTCAGACTTGACTAGAGTAGGAGGGGTGTCCGGGAATGCTGGGACAGGTTCCGCATCCCTCGGGGAATCCTCGCGTCTCCTAAATTCCGGAATGGACTTTTGGGGCTTGGGCAGCAGACCATCAATATCTATGGGAGTCCTGGCCTCAAACGGCTGTACTGGTTCCCGATGGAAAGCATGTGGATTGCCCCTTTGGGGCGGGGTCTGTCCAAGGTCGTGGAATGGTTTATCGCCCCTCCCATCGTTCGCGGGCTGTTGCTTCTCGTACACCCGATTCCGCTGCACGGGCGGCGCAACGAGACGGGGGGTACTCGGCTTGGGTGGGCTGCCGTCGTGTTGCCCGCTTTGTCTGTGAATAGAATCACGGGGCGCGAGTGGAACGGGGCCGGAGATAACGGGGAGAGAGGGAGTAGAGCCAGTCGAGTGCGACGACGCGAACCTCGCAAACAGGGGAGGCGGGGCGGAGGTCGACTTCTGGACCGTCGGTGGCGGGGCGGGCTGTTGAGGCGGGTCAGCCTTCTTCCTGAGCAGCTTCTTCATCACCAGTGTTTAACGTTTACGCGTTACCCCCTGGACGGTGGCAGAGTTAACGACCACACGTGCCAGATCACCGACGCACTTGCGTCCCCATCATCTCTCCTCAAAACCTCAACATCCCCCCCGACGCGTCCCTCCAAACGCGTCCCCCCACCATGCAGGATGGAAGGCCAAAGCCCGCCTTCTCTTCCCTTTCGACGCGTACCCTCTCCACCGTACCTCCATCGTCCCAGTCGTACGAGCCACTGGTCAAATCCATCCTGACGCAACGCACCAAATCAACAATCATGCCTCTCTCCTTCCTGTTCACATGGGTGTCCCTCGTAGCGTGGAGGATATGCCTCGAACCCAACGGCGTCTGGACCGTCCTATATCTATTCCGGCCCAGTTGGTCAATTGGCGCATGGGTTGTTGGAGTGTTGCCCTTGCTGATCCTACGCAAGTCGTATCTGAAAGGTGCGTTCACATTCCTTTGCAATCCATCTCAATTGATCCAAGAGGTGCAGTACCTGTAACCCATGCCACCTCTCCTTCAACAACGATACGAATCGCCATGACACAACACTCAAAGCTTCTCACCGCCACCCTCATTCGTTATACAATCTCTGCTGTCGCCTTCACGTTATTTCACATCGTTTCATCCCCGCAGACGCCTAATGGCACCCTTCGTTTCTTCGTGAAATCAAAGTACGCCTTTTGGGAAATTGCGATGGTGAACGTGCTGACCTCGTGAAGGAAACACCCGTTCTATCTGGACGGTCGTGTGGTCTTCCTGATCTTTTCCCAGATCGTCCACGGACTCTTGTTCCTACTTAGAAACGTACTCCTTGGTCGCTCTGTTATTGGTTGGAAACCCAGCAACTCTGTCAGTCCCACTGTCTCTCCACTTGTGGAGTTTTCCTAACATTTTATAGCGATCGGAGCCTGACTTGTCCGCCAGATTACTTGCTCTGGTAGTCACCGTCCCCGTATTTGGGGTATTTTGTACCTCTGTTCAGATCGCGCTGTTCGCTGTGGGGCGGACGGTGGTACTACCTATCCTCTTTAAAATCCCGGTCGTGTCCCACCTGCTAAGACCTTTCGCGGGCCATTTCCTAAGGGGTTACACGCCGGTCCTATTATTCACTCAACTCCCGACTATCACAAGAGCATTCTTCTTGGGCATCACGACCCTTGCATCCTGGGAGGTCTCAGAAACCCTGTTCGATGCCTCGGCATCAGAGGTGTGTTTAACGCTTCCCACAGAAAGAACTACATTGACGGTGCAAACAACAGCCAATTAATGTAACATCCTCCACAGCGGAACCTTATGTTACCCTTATTTCCGGCATTTTTTCTGGGGACGCGTTTTACAAGCACTCCGCGTACCTCGAGTTGGCGCACCTATCTGGGGGTCAATCTCCCGGAGTCGTCGCCGCCAGGACTGCTTTTTTCGCAGACCAGAAGTACAACCCTAGCCTCTGGTCACACCTTTGCAGGGGCGCTTTACTTGACCTTGGGAGGGACTACCAACTCGCGCTTCGTAGAGGCAAGCCAGCCCCACCAGGTCTGTCACTTGCTGTTACTCAACCGCTTCGTTTCTCTGACCGTCCGCCACAGCCCTGACCCCACCCCCACCCCCAGTTCTAAAACCGCAACCGCCGTCTACTCCACTTTTGAGGAAACAAATCTTCAAACCACAGATGGGCTCTCCGGTAAAAAATGTGGTCGATTCACTGGCTTCCGGCGGGGATATCTCTCGGGCTGTCGACGAGGCCGTCCCTGAGGTTCCAGAGCTCTTTAGGTCCGTCAGTGCGATAGTGACGACACCGGTGGAAAACGCTGCCGCACCCGTCGTGCCCTCGGTCCCTGAAATCAAGGGGCTCCCCGTCATGCTCAAGACCAAAACGGTCGAGGTCGTAAAAAGCAACACACCACCCACCGTACTTGAGGCCTTTGGTGGGGCGCATTCATGGTGGGCGAAGGATAGATTGAAGAGCGTTGTCCAGGGAACTGTTCTCAGGAGGGAGACTGATAGACTCATCATTCAAGGTTCGTACGGACTCCCAGAATGAGTCAGGTTATGGAATTAATGATGTGCGGTAGTGTTGTCCCGTCTCGCTTGCGCTTCATTGAAAGAGGATAGGTATGGGGTCGTTCAAAGAGACTTGCCCAAGATTCTCGAGGCGTTCTTGTCTTTCTTGGCGACTTTGGAGGACTATCGGGCAGAAATTGTCAAGACGTGCCCAAGCCATGAGGAGATTGCGGCTTTGACAGGGAAAGATCAGGAGGACAAGCTGAGAGCACTGCAAGAAATAACCGAAGCTGTCGAACCACTGGATCAATTACAGGATGGTGCGTCTCTTTTACCCGATGAATGATCTTTGCTGAGCCCGAACGCCGCTAGCTCTGAGGAGTGGAGTGGAGGAGATCGTTGGAACGTTCGGAGGGACGCTGTCAGCTTTTAAGTTCCCTCCCAGGGTAGCGAGGAAGTTGCAGGGATACGTGGACGTGAGAACGAGCCTGGATTAGTAGTAGAGCAACGCATTTTCTCATACTGTTGGGTAATAAGCACATCATTCCAAACTGTACGTGTTCTTCTCCAACTGAGAGGAAGGTGAGCGCCACTGTGCGGAAGGAGCGGTTCAGAGTGACGCCGCACCTCCAACTCGAGTTGTTTCCTCACTCTGTACTCTTCGTCGGCCTTGATGATGATGTGGAAATCGTCGAGGTCCTCGACGATGAAGTTGTCCCTCTCGTTCATCGTCAAGAGGATCTGCTTCACCGCGGAATCGCTTGAGACCGGTACGCGAACGCAGTGTTCAGTTTCCGAGAAGGAATTCGAAATGCGCGCAGAGGAACCTACCAAGTAAGGAGGACGCCTGAGCTTGGGATTAGCGGGGGGAGCGAGGATCGGAGGGGGACATTTCCGCACCTTTGACCGCTCTCATGGCCCGACTTTCGCTATTACACTCTACTTGCGGCGGTGTGCGTGGAGATACAGGCGGTATATAACGCACGAGGGGGGAAGTTTTCCTCCAGACTCGCCTCTTCGCGCTTTCTTTCACCTCGTAGCTTGGCACAAACTCGAACGGCGGGTGAGCGAGCAAGAGAGAGGGTGATCGCCGCTTTAGCTGATCCACTTGGTTCCATCTCAAACTCTGCTGTCCCCACTTCTCTCCGTAAGAACAAAATGCCTCTTCCCCACAGCGTATATCAACCAGACCCAACGTGCGTCCCTATTTTTCCGAAGTTCTTTCTACCCCCTCTCCCTTCCCTCAACCCAACTGCGCGTGTTCTGACATGGCCCCCATCGCTTGGAACGTCCACGGGATCAACAGTTCTCCGGCCCTGGACAGGGTGAAACAGACCCACGGTGAGGATCCGCGTTCGTGCCCTTGATCATACGGGCAGGACATTGACCCCTCGGATGCCGGATCGGGATGCGCCAGCACTCGAGCTCATTCCCCCAATCTTGGTGGTCACCACAGAAATCGAAGCTTCGAAGCAACAGGCCGCCTGGTCTGCCGTTGACAAACACATCCTACCCCACCATACCGTGAGTTTCTCTGTTCGTTTCACCGCTTCCGACGAGTTGGCTCAGATCCGAAACGCAGGTGATTGGAATCGGCTCTGGTGCGCTTAATTCGTCGAATGAGAATCCGTGTGGTCAAACAGACGTGGAACAGGCTCTACCGTCCCATATGTCGTCGAGAGGATCGTTGCCCAAGGTGCTGAGGTTAACAGGAACAGGGTTTTCATCCCAACTGGTAAGCCTGGAACCGACACAACATCCGTTTCTGACGCGACCGGTTGCATCAGGATTCCAGTCCAAGGAACTCATCGTTGCTGCCAACTTGCGACTTGGAGATGTCGACCAATACCCAGTCATTGACGTTACCATTGATGGTGCTGATGAGTGCGTCACCGACTGCGCCCTGTCCCTCACGCCAAGCTTGACCGTTTGATTTCTACAGGGTTGACAAGGATCTGAATGCCATCAAAGGCGGCGGAGCCTGCCATCTCCGGGAGAAAGTCCTCGCAGAGGCCGCTGATACGTTCGTCCCCACCGCTAATGCCGTGGAACCTCACCGCTCAGGCCCTCTTACCGACGACAGGTTCATTATCGTTGCCGACTACCGGAAAAACTCGGAGTATCTTGGAACCAACGTGAGTTTCCCGACACTGAGCTACTGGTACAAATGACAGGGGGTTGATCGTCGCGAACAGTGGAGGGCCGGCGTTCCGGTAGAAGTAGCACCGTTCGCCTACGCCAAGGTTCTACAAAATTTGGTTCTCCTCGGATCACAGAACCCTACACTCAGGATGGGCAAAGCGAAAGCCGGGCCCGTGGTCAGCGACAATGGAAATTTCATCATTGACGCGCCCTTCTCGTCCGAGGATCTCAAAGATCCTATGAGGGTCAGCTTTTTCCCTCTGTGTTGCACACAACTGGGTTTCTAACCGGGCCTTCTGCTTCTCTGTAGATTTTGAAATTGATCAAGATGTTGACGGGCGTAGTTGAGGTCGGCTTGTTCTGTCATATGGCTCAGGCCGCATACTTTGGGAACGGGGTACGTTTCCCTCGCTTCGCTTTCCGACCCGAGCGTCCTTCCTGACAATATTGCCGCCGTCGCGTAGGACGGAAGCTTGACGGTGAGGTGGGCCGATGGCCGCCTCGAGCATCTGGCCAAAGGTGCCAAGGCATAGCCCAGTTGTCCAATCGGTCACAGGAGAAACGAATATCTATTCTCAAGCTAGCGTGTCGTCATGTAGAAACCAATCTGTACCAATCGATACGCACGCAAATCAACAAACCATTCTACCTATACGTACCGCCTGATGCGTTGTTGCACACGTTCTCCCTCGACAACAAAGAACCCGACCGGGAGCGGAAGTTATGCGCAGTGGTGATGCTCCACTGGCCCCTTGTACAGTGGCTTACAACTACCTAAGCTATCTACTTATATCCCAGTCTTGAATTTGATCTATCAACCAGAACCCTGGCTCGCCACCCTACCCCTTCCATCCACGACGATGTCCCACCGGACTTCGCGAACCGTCACGGTCGAGGAGGCCCTCAGGATCGTGCAGCACCAATACGGTTTCCCCCTTGAGTTCGTCTCGTTATCCCGCCTGGACAGTTACGCTTTCCGGTAGGTCTCAATCATCCCCCTTGATCGTCGCGTTGGTGGTCATGCACTGAATCTGGATTCCTCGCTTCTCGAACAGATCCGTAAAGACATATGAAGTACACTGCTTGTCCCGGTCTACTTCTCCTCCAAAGGAGGTTTCCTACATCCTCGAGGCTTACTACCCCGGCGGTCCTTGGGTGACATCACCTGACGCGACCAAATCGATCTTATCTCAGGTTGCCCAACGATCAGATGTACCGGTCCCAAGAGTCCTCGCCTCGGACACGACCAAGGCTCTGGTCGACTTTGACTACCTCCTCCTCCCCCACCCATCTCCCGCCGCCCTCCCAACACGCACCCTCACAACAGCTGAAGAGCGAACGTTCGGCAACCACCTCAGAAAGATCCATACGATCGACAACGACTGGTTCGGGGTGCCGGGCGAACCCTCGGATGTGTTCAGTTGGGAGGAAGCTTTCACCCTCTTGCTCGAGGCGTTGCTAGACAAGACTGGGGCAGACGATCTGCGGGGCACAGTCAAGATCGAACACATCCGAGGAGCTTTATCCCGAGCGATCGGGTTTTTCCTCTTCGACGACGTTGAGGCACCTTCGCTTGTATGGCTGACGGGAGACGAGTCGTCCGTGATGGAGGTGGAAGAGAACGGAGAGTCAAAACTGACGTTTCTCGGTTTCTCGCATGCGGTGTGGGGAGATCCGAGGATGGAACGTGTGTTCATGGACGAGGTCAAGGATATACAGGAGGGTTACGATGAAAATCTCTTCTTGCTCCCACGACAGAGGATCAAGGGGTTGTGGTACGCTCTCTTTTTCGCGCTTTTGGTGGTGGTGGAGAGCGAGGATGCACGGAGGGTGGAGAAGGCGAGGTTGAAGGTGGAGGAGTGCGTGAATCGGCTGCAACTGGTGGAGTATTACTGAGGCGGCGGGGGTTGGGATGGCTGTTAGTCGGTGGCCATAGCCAGAGGCGTGTCTCCACCAACAGAGCCTTCTTCCAACGCGTTTTCCGTTTCCTTCTCCTCTTCACTGTCGTTGCTCTCCTCCCCCTCGTCCATCACAGAAGGACTGGAAGACTCGCTGCCGGATGAGAGCACTTCCTCGACGCGTGCCATCGTTTGTCGTTGGATTCGAGGATCCCAATCGAGTTCCTCTGGCTCCTCCTGCTCGACCATGACCCGGACCTTCCAGTCGTACTTTTCCCGTAGCATAGTGACAGCCTTGATTGCCCTGTCTACTCTTTCGTCGTGTTCCAGCTTGATCTGATCGCATTCTCGAACGATATCTTCCTGAGAGGCTTTCGAAACGCCTGTTACGGTCCCAAGAGTCCCGCCGGTGTGGGTATGTTCAGACATTCGGCGAACGGTCTCGTTTTCCATCCGGAGGACCTCCGTGGTCTGGACGTTGCGCAGGAACGGGATGATCCCTGCATCGAACTGAGCATCTGTCAAGCCGAGGGTGGGGTGTAACGCGAGAGATTCAAAGATGTTCGCGTTCGATTTTGGTAAGGTTGTCGCAAGGGTGGTTGAGAGACTGTGGGTCTGCGATAGGAGGATGTTGTATCGGGTGAGGATGGTTGGCCATTGGGGCATGACATTTTGGCCTTTTGCTTCGAGGATGTGACGGAGATATAGGATCGAGTCGATGGTCTGGTTGACCTTGAATCTGAGAGATTCGAGTTGGGCGATGGGAAGGTTCGTCGCCGTCGTCGTCGAGGTTGAGGTGGAATCCATGCGCACGTCGTGGTGCCGAAGAGACGGGAAAGTTGAACACGCGGATGGACCCATCGGCGTCCCGCCCCACGGTCTTGTAGGCCCCGCTCTTCATTCGCCCCCCCCCTCCTTTACACCAGTATCATCTCGTCCGCGGGCGCGAGGTGTCGACTAGCAGCAAGAGACGATATCAGAAGTTCGCCACCAGAGCGCGGGCGAATTTAACCTCAGGTTAGGGGAAGACTGGGAGGACGGTCCCCGACGATCATGGCGCACAGTAACATTAACGGTTGCCGAACCGTTCTTCTCCTCAACGCCCTTCTCTCCTTCTCCAACCTATTTGGCAGAGCCTTCATGTTACCCTCAGATATCGCCTCCCAATATTCCCTCTCGACCTCTACGAGCCTTCCGTTCCCCTCTGCAACACAGTCGAACGCCAATACCCAGAACACCCTCGTCAATGGCTGGTCCCTAAACAAAGGACGGGTCCAGCAGGGGTCCGACAACATCGCGTTCGTTTCAGACCCCTTCCCTGGCTACCACCTGCCTAGTTCAACAGCGTCCCCCTCTCCATCTGGTCCCGTGTTGCAGGTCACATACGCCAAGGGAGGCTTCAGCTCACAGGGTAGCGGGACTCAATTCTACTCGTTATGGAATACCACCGGCGATCCATTCAGAACGGTGCTTTTGACGTACGAGGTTGCGTTCGATTCGACATTTGACTGGGTCAAGGGAGGAAAGCTACCTGGCCTTAGAGGCGGGCCGGATGCGAACACCTGTGATGGAGGATCTGCGTCTGACGGAACCTGCTTCAGTACGAGAATTATGTGGAGAAAGTCAGGAGACGGTGAAGGTACGTACAGCCCCAGGTTCTTGGTTCCTGAACTTGACTTGCTCCACCTTAGCTTACGCATACATCTTGTCTCCGAATAATCTGTGCGCTAGCCAAAGCGTGCGGTGTAATGAAGACTTTGGGATTAGTCTTGGTCGCGGCGCGTTCAGACTCCAAGCCGGGCAGTAAGTGTTGAATGTTCGTTTCATATGATCCGGGTTATCTGATGCCTCGTGGGGTTCCGTGTGTAGGTGGAACCGGATCTCTCTCGTTGTGCAATTGAACAGCGGTCCGCGAATAGCCAACGGTCAAATTCAAGTCTTGTGAGCACACGACCTCGAGCTGACCATAGTGGGCGAGCGCTGATCGGTTTTCCGGCAGCTACAACGATGTCCTGGCAATAACGCAACAGAATCTGCAATTCCGGAAGAAAGCCGACCTTGACATTGGTGGCATGTTCTTCTCGTGAGTGTTTTGAATCCCATGTCGGAAATCACCAAGGTACTCACGTCGACCTTTTCCTCAGAACATTCTATGGAGGTAGTGACGCAACTTGGGCGCCCTCTAACACGACACACGCCTACTTCAGAAACGTGCAGCTTTGGGGCGGATCCTCGGCATCCACCCTTACTGGACAGGCGGTCAATGGGGCATCACCGATCTCGCCGTCGGGTCCACTGTTGGCGAGTTTTGTATTGTTCATGATGTATTTTCTTCGGTGGTTTGCCTGATGGGCGAGCTGGGGATGGCGTCAGATATGAGAGCGTTGGGCTCCGTTTGGAGCAGCTATTTGACCCGTGGCGTTCCGTTACAATTGAGTTGGTTGCCGGCTGCACAGGTTACGGCCAAGGGTTACGAGAATCAGTGATGATCAGGATCTCCCTCCCACCATAGAGTGTCCGGATGATGCGGGGCGCAGCGCGGGGAGTGGGGGAGAATCTGGTGATGGATCTCGTTTTCCATTCTACAAACCCAGCTCGTTCATCTCTGCGTGACAAAGCCTGACCCTGTGATGTGCTGGGATCTATACGTCAATCCGATTATCTCTTCCCATCGCGCCGTTGAATGCCCTGCGCAGTCCCACTCGGGGTTGCGAGTCCTATGAACGGCGGATGTGTGGGCAGCCGCTCATAGTTGCGTGCGGCAGAGACGTCATGAGATTCGGAACGCCTCTCATCTCGGGAGGGGTCAAGTATGAGTGCGTCACATGCCAGACTCACCACGGGACTTGATTCCAAGTTTGGCACCCCCAACGCCGGAGATACCTAGGGGGGTTACCGGCTGCCCCGCGCAGAAACGCTAACCATTCGCGGGGGGCGAAAAGGAGTCGCCGCGGATCGTTCGCAGGCGGCGGCAGGATATTTGGGGGCGAGCTGCGGAGTTTTTGGGATTTCCGAAGAGCCTCATTCATAGGGAATCGGTCATGGGGCAGTCGAGTCGAACGGCACGAGACCAGTGGTGAATGAATATGTCGCGCGATATGAGCTGATGATCAGTGTCGAACCGATGAACGTGGAACCTTGCATTTACCACGGAATGTACAGGGGTGTCTGCGATGGTGTTGTGCGCACGAACCCGCTGGCCCACGTCTGACCCTCGCACCTCTTTCGCGAGGCTCAGGCACGAGCGGGGTTTCAATGCGGTCCTCCAGGATCACGGACGGAAGAAGGAGAAGCGGTCTTCCCTTCCTCCCTTTCCCTCGACTTGTCAGTGGTGAGACAGGTCGGAGTTGGACGTCCGACCTGGCCAGGCGCCACCGGTCTAGTGTGGGAGATGTTGCAGGGAAGGCGGAGGAACGATCGGGAAATGGAACTGACCGGAACACATCCGTCGCCGAACTTAGTGTCGGCGCTGGCCAGTTCAAATTCAAATAATCATCTCTCCAACCGAAGGAAAGTTGACAGAGGGGCGTATGTAATCGCACACCCCCAGCCACGTTGCGTGAAACCTTGTTCGACCCCCCGGAGTTGGCCTAGCAGGGGAATGCAAGGGGACGTCGTTCCCCAGTGGGTGCGTTACGAGATGACAGTCGATCCACCGCGTATACATAAATACGCTCGCTATCAGACGGCGGAATCGAATTCTGGGAATAGCCGACGGAAGTATAAAAAGGACCCGTGGTTGTGGCTCCGTGTCTCTTCTTCTTCTATCTCCCGAACGATTGGCCCCTTCCGCTCATCCCCCTCCCCTCCCCCGACAGTCATGCTCCGTTCCACTGATGGTCATCAGCCCTACTCCTCGCAGGACGTCCGTCACCAGCATCGGCCCAACCCGGCCCACAGCCAAGACATGGTTGGGCCCAACCAGCTCGTGGCTGCCAGGGACGCACGGATGGTCGAGTACCCACCTAGTCCCTACATCCCATGCGACACCGGCATGTTCGCCGGTCATACTATACGCGCAGAAGCAATTGAGATACAAAAGGCGAACGTAGGAAGGAAGTGCGTGTTTTGCCGTCGCGCCTCGAGTCCCACTCGACCTGAGCCACCCCCACTTTTCGAAACTAAATACCACCCGATTCCCCCGTAGATATGCTGCATCCAAAGATCGACGTGCCCTCGACCCACCGCCAGTCACAGAGCTGCGGATATACGAGATTCGAGACAACGGGAATGGTACAGTCAGTGAAACAGAAGTCGATTACAGGTAGGCAAGATAAGCATCGCAGTCGACTTGATCCGATCGTTCCTCTCGTGCGCAGGGGTCTGCAGCCGACCGGCCTTATTTGCCACGTCGAAGCCTTTCAAGTTCCAATGGAGGTCGACGAAGACCCGTCTCAGGTGACCGACTTTCCTGCGTTGCCTTCAACCAACCACTCCCGTGCGTTGCATATCCGCCCACTGGGTGTCGCCCAGTCTGATTCAGATGTCCACCGATAGATCCACGGGTGAACCAGAACGGTCAACGAGTGGAGGCCTATTGGAGGAACAAGTCTATCACACTCTCTTCTAATTCCACGAGCAGCCTGGTAGGCGATCTGTTCACCCAGGCACTGAACCTGCCGATCGGACAGAACAGCAAAAACTGTCTCGTTTTTGTCTTTGCGGTAGGCTGCGGCATCCTCTCGTTTACTCGGATCTCACGCCCCGCCCCAGGATCTGTCTGTCCAGATGGAAGGCTGGTTCCTGTTCAGGTATCGAGTATTCGACCTGTTCTCCGTCAGCAACGGCTCGCAGCCGATCCTTGCGGAATGTTGGGGTCGTCCGTTCAGAATATACGCCACCAAGCAGTTCCCAGGGTTAGAACCCTCGACTGAATTGACCAAGGTAATTTATTTGTTGTGACTGTTCCACCGCACTGTGCTCACCCCTTCCCAGCTGCTCCATAGCCACCACGTGCCCGTGCGCGCGAGGGAAGTGCGCAGGAAGCGCAAGAAGAACTCCAACAACGACTCTGGCGCCGATTCTGACCAAGAGCAGTCCGCTACACCCTGAAACGGAAAAGGCTATCTATGCGATCGTTTGACCGCCTCGCTCTATAACTCAGTATTCATATGTACAAGACACTGTCACTCTTGGTTGCTCATTATACACCTACCCTCGTCATACGTAAACAACACGCAGGCACATTGGACGCTATGCGCACGACTTATCCCCACCCATCGGTTCCAGTCCCGCTCTCGATCACGCTTGTTTAGATTCTTTTTTCCCAACGGAGGCATTTGATCTATCTCGATTTACGCGTAGATCGCCCGTGGTGCCGTCGGGATGACACTGGGCCACGCAGGGTCGAAGATTTACGCCTCCTCATCCGAGGGAAATCAACAGGGAACAAATTCTTGGTCCGAGCCGTGACCCAGTGGGATGGCGTAACCGAGATCTCGGCTAACCCCGAACGGGTTAGTGAATCTCGTGCCTTCTCCTTCCTCACGGCGCGCGGGAGCGGGGGTCTCCGTTGTCTCGTTCCCCCGACCGTCTCACTGAAGCCCGATGGACACACCGGAGCCGATACTGCGGTACACGGGCCCCACAGACCGCCCATCTTATCTTATGGCGGGCCTTCTCACCGGAAAGGCCGCGGGAAGTTGCCCGCCCCAAGCATCGTGGCCTCAGGTCGACTTGTGTCACGCTTAGGCCTCCTCGCAGGGTTCAACATTGTTCTCTTGGCTTCCCTCGCTTGGCGGAATCACCGCGATTTGCCACATCCAAACCCTCCGGCTCGAAGGAGCCCAGCGGGGATCAAGCGGCTATCACGGATCTGGGAACGCCGTCCTCCCTCGAATTCTCACAAGACGGAAATATGATCGCTTCCCCCCAGCCCAAACCTAAATATCAAGGTTTGCCACAGTGAATCAATCGTTGGCTTTCTCGGAACTTGGCTTGGGTGACGGGAAGTCCCCGTACTCACGTCAGCGGCCAAGTGGGTTATCACTGGAGTGACCGGTCGTGTGAATGGAAGTGTATATGAACACGGGACCTGATGCTGCGCCAGATGGGTGAAGGGCACATGAACGGATACGACGATTCAGACCCATGGCTTGGGCA
>Ga0307516_10001934_pt1 | contig 28390 bp, 42 predicted proteins | sample 19_EM_MG_FD_203310 | JGI IMG/M metagenome (GOLD analysis project Ga0307516, IMG submission 203310) | Populus trichocarpa ectomycorrhiza microbial communities from riparian zone in the Pacific Northwest, United States - 19_EM | ecosystem: Host-associated > Plants > Roots > Unclassified | place...
ATTCATGATGTATGCCAACTACTGAGACTTTCTAAATTGTGGTTGTGGGGATCGAGAAGGTTGAGTGAGGGCATCATGGGCAGTTGTACCTGGGTGTACGGAAACTTTTGGCCTAGTACTTTAGCTTAAGGATCTACTAAGTCCAGATGAAGTTTTGATGCAGATCCCTACGCATGAATTTTAACGTCTTCAAGTGACCACTATTCCTCTCCAGAAGCAGACCTCGCACAAAGATGTTTTTCCACTTCCTCTTTAGGCATGAGCTCTCAAGTCACAGGTTATTCAAGCCTGCCTCTATGTTGAGGCGATCCACTTGCCACTTGTTCAGTTTAGGGGTTACTTCGTTTAGGGCTTCTCTCTCATCCTTCTGATTGGTAGAATTCTCCTTTGTAGAATTCTGTTACCTTCCTTCAATGCATAGCTGCAGGGTGAGTTTTATGGCTTCCCAGGCCCTGACTATGGGAAGTGAGGAGAAGGAAAAAAGAGAACCGGAGGAAAGTCCGAGGAAACAGAGGTTGTACTGTCATCCCAACTACCCACCCAAGAGAGAAAACGGAGAGGGCAGGTGAAGGACGGGAGCGCTAACGCCGACGGCGGCGCGCCAGTCACTCCACCTTTCTGCACAAAAAAAGGAGTGCTGGCGAGTGCACGCAACACCCTACAGGTAAGTACTTAGAGAATCGATGGAGACGACATCGGCGAGCTCGTCTCGGTCCTCCGGTTCCCGGGGGGTGCCCACAACAACCGCGTGCTGGGTATTCGGATCCGAGCGGGAGTTGAGCCAGACATCCGTACTGTATCGTGAAGGCGGGGGTAAAAAAAAACGTCGTTTTCCCGCTGGACACGCACAAGGAGGTGTAAAATACGCACCTTGACCCTTTTTTTATCTACCCCCTTTCACTAAACAGAGTAGGCATAATATAAGTACTAATGGAGATAGAGGTAGATTTAAGCCGTATCCAAATGCTCGAGGGTGTAAGCAGCGTTCGTCAAAATTCACCTCGTCAATAGCTGATTTCCAATATTGTCATGGTATGGCGGTCTGCAGTAACTAGTTCCGAATCCCATTAATATCTAAATCTACATCTCCGCTATACATACATCATATCCTGTCTGGTACCTATATCACCCTGTTCGTAGTGTCCCAATTCAAACCACAAAAAAAAGGAAGAAAAAAATGTACAGAAAGAACGAAGAGAAGAGAAAGAACGAAGAAGAGAAGAGAAAGAACATAAAAGAACATACTCCTGCATGCTAGTCTAGGCACTTGATACTCGTCACGAATGGCGGAGTATAGAAACTGGAAATTGTCTAGCATGCGGTGTAAACCAGTCACCCTTTTTTTCCCGTTTCTCATATCTTTCCCTTTTGAATTTTCTCTTGCTGGCTTTTGCAGGGTATTGGTCTCTTTTCAAAGTGGGTTCAGGGAGTTCGCGATCCGGGGGCGTGGGTGAATGGGTGTACGTAGCCGAGTCAACGAGTGATCTCATGCTCCTGCCTGGTTCACGTTTCTTACTGCATCGTGATCGTTAGCCACTGATCCGGCCCAGGGGGTGGAGGGGGAGGGAACGAACCACTTGATCTAACCATCTCCTCCTCCGCCCACCGACTCACAACGCCACCTTCGACTTCCTTTCTCGTGATTCCAGCCCGGTTCTCTGACAATCCCATGCTGACAAGGAAATTCACCGCATCCTTCCACTCCTGTTCCTTCCTGTTTTTGCTCCAAGAGAGTTCGACGGCCATGATATCGATAACCTTCGGGAGTGCCTCAAGACATGCATTGACGTTTAGGAAGGCGAGCCGGGTACGCCGGGCAACGACGTCGACGGCGGTCTGCGCGAGTTCGCTACGGACGGCGTAGCGGACTTCTCCGTCAATGAAGGGGTAGAGCCCCGCAAGGCGTTTGCCTCGGAGGGGAAAGCGCGCGTGGGTCGGCTCCGAGAGGGAGGCGACGGCCCAAGCGCGGTCGCCGTAGTTGTGGGCGAGGTGGCGTGCAACTTCTGCGTCGATGCCAAAGTATTGGATCAGATGGATGAAGAGCGTCTTGGAGAAGCCGTGGGCTCCAACGAGTTGAACGTGCTCGGTTTGACACTCGCCGGTGATACGGATCATGCCAGGAAATGAGTAAGCGGCGGGTTTGGGTCCGGGAATCAGGCGAAACTCCTTGGTAGCGGCGTCGACGGCCTCTTGAGCCATCTGTCGGTAGGTAGTCCATTTTCCGCCAGCAATGGTGATGAGACCAGAGTCCGAGACGTTGATCAAGTGGTTACGGACAAGAGATTCGGTATTTTTCGCGTCAGGATCCTTTACAAGCGGGCGGATTCCGGACCAGGCGGCGAGGACGTCACTGCGCCGGATGGTGATCTCGGGTGAGACGTAGCGCTGAACCTCGGAGAGGATCCAATTGATCTCCTCCTCGCGTGGCAAAGGATGTGGAGTTATCGTCGTCGGCGCATCAGTGGTGCCGGCGATAGTGTTTCCCTGCCATGGGAGGAAGAAGATCACGCGCCCGTCGGAGGTGCTAGGATCGATGAGGCCCTGGGATTGTGCACGTTAGTATGTATGGCTCGTGAGCGGAACTTTAGATAGTGCTGAGAGCTACCATTCGGGCCGGAGAAAAGTATCCAGGTAGCACGATGTGCACGCCACTGCTGGGCGCCACAATCTCCTGGGTATCTGCGTGGTCAAGCTTTCGGATTGCGTCCGTGAATGGACCCGTAGCATTAATCACTCCCTGTGAGTGTAATTGTCAGTTTGTGATCTGTATGAAATGGAAGGTTGCACAACCGAGTGGGTGAAAGGGAAGGAGGGAGAGAAAGGTAAGTGGAAGAAGTACCTTTGCCCGCACCAAAAAGTCATCCCCACTCTTCCCCGAGAGCAGGTCTTTCACTCTCACTCCAGTGATCCTCCCCGTTGCCGGGTCCTTGACTAGCTCGTTCACCTCGGCATGGTTGACGACCGTGGCCCCGTACAATGCGGCCGTCAGTGCAATTGCAACGTTCATGCGAGAATCATTGTGTGATCCATCTGCAAAACCGTCAAACTCTATCTCTCAGCCAAACCGACGCTTCGAACAAGCTTACCATAGTACACGAGGGCGCCCACTAGCCCCGAGCCACGCAACATAGGAAACGCCTCCAATGCCTTCCCCCGCGTCAGGAAGTAAGAGCTCTCGAGATTCTCCTTCCCCGCTAGCAGATCGTAGCACTTGGTACCCGCCCAGAAGTACGGAGCCTTCCACCACTGATAGATCGGTAGCATGATCGGCAGACTCATGCTCAGATGCGGCGCGATAGTCAGAAACACTGCGCGCTCCTTCAACGCCTCTCGCACGAGAGTGTACTGCGAGTAGTCCAGCTCCTTTACCGCTTTCTCCAGATATCTGACCCCGCCGTGGACAAGCTTTGTTGACTTGGACGACGTTCCGGAGGAGAAATCGTCCCGCTCAACACACGCAACCTTCAATCCTCTACTTGCGGCATCGAGAGCGATTCCGGCTCCTGTAGCTCCGCCGCCGACGATGACGAGATCGAACTGGGTGCCCTCATCGCTCGCAGCGCGCAGCTTTGCGAGGTGCTCCTGCCGTGTCGGGAGAGTCGGGACCTCCGGTGGTGACGAGTGCCCGCCATTCGGCCCGCCTCTTGTCAGATCGCTGTAGTTGGGCGCCGGTTTGGGGTTGAGTGCTTTGTAGGCAACGTATGCGAGACCTGCGGAACCACCGACCAGGAAGGGCTTCGCCAAGGCTCGCGTGGTTGTGCGAGCGCCGGCCATCGTGGGGGACCAGAGACCGAGGAGCGCGAAGGTCTGGTTGGCGGTTGCGCCGGGAGCACGGCAATGACGATGCCAAAGAGGGGCGATGGTGGTGGCTGGGACAATGGTGTGACGTGGGGGTTGTGGTGAGGAGCGGGGGAGCGGGGGGGAGAAGGGGAGAAGGGGAGAAGGGGAGAAGGAGTACGAGATTGAGAGCGAGAAGGAAGGGAAGGGACGGAAAGAGGGGGAGAGGAAAGATGAAGGGGAGGCGGTGAGCTCCGTCCCCGTCTACCCTCCCCAGAGAGGAATGCCTTGGCTTGGGTGCATGCGACGGTGTGTTTGTGTCGCGAGGAGAAAAGACGGCCCGAGATCGACGCGACATCCCCACCTGACCACACCAGACCGGGCAGAGTCCACAGGTCCGCGGTGGGGCGTCAACGTGGTGGCAGTGGACATGGTGACGGCGGCGGCAGTCGAGCGCCTCACCCAGGTTCACCTCCCAGAATTCTTGTCTTCACTCTCGGCACGATTCCCTCCCGCTCGAAGTCGACTGCCAGCCCGTCGCTGCGGCCGTCAGCTTCTCCAATCTGCCCATCCTCGGAGCTGACACGTGAAGCAGAAAAATGTGAGTTTTGCCGATGTCACCAGACACCACTTCTTCGGCTTTCCACGCGCCGCCAAACGCTGATCTCCGAAACCCGCCAACCGCAAGAGGCTGAAGAAGAGAGGGAGAAACCGCTTGAATTCGGAACACTATGGCATCCGCAAGCCCCACCAAAAGCCTCATCCACGAGAAGTGCGGCGTCTGTAATGTACTCGCCCAGAGCGCCTCTCGCACTGGGAGACCCGAACAAATTAGTTAATCCGTTTAACCGAAGCTCTAGCTGTGCAGAATTGAACCTTCTCTGCCCCCCCTGTCGGCGTGGGTAGGTAGTCATGAACCGCCCACCCGTCGCCGAAGAGAGCAACATCTCTTCGATTGAGCACATTGCCACCATCTGCGTTCGATACGACATATATGACACCTCTCTTGCACGTCTTCCGTCGTTTTGCTGCTCCCACCTCTTCATTTTTTGGTCTGCTAAACGTGGAGATCCTGGCAGGCTAGTGTAGGTCATATTCTATATAGGCCCGCACCCCGAGACCACGGATCATCTGTTTTTCCGGGGCCGAGCTGTAAGGGGCTTAAACCAGCGTCCTCTTCCCCGCGCCCCGCGTTCGAACCGAAGGGGGCGGAGCACCTGCCTACTCTATTCGGCACTGGTGGACACGGATACATATGTACATATGAGGATTGCGAGGCTATCCCCCGAGCCCTCTTGCTGCGTCGGCATTTCTGCCCGCCTGTCTGCCTGCCGCCCGCACGCACACCGAGATTTGGTGATTTCTGCTTGCTTTGATTGCTCGCCGAATTTTCGGGGATACGCAGAACGCCCTTCGATGTTTTGTTCTTTTTCGCATTCTTCTTCGCGTACTGGCTGTTGAATGCCCCGTCCCTCTTCGCCGCAGTTCGTACCGCAAGACCGTCTCCGTGCATACACATGTGCCGTCGATAGCGTTGGCTTCTCACCACCGAGGATGATCCAGAACCCCACGGACATATGGGGACGATCTTCGCAGGCAATTTTGTATTTGATTCCCCTCCACTCCGCTTCGCTTCGCTTCACTCTGCTCTGCAAATCCCATCTATCCATCTGGCACCGTGACCACGAGCACCGAGTTTCCCCAGGATAGGATGTGTGTGTGTGAATCCAGAGCTTCTTTTTCGCTCCATCTTCACACTACACGGTCAGCACAATCACACGGCCGAATTGGGCCTGATCACGGGAGACGTGTCTATTGGCCTACGTAATCGTACTCGATGCCGATATACGTATTACACAGACCTCTGGATATAAAATAAGGGGTGGCTGTGCTGGAGTATCACACTGGGTGCTCAGGCAATCGCGGATATATGAGACGTCGGAGTCCCTTCTCGTGAGAGCGCTCGTTCCTGATCGGGTTTGTTGAGCCTCTCCAGAGACGTTTCGAACTCTCGCCATCGTGATCGCCGTCGCTTCCCCAGGCGAATCGCTCTTGTCTGTCCTCGCGGGTTACTTGACGCGGTGAATGGCGTCATCTTGTCCATCGTGCCCTCACCCCCTTCGCATCCCTCGCCCCTGCTTTTAACCGCGGACATCGCGAAAGGTAGGATAACCATAAATCTCTCATTCTACTCAATATGTACATTAATGTAAAACACGCTTGGGTGTTTCCATTCAATATGCAGGGTACCAGTAAACTATCTACCTTTGTTCTATACATGTCAGATGGCACTCTACGTTACCAGTGCCCTTGTGATTTCCAAGCAACCGCCTCTATGTAAGAGCACACCACCCCAGAGATAAAGACCAGTTCGCCGCCCATCCAGCTTCCACTTGGCCAAGCACAAACCCGCAGAAACCACCCACCCGCACACACCACGACACAATAAACGAAACTCCTCCAAAAAAACACACACACAAGTCGCGATGGCCGAAGAAGTCCTGCACCACTACGAACTGCATGTGAAGATGTCTTGCTCCGGCTGCTCCGGCGCCGTGGAGCGGGTGCTCGGGAAGCTCGATGGTAACCTACTTTTGCCCCTCCTACCGCCTCACACGCTTGCTAACCCCCCCGCGCATGCAGGCGTCAAGGATTACAAGACCGACCTGACGACGCAGAAGGTCACCGTCACGGCGGACGAGACCGTTGACCTCGACAAGATACAGACCGTCATCGGCAAGACGGGCAAGGAGATCGTGTCGGCAAAGAAGGTCGACCCTTAGACGGGACACGGAGGGAGAGCGAGAAGGAGAAAGGAGATACCCCCGATTTGTTGGCTTTTTTTTCTTTTTTCTTTTTCGTTTTGTTGTTCTTTCCCAGGGAAAATGTAGTCTACTGGAATGAAATCGATCGTCGCGAACAAACGTGCTGTCGGACGCTGCACGCGCGATTGTTGCTTCTGCTTGAGCTTGAGTTTGAGCTTGTATACAACGATCTACGTAGTCGCCGCGGCGTCTGCTCCAAACTCCGACGGCAAACGTCCACTACTGTATACCGCAGGGCTGTCCTTCGGCGTCGTGAGTAGACCCGCCGCGAAACACCGATGGGGAACACTCCCCGCCCAGCCAATTCCACCGCCGTGATCTACCTCCCATTCCCATTCGGCCCTTATTTCCGGTTCCCTCGCGAACGCGTCGCGTCTGTACTTGCCACCGATACTGTAGCAGCTCTGCCCCATGACGAAGCGCAGGAAGTCGGGGCGTAGCAACACCGGATTACTGCCAGCTTACCGGCACAACTGGCAGCCGCTGGGGGCATCCGGGTGAGCGGCCGGTGAGCAGCGCTTTGCCAGCTCTCGGTAGAAAACTTTTCGAGGAAACTCGAGCGGAGATGTGTGCATGTGTATTCCTCTTTTGTTGGCGGAGGAGCGCGACTGGGAGTGCGGGGATTGAGGGTACAGCTCGGCGGGATGGTGGCTTTCCTGCGGTAGGACTGGATGGCGGTGGAGTGATGAGACCGAAGCCGGTCGTTCGGCCGGTAAAGATGTCCGAGAAGCTCATGGTGGCCATTGACGTTGGTCGGCGGGCCTGGTCCGGCGTGGGGTGGTGGTCGGAAAGATGGAAGACCTCTCATCGTTTCTTAGGCGATCTCATATCATGTCACGTGGTGGGTTCGATGAATACATACCTGTCTGGTGGTACCTTAACGGGTTGGCCGTCAACCATCTCCCTAGGATCGTTCCTTCGGAAGCGAGAGGGATGTCGATGCCTTCTGAGCGGACAATAGCGGCCTGTGATCGAGGCAAGTACTCTCGCGGCGGGACGTAACTATGCTGGTAAAAGAGGAGGTCTTTTTAAACATGTGGTGTCTGTTAGGAGACCAACAAAGCGTCCTCGCGGAATTCTCCGACAGAAAAGTCGCGATCTCACTACAAGTTCATATCTTAAATAATCCTGGAAAAAAAACCATTACTATGCAAATGTACCTTTTAATAACGCTACTCGTACTCGGGCTGCGTCTCTTGAGCGGTTTCTGCTTAGGACGCATACACGCAAGTATACTGTTGTTCAACGGTTGAAATCTCCCACCCAAATAACCCATTGAACCATACAGGCACCCACCTGCGGTTGACGTTTGAATGTATTCTCTTATCATGAGTTATAAACGTGGGCAGAATCCCAGCTCTCCGAATATTGAGTTTCAGCTTAAGGGCTTGTCAGTTTCACGAAATAGAATTGTGGGTTTCGGGGGAGATATATCCTCATAGGTGTTGTGGGTAGCGAGTTGTAGTCGGTGTGTATAATACTTCAAGATTTTCGTCGTGAATCGTGAGGATGGAGTATCGCTACTCGTTGTACCTAGTCTAACAACTCTACACATCACGATCGTGTTCACGATGCTCGGACTAAGCCTCACTCTCCAACGGTCAAAAAACGCCATGAAACCGGTATAGCAACATCGAGAAAACGTGTGATTTTCCCAGACAACCTGGTATTCTTTGCGTTTGTTTCGCGATATGTTTACACTTAGAAGAACAGGTGAGCTAGGTACCTCTTCCAAAGGTCCGCATACTACACACCACCGAGCGCATTGTTTTTACGCCGAAAAAGGTGTCACTTTTTCACCCGCTTGCGAAATTCTCAATCACCCCGATGTGGTGACTTTTCCTACGTTTTACAACGAAATTGTTGAATTACTACCTACACAAAACAGACCCCCTTTCTTACTGGTGTGAGTAATCCCGAGTTTTGAGTGACAGTGCATGACTGCCCAGCCGCTTCGTGTCCTGGCCGGTCCAAGGCTGACCACGATTGGACACGGGAGGTGTTCTGATGGACACCGCTCGAACATTGAGTACATGGGTCCGACCGATGCGGCATACGTACGCAGGAGCAGAGGGTAACCGGAGTGGGCTCCGCAGTCGGCGCCACTCAGCCGCACGGCTCCGGAAGCAACGGGCTTGAGCAATATGTAATCAACGAGCTGGATAATCCTCACAATGCTATTTTTGCGTGCATCGGCCATGCTCCGCTTATGCCCCACCGACGCGTGATGACGCTCTGGCAGCCTACAACCTACAGCCTACGGCGAGGCACAGTCACCGAGCCACCAAGCACGACGGAGCCATGCCAGCCTTTCTATGTATGTTGGCCTCCAATTGGGCGAGCGAAAACAAAAAAACGATCGACGTCAAGTAGATAGCAGCACACGCGGGTCTTGTCTCGCTCTCTTTACCTCTCGCTTCCACAGCTCAACTACCCTTTTCTGCATTGTTCTCTCTCTCTCCCTTCCTCTCCCTCTCCCGCCCTCTCGCCGTCTTTCTTATCCCTCCGACGAATATAATTGTGACTCCCTCAAATCGGCGTCTAGTGCAAATCACGGGCGCCCTCATTTCGCACTCCGTCACTGCACGTCCCCCCCTCCCCGCGAAGGGGTCCCTTAGCGAACGGCGATCAAACCTTCAGCTGTGTAACGGCACGGTCGATACCTGCCACCTCCATCAGCACTTCGGCTCCATTCCCCCTTCTTGCTCTCCCGACCTTCTTCTCCATCCCATCCGTCATGGGCGACGCAAAAGGCCAGGCGAAAGAGCAGTTCGCGCGTCTCCAGCGCACGGTGCAACCGCATCTCTCGTCGCTGCAGGAGCGCCTTCAGACCGTCCCCGACAGGATCCAGAACAACCTCCCCGAGTCGCTCCAGAACCTGCCGGAGCGCATCCAGACGTTGCCCGAGCGTCTCCCCAGAAACTTCCCCCGGCCCACTTCCTCGCCCTCGGAAAAGGAAGAGGAGCCCACTGCACCGGTTACCCCGCAGATCACCAGGGCCCCCGCTCTATCCGTCTCGTTCTCGAAGTCACCGCCCCCCGTGATCCCCGAGTCCCCCGCGCTGCCGCCGCCGCAATCGCAGGTCCCGAAAGCCCCCGTGGCCACCGACCCAGCTTACAACCCCGAGCTCGCGCATCTCGCGTCCAAGATACTCTACCGCTCCGGAACGGACCCTGTCTCGGGCGGCCCTCTGCTGATCCTCTGCGCGGCCGCGTTCCCGGACGCCGATCACGTGGACTACACCGCTCTGCTGCCCTACGTTCTCGCGAACCTCCCCGCGGACGACGAGCTCAATGCTGGATCGGGCTACTCGGTCGTGTTTTTCGCCGCCGGTGGAGAGAGGAAGGCTGTGCCCGGCGCCACCCCTTCGTGGAAGTGGACCCTGCAGGCGTATACTCTGGTGGGTGTCATTCGGGAGATCGTGGGGACGCTCGTCGAGGACCGGAGAAGGGACGTCGCTGATGGCAGCGAGCAGCTGGGGCGGGCGGTTAGGAAGCAGATCCGGAGGCTTTGGATCGTGCACGAGAGGAATTGGATCCGTGAGTTGCTTGGGCCAAAGTGGCGGGTGTTCACGCTGGCGCTGACCCATGAAAAGGGACCATCTTTGAGCTTATGGCAGGTGTCGTGTCGGCTAAGTTCAAGAAGAAGGTTGTGCATGGTACGGTCGCTCAATTCACTCCTCCAGATGGGACAGAAGTAGCTGACGAATCGGATTTTTGCAGTGAATAATCTGTCCGAGCTGGCTTCGCACGTCGATATCACAACGATCAATATCCCGCCCGCCGTCTACATCGTCGACCGCAAGCTAGGCTTTGATGTTGTGCTTCCCGGGTTTCCCAAGGCGCCGGTGTTTGGATACCGACCATTTCCTGACGGTGATCACTTGCGCGTGACCGATAACATCCGTTTGCCATTGGTCCTCGAAGACACCTCGAGCTACATTCGTCGGTGCTGCTTGAAGGTGGAGGGGATCTTCCGAATACCGCCATCGCAAGCGGTGCTCGAGATCGCCCGCGACTGCTACGACCGTCACACCCAACTGCCATGGGAAGAATGGGGACCACACACGGCGGCAGGGCTGATCAAGATGTACTACCGCACCCTACCGGAGCCCATGGTCCCACAGGAATGCTACGAGCAGATGCTCTCGCTGGTGGCCTCGGAACCCGATCCGGAGAGAATGGTACCCGAGGAGCAATTGGCGGAAGTGCGCTTCGAAGTCGTACACGCGCTGCTCACCACGGAGGCTACCTCGCTTCCCTTGCACTCGCGCATACTGTTCCTACGCCATCTCCTGCCGTTGCTCGCTGACATCACCGCGCACAAGGCCCACAACAAGATGGATGCCGCCAACCTCGCCGTCTGCGTCGCCGCCTCCATGGCGCGTTCAAACGACATGATCGCAGACGCCAAAGCCTCGGCAGGAATCCGCAAATTCATCGAGATCGGCATCCAGCGCATCGACGAATTAGCGCCCAAGCAGCCTGTGCGCAGGTCTGCGCCTTACCTAGAGAAGCGCCGTAGCCAGACGCTCGATCAAGCCGGCCTCAGCGTTTCCGTTGATCACCCGCCATCACACTACCCGCGGCAACTGGTGGTGCGCAAGAAAGTTCCCAATCCTACCAACCCACGCCAGAGACCGGACTCGATGGAGCCCGGTGTGTGCGATAGTCCGGTGCAGACGTCGCCAATGGATAATACGCTTTCCCACATGCAGCCGCCACTCCCACCGAAGCCGGAGGAGATGAGACGGGGGAGTGCGCCCCTTGGGCCGAGACCCCCTCCTGCGCGGGGAGTCAAACCGGAGAGATCGGCTAGCTATGATTCGGTGAGCTCGTTGGCAGCTATCACTCCGCCGGTGGTGCAGCCAAAACCGGCACAGTACCAGAGCAACCCCGTGCAGCAGCGCAAACCAGTGCAAGCACCAGTTGCCGCCCCTGAACCCGTGCCGCTACTGGTACCGCGGAGAGAGGTATCTGCGCCAGCTGGTTTGGAACAGCAGCCCAGTTCTGTGCCGCTCGTACCGCCGAAACTGCCACAGCTCGATGCCACGCTGCCGCCATTACGGTCGCAGCAACAACCAACTCCCAGTCCCATCTCACCCAGCCGGTATCAAGCCTACCATCCGCCCGCGGTTCTGGCCAGACCCGGATCTGCCTCACAGGGGTACGGACCCCCCGCCGTCCTCGCAAAGCCCGTTAGTATCGCTAAACCCCCACCCAGTCCCGAACGGCTGCCGCTAGCACCCATTCCTTCCCCGAGGCCAGTATCTACTCTCCCCGCTGCGCGCATTCCAAGTACTACCACCCCCACCGTCCGGCCAAAGAGCGAGTACATACCCTACCAGTCACCCGTACCCTCGGTCCCAGCACCGTCGGTGCCACCCCCGAATCCCAGGAAGCTCTCGATCCCCGCGACGTTTCTCCATCCAGCGCCGCCGACAGCCGACCACCAGCCTGCGCGACCGGTGCTGAGGCGCGTGGCGAGTGCCAACTTTGGGGCCGCAGTTCGTGGACGCACCGAGGCGCGAGAGGAGCGACCGCCGCTCGTCAGGCGTGCCAGGAGTCAACTCGATGGCGCCGGGGCCGTGGGGGAGCTGAGGGCGCTCTTCGAGGCGCGGGCGGGGGCAAGGAGAAAGTAGTGGAGAGAAGGTTTAGCGGTAACGATCTGGCGAGGAGAGAATTGAGTAAGCTGAGGTTCTTTGGACTTGGATGGGAGCTGTGCTTTCCGAGCAAGGTTGGAGTTTTTTGTTCTTTTTTGTTCTTTTCTCTTTTTCTTTGTCTTTCGTCTTGCTATTTTGGATATCACCCTTCCTTTCCCTCCGCGGATTTTGTGTTTTTACTTTTTGGCTTGTTGGAAGATTCTAGGTTTAATGGAATTACTTTTGCCTGTGGATGCCGATCGGGACGGGCGTGAGAATTGAGTTGCTGCAGTTGGTGATCATCACACTCGGGGGATCTTCAGTGAGATGTGACGGGGGGGTGTAGTGTTAGAAACGGCTTCATGAATAGGCACGTACTTCACGTGTGGAGTCGAATCAAGTGAGTTTAGTGAGTCGAAAAGATAGAATACTCACGACAGTGTGGAAGTTGATCGGTATTAACCTTTGTTCTGGTGAAGTCGGAAAGATAGATAGTCTACAATATACAGAGTTGGTTGGGCTGTGCTCCACTCGGAACGTGGTGGGTACGCTATTCTGCTCCGCCTACTCTATTCTGACCCTGAGCTTCTTCTCTCCTCTCCCCAACCCAATTCGTCGACATGTAGCTCTGACAACGGTATTTCGCACAGCCAGGTAGACTATTTGCACCGAGACTCTGTCCCGATAACTGCACTAGACTATTGTCAGAGTTCGGGCGCCCACTTCATCTCGGCGCTCATAACTCTACTGCGCTGTATATACTCTATCTGCGCATAATTCTGTGATTGCGATCTTCCCTCCGCGAGTCCCACGTATGTATTCGGACCAAAAGTGACGTGCACTCGACGGCACCGCTCCGCCATCCATGTCGCCACCCAGCGACGAAACGGTGGTGTTACGCGGCCTCCCGATCTTGCCGATTTCCCAGACTCCGTCAAATCGTATGTATCTAGTGTCTTCCAGTCGGCGTCGTGCACGGTCGGTTGCACGTCGCGAGATTCCCCCCCCCCCCCCGTCCGACCAAGGCGGAAGATATCGCCACGCGCTTGTGCGCGCCGACGATTGGATTGGATTGGATTTGATTGAAGCCCCTCCCTCTACAAGGAGCTGTTCTTGGCGGACGGGGGGGGGGGATCTTCGAATTATATGGAGGGTTTCACACCTCCGACGCCGCCGAAAGGGGTCGCTGCAACGCGGTTACGGCTTAGCGGACGACGGAGCAGGGATGCTGTCCTGTGGAATCAGGGGTAATCTTGTTTTTTATGCCCTCCCCCAAACTGAGACAGGAGCGGCTTGGGACGTAATTTCGTTCTTTTCTCGCTTTTTCTCTCTTTTTTTTTTTTTTTTTGCAAAGGTGGAGAGTGGAGAGCAGCGGGCGGATGCGGATGCCGACGGGATCGGTGGTCGCGTTAGAGTTCCGGCGTAAGGTTACAACGTTTAAGGAGGATGGTGATGCACCGGGCGCGGCTGGGTTGAGGTTGGAGTTGGAGTAAAGTCTGTCCGCACTGTCCGTCCGCCCCCCCCTGTACTCTTCGCGACGTTGCGACCTCCGAATCCCCTTCGCCTTCATCTCTGCCCTCGCCCCCGGCGCTATGGCCGCTTGCAGCGCGGTTGCAAAGTCCGGCCAAAATTCGAAAGCGGGAATTTTTTTAAAAAAGAATTCCGAAGGAAAAACCAAAAGAAGAACAGATACATATGTAGAGAATTCTAAGTCTATGTAAGTCCCACGTCCGAGTCTATACTCTATGCGCGATCGATGCCCAATGCGTGAACCTTGAGGCTGGGCCGGCGGGTATTAGAGATCCCCTTTCCCTCCCCCCTACTTCTACTTGCAACCACACCTTCAGTCCTCCTCTTCTTCTTCTTCCTCTTCTTCTTCATCCACTTATTCTTCCCACCGCGTAGTTATCCCTCCTTTCTACCTACCCACACTCTCGTTAATTGGGTCGGTCAAGACTCGTCCGCCCTCAGGCACCAGCAACACAACTACTACAACTACAACTACACGCCTCTTCCCTTCTTTCCAGCACCCACCTTCGTCGCCTTAATATCTTCCAATAACACCATAATGCGTCTCATCGCACTCCTTGCCGCGGCGGCCACGTTGATCGGCGCGTCCTCCGCTGCTATCGAGCCCATCATTATGAAGGACAGGCACTTCTACACCGAGTCCGGAAAGCCCTTCTTTGTATGCACCCCCCCAGGAAGACCGACGGAGTGAGAATCCGTGCTGAAGTCGTGTAGCTCCGGGGTGTCGACTACCAGCCCGGCGGTTCCGCCGAGTTCGAGAAGGGCCACGACCCGCTGTCGGACATCAACACCTGCGCGCGTGACATCTACATGTTCCAGCAGCTCGGCATCAACACCATCCGTGTGTACTCGGTCGATCCCGAGCTCGACCACGACGAGTGCATGACGCTGCTCGCCCAGGCCGGCATCTACCTGGTCCTCGACGTCAACACACCGCTGGCCAACCAGCACCTGAACAACCAGGAGCCGTGGACCACCTACACTCCCAAGTACCTCGAGCACATCTTCTCGGTCATCGAGGTGTTCTCCGGCTACGCCAACACTCTGGCCTTCCTGGCCGGCAACGAGGTCGTCTTCGAGAAGGTCTCGGCCAAAACCTCGCCCAACTACATCAAGGCCGTCGTGCGCGACATGAAGGGATACATCGAGCGTCACGTCGGCCGTGTCATCCCCGTCGGCTACTCCAACGCCGACGACCTGGACTTCCGTATCTCGCTCGCCAAGTACCTCGAGTGCGGCCCCGAGGGCTACATCGACTTCTTCGGTGTCAACTCGTAAGTTCTGTGTGATCCCGAACGGGTTTCCCGCCCGCTGACATTTGTTTTCTTCCGATTAGCTACCAGTGGTGTGGCCACAACACTTTCGAGGGCTCCGGATACGACAAGCTCGTCGAGGACTACACCGACTACTCGCTTCCCGTCTTCTTCACCGAATTCGGCTGCAACGAGTCCCCCCCGCGCCAGTGGGAGGAGATTGACGCGCTCTACTCCGACAAGATGACCAATGTTTTCTCTGGTGGTCTCGTCTACGAGTACACGCAGGAGGCCAACAACTACGGAATCGTCGACGTCTCCAAGAACGGCCAGGTCAAGTCTCGCAACGACTTCACCTCGCTGCAGAAGGCGTACGAGAAGGCGCCCAAGGACGTCAAGATTCCCAGCGGAGCCACAGCCCCCAAGCGCCCGACCAAGTGCCCTGCCTCGGACGACGCCGCCTTCGAGCACATCACGGCCAACATGACCCTGCCCTGGACGCTCGGCGAGAGCATGATCAAGGATGGTGTCGCCGACCTCGTCAAGCGCGGAAAGTTCGTCACTGTCTCGCAGCGTGCCACCGAGTACGAAGTCGTCATCGGCGGAAAGACCGTCTCGGACAAGGAGGTCGAGATGACCATCAAGACGTCCGACCAGAAGGTTCTCGCTGCCGGCGGCCACGGCGAGAAGACCGGCGGCTGGAACGGCAACACCCCTGCCGAGGCCACCGACGACTCTGAGGAGGAGTCCGCTGCCGCCACCCTCCCCGTCGGCGGCGCCATGTTCGTCGGCTCACTGTCGGCGGTCGCGCTCGCTTTCGGCCTGTTCCTGTAGATGGAATGAAGGAGCGTGGTCATGGTAGTTGTGGTGTATCCTTTTGGGCTGTTTATATTATGTGTATAAGCTTTTTGGTGTTTAGAGGGGCAATGTTTTTTTTTTATTCATCGATTTCGCTTTCTCTTGTTTCTCTTTGTTTTTGTTTTTTATTTCATCCAATTTCCAGAATCGGGCGTTAAACGCCCTCGGTGTTTCCGTGCCCGTGAAGGGATCGTTGTTTTCTTTTTCGTTTCCTGTGTCGTGCTGTGCGTTCAACTTGTGTGTGATGGAGGCGGGTACGGTGGAAGGGGGGGTGATGCTGGTGGGAGAATGGTAATCGAAGTATCGTATCGATGAAGTTTTTGCCGTCGTGAAATCATAGCAAGAAGAAACAAAATACCTCCGGGGGGTGGAGAACAGCCGAAGGCTTTTTTATATGTAATTCCAGGGAAATGAAGAAACCGTTATTGCTGATATGGGGGGAATCGAGGCAAGGACAAGGACAAGGAAAAGGACGCGCGGCCGCTCAATGGGGTCACTGCTGGTCACTCGGCTCTTGTGGCCGGTACAAGGCCTGCATATGTACATGTGTGCAGGGCCTGGGCAAAACAGGCGGCTGAGGAGCCGGATGCACGAGGGGTCGAATGGTTGGGCTACAAGGATAGATACGGGAGGCGGCCGATGCCACTCCCCAGATCACTAGCCAGCTTGAAGCGAGAGATCTCGGAGAGAAAGTGGGAAGAAGCGCAGACGTGGGCAAAGAAGAGGGTCAGGGGGAAGAAGTACCAAATGCCAGAAACGATGCACCAGAACGACATGGTGGCGCGAGCACCGAAGAGGCTGGCAGGAAGATACCACCAGCTCAAGACTGGGCATTGCCGCACAGGGCAATACCTGAAGTGGACTAAGAACTCGAACACGGCGGAGTATGGGTGATGCCGGTACAAGACACCGACAAGGGAACACCTGTTCAAGAACTGCGACAGGTGGAGGCCGCAACAGAAGATAATGTGGGCGGAGATACGGAAAAAGACAGAAAGAGGAAAGAACCGGTTCGCAATCAGGGAAATGTTTGCGGACGAGCGGTGCATTGGAGCGGTCCTGGACTTCCTGAGAACGACGAAGGTGGGGGCGAGGGTGGGGCCGCGGGAGCTGCCACCAGAACAAACCGGGGAGAGGGAGGGGGGAGATATATGGTCTCCTTAGGCCCGCTCAACTGTCCTTTTCTTCTGGCACTCTTTCTTTCTACTGTCACTCTCTTTTTCTCCTTATCTCTCTTTCTTTCTTTCTCTTCTCTTTTCGAGGGACAGGCCGGGCGGGGGCAGGGGGAGTCGCCGCGAGCCGCTGGCGGACTGCTCGAGGGCGCAGCGGACGGCGAACGGGAAAGGACTGTATATAATATCGTCATGATCCAATAGGGTCGCATACGATAAATGAATCATCATCATCATCATGTGTGCAGGGCCAGAACAAACATGGTGGCACGAGGACCGAAGAGGCTGGCAGAGAGGTACCACCAGCTCAAGACGGGGCACTGCCGCACAGGCCAATACCTGAAGTGGACGAAGAACTCGAACACGGCAGAGTGCGGGTGGTGTCAGTACAAGACGCAGACGAGGGAACACCTGTTCAAGAATTGCGACAGGTGGAGGCCGCAACAGAAGATAATGTGGGCAGAGATACGGAAAAAGACAGGAAGAGGGAAGAACCGGTTCGCAATCAGGGAACTGTTTGCGGACGAGCGGTGCACTGGAGCGATCTTGGACTTCTTGAGAACGACGAAGGTGGGGGCGAGGGTGGGGCCGCGGGAGCTGCCACCAGAACCAATGGGGGAGAGGGAGGGAGGGGATATGCGGTCTCCTTAGTCACGCTCTTTTGTCCTTCTCTTTCGTTCCGTCAGTCTTTCTTTTTCTCTCTTTCTTCCCTTTCTTTCTTTCTTTCTCTCTTTTTCTCCTTTCTCGGGGGACAGGCCGGGCGGGGGCAGGGGGAGTCGCCGCGAGCCGCTGGCGGACTGCTCGAGGGCGCAGCGGACGGCGAACAGGAAAGGATTGTATATCGTCATGATCCAATAGGGTCGCACACGATTAATGAATCATCATCACCATCATGTGTGCAGGGCAGGCGCGGGGTGCAAATGCGCCCTGCGATGGGATCGAGCGGACGCGGTCCCCCGTGGCTGGCTCGGCAGGTTTACGCGTAAGACGACAGATGCCGCGTCTGCAGAGGTAATATGCTTTTAGTAACGAGTAGAGTAAGGGGTGAGTGAATCGGCGTTTAGGCTTTGGGTTGGCTGTTTACCCACAGCACCTCCAAGATCCGTCGTAGGCGATGCCGGGTTGGTCCGACGGACGGCTTCGAAGGGACCGTCTGACTGCACACCTCAAACTGCAGCAGAGATATCCAAACGAAGGTTGTGTGTGCGCGTGTATTCAAGCTGTTTATCCATCCCACCTTCGTGCCGTGAGCTGCATCTGTTGAAAGTGCTACGAGGCTATGTGAAGGTTATAATGTCCACTGCAAAAAGTCTGCTTCCTATTGAGTTTAATTTGGCCGCTCCTGAGGACACATTGTCCAGAAGGAACAATTCATAGTAGGGTGCGGGATTGTCAGCTAGAAACAACAGCAACACATTCGCCCCTCACGTCACCCACTGCCCACTCGGCGCCGGCAGCGATACTGGAAACGTGACTGGGTACCGATGGCGCAACTTTCGCCTTCGGCCTCGGTTGTGCTGGCTGTCCGGTCGACAACGGCCGACAGCGATATCGGCACACCTGCTGCGCTCAGCGACCCGGGCGACAGGAAAGATGGAGGTGCCTCCGTTGGCCAGCCCAGTGCTCCTGGATCCGAGGCGCAGACGGACATCACGGCGGTATGTGCATCTCCTGCTACGCCAAGTACGGACAATTCCAAATCGTCCAGGAGCGGACGAAATCTGGTCGTTGAAGGTCAGCGACGACTCGTGGATCGAAGATTGGGATACGACGATCCACCGCTATGGCCACTGCGACAGGACCCTTCGTGTCCGCAGCAAGACTCGCGCAACACGTCCAGGCGTGGCATACCTGTTGCGCGCCAGTTCTTCGTCCCTACCGAGAGCCTCCCTCGGACACTGGCGCTAGCTGCAGTGAGCTCGTGGTGATCGCTCCAGACGGTGATCTGTTCCTTCCGGTGTCGGAGGGGCCGGCCCGGCCTGGAAGGCGCGGCATGCGGTTCCAAGTGTCCTCGTCAATTCTCTGGCTGGCATTCAGAGTGTTCAACTCCATGTTCGGACCGAAATCTCGCTTCCAGGAGGCAATCGCTCTGCGGCGGTCGGGCATCACGGGCTTTCCTCCTGTGGTGGTGGCCCTGGACGATGACCCGGAGACCTTGAAATTCGTTCTCACCGCCCTGCACTTCCCATATGGCCCATTTTCGATCCCAACCTACAATATGATGGTGTAGGTCGCGGCGGTCTGCGATAAATACGAACTTCACCGGGCTTTGCAGCCTATTGCGGACCAGTACTTCCGGCCGATATGGAAGATCTCAAATTATGCCGGGGGCAGCAGCAACTGGCTGCTGATTCCTACGTCTTCGGGTACGAGCAGATACTTGCGGCGGTTTCAAAGTACATCATTCTGCGCCTAACGGACGCCGAGCAAACCGCCGCTATCGATTGTCGCACCCCGGGAAAGGTGACAGGTATGGCTCGTTCCGTCCCCCCGCCCCCCTCCTCCTCCGCGAGCGCGATCGCTGACTGACCTTTTCGAACCCCAGAAGCACTGGGCCAAACGGAACTCGATCACCGACAGGCTGGTGAACTGCCTGCGTCAGATCCGGAGGAACCGCTCGGTAGGCCGCGGCCAGGCAACGCCAGTGGCGAGATGTCTCAGACAATCGATGCAGAAGGAGTGCGAAGCGCTTCATCTCGGGCATCTGGAAGGAAACCGGCTCAGACTCCGGCTGCTGGAAGACATACGCACGATAGCGTGAGCAAGATCTGCGACGAGGTGGCGTTGCTTGCGCCTCTGTCGGTCGACGGCGTCCAATTCAACAATGTGCACCCCGCTTGTTCGTGGGTCCTCGGCTTCACGCTCACTGTGTCAAACCTTCTGTTGTCGGTGGAGGGCTTGAAGCTGAAGGATATCCCCTCCAGTGTAAGGGCTCAAAAATGGCCCTCTACTGGTGTGTCAGTACCACCTAACTGGGCGGCGAGTGCTTGGGATTCGAGGGGGTTTGGAACATCTCAGTCTGTGCAACAGTGCTATCGTGGGTTCGTGTCATTCTTTTTAATTTTTTTTTGTTTAATCATACTTGCATTCGACCTATATAGATCATGGCGGCGTACATTTTGCCCGGTTTTCCCGTCCGCAGTCCGCGCGGTGGCGGCACGTTGCAAGCTCCCCTTTTGCCCTCCGCCCAGGCCTGTCCCACGAGAGAGTAACTTAAGGAAAGAACAAAAGAGAGAACAAAAAAAAGGCACGGCTCGTCCCCTAGTCCTCGCCTGCCGGCACCATGAACGGGGGTGTTGGGAGGAACAGCGGGCGTCCTCCCCGGCGCCCCGCTCGTCCACGGCACCCAGCGCCTCCGCCTCTGCCACCCACTCCTCTTGCCGCTCCTGGCGCTCCCGGAGCTCCCATTCCGACACCTCGCTTCCGGCGTCGCCTTTTTCCTCCAGTGGCGGCACTAGCCTTCCCACATCCGTATCGGAGAGGAAGTCCAGCACTGCCTGCACGCCTCTCATCGGCCAGCAGATCCCGGACCGTCCACCTGCTCTTCCACCTCTTGGTCTCCTTCAGCACCTCCGCCCACAGAATCTTCTGCTGCACCTTCCATTTCGGGCACACCTTGAAGAGGTGGTCTCTCGTTTGCGCGGGGCATTGGCACCACCAGCACTGGGCGGTGGGGCGGGCCTTTGCCCAGTGAAGATACTGCCCGGTGCGGCAGTGCCCTGTCTTCAGCTGGTAGACCCTTGAAGCGAGCTTCTTGGTGCTCCCAGCGACCATGCCATCCGGCTTTTGGCTTTCCGGCATTTTGTATTTCGCCTTGGCGGTCCGACCTCCAGCCCACTGGCGCGCCTCCACCCACTTCTTCTCCGAGATCTCCCGCTTGAGGTTGGCGAGGGATCGTGGGAGGGGCACCGCACGCACCTCCGACCGGCCGTCGTAGTTGTAGCTCAGCCATTCCACCCCGTGGGTATCTGGCTCTTCTGCCGCCCTCTTGGCCCACTCGTCGGCTTTCTCATTGCCAGCAATCCCCTTGTGCGCCGGGCACCACCGGATCTCGATGGTGATACCTGGCCGGGCCCTACGCAGAGTGGCGATGTGCTTCCGCGCCTGGAGAGCGTATTGCTGTCCTGGGCCAGGTTTGTCCGACACCATCCGACTGATGGCCGCTTGCGCATCGGCGAAGATGGTGACCTGTTCCGGGGTCAGATTTCTCCGCGAGGCTTCCTCTAGCGCGCGCGCGAGGGCGGCGCACTCCGCGTCGTAGGCCTCCTGGTTGTATCCCATGTGGGTCTTGATGCCCTTCCAGGTTTGGCCGCTCTTCCACACTACCGCATAGCCAGTAGCCTGGCAAGACGACACATCGCAAAGCTGCGAAGAGCTAGGCCGGGCATCACCATCGAGATCCGGTGGTCCCCCGCCCGTAAGGGCGTCCCAGGCAACAAGAAGGCCGACGAGTGGGCGAAGATCGCAGCAGAAAAACCGGAAGCACGAGGGGTGGAGCGGCTACAGGGAGGAGCGCACCCGGTGCCACTCCCCAGGTCTCTCGCGCACATCAAGCGTGAGATCTCGATGAAGAAATGGGACGAGGCCCGCCAGTGGGCCGGGAAACGAATCTCCGCTAAGAAATACAGAATGCCGCGCACGCAGCACCCTGACAGGACAGTGGCCGGAAGCAACAAGAGGGCCGCGCAAGTTTTTACCAGATCAAGACTGGACACTGCCTTACTGGGCAGTACTTAGAATGGACAAAGAACCGAGCCTCAGCTCAGTGCTGGTGGTGCAGGTGCAAGAAGCAGACAAGGGAGCACGTCTTCAAAAACTGCGGACATGGAAGGAACAGCAGAAAGTGCTGTGGGAGGAGGTGTGGAAGGAGACGGAGAGAGGGAAGAACCGGTTTCCGATCCGGGACCTCCTTGCCGACAACAGGTGCAGCAGGGTGGTACTGGACTTCCTATCCACCACGGACGTAGGGAGGTTGGCTCCGGCCCCGGTTGAGGAGGACGCGCAGAGTGAGGCGTTAGAGTGGGAACTTCGGGAGAGAAGAGAACGAGAGGAGGAGAAGGGAGCAGAAGCTGAGAGGCTGGGCGCCGAGGTCGAGGAACCCCTGTTCCTCCCCACGCCCGCCTTTATGGCATTCGCGGAAGAGGAGTGAGAATGCAGTGTGTTTCCTTCCTGTCTCTCATTTGTCATTTCTTTGGTGCGCCCTCTATCTTCTTGGGACAGGTCTGGGCGGATGGCAAAGGAAAAGCTTGCAGCGTGCCACCATCGCGCGGACAGCGGCGTGGAAACGGTCAAAAATGTACGCCGCCATAGTCTAGATAGGCTTCATGCGAGTATGATAAAACAAAAAAAAAAGCATAGCCAGTAGCCCCATCGTCCAGGAGCGACCCGTCCGTGAACATTGTGAGCCCAGGTCGGCCCTTCTCCGCCTTGGCCTTGGCCTCGGCTTCCTCCTCTTGCAATAGCTCTGCGTCGAAGTTCTCCAGTTCCTCACGCAGGACTGTGTTCTCCGTCCGCCCCGCATAGGCCAGTGCGTTCGTGAGCCGCCGTCCGATCTCCGTTGGGGCGCCGACAATCTCCCGCGCCTGGTCTCCCTGTGGCAGGCTCAGCAGACGTAGCCCAAACCGCCTCTGTCTGTTCTCCAGCTGTGCCGTTGCTGCCCTGAGGCCCGACTCCATCGAGAGAGTTCCCAAATTCGTTGTCCGGAAGCAGCCTGTTGTCGCCCGTGCCTCCTGGTTGACTAGCAGCTGGAGCTCATTCGCTCGGCCGATAGTACCTGAGATGTGGTCACCCTTCCACCAGAGGTGGGTTCGTGTCATGTTGCTGGAACGGTTCGCTGATGTATGGAACGTCCGTCTGGTCCTGTTCGGCCTCGTTCCTGCGCTCTCCTTTTTTAGCTTTTCTCTTGCCGTACTTATTTACTTCCTCGCCATGAATTCAATTTTTCGATTCAAGCTATAATCTGTTGTTTATTTTTACGGCAATTGACTCCCATACCATCCGTTTTTGTGGAATTGACTCCGATACCACCCAAAATTTAGGGCTCCTCCGGTACCACCCTTTTTGGGGAGTGATAGAATTTCGGATTAGCAACATCTCCGAATGAGAAACACAGTAGTAACTGAAAAACAGTGTAGGCGGCAAGACAGATTGGTAGTGCTATCGATTCTAATCTAAGTGTGCCCCTGAGTGCACTTGGGAGCGTAGTGGCCGGGCTTTCTACATGTCGAGCAACGCGCCTTCGCTCTACCCTCAGGGCTAGAACTGTGCATTCCACTGCGAAGCTCTCCCTTCCGCTTGCGCTTTTTCGTAGGGCGGCCCTGTGGGACAACAATATTCGGAGGTTCAACGCGCGCGACTTCCATTTCTGGAACTATTGGGTGGGGCTGCACCTCGGGAGCTTCCGCAAAGGGAACCAACGGCGTCCTAGGAAGGGCAACCCGTTGCTATTCAAGCTCTGCCACCGCTTTACCATAGTCTCGCTTCAACCTAAAAAGGCTAATGATGCCCACCGCATCCAAAGGTTTGAGATTGACTGAATAGGTGTGCTGATGCCTCTTCCCTTCACGTTCCCGTTGCCCGAACAACCCAAGTGCTCTGGATTCTTTCGTGTGATCTCAGTGCGCTTGGGCTTGGCTTTGTTCTGGGCTCAGACCCGAAAAGACCAGGTAGGCGTCTGGCAGACCTAAGATTATCATTGTGGGAGGATTTAGGCTCTATCGCTTTATTGCCTTAGGTTCGGGTGCTTCATTGTATTGGGTTCTGTTGCGTCATTGTATTAGGTTCTGTTACATTACGCTCGGTTCTGGTGGATCATCGAGGGATTGGGATCCGTGGGTTCAGGGAGGGTTGACCACCCCCCATCTGTATATGTACAGAGGGGCGGAGCGGAGTTGGTTCTTTATCCTGTTCATCCTGTACATCATCCTCGCCGGACAGAATCAGACAATCATTGGGTAACGCCAACACCCACCCACTCTCTCTTTTTTCCACCTTCCTTTCTTAAGCTAGGTGAATGATGAAGGACCTATGCCAGGCCCGATGTAGAGAACGACTGTCAGTCCATTGATTATAGTGAATGGATGGTACTACTCCTGAAGAACATACCACAACGTTTGTATTGCGGTCAGATATCTGATACCGGACACCAAACTGGGCGGTGGCACAAGCACAATATGGCAGCTTCGAAAGCAGCAAAATCTGTGAATTGCTGCCCTAATGGAGTGTGCTCTGATCCTCTTCCGCGTCATCTGCTTGCTCGCTGATGAGATCGCTCGGGCCTATGGTTGTCGGAGGGTAGGTATGAAGGTGAGATACGCGAGGGAGAGGGGCAGTTGGTAGTATGGAGGTGGCGATACTGGAGGGAGGAGGGGGAGCTGGTGGTGTGGTGTAGAGATGCAGAACTCGACGCCGTCACGACGATTAGGTTTTCTATCACTCGTCAAAAAGGGTGGTACCGGAGACCCCCATAAATTTTGGGTGGTATCGGTGTCAATTGCACAAGAACGGATTGTATGGGAGTCTGTTGTAAAAAAAAAAATATTGTCACACATGGCGGCTCCACCGTCTCTTCAATTCAAAATTTCTTTAGATAATCCTGTTTGCCTTATCTTCCCGGTGCTCTTCCACTCATGTTTGATTTTCTGAAGTTAGAAGTTAGGTGTAGGTAACAAATACGGACCTTATTTCCCTTACAACTCCACCATCTCCCCTCCCCCCCCCGATTAGCAGAAATTTTGAATAATCTTGATAGCCTTATGTTTCCGGTGCTCTTCCAGGTATGCATGATTTTCCTCCAGTTGTTGTGGTGGCGGCGAAAGCTCCCAGTAACAGGAAACCCACCCACAACGCAAGAAATGCCACCAGATTTCGCTTACAGTTCCACCATCTCTTCCCTGATTAACAGAATTCTGGGGTAATTCGTTCGCCTTATACTTCCAGTGCTCTGCAGGGTATGTACAATTTTATATATGTTGTGGATGCCGAGAGCTTCCAGTAATGGTTTAGTTGTAGTCGAAAACCTGGAAACCCACCCGCCACCCAAATACGGTAAGACGCTCAAGGATCATGAGATCTCCCTCGTTTTCCCGGCCTGCCGGCCGACCCGGTCTGTGGTTGACTAGGCCGGCGCCAAAATAGTCGGTGAGCCGGCGGGCCGGGGACTAGCGTGGGCTCGCAGAACAGACCAGGCCGAGGCCAGGACTGGCCCGGCCGGACTGTTGAGACCCCTGGACGCGGACGCGGAGGCAGAGCAGAAATGGACCTGCCGCCGCTAAATATCATGTTTTGAGGAGAAAAGACGGAAATGCTTCAAACCAATTGCGATGAAATCTAGTACAGTGGGTCACAAAGATGGCTAAAAATGACGACGAATGTACAAGCTGCACAACAGATACGCAGTCTTCTTCCTCCTCCGACCTTCGTAAAAAGTACCAACAGAACATAAATTTCCGGTTGGCCTCGGTAAAAACCTATGCGGTAAACCCAGTGGGAGAAACCCGTCATAGGAAAAGAGCGCCAACCCTCCAAATTTGGAACATCAAATGACTCAGAGCTCGCACATTCCAAAACCTCCCACACTCGACTTGGGAAAACTGGAAATTCCACGTCTGCAAGTTGCAGTTAGCAATGTGGATTTATGCCCACTTCTCTGCAATACCTTAATCCTACCTTAATTTCCAGCATCCTGAGTTGGTTCAACCGTATCCTCGTCACCAAATAACATTATTCGGATCCTACAGACACAGGTCGCATTAGCATCACAGGGTACAACCGTTGATTTGCATTCCAACATTTGGTAAGTGAGGGAAACCTACATGCTGTCAAATAGCACCATTCCTCTAACGTTAGCAATGGGAAACTGCAAGCCATCCTCGGATAAAACCTACGGACTATTTAGTCCAGCAATGGGACAAGTCAGTAAAGATCAATTTTAGCAGACGCGTGTGGGAATGGAATGTGATACGCACGGGCTATTAAGAGAAAAGCGAGTTGAGGTTAGCGACGTTGAAAAGGGTGGGAGGCAGAACGCACAGCCTTTTCAGTTAACAGGTGGCCTATATAGCCGATGAACCGTTGAGACTGGTTGCAGCGGAGACTCACTCGCTGTCAGAGAAAGCCAGAGAGCTAACATTAGTCACGGATTACTGCGGAGACCATTTCCGGAAGCCTCACTCGCTATTAAACCATCAGGTTCACTCATCTATCAGGGCAGCAAACGTGATTACCGGGAACACTCACCGCCTGTACCAAACCGTCAGGCGTGCTCGGGCCATCACGGTGCACGAGATCTGCGGGGACACTCACTGCCTGTACCAAACCGTCAGGCGCGCACGGGCCATCACGGTGCACGCGATCTGCGGGGACACTCACTCCCTGTACCAAACCGTCAGGCACGCACGGGCCAGCGCGGTGCACGCGATCTGCGGGGACACTCACCGCCTGTACCAAACCGTCAGGCACGCACGGGCCATCGCGGTGCACGCGATCTGCGGGGACACTCACAGCCTGTACTAAACCGTCAGGCGCGCACGGGCCATCGCGGTGGACGCGATCTGCGGGGACACTCACTGCCTGTACCCAACCGTCAGGCGCGCACGGGCCATCGCGGTGCGCGCGATCTGCGGGGACACTCACTGCCTGTACCAAGCCGTCAGGCGCGCACGAGCCATCGCGGTGCACGCGATCTGCGGGGACACTCACCACCTGTACCCAACCGTCAGGCGCGCACAGGCGATCGCGGTGCACGCGATCTGCTGGGACACTCACTGCCTGTACCAAACCGTCAGGCGCGCACGGGCCATAGCGGTGCACGCGATCTGCGGGGACACTCACTGCCTGTACCAAACCGTCAGGCGCGCACGGGCCATAGCGGTGCATGCGATCTGCGGGGACACTCACTGCCTGTACCAAACCGTCAGGCGCGCACGTGCCATCGCGGTGCACGCGATCTCCGGGGACACTCACTCCCTATAACAAACCGTCAGGCGCGCACGGGCCATCGCGGTGCACGCGATCTGCGGGGACACTCACCGCCTGTAACAAACCGTCAGGCGCGCACGGGCCATCGCGGTGCAGGCGATCTGCGGGGACACTCACAGCCTGTACCAAACCGTCAGGCGCGCACGGGCCATCGCGGTGCAGGCGATCTGCGGGGACACTCACGTCCTGTACCAAACCGTCAGGCGCGCACGGGCCATCGCGGTGCACACGATCTGCGGGGACACTCACATTCTGTACCAAACCGTCAGACGCGCACGGGCCATCGCGGTGCACGCGATCTGCGGGGACACTCACGTCCTGTACCAAGCCGTCAGGCGCGCACGGGCCATAGCGGTGCATGCGATCTGCGGGGCCACTCACTCCCTGTAACAAACCGTCAGGCGCGCACGGGCCATCGCGGTGCACGCGATCTGCGGGGACACTCACCGCCTGTACCAAACCGTCAGGCGCGCACGGGCCATCGCGGTGCACGCGATCTGCTGGGACACTCACCGCCTGTACCAAACCGTCAGGCACGCACGGGCCATCGCGGTGCACCCGATCTGCGGGGACACTCACAGCCTGTACCAAACCGTCAGGCACGCACGGGCCATCGCGGTGCACGCGATCTGCGGGGACACTCACAGCCTGTACCAAACCGTCAGGCGCGCACGGGCCATCGCGGTGCACGCGATCTGCCGGGACACTCACGTCCTGTACCAAACCGTCAGGCGCGCACGGGCCATCGCGGTGCACACGATCTGCGGGGACACTCACGTCCTGTACCAAACCGTCAGGCGCGCACGGGCCATCGCGGTGCACGCGATCTGCGGGGACACTCACGTCCTGTAACAAACCGTCAGGCGCGCACGGGCCATCACGGTGCACGCGATCTGCGGGGACACTCACTCCCTGTAACAAACCGTCAGGCGCGCACGGGCCATCACGGTGCACGCGATCTGCTGGGACACTCACTCCCTGTAACAAACCGTCAGGCGCGCACGGGCCATCGCGGTGCACACGATCTGCGGGGACACTCACATTCTGTACCAAACCGTCAGGCGCGCACGGGCCATCGCGGTGCACGCGATCTGCGGGGACACTCACGTCCTGTACCAAACCGTCAGGCGCGCACGGGCCATCGCGGTGCACGCGATCTGCGGGGACACTCACCGCCTGTACCAAACCGTCAGGCGCGCACGGGCCATCGCGGTGCACGCGATCTGCGCGGACACTCACCGCCTGTACCAAACCGTCAGGCGCGCACGGGCCATCGCGGTGCACGCGATCTGCGGGGACACTCACAGCCTGTACCAAACCGTCAGGCGCGCTCAAGCCATCACGGTGCACGTGATC
>Ga0307516_10001935_pt1 | contig 28386 bp, 31 predicted proteins | sample 19_EM_MG_FD_203310 | JGI IMG/M metagenome (GOLD analysis project Ga0307516, IMG submission 203310) | Populus trichocarpa ectomycorrhiza microbial communities from riparian zone in the Pacific Northwest, United States - 19_EM | ecosystem: Host-associated > Plants > Roots > Unclassified | place...
AAGTCTCTTACGATACCGCAGCCGCGTCGAAGCCTTCCCGCGTTTCGTCAATGACGACCATTGCCGTTGTCGTCAGCCACGGTGTTCTTGCGGTCCTTCGGGATGGCGGCCTTGATTTCATCGAGCCGCGCGCTGAATCGAGCGCGTTGCACGGGGTCCAATCCCGGCAGCGCCAAGGCCAATTGCAGTTGCGCGGCCGACATTCGCAAGTCGCCGCTCATGACGTAGTAGTACGACATGTAGTAATAGGAGTCGGCGAGATCGCCGGCTGCGTTCGCCGCCTTGGCGATCAGCTTGGTTTGGTCGGGGGTCGGTTCGACCACATTGAACAGATCGTCCAGCAGCAGCTGGGCGCGCTTGTTTTCGCCGCTGCGCATCAGCGTTTCCGACAGGCGGATGGTGACCGGCACGTTGCGGGGAAACAAACCGAGAGCCTTGTCCAGCACTTCCTGAGAGTCCTTCATCTGGCCGTTCAGCATGTAGGCCTGACCCAGCGCGCCGTAGAACTGGGTCACCTTGGGGTACTCGCGCACCAATGCCTGCAGATCGGGAATCGCTGCACCGGGATTGCGCATGTTGATGTCCGCAACATCCTTGCCGTAGCGCTGCTCCATCGACAGGCCCGCGCCATTCTTGACGAGGCTGGCGTAGTAATCGCGGACGCCTCGCGGGTCCCCGACCAGCGAGCGCAGCCGCTCCCGGGTCAGCTGATAGCCCAGCGAATCCTCATGGTGGATGCGCCCGATCTGTTCCGCGCGATTGCGCGCCTCCGCGACACGATCGGAAAAAATGGGGTGATCGATCAAGAACTGAACGGCATTGACGCGGTCGGGTGAGGGCCCTCCGCGCGACATGTAACCGAAAAAACTCGCCATGCCCAACGGATCGTAGCCGGCGGCAGCCATGGTACCGATGCCGATCCGGTCGGCTTCGAACTCATTGGCGCGCGTGTAATTGATCTGATGCTGGATGGCCGCGCCCTGAGTGGCCATGATCGCTCCTTCCATGGCGTCGGGCGATCCGTGCCCGGCCGTTGCGCCCAATAGGATGGCCGCCAGCATCGCCGCCGTCGACATCAAGCCCGCATGGCTCTGATCGATGAGCCCGCGCACCAGATGGCGCTGGGTGACGTGCGCGGTCTCGTGGGCCATGACCCCGGCCAATTCGTTCTCATTGCGCGTAGCCAGGATCAGGCCGCTGTCGATGGCGACGAATCCGCCCGGCATGGCGAACGCGTTGATGACCGGATCGCGGACGACGAAGTAATAGAACTGATGCTGACCCTCTTCGGCGCGGCTCGAGAGACTGTGGCCGATCTCTTGAATGTAAGAGCTGACCTCAGGGTCCTCCAGCACGGAGCCGCCCTGGCCCATCTGCCGGAACCAGCCGAGGCCCGCCTGGTATTCATCCTCGAGGGATACCGCCGCATTCGCCGGGCTACCGAGCTCCGGTAGGTCCTGATCGGTCGCGCTCAAGCCCGCAGCCCAGCCCACGCTGACGCCCGCGCCTACCGCAAGGGCGGCCGTCAAGACCATCAGAGATTTCCACAGCTTCATCGAGTTCACCATCGAAGCTTGGAGTGTCCTTCGCGCCGCAAAGTTCTATTGTGCACGCAGCGGGGCCGGCAGGTCGATATTACAGGGCTTCGGACGCATAATCGGCCAAACGGGACCGTTCACCGCGTTTTAGAGTGATATGACCCGAATAGGCCCAGCCGTGAAAGCGGTTGACCACATAGGTCAAACCCGTGGTGGTCTCGGTCAGATAGGGCGTATCGATCTGGGCGATGTTGCCCAGGCACACCATCTTGGTGCCCGGGCCGGCGCGGGTCACGAGTGCCTTCATCTGTTTCGGTGTCAGATTCTGCGCTTCATCGATGATGATGAAGCGGTTCAAAAACGTGCGGCCGCGCATGAAATTCAGGGACCTTATCTTGATTCGATGACGCAGCAGGTCGTTGGTCGCACCGCGTCCCCAAGTGCCCCCCGGTTGACTCTGGGTCAATACTTCGAGGTTGTCCATCAGGGCGCCCATCCAGGGTTCCATCTTCTCTTCTTCGGTTCCCGGCAGGAACCCAATGTCTTCGCCCAGGGGTATCGTCACGCGCGTCATGATGATCTCGCTGAACCGGTTGTGGTCCAACGTTTGCGCGAGGCCGGCCGCCAGGGTCAGGAGGGTCTTGCCCGTGCCGGCGGGCCCGAGAACGGTGACGAAATCGATCTCGGGGTCCATGAGAAGGTTCAGTGCAAGGTTCTGCTCGCGATTGCGCGAATTGACTCCCCAGACGTTGTTGCGCTCCGTCCGGTAGTCGAGCGTCAGTTCGAGAACGGCCGAGTCCCCCTCGATCTTGCGCACGATGGCCTCGACGCCGTTCTCGCCGGGATCGTAGACGAACTGATTGGCACGCCATTCGCGCACCAGAGGCCCGCGGACGCGATAGAAGGTCCGGCTTTGTTGCTGCCAGGACTCCATGCCCTTGCCGTGTTTCTCCCAGAAATTCGCCGGAAGCTGCTGCACGCCGCTGACCAGGAGGTCCGCGTCCTCGATGGTCTTGTCGCTCGAGTAGTCCTCTGCGTGGACGCCGACGATGGCGGCTTTGATCCGCAGATTGATGTCCTTCGATACCAGTGTTACCCGGGCTGCGGGGAAGTTCTGCTGCAACGCCAGGGTATTGGCGAGGATGGCGTTGTCCGCGCCCTGGCCCGGGAGGCTGTCCGGGAGCACGGACTCGAGCAGCCGGGTTTGAAAGTACAGACGGCCCCCCGGGGGGCGCTTGCCGTGGTTGACCGGCACGGTGGTGGGCAACGAGAGCCCGCGATCGATGTCCTTCTTGGTGGCATCGCGCATCAATTCGTCGAGAAAGCGGCTCACCTGGCGGACGTTGCGGGCCGATTCGGAGAGACCCTTCTTGCCGGCGTCGAGTTCCTCGAGCACCGTCATCGGAATGTACACGTCGTGCTCTTCGAAGCGGAAAATCGCGGTTGGGTCATGCATGAGCACGTTCGTATCGAGTACGAAAATGCGCCGTTCCTGCTTTCCCTGGCGCCCCCGGACGATGACGGCTGTCTGCGGCCGCACGGAGTCGGTCACAGTGCCTTCACCGCAGCCAGCACCGCTTCGGCGTGCCCATTGACCTTGACCTTGCGCCACTCCTGGCGCAGCACGCCCTTCGCGTCGATCAAAAAGGTGCTGCGTTCGATTCCCATGTACTTCTTGCCGTACATGCTCTTCTCCTGGATGACGTCATACAGTTTGCAGACGGTGTTGTCGGGGTCGCTCAGAAGGTCGAAGGGAAACCCCATTTTCTTCTTGAATTTCTCGTGCGATTCGAGGGAATCCGCAGAGATGCCGAAGATCAGCGTCTTGGCCTTCTTGAAGCCGGCAAAGTGGCTGGTAAAACTTTCGCCCTCCTGAGTGCAGCCCGGCGTGTTGTCGCGGGGATAGAAGTACATCACCACCGGCTGCCCCAGCGCGTCCTTGAGCGACCAGTCGCCGCCGGTTCCCTTCAGCGTGAACAGCGGTGCCTTCTTGCCTGTCTCTATCTTGCTCATTGCCCTCAACTCTTTACGGGTTCGAAAATGGCGTCGAGATTCAAATGGTCGCAGAAGTCCATGAATTCCTCGCGCAGTACGCCGATGTGCAGCCGGCTCGGCACGTTCACGATCATTTGTACCGAGAACATCGGTGCCCCCGTGTGCGCTGCGGCGTAGGCACGGGTCGATATCTCCGCGATGTCGACTCCGCGCTGTGCGAAGAAGCCCGACAGGCCGGAGACGATGCCGGTTTGATCGAGGCATACGACGTCGATGGAGTAGGGCAGCATGTCATTGCGCGCCGCACGCTCCTCGGTGCGCCGCAACTGGATGTTCATGCCGGTTGCATCGGCCAGCTTCTTGAATTCGCCTTCCAGCTTCGCGAGGGTGTGCCAGTTGCCGTTGACCAGCAGCAGCATCGCAAATTCGCTGCCTAAGGAAGTCATGCGGCTGTCGCTGATGCTCCCCCCGCAATCGGCCACCGCCTTCGATAGTTCATGGACCAGCCCGACGCGGTCGCCCCCAACCGCGGAAATCACGATATGTTGTTTCATTGGTTCGAATTCTACCGGATGGGCGCTTGCCAGGGTGCATGTCCCGCACTTAAGGTAGCGGTATTTCCTGCGGAGCCTGTCCCAATGTTTTCCGGAAGCCTGGTTGCTATTGTCACGCCCATGATCGAGGGCGGTGGGTTGGATTGGGCAGCGTGGGACCGCTTGCTGGATTTTCACGTGGGCGAGGGCACCGACGGCATCGTGATCGCCGGCACCACGGGAGAATCGCCGGTGCTGTCTCTCGAGGAAATCGAAGAACTGACGCGCCGGGCGTTGGCGCGCTGCGGCGGCAAGGTGAAGGTGATCGTAGGGGCGGGGACCCATTCGACGGCCTCGACCGTGGCGCGCGCGCGCACCTTGTCCCGGCTTGGGCCCGATGCCGTCATGTTCGTTACGCCGTATTACAATAAGCCGCCTCAGGAGGGGCTTTACCGTCATTTCATGGCGGCTGCCGATGCCTCGGCGGTTCCGGTAATTCTGTATAATGTTCCCACCCGCACGGGAGTGGACCTCTTGCCGGGGACGGTTGCCCGCCTCGCGAAACATCCCCAGATCGTTGCGCTCAAGGAAGCGACACCTCAAATGACGCGCGCGCGCGAATTGCTCGCGCAGGTGCCGGCGGGATTTACGCTGCTGTCGGGCGATGACGCAACTGCGGTGGACTTCATGAGCGAGGGTGCCAAAGGCGTCATTTCCGTCACGGGGAACGTGGCGCCGCGCAGGTTACGCGAGGTGTGTGCGGCCGCGCTTGCCGGCGATTTCGCGAAGGCGCGGAGCGTCGATGCCGATTTGCAGCTTCTGCACAGGGATTTGTTCGTTGAAGCCAACCCCATTCCGGTCAAATGGGCGGTTGCGAGAATGGGCCTGATCGGGAGCGCCATCCGCCTGCCATTGGTCGATCTGGCGCCGGTGCATCAGGAAGCGGTTTTGCGCGCCATGCGCGCGGCCGGCGTAACACTTGAGGAGCGAGCAGCTTGAGTTTCCAGCGAATCTTCGTTTTTTTGGGGACGGCGACCCTGTTGTCCGGCTGTCACCACATCATGACCCGGCTGAACCCGGACTGTCATGTCAGGCAGGAATATCAGCAGGCCTTGCAGGTAGCGCCCCTCAAAGTCCCGGAAGGCCTGGACTCGCCGAATACCAAGGAGGCTCTGGTGATCCCCACGGTCGAGTTGTCGCCGCCGCCGCCCGGGCCCAAGGACGCCTGCCTGGACGTGCCGCCTCGTTACAAGCCGGCACCGCCGAACAAGGCGGCCACCCCCGGATAGGAGGTTGGTTGTGTGCTTGAGGCCAGCACCCAGGCTAGTGCCTAGGCTGGCGTCCCGGACTCGGTGCCAGGCTAGCCGACCGATTTGATAGCTGGGGCAGCCTCCGGTACCCTTGCGGCCCGAGTGAAGAGGTGGCCGAGCGGTCGAAGGCGCACGCCTGGAAAGTGTGTAACACCTAACCGTGTTCGTGGGTTCGACAAAATCGCAGGAGCGATTTTGGACGCGCGCAGCGCGCCCGCAGGGCGAGGGCCAGGATGGCCCGAGTCAATCCCACCCTTTGCACGAACCAATTTGATAGCTGGGACGGGCTCCGGTACCCTTGCGGCCCGAGTGGAGAGGTGGCCGAGCGGTCGAAGGCGCACGCCTGGAAAGTGTGTAACACCTAACCGTGTTCGTGGGTTCGAATCCCACCCTCTCCGCCACTCCTTGGAATGAGAATCAAATTTCGCTGTTTAAGGATTCCTGCCTTGGCATTTTCATATTCCTTCGATGGTTTATTTGGAATACAGGAAGTCCTACAATAGGTTATGAAAACGAGTGTAGATATTCCCGACCAGGACTTGGCGGACGCCATGCGCTTCACCCGCGCCAAGACCAAGCGCCAGGCTATCGTCACCGCCATCCAAGAATTCAATCGGCGAAAGCGGATGGCGGAGCTCATCAAGCATGCGGGAACGTGCAAGGATCTGATCAGCGCTGAGGACTTGTCGCAACAACGCCGCAAAGGCTGATGCTTGATCTTGGTTGATTCGTCATCTTGGATCCATCTGCTCCGCCCCAAGGGCGATGCTGTCGTTCGCAGCCGGGTAGAGCGCGCGCTCGAATCCGGGGAAGCCTGCTGGTGTCCTATCGTCCGTTTGGAGCTTTGGAATGGAGCGGGAGGCGATCGCGAAAAAAAGGTGTTGAAGGATTTCGAGCGGCTGCTGCCGGAACTCGTGATCGATGAGCCGGTTTGGAATGCTGCGTTTGATCTAGCGAGGCGAGTACGCACGGCCGGAGTTTCGGTTCCCGCAACTGATATCCTGATTGCCGTATGCGCCCGACATTACGACGTCGAATTGGAGCACGCAGACTCCGATTTTTCGCATTTGGAAGGGATCTGAAGTCGGCGGCGAGTGGCCAGGGCGCGGTGCGCAACAGGCATTCGATTCTCGCCGGACCAGACCTGGTTTTCCGGCGCGTCTTCAGGGTACACTTTGAGGGTTAACCCTCCCGGCCGCCGACCAACGAGTCTATGGTGGCTCGCGTTTGCATCTTCGCGACGACTGGCCACGAACCCCGTCAGGCCCGGAAGGGAGCAGCGGTAGAGGCTTTAAGTCGGGCGCCGAAGTCCTGCTGGCGCGGGCCGCCTCCTAATTGGCCCCGGACTCTTGACGCACCGGCTAAACTGGAATCCATGAGCTACATCGTCCTCGCGCGCAAGTGGCGCCCCAAGCGATTCGCCGAAATGGTCGGCCAAGAACATGTGCTGCGCGCACTCGGGAACGCGCTCGACACCGGCAAGGTGCATCACGCCTTCTTGTTCACCGGCACCCGCGGGGTGGGCAAGACGACGGTGGCGCGCATCCTTGCGAAGTCGTTGAACTGCGAGACCGGCGTGAGTTCGAATCCCTGCGGCGTCTGCGCGGCGTGCCGCGAAATCGACGAAGGCCGGTTCATCGATCTCATCGAAGTGGATGCGGCGTCGCGCACCAAAGTCGAAGACACCCGCGATCTGTTGGAGAACGTGCAGTACGCGCCCACTCGCGGCCGCTACAAGGTGTATCTCATCGACGAGGTGCACATGCTGACGAACCACTCGTTCAATGCGCTGCTCAAGACCCTGGAAGAGCCGCCGCCGCATGTGAAGTTCCTCCTGGCGACGACCGATCCGCAGAAGCTGCCGGTCACCGTGCTGTCGCGGTGTCTGCAATTCAGCCTCAAGCGCTTGTCGGCGCAGCTCATCGGCGAGCGCTTGAAATTCATTGCCACGGCCGAGAAACTCGAGTTCGAGCCGGCCGCGATGGCGCTTCTGGCGCGCGCAGCGGAAGGCAGCATGCGAGATGGGTTGAGCTTGATGGATCAATTGATCGCCTTCGCCGGCGGCTCATTGAACGAAATCCACGCGCGCACCATGCTGGGCACGATCGACCGCGGGCATGTGACCCGAATCCTCGATGCCCTTGCGCGTCAGGATGGACCGGGTCTATTGGCTCACGTTCAGGAATTGGACCGCGATGCGCCCGACTATGACCGCGCGCTGATGGAATTGGCGGCATTTCTTCAACGAGTCGCCATCGTGCAGATCGTGCCCGACGCCAAGGCGCTGGACGAGGAGTTCGACGGGGAGGCCTTGACGCGATTGGCCGGGGCCCTCTCGCCCGAGGATGTGCAGCTGTACTACCAAATCGCCTTGGGTGGCCGGCGCGACATGGCCATGGCGCCCGAACCGCGGATCGGATTCGAAATGAGCCTGCTGCGAATGCTGGCATTTCGACCCGAGACGGCAACTCCGAGCACCGCGCCGTCCGCGTCCGGCGCCGGTCGTTCCGCTCCGCACGCGGTACCGTCCGCGGCACCGGCCGCCCTCGTCGGCGCGGCGAACGTCCCGGCGACCATCAATGCCGACAACTGGGCGGCCGTGGTGGAAGCGGCCGGCTTGAGCGGTATGGTGCGGCAGATCGCGCTCAACTGCGTGCCGGTCTCCTTCGACGGCGGCCTGCTGCGGTTGTCCTTCGACGAGTCGGCGGCGCATCAGCGTTCGAAGCAGATGGATGACAAGCTCGCGCAATCCCTGTCGGCCCACCTGGGCCGGGAAATTCGGATCGCTTTCGAGTCCGCCGACAGCGCCCTCGTCACGCCGGCGCGCCGGCGCGCAATGGCCGAACTGGACAAGACCTCACGTGCGGCGGCCGCGTTCGAGGAAGATCCCGCCGTGAAGAGTCTGCGTCAACGATTCGGCGCGGAAGTCGATCCAGCGTCGGTGAAACCGGCGAATTAGCCGGGCGAATTAGCCAGAGGAGACATCATTTATGTTGAAGGGCGGAATGGGTAATTTGTTGCGGCAAGCGCAGCAGATGCAGGAGACCATGCAGAAAGCTCAGGCCGAACTCGCCAACTTGGAGGTTACCGGCGAGTCCGGTGCCGGCATGGTCAAGATCGTGCTGAACGGGCGCCACGAGGCCAAGAACATCACCATAACCCCAAAGCTTCTCGGCGAAGACAAGGACATGCTGGAGGACCTGGTGGTGGCGGCAATCAACGACGCCGTACACAAGCTGGCGGCGCGAAGCCAGGAAAAGTATGCGGGCCTCATGTCGGGTCTGAATCTTCCGCCGGGCATGAAACTGCCGTTCTGAGCCGGCCGAAGATTCGATGAAATACACGCCCACACTGGCTCGCTTGATCGATTCACTGCGATGTCTGCCGGGCGTCGGTCCGAAATCGGCGCAGCGCATGGCCTTTTATCTGTTGGAGCGCGACCGCGACGGCGGCCGGGTTCTCGCCCAAGCCTTGGCGGAAGCCCTGAACAGCGTCGGACATTGCAAGCGCTGCCGCATGCTGACGGAAAGCGAACTGTGCGTCACTTGCGCATCGAATCAGCGGGACGTGGCACAGCTGTGCGTGGTCGAGTCGCCCGCCGACGTCGTCGCCATCGAGCAATCCGGGGGGTTTCGCGGCCGCTATTTCGTTCTCATGGGGCATCTGTCGCCGCTCGACGGAATCGGGCCCGCCGAATTGGGGCTCGAGGAATTCGAGCAGCTGCTGGGGCTGGGCGAGGTTCGCGAAGTGATTCTGGCCACCAATCCAACCGTGGAAGGCGAGGCCACGGCACACTATCTCGGCGAGCTTGCCCTGCGGCGGGGCCTCAAGGTATCCCGCATTGCACACGGAGTACCCGTTGGCGGCGAACTCGAATACGTCGACGGCGGCACATTGGCGCACGCCTTGGCCGGACGCACTGCCGTGTCTTAGCTGGGAGCCAGCTTTTCGTACAGCCGGAACAGCCGCCGGTAACTCTCGTAGCGCCGCGCCGCAATCTGTCCACCGGCCACCGCCGCGCGCACTGCGCATCCGGGTTCTTCCATGTGGCGACAATCGTTGAAGCGGCAGAGGGCGCTGCGGGCGTGGACCTCGACGAATCCTCGCTCGGCGGCGCGCACCAGACTGGCCGGCGGCGCGAAGTCGCGGACTCCGGGGGCATCGACGATGGCGCTGCCGGGACCCAGGGAGTAGCGCCGTGCGGTGGTCGTCGTGTGGCGGCCCTCCGCATCCCGCGTCAGTTCGGCGGTCTGTGCGGCCGCCTCAGGCGCGAGGGCATTGACGATGGACGACTTACCCACCCCCGATTGACCGACCAGCAGGGTCACGCCGTCCGGCCAGATGGATTGCAGCCGTTCGATTCCCTCTGCGGACTGTACGGTCGTTTCCACGCATGGCAGCCCCAAACCGCGATAAATGTCGATCTCTCGCTGGATGTCACCCTGCCCCAGATCGCTCTTGTTCACGATCAGCCAGGATGCGATGTCCTTCAGCAGGGCGCCCGCCCAGTAGCGATCGACCAGAAACCAATCCGCGGCGGGTTCCGGCGCGACGACGATCGCCAACCGATCGATGTTCGCCGCCACCGGCTCGGCCCGGCCGCGCAGATCGATGCGTTCGATGAGGTTGCGCCGCGCCTCGATGGATTCCACCGAGGCGCCGTCGTTGGCGGGTTCGTAGATCCAGGTGATCCGGTCGCCGCAGACGATGCGCTGCTTGCGCCCTTTGAGCGAACAGCGCAAATGCCGACCGCCCGGCGGGGCTTCGTCCGCTTGAACCAGCACCCCGCGGCCGTAACTTGCGAGCACGACGCCTTGGCCGGTCGTGTCTTTCAACGTCGTGGCTCTGCTACCATGCGGTTTTCAGCCTGTAGGAACGCTGCGCGCTCGCGGAAACGCTGCGCGTCTGAGCATTGCATCAATGAAATCTCCAGAAAATCTCATTTGGATCGACCTCGAAATGACCGGTCTGAAGCCGGAGTCCGATCTCATCATCGAGATCGCCACGATCGTAACCGACAAACACCTCAACGTGCTCGCGGAAGGGCCCGTGTTGGCCATACGTCAGAGCGAGGCGACGCTCAACGCGATGGATGATTGGAACCGTAGACAGCACGGCAATTCGGGTCTGGCCGCCCGAGTCCTCGCGAGCGATGTCGACGCCGCCGCGGCGGAGGGCGCCACCTTGAGGTTTCTCGAGGCCTGGGCCGAGCCCGGACGATCGCCCATGTGCGGCAACAGCATTTGCCAGGATCGACGATTCCTGGCGCGGCTCATGCCGCGGCTCGAGAATTTTTTCCACTACCGGAATCTCGACGTGAGCACCCTCAAAGAGCTGGCCCAGCGTTGGGCACCCCAGGTCGCTCAGAGTTTCCAGAAATCGTCCACTCATCTGGCGCTGGACGACGTGCGCGAATCGATCCGCGAGCTGCAGTTCTACCGGGAGCGCTTGCTGCGCATTTAAACCGGGCTATCGCCCGCCAGGAACATCCAGGTCTCGACCACGGTGTCGGGGTTCAAGGAGAGACTGTCGATGCCCTGTTCCACCAGCCACAGCGCCAGCTCCGGATGGTCGGAAGGCCCCTGGCCGCAGATTCCGACATACTTGCCCTGGCGTTTGCAGGCTTTTATCGCGAGCGACATCAAGGCTTTGACCGCATCGTCGCGCTCGTCGAAGAGTTTCGCGATCACGGCCGAATCCCGGTCGAGTCCCAGCGCCAATTGGGTCATGTCGTTCGACCCGATGGAAAATCCGTCGAAGTATTCGAGGTAGCGGTCGGCGAGCAGGGCATTTGTCGGCAGTTCGCACATCATGATGTGCTTCAAACCGTTGTCGCCGCGCTTCAGGCCATTTTCGGCCAGCAGGTCGGTGACGGTCTTCGCTTCGAGCAGCGTGCGGACGAAGGGCACCATGATCTGAACGTTCGTCAAGCCCATTTCATCGCGCACCCGCTTCAAGGCCCGGCATTCCAGCTCGAAGCACGGCCTGAAGACCTTGTCGATGTAGCGCGAAGCGCCGCGAAATCCGAGCATCGGATTTTCCTCGTGCGGTTCGTAGTTCTTGCCGCCGATCAGGTTGGCGTACTCGTTCGACTTGAAGTCGGACAGACGCACGATGACGGGCTCGGGAGCGAATGCCGCGGCGATCTGGGCGATGCCCTCCGACAGCTTGTCCACATAGAAAGTGACCGGATCCGCATAGCCCGCGATCTGCTTGGTGATGGTGTCCTTGAGCTCCGCACTCTGCTTGTCGAATTCGAGGAGCGCCCGCGGGTGTACGCCGATCATCCGATTGATGATGAACTCGAGCCGGGCGAGACCGACGCCCCGGTGGGGAAGACCGGCGAAGTCGAAGGCCCTGTCGGGGTTGCCGACGTTCATGGTGATCTTGACCGGTATCGGCGGCAGAGAGTCCAGCTCGATGTTGCGCTCGTCGAATTCGAGCATGCCCTCGTATACGTGGCCGGTATCGCCTTCGGCGCAGGAGACCGTGACGGCTTGATTTTCCTTGATGGCGCTGGTAGCGGTTCCGCAGCCGACGACCGCCGGTATGCCGAGTTCGCGTGCGATGATGGCTGCATGGCACGTCCGGCCGCCCCGGTTGGTGACGATGGCGGAGGCGCGTTTCATCACCGGCTCCCAGTCGGGATCGGTCATGTCGGCGACCAGCACGTCGCCGGCGCGGACGCGGGACATCTCCTTGGCGTCCTTGATGATGCGCGCGGGTCCTGCGCCGATGCGCTGCCCGATGCTGCGGCCGCTGACGAGCAGCTTGGAGCGGCCCTTCAGGGTGAAGCGCTGGATGGTGCGGCCTGCGCGGCTCTGGACGGTTTCCGGCCGGGCCTGCAGAATGTAGATCTTGCCGGTGTCGCCGTCCTTGCCCCACTCGATGTCCATCGGTGTACCGTAATGCTGTTCGATGATCAGCGCCTGCTTCGCCAAGCTGATGATGTCTGCCTCGTCGAGGGAAAAACGATTGCGGTCCTCGGGCGCGACTTCGACCGTGCGCACGCGCTCCGGCGAGCCCTTCTCGGCGTAGATCATCTTGATCGCCTTGCCGCCCAAATTCTTGCGCAAGACCGCGCGCTTTCCGGCGCGCAGCGCCGGTTTGTAGACGTAGAACTCATCCGGATTGACCGCTCCTTGCACCACGGTTTCCCCGAGCCCGTAGGCGGCGGTGATGAATACGACGTCGCGAAACCCGGAGTCCGTGTCGAGCGTGAACATCACACCGGCGGCACCCAGATCGCTGCGCACCATGTGTTGCACGCCGACCGACAGGGCCACCGCGTTGTGATCGAAGTTGCTGTGCACGCGGTACGAGATCGCCCGATCGTTGAACAGCGACGCATACACTTCGTGCATGGTCGATAGAAGATGATCCTCGCCGCGCACGTTGAGAAAAGTTTCCTGCTGGCCGGCGAAGGACGCCTCAGGCAGATCTTCGGCCGTGGCCGAGGAGCGCACCGCCACCGCGAACTCGCTGCCGCGGCCCATCTTGCGCCACGCCTCGAGCACCTCCTCGTTGAGGCGCGCGGGAAACGGAGTGGCCAGCATCCAGCCGCGGATTTCCTTGCCGACCACCGCAAGCCTTTCCACGTCATCGACGTCGAGCGACGCGAGCGCCGACCGAATGCGCTCGTCGAGCCCGCCCTGCGCCAGGAAATCTCGATACGCGTGCGAGGTGGTCGCGAAGCCGCCGGGAACCGACACACCGAGGCTCGCGAGGCCAGATATCATTTCGCCGATCGACGCATTCTTGCCGCCGACGAGTTCGACGTCCTTGTTCTTCAGTTTTTCAAACGGAATGATGTAGGGTTTCATAACTGATGGCTTGTCCGACGATGGGTTAAGTGAAACACTTCGGGCGAGAGGCGACGACAATGGGGCTACCCTTGATAAAGCGAACCGTATTTTTTGTGTCGGACCAAACCGGCATCACCGCCGAGACGATGGGCCACAGTCTCATGACGCAGTTTGACGGCTTCGAGTTTCGGCAGGTGACTGTGCCATTTATCTCAACTGTTGACAAGGCGATCGAGGCCGTCCGCAAGATCGATCTGGTGGGGAAGCAGGAGGGCGTTCGACCGATCGTCTTCAGCACCTTGGTGCAAGAAGACGTGCGCAACGTGGTTCGTGGAAGCACGGGCTTTTTCCTGGACTTTTTCGACCCATTCCTAGCACCGCTCGAAAACGAACTCAAGACGCAATCCCACCATTTGACGAGTAGGACACATCGCATGGCGGACACGCACGCCTATGCGATGCGCATCGACGCCACGAATTTCGCGTTGGCGAACGACGATGGATCGGTGGTGCGCGACTACGAACGTGCCGACGTCATCCTGATCGGCGTGTCAAGATCCGGAAAGACTCCGACCTGCCTATACCTCGCGATGCAATACGGCATTTTCGCGGCAAATTATCCGTTGACGGAAGACGATCTCGAGGCACGAAACTTGCCGTCCGCGCTCGAGATGTTTGCGCGAAAGCTGTTCGGCCTCACCATCAAGCCCGATCGTCTGCAACAGATCCGCAATGAGCGCCGGCCGGACAGCCGCTACTCATCCTCGCGTCAAGTCGCTTTCGAGGTGCGGGCGGCGGAGTCGCTGTTCGAGAGACACGGCATTCCGGTCATCGATGCGACGGAGTGCTCAATCGAAGAAATCTCCAGCCGAATTCTCGACCGGACCGGCATCGAACGCCGGCTAAGACCCTGACAAGATACGCGTGCATGGTATAGTCGAATCATGATCGCGGACCAATGGTGCGAAACATCCTGGAGGGCGGAGCCCGGCAGCTTCGTGAGCCTGATGACGCTGTACGAAAGCAATTTCGTGCGCCTGCGATGGCTGGTGCGGGACCTGCGGGCGATCACCGATCGCGTGGTGTCAAAATCCGCCTCGGACTGTGATCTGTATCTCACACCGATGGACTTGTCCCGCTATACGAGCGTATTTCGCCTCACGTATGAATTCGGCGATCAAACGGCGGGCGATGGCGAACCCGCGGCCTGCATCCGGGATCCCGATTTGGAAGTGTGCGTATACCACGATGCGCGGCTTGCCGAGGTTCGCAGCTTTCGCGGATTTCAGCGCCATCCGCAGCTCTCGCGACTGCACTCCGGGCTCAAGCGTGAACTGGATCAGCGCTGGACCCGCAACATGATGTTAAATAAATGGCTGGAATATTGTGCCGAGCAGGGACATCACTTCTAGCGGACGAGTCGCCGTGTGATCTCCCGCGTTCACGAGGCTTAAGGCGGGAATTTGATCGATCGCTTGAGTTTTCTCAAAGGAGGTCTGGACGGGGGCAGTGTGAGCGCCGACGAAGAGCGACTCATGCAGCTGTTCCAAAACCGCGCCGGCCTGAAGAAGGCGTACGCGGACCTCAAGGATGAGTTTCACCTGCTGCGCGACCGCCTGAAGCAGCAGGAAGGCGCAACCATTCGCGTTCAGGAACAGCTGGACGCGCTCGGCGATCTGCTCGCCGATCCGAGCACCGGTTTCGGTGCGCTCGTGTTCTATCAGTTGCGCGGCCTTTGGAAGACATGCCATCAGCAGCTCTCCGCGTTCGCCACGGACTTGACGCGCACCCAGGAGGCGCGGGAAACCGCCCGGCACAAAGCCGAGTGCGACGCGGCGCGGGGCTCGCGCCTCGCAGACGTCGACCGCAGGTTGGAGATTGCGATGGGCAAGGCGGATCTGCACCGGCAGCATCTGGCGGCCGCGCAGATCGAATTGAGCCGCCTCACCGCGATCTGGCATTATTTCGAGCGCCGCCGCCGCAACAAGTCGCTCGAGAGCATGCGGCAAGCCGTGGTGCTCGCCGATGCCGAGGTGGGAGATCTGCACGCCGAACGCAGCGCGATCGGCGGCGAGGCCATGGACGATTTTCCGGGCATTTCCCTGACTGCGCGCCGCAACATCAACCTCGCCATCATCGGTTATGCAGAGCTCCTGTGCGAATGCGTTGACGCCTACGGCCTGGCCGCACGCGCCAAGGAAGCCGTCGCGCGCCGCGTGCACGAGATGAGCTTCGGCGGTCGGCCGGAATGCGAGGATTTCATGCAGCGCGTGCAGAAGGCTCAATTTGCCGTTGCGAGTCAGAAGCAGATCACCGTGACGGTCAAGGCGAAAATGGAGCGGCTGCGCGCCACCTGCGAGTATCGCAATAGCGCGGACACCGTGCCGACTGCTGACTCGTTGGCGGTGGGATCCGCACCCCCGGACGGAGGAGAGGCGCCGAGAGGGGCCCGCGCCCAGCCCAGCCCGGGGTGGAACGTCCTCGCTGAGGACTATTGGGACCTGTACACCCTGCTGATGCGCTAGCAGCCTACACGATGGACTAAGTCGGCAGGAAGCCGACTTGAACGCCGCGAACGCGGCGGCCCGCAGGGCGAGGCGCAGGAGCGCCGAGTACTAGTGATTGTCGGTGCGGCGGGCCTGCACGGGTTTGGGCGTACGCGCGGTCACGGTGGCCAGATCGGCGGCGATCTGCGAGGCTTCGTCGAGCAGTATGCCGGCCGCGGCATCGTCCTTGATTTCGTCCAGCGCCTTGACCGGCTTCATGTCGCGCGCACTCCGCCAGGCGTTTTCGCGCTCCAGCCGCTCGGTCTCCTGCCGCTTGCGGTCGGCCTCGCGGGTCTTCAGGCTCAAGGACAAGGTCTTTTGACTGCGCATCGCTTCCAGTGCGGCGATGTCCGCCTGCAGATAGCGGAAATCGGCGCTGTTCGCGGTGCGCTCATCGTGAAGCTTCTGCAGCGCAGCCGTCACGGGCTTCAGGTCGCCTTCGGCCTTGAACGAAGCCGGTTCGATGTGGTCCCACGGCAGGGCGCGGTCCCGCGTGCTCTCACCGACCTCGTTGGCGTCGATGAGCGAGGGCAGCGCGATGTCCGGCGTCACGCCGCGGTCCTGCGTGCTCTCGCCGGTGATGCGGTAGTACTTCCCGATGGTCACGTTGAGCTGACCGAGTTCGGGCTTGCGGCCGAAAATCGTGTAGTTGAGCGGGTGCGCATTCTGCACCGTGCCCTTGCCGTAGGTCTGCTGGCCGACGATGAGCGCACGGCCGTAGTCCTGGATCGCACCCGCAAAAATTTCCGACGCCGATGCGCTGAATCGATCCACCAAGACGATCATCGGACCGCTGTAGAAGACCGCCGGATCCGGGTCGTCGTCCACCTCGATTCGGCCCGTGGTATCGCGCAATTGAACCACCGGACCGCGATCGATGAACAGGCCCGTCAGCGACTCGGCCTCGGGAAGATACCCGCCGCCGTTGGCGCGCAGATCCATGATGAGCACTTCGGCGCCGTCCTTGCGCAGTTCGCCGATCAGCCGCTGCACGTCGCGGGTGGTGCTGCGGTAGTCCTTCGCGCCGGCCCTGCTCGCATCGTAGTCCTGATAGAAACTCGGCACGGTGATGATCCCGACTTTGACGTCGCGGCCGTTGCGTGCAATGGTCCGCATCGCTTTGTGCGCGGCCTGCGCCTCGAGCGACACGCGATTGCGCGTGAATTCAATGACCTTTTGCGCGGAGCCCGGCGCCGCGCCGGCCGGCAGCAGCTGCAGGCGCACCAGTGTGCCGCCCGGTCCGCGAATTTTCTGCACGACGTCGTCGAGACGCCAGCCGATCACGTCCACGAGTTCGCCCGTCTTGCCTTCGCCGACCGCCGTGATGCGATCGTTGGCGGATAGCTTGCCGCTCACCGCCGCCGGACCGCCGGCAATCACGTCGATGACGGTGACGTAGTCGTCGGTCAATTGCAGCGAGGCGCCGATCCCCTCGTAGGAAAGGCTCATCTGAATGTTGTATTCCTCGGAATTGCGCGCCGAGAAATAGTTCGAATGCGGATCCAGCGATAATACGAACGCGTTCATGAATGCTTCGAACACGTCGTCCGGCTTGCTCTGGTCCATGCGTTTCGCGACGTGCTCGTAACGCTTGCGAAGAACGTCCACCACCTCCGGCCATTGCTTGCCCGCGGTCACCAGGGACAACGCGTCGTTCTTCACGCGTTTGCGCCACAGTTCATTCATCTCGGCCGCATTCGCCGGCCACGGCTCCTTCTCGCGGTCGAAGTTGAAGGTCTCGTCGATCTCGAAATCAGGCTTCTTGGCCAAGAGCTCGACCGCGTAATTCATCCGCTCGCGGCTGCGCTGCTGGTAGCGGCGGAAAATGACGAAAGCGGGTTCGACGTCCCCAGACTTGATGGCATCGTCGAGTTCGTAGCGGTACTTCTCGAATTCGGCGATGTCGCTGGCAAAGAAATAACTGCGGCCGCCGTCGATTGCGTCGAGATATCGATCCAGGATCAGACTCGACAACCGGTCGTCCAACGGCATGCGGCGATAGTGTTCGCGCGCGATGATGTCGCTCACCCGGCGCGCGACATAGTTCTGCTGTTCCGTGGGCGCGAGCGCCGCCACCGCCGGGACCGCGGCAGGGGGGGTCATCGCTGCACCCAGTAAAGCCGCCAGCCCGACGGCGCTTGCGCAGACAGCGGCGCCGGTCACCCAACGTTTGGCCCATGGCCTATTAGTCATCACCGTACCGATTCTCCTGTAAACTTCCCGCCGATGCCGTTCGTCCAAGTGTATACGAGCTTCCGATGCGTCCGTTCACCGTTTTGATCGGTATTGTGATGGGGTCGGCTGCATCGATCACGTTTGGGCTGTTTGCCGTGCTGGTGATCTTCGCGCTGCTGGCCGGACGGCACCCGGACCTGTCCCGTGAACTTCCGCAGCTCCTGCTGAGCCTTGGGGCGTTCGGGGTTTTGACCGCCGCCAGCGCCGGTAGTTTCCTCGGGCAAGCCAAGGAGCGGTCATGGCGCGGCTGGGCCCATGTCGCCACCGTGATCTGCCTGGGCGTCGTCGCGCTGCTGTACTGGCCGCGTCGAAGCTGAAAAAGGGATTAAGTGGCCAACGGCAAACGAGTATCGCGGGTCCGCGCGGCCTGCTTAGGGGGCAGCCTCGCAATGCTTGGGGCCTGTACCGGCCACCGAACACCCCCTCCGTCTGCCGAAATCGACGAAACCGGCTACCGGGACGCCATTCGGATCCTGGCATCGGATGACTTCGAGGGCCGTGCGCCCGGCACCCCGGGCGAAGACAAGACCGTCTCCTACCTCGTCGGTGAGTTTCGCAAACTCGGTTTGAAGCCCGGCAACGGCGACAGCTACCTGCAATCCGTGCCGATGACCCTGATCCGTGCCGGCACCGACGCAGCCCTGGTCGTCTCGGGCCGCGGTGCAACGAAATCGCTGGAATATGCCAAAGACATGGTGATCTGGACCCGGCGGGAAGCCCCGGAGGCCGTGTTGGCGCGGAGCGGCCTTACATTTTTGGGCTATGGCATCGTCGCCCCGGAATACCAGTGGAACGACTACGCCGGCGTGGACGTTCGCGGCAGGACCGTTGTCGTGATGGCGGGCGATCCTGGGCAGGGGAGCCACGATCCCAAGGTATTCAAGGGCAACGCCGGGACCTCTTTCGGCCGCTGGCCCTACAAGGTCGAGGAGGCCGCCCGGCGAGGCGCGGCAGGCGTGTTGTTGATTCACGACACCGGCGCTGCGGGATACAGCTGGAGCGCCGTGGTGAATGGCCTCACGGGGCTCCAACTCGCGACGGCGGCCGCCGACGGCAGCCAGGAGGGCGCCGCCATCGAGGGCTGTCTATCAGGCGCGGCCGCGCGCGCGCTGTTCGCCCAGGCTGGTGTCGACTACGAGGCGTCGACCTCCGCAGCCGCCCGGCCGGGTTTCGCTTCGATCGACCTGGGGCTTACGGCGGAGGCGCAGGTCCACAATACGCTGCGGCGGTTCTCGTCCTCCAACGTGATCGCCGTGCTGCCGGGCGCCAGACGCAAGCGGGAATATGTCATATACACCGCTCACTGGGATCATCTAGGGCGGCAACCCGCCGCGGCGGGCGGCGCGATTTTCAATGGCGCGGTCGACAATGCATCCGGAGTGGCCGGGCTCCTGATGTTGGCGCAATCGTTCAGCCGCACGCAGCCACCGCCGGATCGATCGGTGGTGTTCATCGCGTTCACCGGCGGGGAGGAAGGATTGCTCGGGTCGGTCTACTACGTCGATCATCCGGTCTACCCGATGCGCCAAACGGCGGCCGCGCTGAATCTCGATCAGTTGCGTAGCGGCGGTCCGACCCGCGACGTGACGATAGTGGGCTATGGGAACTCCGAATTGGAAGAGAGCCTGCGCGAGGCGGCACTGCTGCAAGGCCGCGAGGCGCATCCGGATCCCAATCCGGAACTTGGCCTCTACTACCGATCTGATCAGTTCAGTTTTGCCCGTGGCGGAGTGCCGGCGCTTTACGCGAAAGCGGGCCTCGACGACTCGGCACGCGGTCCTGCATGGGGAAGGGCGCAGCTCGAGGACTACCTCGCGCATCGCTATCGTCAGACCACGGACAAGTATTCCGCCGATTGGGACGCGCGCGGGGCGCTCGAAGTTATGCGGCTGTATTACGAGGTCGGCAATCGGCTGTCGCACAGCCGGCGGTTTCCTCGTTGGTATCCAGACAGCGAATTTCGCGTGAGCCACCATCCGGGGATCGACGCACCCGGCCAGTGAGGCGCGCGCGTCTTAAGGGGCGCGCGTCAGAGAGCGCGCCGCGCCGCTCAGCGTTTGCCGACTCTCGACCAATTCTTGGTGCGGTCGAAACTGCCCGAAGTGTTGTAAGGATCCGAACTGCGCGCGGTCTCGACCTTTTGCAGTTCCATCTCCAATGACAGTGCACGCTCGCGCTTGACCCGGGATTGTTCACGGGTCTCGAGAGCGGGCGGCCACCGCCTTTCGTTCGAATTCTTGATGTCGTTGCTCATCGGCTTCCCTCTACGTTGCAAGTCAACTGCGGCGTGATTTCGGTTTGAATTTGCCGCTCCTTTAATGTTCCCAAATCGCGACAATCGGCGGCCGACGCAGTGTTGGATTTGTGATGCAAGTCCAGTCGTAAGCGACTTAACCGGCTGCGTCCATAACTTATTGCGCGCACGGTTTACCTTATCCCAAGACCGCAGGCATCATCTCTGGCGCGCCGCAAGCGCGCCGGGAATCTGCCGATCGTAGGGGACGGTGCGGTTCCGCCCGCGCAATTTCGCCGTGTACAGCGCCTGGTCGGCGGCGTTGATGAAGTCGGCGATGTTCGCGAACGAGGTGTGTTCGCCATGCGTGGCGCACCCGATCGAGATGGTCACGGTTGCATGATCGGAGCCGATCATGTGTTCCGTGTTGCGAAATGCGGCGACGATCCGCTCGCAGACGCCCTGCGCCGTGGCGGCGTCGGTGGCAGGCAGCACCACGACGAATTCCTCGCCGCCGTAACGGGCGAGCATATCGGTTTCGCGCGTATTGCCGCGCAATATGCGCGCCGTCGCCTGCAGGATGCGGTCCCCTGCCTGATGGCCGAATCGATCGTTGATGCCCTTGAATCCGTCGAGGTCCGCGAACGCAATGCTCAACGGCCACTTGTGCCGCGACGCATTCTCGAATTCACGTGCCAGCACCTGGTCGAGGTGGGCGCGATTGTAGACCCCGGTCAATGCGTCGCGACGGGTTTCCTCCTCGAGTTCGAGCGCGCGGGAACTCGAGCTCTCCGCGACGGCGCGCAGCGTATTGATTTCACGCAACGCGTGCAGGCTGCGCAGCATGAGGACCTCGCGCGCCTGCTCCAGGATCAACTCGGGGTGCTGCTTGGCGAGCGGTTCGCAGTCGAATATGGCTTCCGTCTCCGGAATCATGGCGCCGATGGTGCCCAGCACCTGGCCGAATGCCATCTTGTCGAGTCCCAGGCTGCGCTCGCCGCTCTGCGCCGTTTCCGCGAAGCAGCGCTGCTGCGGATCCAGAATGAACAGATCCGCCACCGGACCGGATAGGGCGACACAGCGTTCGAATATCTGGTTGGGCTCGGCCGTGAACGCCAGTTCCATGCGGTGGCTGTGGCTGATCGCCAGATGCAGGCGTTCCGGAAGGTTCCACGTCCGCATGAGCCAGCCGCCGATTTCCGCATGATCCGTCTGCAGGCGCTTTCTTTCGATTTCGGCGAGCGCCGCATGATCGCGTTGCGAGACCGCACCACGATAGAGGTCGGGCATGACCTGGTCCAGCGCCAGCATTCCCACATCCTGCAGCAGGGCCGCGAGGAATATTTCTTCCGCCATCGGATGATGCATTGCGTCGGCGAGCGCCCGGGCGGAGGTCGCGGCGAGCAGCGCGCGGCGCCAATAGAGCGGATGGTCGAGCCCGTTCGCCTTCCCGGAGCGCAGCGACTTGACGAGGGAGAAGGAGAGCGCCAGCGTCAGCGTGGCGTTCAGTCCGAGCACCACCAATGCCTGGCGCAAGTTTTCGCTCTTGCGGCGCTGCGCGTACAGCGGCGAGTTGGCGATGCGCAGGATCTTCGTGGACAAGGCGGAATCCATGCTCAAGGCCTTCGCGACCTTGCTCATCTCGATGTCCGGATCTCGCGCAAGCTCGATGATGTGCGTCGCGACCCCGGGGGGCGACGGGAAATTAACTAGCAGGCGAAGGTGTGCTTCGACGTCGGGATTCACGCGTCATGCTCCAACCAACCAAACGGATCCGATCCTCTCTATGGGAGGTTAGCGTCCGCCGCGGCCGGAACTTGAGGGTTGCCCCGGGAGCCTGCCTTACGTATTCCCGGCAGCGCGCTGCCTCGAGGCCAGGCGCGCGCTGGCCCGCCACCACTGCCGCAGGCCCTTGAAGAGTAGATAGAAGCCGAGCGGCCCGAGCACGACGATCCAGGAGGCCAGCGACCCGGCCGGAAGACCCTGGTAGACCCCCTGATAGATGCGGCCGACGCCGGCGCCCTCGTACCTTCCCAAGGCCTGTGATCCAGCATAGAAAATAGCTATGGGCATGACTCCGAAGCCCGCCGCCAACGCGAGTCCGGCGTGAACCAGTTCTCGGGTCCATCGGCCCATCGAATCAAGCCTGTTGAGTATCGTCTCGAGGCGCATGGCCGGCAGTGTAAACGAAATGCCGCGCCGCTCGCCCGGCCTGAGGGGGAATCTGCCGCGGTCGCGGCCACGGGAAATACTCAGACAGGCTCCTTGCTGTAGAATCGGGCTCATGAAGACTTGGACGCCGCAAACGATCTACGACGCGAAACCTTGGGTGTTTATCGTCGTGGGCGCGGTTCTGGCCGTCGGCATGACGATCTGGTCGCTGTCCGCCGGCCTGTGGAGCGTGTGGCGCGGTTTGCTGTGTCTCGGCGGCGCGGCGCTGGCCATCGTCGGCGGCGCGACCTTGCAGCTGCGGCAGGACTATCGCGCGCGCAGCAAATGGCGGCGCGAGACTCGCCGTTGATGCGCACGGCGGTCGTCGGCGCCGGCTACCTCGGCCGCTTTCACGCCCAAAAGTACGCCGTCCTGCCGAATTCCCAATTGGTGGGCATTGCCGATCCGTCGCCCGCCGTGCGGGAGGCCGTCGGGGCGGAACTGAGTGTGGCGGCTTACGCCGACTACCGGGAACTGCTGGGTCGCGTCGACGCGGTCAGCATCGTCACGCCGACGCCGCAGCACTTCACCGTCGCCAAGGAGTTTCTCGAGGCGGGAGTGCATGTGCTGGTCGAGAAACCCATGACCACGACCGTGGAGGAGGGCGAGGCTCTCATCGAAGCCGCACGGCGCGCCAAACGAATATTGCAGGTGGGACATTTGGAGCGGTTCAACGCGGCCGTCCGGGCGGTGCAGCCCATACTCACCACACCCCGCTTCATCGAGTCGGCCCGGCTCGCTCCGTTCAAACATCGCGGGACCGATGTCGACGTGGTGCTCGATCTGATGATTCACGACATCGACCTGATCCTCTCCATCGTGCGCTCCCCGGTGGTCTCGGTCGATGCGATCGGCAGCAGCGTGTTTTCCAAGGAGATCGATATTGCGAATGCACGCCTGCGCTTCGCGAACGGCTGCGTGGCCAACGCCACCGCGAGCCGCGTCAGCCTGAAGACCGAGCGGCGGCTTCGGCTCTTCCAGGATGACGCGTACGTCTCGATGGATCTACAGCAGAAGGTGCTGACCGTGATCCGCAAGGGCGCCGGGATCGGCGCAGACGGGATGCCGCAAGTGGCCATCGAAGAGACCAACTATGAACAAGGCGACGCCCTGAAGGCGGAGATCGAAGCGTTTCTGGCGGCCGCTGCGACCGGACAGAGTCCTGCGGTGACGGGCGAGGACGGGCTGCTCGCGTTGCGCACGGCGGTGAGCATCACCGAGCAGGTGGCAAGTTCGATGGGAAAATTCGCGTAAACCGTGCGTGCGGTGGGCGCAGCTGCCTACGGCGCAGATGCCGGAGACGGGGGCGGCGGGAGCGTCGCTCCGGGGCGAACGTCCGGGAGCGCCTGCGACGCACCGCCCGAGGGCTGCGGAGACTGACTCGCGGGTTCCGTATCGGTCACGATGACGCGGTCGACGAAATAACGCGTATCCGCGAAGCAGGAAGTCGGTACCCCGGGGTGTTCGGTGTAGTGGAGCTGCACCCGATGACCGACGGCTTTGTCGAGTTGCGCGGCGACCGTCTTGTCGCGCACGCTGAACAACCACATCTGCGGCGAGATGCCGGCGACAAGGTATTGCGCGATTTCACCTTCCTGGGTTTTGCACACCCATCCCTTGCGAGAAAACTTCTGCAGCACCCCGGCGCGTTCGCCGTCCGAATACGCCCACGATAGCGTGAGCCAGGTCCACAGGCTCAATCCAGCGACCACGGCTACGATCAGCAACACGAGGAACCGGAGCCCGCGGCGCGGAGCGCTGCGCCGGGACGAAAAGTTGGGAACTTCGATGCGCGTCATGCGGGTTACCTTGCCGTTTCATGGCCGATGGGTGGGTAGAGATTAGAGGGAATCCACCGCTGCATCAAATAGGCGCTCAACGAGTGAAAGATATTGTAGGATCAAGGCCGAATTACATAAGTAATGTACGGAAGGGGATATGGGCACCCATAAAAAACCGAACTGCTCGTTCTTGGCAGCCGCGCTGTGCGCGATGTCCTGTGGGGCCGCCACAAAGCCGGCGGCGCAGCCTCCGGTTCTGCCCGCGGAGACCAGCGACGTTGCCACGCTGGCGCCGGCCGTTCCGCATCGATTCTTTACGATGGGTTACCGGGGCAGCGCGGTCATTTTCAACGGCGACAGCGGGAAGTTGGAGGGCCAGGTTCCGCTCGGCCAGGAAAGCACCTTGGCGTTGTCCGCCGATAACAGCCGGATCTATGTCGGCGAGACGATGTGGGCTCACGGCAACCGCGGCGCCCGCGTCGATCTGCTGTCGATCTATGACGGCAAGACCCTCAATCTTCTCAAGGAAATCGAATTGCCGGGGCGTGCCCTGGTCAACATGAAGTTCAACGATTTCAGTCTCAGTGCCTCGGGCAAGCGCGCCTACGTCTACAACATGCATCCGGCCTCATCCATCGTTTGGGTGGACCTCGTCAAGGAAGCGGTGGGGGGCACCGCCGAAGTTCCGGGATGTGCGCTGGTGTTCGCGTGGGGTGAGGACGGCGTGTCATCCCTCTGCGGCGACGGATCATTGGCCACCGTCTCGCTGCCCGCGGGGGGTGCGCCCAAAGTCAGTCATACCAAGCCGTTCTTCGATGCCGTCAACGATCCGATTTTCGACAACAGCCTGTTCGACAACGCCACCGGGCGGGCCGTGTTCCTCTCCTATACCGGCCTCATATATCCCGCAAAACTCGGCGCCGAACCTGTCATCGAGCCCCCATGGTCGATCACGGAAGCCGCGGGGCAAAAGGTTGCCGGCACCGGCGTGGACGAATTGGCGTGGCGTCCGGGCGGCCGGCAGCCCATTGCCTGGCACAAACAAAGCGACCGGATATTCGTGCTCATGCATCCCGGAAGCTATTGGACGCACAACGATGCTGCGAACGAGATCTGGGTGTTGAATCTGAAGACGCATGCCCTGCTCGCGCGGTATGCCGTGCCGGTGAAGCTTGCGGGAATAGTCAGGAGCATCGCCGTCAGTCAAAGGGACAAGCCGCAACTCTATCTGCTCAATCCCGAGGGAGGCGATACGGTGGTAGACGCCGATACGGGCGAGGAGTTGCGCAAGATCGAATTCGCGGACGGCGAAGCCGCCGTAGTGTCGAATTTCTGACACCGCCAAAACCACCGCCTCCATGTCCGCCACCGCCCATCCCGAAGCCATCATTGCCGTCCGAACCCTGATCGCATTGATCTTCTTGAGTGCGGCCGTCGGCAAGATGCGAAATTGGCAAATCTTCCGGGGCGTCGTTGCCAACTATCGATTGCTGCCGCCGGTTCTTGTCGGGCCGGTGACCTACGTGTTGCCGCCGGCCGAGGCCGCGATCGGTGCCGCCTTGCCGACGGGCCTGTTGACGCCGTGGCTTCCGGCCGCCGCCGCCGGGCTGCTGGGTGTCTTCGCCGTTGCCATGGGCATCAATTTGTTGCGCGGCCGCCGGTATATCGATTGCGGCTGTTTCCAGGGCACCCTGAAACAGCCGTTGAGTTGGATCCTGGTGACCCGTAATGGTCTGCTCGCGTCGCTGCTGTTGGCCGCCGGTGCTGCGCCCTCGGGCCAACCCGGCGGGTGGACGGCGGCCAATGGTCTGTTGGCCGGTGTCGCTCTGTTCATCGTCCTGCAGTCGCTCAATACGTTGTGGGCCATCGTCCCGGCAGTACGCCGGCCGAAGCGGCCGGGCATTCAAATGGAAGGTGCGTCATGACAAGTGCGATGGTGTCGCAGATTCTCCTGTGGATCGTCGTGATCCTGCAGGGCGTGACGATTCTGGCGTTGGCGCGGCAGATCGGCGTGCTCCATGACCGGGTGGCGCCGGCGGGAGCGTTGATCAACGGAGCGGGTCCGGGGGTCGGAGAGCAGTCGCCTCGCATTGAGGTGCACGCAATGGCCGGCAACGCCATCACCGTCGGCGGGAAACTCGCGGCGGGCAAGGCGCTACTGATGCTGTTCGTGTCATCGACCTGTCCCATCTGCAAAAAACTGATCCCGATCGCCAAACACTTCGCGAGAAGCGAGCGGCTCGATGTCCTGTTCGTCGGCGATGCCGATCCTGCCGAACAGCGAAAGCTGATCCGTGAGTTCGAATTGGACGAGCACTGCTTCGTCAACGGCGCCGAGGTGGGCATGACTTATCGCATCGACAAACTGCCTTATGCGGTTTTGCTCGACGATGCGGGGATGATCGCGGCCAAGGGTTTGGTCAACAGCCGGGAACATTTTGAAAGCCTGATAGTGGCCAAGGAAACCGGCTACGCCACCATCCAGTCGTATCTTAAATCGCGCTCTGAAGCGGCTTGAGGCCGGAGGCACTCGTGTCGAAATTTACACTTGATAAATTGAGTGAACGCGTCACGCGCAGGCTGGCGGGCTATTCATCGAGGCGCGGTTTTCTCTCCAAGCTCGGCATGGCTCTGGTCGCAGCACCGGTCATTCCGCTGCTCCCTGTCGCGCGCGCCGCACCGGCGCAGCCCTCCACCAAGACGGATTTCGAGCGCCACGCGCAAGCCAGAGATCCGAACAAGTGTGATTATTGGCGCTACTGCGCGATCGACGGCGTGCTCTGCAGTTGTTGCGGCGGCGGTGTGCACACCTGCCCACCGGGCGCCGAACCCTCGCCGATTTCGTGGATCGGGACCTGCGTGAATCCGGACGATGGCCGCTCGTATGTGATTGCCTACCGCGATTGCTGCGGCAAACCGGTCTGCCAGGCCGGGAAGGAATGCGACTGCCAGAGCGTGGACCGCGAACTGCCGACCTATCGTCAGCAACTCAACAACGACATCATTTGGTGCTTCGGGAACGCCACGGCAACGTACCATTGTTCGACCGCCGCACTGGTGGGTGTGGCGAGTTAGCGCGGTGAGGGCGCTTCTGCCTCTGGTGGGTCTGGCCGCCATCGCGGCCGGTTCCGAGCCGGCGTGGGCCGCGGACGGCGATGCGCTGTTTACCCAAAATTGCCTGATGTGTCACCAAGCAGGCGCCGCCGGATTGCCGGGGCAATTTCCGCGGCTCGCCGGACGCATCGCTGCCATCAGCGGCAAGCCCAAGGGGCGCACCTATCTCATCGACGTGCTGACCTACGGAATGGCGGGGACGATCACGGTCGATGAGCAGAGAATCGTCGGTTTGATGCCGCCGTTTGCCCAACTGTCGAACGACGACGTCGCCGGCGTGTTGAGCTACGTGCAATCGCTGGGGCCTCCGCCGGGCGGATCGCCGGCCGCCGGCACTCCGGCGGCGTTCACTGCGGAGGAAGTGCGGGCGGGTAGGGCCAACGCCGCGAAGACCGCGACCGACGTGCGAGCCGAGCGGCAGTCCCTGGAAGACGCGAAGATCATCCAGTGAGGGCGTTGCTCGCTGTTTTTGGCCTGGTGTCGTCGCTCGGACCAATGAATGACTCGATGGCGCAATCCGGGCCGCTCGCAATTCCCACGTTCACGCGACCTCAAAGCAATTACCTCCTGGGCTGCGGCGGCTGCCATGGCGAGAACGGAATATCCAATTCCAAATTGGTTCCGGACCTCTTAGATCAGGTGGGTTTTTACCTCAACATACCGGAAGGGCGCGAATATCTGGTGCGGCTGCCGAATGTCGCCTTTTCAACCATGTCGGATGAGGAACTGACCGACGTGCTCAATTTCATGGTGTTCCGGATCGGCGGGGTCAGCGTGCCGGCGCACACCATGCCGTACACCGTTGCCGAAGTCGCGCGCTTGCGCAAGCAGCCGCTGAACGAGGTCAGCCTCGTCGACTACCGCAAGCGCCTGGTGGAGATGCTGATCGGCCAACACGGCGCATCTGAGAAGCTGCGCGTTTACGGCAGCGATCGCTACTAGGTCGGCCATCGGTGCCGGGGCGGCGATCGCTACTAGCCATCCCGGCCGGGCTGTTTCCGGGATGCGCGTCTCGTTGGCGCGAGATTTGGGTGCGCCGGGTTATAAAGCGTATAATGAGGGTTCGATAGGGGCCGACCGGTTTC
>Ga0307516_10001936_pt1 | contig 28386 bp, 22 predicted proteins | sample 19_EM_MG_FD_203310 | JGI IMG/M metagenome (GOLD analysis project Ga0307516, IMG submission 203310) | Populus trichocarpa ectomycorrhiza microbial communities from riparian zone in the Pacific Northwest, United States - 19_EM | ecosystem: Host-associated > Plants > Roots > Unclassified | place...
TAACAGAGTGTTCGCATCCAGCATTTCGAAATCCGGTTCGGTTCGCGGGGTCCTCGGCAAATGGTTTGCGCTGACCGCGCTGGCCATCGCCAGCTTGTCCGCTTCGGGGCAGTCGCTTGGCCTGGCCCAGGATACCCATGCCTATGCCTACAGCAGCGGCGCCGAGAGCGTGGCGCGTGAGGCAGGCGTCGTCGCCAGCCATGACGTGCACATCGATGGCGCCGATTGGCTGCGCCTGCAATTCGACGCAGCCAAGCTGCCCAACGGCGCCACGCTGCGTATCACCTCGTTGCAAGACGGTGCCCAGCAGCACCTGAGCGCCAAGACCCTGGCTCAGTGGCAGAACACCTCGGCCTACTTCAACGGCTCCACGGTGCGTGTCGAACTGCTGGCCGCCAAGGCTGGCCGTGCAGGCCAGTTCGGCATCGTCAAGGTGCTGGCCGGCAAGCCGCAACCGGTGACCGAAAGCCAGTGCGGTCCGAACGATGACCGCGTGGCCTCCAACGTGGCCGACCGTGCCCGCCTGCTCGACGTGGGTTGCACCGCCAACCTGATGGCCAAGGGCTGCTTCATCACCGCCGGCCACTGCATGTCCACGCCGTCGCTGGTCGACGTGGTCGAGTTCAACGTGCCCAAGTCCAACGCCAACGGCAGCCTGAACCACCCGGCGCCGAAGGACCAGTACGTGCCGACGACGAACCGCAAGTCCTTCCAGGGCAACATCGGCAACGATTGGGGCGTGTTCACCGTGGCGCCCAACAGCGAAACGGGCAAGACCCCGCTGCAAGCCCAGGGCGGTGGCCTGAGGCTGGCCAAGGCGGTGCCGGCGGTCGGCGCCAAGGTGGACATCCATGGTTACGGTGTGGACACCGGCGTGGACAACCAGACCCAGCAGTACTCGACCGGCCCGATCACCTCGGTCGATACCAACACGACCGTCCTGAAGTACTCGGCTGACACCGAAGGCGGCAACAGCGGCTCGGCCGTGCTGACCGGCGGTCGTGTGGTGGCCATCCACACCAACGCCGGTTGCACGCAGTCCGGCGGCGCCAACCAGGGCACGCTGTACACCAACGCGGGCTTCAAGAAGGCGTTCAAGGCCGTTTGCGCCACGCCGCAGTGATCATCACCTCGGGCGGCCCGGTGGCGTTCTGAACGCTGCCGGGTTGCCGAGGCCGGATCAACCGCACAGGCCCCGCAAGGGGCCTTTTTTTCGGGCAAGCCCTGAGACGAGGCGTCGGCGCCGGGCGTAAGGTAGCGGCCTCACACCAAGCCCAGGAGACCCCATGCTCAAGTCCGGAATCGACCAGGATGCGCTGATCGAGATGTTCGCCAGCGCCAGCGCCAAGCAGACGGCGCAGTTGCGCGATGCCGTGAGCCAGGCCACCTTGAAGGCGCTGCAAGGGCGTGAGATGAGCCTGAAGAACATCAAGGCCGTGCTCAAGTCGGTCACCGAGGCGGCCAGCACCGGCGCGCTGCAGAACGTGACGCCCAAGGTCGACGTCGAATCGATGCTCAATGGCGCGTTGGCCGGCATGGACGACGCGCTGCTGAAGGCTGTCGACGCCAACCGCGTGGCGCTGGAACGCCTGGTCGACCAGGGCGTCGGCCTGCAGGAAAAGCAGCTCAAGAAGGCACTGGACGATCTCGAAAAGCTCGAGGACACGATGTTCGACACCGTGCGCAAGGCGACCGGCGGGGCCGACATGGGCAAACTGGCCGGCCCCTGGTCTGAAGTGCTGGGCAAGTTCGAACAGGCCGGCAGCCTGACCGGCGCCCAGGCCAACGCCACGCTGGAGCAGATGACCAGCCAGATGCAGACGGCCATGCGCCAGAGCCGGGCCGCGGGCTTGAAGGCGGCGCAGACGCTGGCGCAAAGCTATGCCGCGCTGGTCAGCGGGGTGCTGATGGGCATGTCCGACGCACTGCGCCAAGGTGGCGGCGACGACGCCGCGCCGGCACCCAAGGCAGCGGCCAAGTCCGGCCGCAAGTGAGCGCGGGTGGGCGCGCGGTGGTGTTCCCTGGGCGGGGTTTGAGTCGCCCACCTAGAACTTCCGCTCGCTTTCCCTGGCCCGGGCGGCCATGGCCGCTTCCCCGCAGGCCTACACTGGCAGGCTGGTTTTTCTTCGCATTCCCGACCCCACCATGACCCGAGTCGTCATCAGCGGTACCGGCCTTTACCGGCCGCCGCACGTCATCACCAACACCGAGTTGGTCGAGGCCTTCAACGCCTACGCGGCACTGCAGAACGAGAAGAATGCCGATGCCATCTCGGCCGGCGATCTGCCGGCGATGGTGCCGTCCAGCGTCGAATTCATCGAAAAAGCCTCGGGCATCCAGCAGCGCTACGTGATCGACAAGGCCGGCGTGCTGGACCCGACCCGCATGTACCCCCGTTTCGAGGAGCGGGCCGACGACCAGTTGTCGCTGATGGCCGAGATTGCTGTCGACGCTTCGCAAAAGGCACTGGCCGCCGCCGGCAAGACCGGCGCGCAGGTCGACGCCGTGCTCTGCGCCGCGGCGAACATGCAGCGTGCCTACCCGGCGATGGCGGTCGAGATCCAGCAGGCGCTTGGCGCTGGCGGCTACGGTTTCGACATGAACGTGGCCTGCTCGTCGGCCACCTTTGCGATCGAGCAGGCGGCCAATGCGGTGCGCGCCGGTACGGCGAACTGCGTGCTGGTCGTGAACCCCGAGATCACCTCGGCCCATCTCGAGTGGCGCGACCGCGACTGCCATTTCATCTTCGGTGACGTGTGCACCGCGGTGATCGTCGAGCGCGCTGAAACGGCGACCTCGATCGACCAGTGGGAGGTCCTGGGCACCAAGCTCGCGACCCAGTTCTCGAACAACATCCGCAACAACTTCGGGTTCATGAACCGCAGCGAAGACGGCGACCCGAACGCGCGCGACAAGACCTTCCGCCAGGAAGGACGCAAGGTCTTCAAGGAGGTCGTGCCGCTGGCCGCCGCGCACATCGAGCACCATCTGCAAGCGCTCGGCTTCGAGCCGACGCAGGTGCGCCGCTTCTGGCTGCACCAAGCCAACCTGGGCATGAACCAGTTCATCGTCAAGAAGCTGGTCGGCCAGGAGGCCGGCGGCGACATCGCTCCGCTGATCCTGAACGAGTACGCCAACACCGCATCGGCCGGTTCGATCATCGCGTTCCACCACCACCGGGCCGACCTGGCCACGGGTGACGTGGGCGTGGTGTGTTCCTTCGGCGCGGGCTACTCGGTGGGCAGCGTCGTGGTGCGCAAGCTGTGAAGGGCGGCTGGGTGGTGGGCGCGGGCCTCGCCGTGCTGGCCCTGTCATTGGCCGTGCCGTTGGCCGCACAAGCGCAGGCGGCCAGCAAGACGTTGACCGGCGACGCCCCGACCAAGGGCGGCGCGATGATGAGCCGCGACGAGTTGCGCTCCTGCCTGAAGGAGCAGCAGGTGCAGACCGTGCGCGTGGCCGAGCTGGAAAAGCGTCGTGCCGAGATCGAGGCCGAAACCGATGCGGTGCGCCAGCAAAAGGACACGGTGCAGGCCGAGCGCGATGCCTATGCCGCCAAGGTGGCCCAGGTGCAGGCCTTCAAGGAGCGGGTCAAGGCGCACGGCGAGCGCGTGGCGCTGTACAACCAACGCACCAAGGACTTCAAGGAATCACCGCCGGTGGCCAACGCCGAGCGTGAGCGTGGCCAGCTCGACGCCGAGGGCGACGCGTTGGCCAAGGCCGACGCCGCCATCAAGGCCGAGGCCGCGCAATGGACCAGCACGATGGAGCCGGCCCGCATCGCCCTGACCGAGCACACCCAGGCCCAGCAGGCGGCGGCCGCAGTGGCGATCGAACACAACCGCGTGTTCAACGAAGAGGCCAAGGGCTACGACGAGCAACTGGCCGCATGGAAGCAGCGCTGCGGTAATCGGCCTTTTCGCGAAGCCGACGAAAAGGCGATCCGCGGGGAATGATGCCCCCACGCCCCTTCCAGGGGCTGCCCCCCAAGGGGGGCTCGCGCAGCGGACCGGCGAAGCCGGATCCGCGCACGCCACTGGATGGGCGGCGGCGCTTCGCGCGCCTACCGACGCGGTCTCGGGATCACTCCAGCACCAGGCGCTGGGCGCGCAGCTTTTCGTAGGCCGGCCGGCAGGCTTCGGCGACGCGCCGGGCCTCGCCGCTCAGCTGAGGCGTGCGCTCGCGCCATGGCTCGAAGCCCGTTGACTTCCACACGGCGTCGTACCAGTACGGTGCCCAGATGCCGTCGCTGTCGCGTCGGCCCGCGGGCCATTCCAGCATGTTCTCGCTGAAGCCCAGGCCGACGTGCTCGCACAGGGCTTCGAGGTAGGGGCCGGGGGCCCGCAGGAAGTCGTCGGCATCGATCACCGCCGGGGCATGGCCCAGGTGGTCCGACACCTGGTCGAACAGCTTGACCTGCTGCAGCAGCCCGATGTCTTCGGGCGCCACGGTGGCACGCGACTTCAGGTACGACTCGACCACCTCGGCCGGGTCACGGATCAGGAACACGTTGGTCAGCCCATTCACCCACGACGTCGAGTACCTGGGTTGCAGGTGGTGCGTCATGTGCTTCTGATACCAGACCGGCTTGCCGCCGGGCACCGGCCCGCTCGACAAGGTCAGGGCCACACGTTCGTAGTCGGTGTCGCCGTCGGCAATGATCTCGTCGCGGCCCGGGTGGTCCAGCCCGGTCGTCGCCAGGTAGGCGGCGTACAGCGGCTCGTCGCTCACGGCGCAGTCGCCGCGGTTCTCCCAGGCGCGCATCATCGCGGTGGAGATGTTGCGCGGGCCGCTCCACATCGCGACGCGCAGCGGAGCCTGTTGCGCGGCGCTCATGTTGCACGCCCTGCGACGTCGCGCCGCACGAGTTCTTTGTACAGGCCCTGCAGCCGCGTCACCATCGGCCCAGGGATGCCGTCGTAGCCGCGGCCATCGATCGTGCGCACCGGCACCACGCCGGCGAAAGTGCCGGTGCAGAAGGCCTCGTCGGCGCTGTAGACCTGGGTCAGGCTGAAGTTCTTTTCGAACACGGGGATGCCGGCCTCGCGGCAGACCTGGATCACGTTCGAGCGGGTGATGCCGCCCAGGCAGTAGTCGCCCGACGATGTCCAGACCTCACCCTTGCGGACGATGAAGAAGTGGGTCGAGTTGCAGGTCGCGACGAAACCGTGCGGGTCGAGCATCAGCGCTTCGTCGGCACCGGCCTCGATGGCCTGGATGCAGGCGGTGATGCAGTTGAGCTTGCTGTGGCTGTTGAGCTTCGGGTCCTGCACATCGGGGAAGCCGCGGCGCACATGCACGGTGAACAGCTTCAGGCCGGCGGACAGCGTCTCGGGTTTGGCCAGCTTCCACTCGGGGATGATCACGACGGTGGCCTGGCCCAGCGCGGCTCGTGGGTCCTGGTAGGGCGTGCGCTTGACGCCGCGCGTGACCATCATCCGGATGTGCACGCCGTCGTCCATCTTGTTGGCGGCCAGCGTGTCGTAGATGGCCTTCGTCAGCTCTTCGCGCGTCAGGCCGATCTTCATTGCGATCGCTTTGGCGCCTTCGAACAGCCGGTCCAGGTGGGCGTCGAGGAACACCGGGTGACCGCCGACGACGCGCAAGCCTTCCCAGACACCGTCGCCCAGCACAAAGCCGCTGTCGAATACCGAGACGGTGGCGTCAACCCGCGACTTCAGCGCGCCGTTGACCCAGATGCGAATGTCCGCGTTGCGCGGGTCGTCGTGGAAGTCGTGAATGCTTTGTGACATGTGCTTTCCCGAGGTGAGGGGCGCGCGGTCAAAAGGCAGTGGCATGATGCGCGGCTGGGCCACGAGCCCGAGCGATTTAGAGGATCTCATGAAGCGAACCGAATATCTCTCCGTTACCGGCGCGTTGGCCGCGGTTTTGTTTGCCGCCACCGTCGCAGGCCCGGCCCAAGCCCAGGCCGACAACAAGACACTCACCGGCAAGACCGGCACTGGCAAGGTGATGACGCGCGACGAGCTTCGCGCTTGCATGAAGCAGCAGACGGAACTGTCCGCGCGCAAGTCCGACCTGGAAACGCGTCAGGCCAAGATCAATGCCGAACGCGACGAAATCCAGAAGGAGACCGACGCGATCAAGGCCGAGCAGGCGACGATGTCTTCGAGCAAGGGAGCTGTCGATGCGCTCAATGCCAAGATGACGGCCTTCTCGGCGAAGGTGAAGGATCTGCAGGAGCGCCGCGACGCGTTCGAGGCCTCGGGCCGCGGCGGTCCGAATGCTGAACGTGAACGCAGGAAGCTCGAGAAAGAGGCCGCCGACATCAAGAAGGAAGAAGGCGAGCTGAACGCCGAGCGCGACAAGATCCAGTCGGGCGGCAATGATGCGGTCAACAAGTTGAATGCGCGCGTCGACGCGCAGCAGCAGACGGCCCAAAGCTGGAACGATCGCAACAAGGCGCTCGCCAAGGAACAGCAGGCCCACGAAGACGACCGCATCGCATGGCTCGATAACTGCGGCAACCGTCGCTACAAGGAAGACGACGAGAAGGCGATCAAAGCCGGGAAATAGTTGACCCCCACGGCCCCTCCGGGGGCCTGCCCCCCGAGGGGGCTCGCGCAGCGGACCGGCAGAGCCGGCTCCGCGCACGCCACTTGGAGGGGACGGCGCTTCGCGCGCCCCGTTCGATAGCCAACTGGCACGAATTTGTCCCTTTCCGTTCGGGCTGAGCTTGTCGAAGCCTTGCTTGCAGGAAGCGTCACGTCAATGCAAAAGGCCACCGCGAGGTGGCCTTTTGCGTGATGCGGGCGGCGCGTGGCGCGCCCGTTCAGTCAGGACGTTAGACGGTCACGCCCTTCGCCGTGTCCGCGTACTCTTCGATCTGGTCGAAGTTCATGTAGCGGTAGATGCTGGCCGATTCCTTGGTCACGATGCCCATCTCGGCCTGGTACTCGGCCACTGTCGGGATGCGGCCGAGCTTGGAGGCGATGGCGGAGAGTTCGGCTGAGGCCAGGAACACGTTCGAGTTCTTGCCCAGGCGGTTCGGGAAGTTGCGGGTCGAGGTCGAGATGACCGTGGCGCCTTCACGCACCTGAGCCTGGTTGCCCATGCACAGCGAGCAGCCGGGCATCTCGGTGCGTGCACCGGCGGTGCCGAAGGCGGCGTAGTGGCCTTCCTTGATCAGCTCGCTCTCGTCCATCTTGGTCGGCGGCGCAACCCACAGCTTGACCGGGATGTCGCGCTGCCCGCCGAGCAGCTTGGCCGCGGCGCGGAAGTGGCCGATGTTGGTCATGCACGAGCCGATGAAGGCTTCGTCGATCTTGGTGCCGGCGACGTCGGACAGCAGCTTGGCGTCGTCCGGGTCGTTCGGGCAGCAGAGCACCGGCTCCTTCAGCTCGTTCAGGTCGATCTCGATCACCGCCGCGTACTCAGCGTCGGCATCGGCGTGCATCAGCTCCGGCTTGGCCAGCCAGGCTTCGACCGACTTGATGCGACGCTCCAGCGTGCGCTTGTCGGCGTAGCCGTCGGCGATCATGTTCTTCATCAGCACGATGTTGCTGGTGAGGTATTCCTTGATCGGCTCGGGGTTCAGCTTGACGGTGCAGCCGGCGGCTGACCGCTCGGCCGAGGCGTCGCTCAGCTCGAAGGCTTGTTCGATCTTCAGGTCCGGCAAGCCTTCGATCTCGAGGATGCGGCCCGAGAAGATGTTCTTTTTGCCTTGCTTGGCCACGGTCAGCAGCCCGGCCTGGATCGCGTAGTAGGGAATCGCATGCACCAGGTCACGCAGCGTGACGCCGGGCTGCATCTGGCCCTTGAAGCGCACCAGCACCGACTCGGGCATGTCCAGCGGCATCACGCCGGTGGCGGCGCCGAAGGCCACCAGGCCGGAGCCGGCCGGGAACGAGATGCCGATCGGGAAGCGGGTGTGCGAGTCGCCGCCGGTGCCCACGGTGTCGGGCAGCAGCAGGCGGTTCAGCCAGCTGTGGATGATGCCGTCGCCTGGGCGCAGCGCGACGCCGCCGCGGTTGCTGATAAAGGTCGGCAGCTCGCGGTGCGTCTTCACATCGACCGGTTTCGGGTAGGCCGCGGTGTGGCAGAAGCTCTGCATCACCAGGTCGGCGCTGAAGCCCAGGCAGGCCAGGTCCTTCAGCTCGTCACGGGTCATCGGGCCGGTGGTGTCTTGCGACCCCACGGTCGTCATCTTCGGCTCGCAGTAGGTGCCCGGGCGGATGCCCTTCTGCTGGCCGTTCTCGACCGGCAGACCGCAGGCGCGGCCGACCATCTTCTGCGCCAGCGTGTAGCCCTTGCCGGTGTCGACCGGGGGCTTCGGCAGGCGGAAGACGGTCGAGGCAGGCAGGCCGAGGAATTCGCGTGCCTTGGTCGTCAGCGAGCGGCCGATGATCAGGTTGATGCGGCCGCCGGCGCGCACCTCGTCGAACAGCACGTCGCTCTTGAGCTTGAACTCGGCGACGGTCTCGCCGTTCTTCACGATCTTGCCTTCGTACGGCAGGATGTCGATCACGTCGCCCATCTCGAGCTTCGACACGTCGACCTCGATCGGCAGGCTCCCTGAGTCTTCTTGGGTGTTGAAGAAGATCGGAGCGATCTTGCCGCCGAGCGTGATGCCGCCGAAGCGCTTGTTCGGCACGAACGGAATGTCTTGCCCGGTGGCCCAGATCACCGAGTTGGTGGCGCTCTTGCGCGAAGAACCGGTGCCTACCACGTCACCCACATAGGCGACCACATGGCCCTTCTTCTTCAGGTCCTCGATGAACTGCATCGGGCCGCGCTTGCCGTCTTCTTCCGGCTTGAAGGCCGCGCCTTCGCGGGTGTTCTTCAGCATCGCCAGGTAGTGCAGCGGGATGTCCGGGCGGCTCCAGGCGTCGGGCGCTGGCGACAGGTCGTCGGTGTTGGTTTCGCCGGGCACCTTGAACACGGTGACGGTGATCTTCTGGTCGACTTCGTGGCGCGAGGTGAACCACTCGGCATCGGCCCAGCTCTGGATGACTTCCTTCGCCTTGGCGTTGCCGGCCTTGGCCTTCTCGGCCACGTCGTTGAAGAAGTCGAACATCAACAGCGTCTTCTTCAGCGCGGTCGCCGCCACGCCGGCCACTTCGGCATCGTCCAGCAGCTCGATCAGCGGATGAACGTTGTAGCCGCCGACCATCGTGCCCAGCAACTCGGTGGCCTTGGCCTTGCTGACCAAGCCGATCTTGATGTCGCCGTGCGCAACGGCGGCCAGGAAGCTGGCCTTGACCTTGGCGGCGTCGTCGACGCCCGGCGGCACGCGGTGCGTCAGCAGGTCCAGCAGGAAAGCTTCCTCACCCGCCGGCGGGTTCTTGATCAGCTCGATGACGTCGGCTGTCTGCTTGGCGTCGAGCGGCAGCGGCGGGATGCCGAGGGCGGCGCGTTCAGCGACATGTTGGCGATAGGCTTGCAGCATGGCGGGGCTCTCCTGAAGACGGGCAAGGGTTTCTACGCTATTTTATATCTTATATAAGACTTGCCAAGACCCACTCCTGGCAGCGCACCGGTCTGGCGCGTGCCAGGATGGGCAAGACTGTCGATTCTCCCGCAGGACGGCGTCCGCGCAAGGCCGATGTGCCCCACGCCCGATGCGATGAGATCAGCGTGATGTGGTCGGGGCTTCGGCGCGCACCGCCCACGAAAAAGCCCGGCAGGGCCGGGCTCTTCGAGGGGTGGCTGGGTGCTCAATTGCCCATCAGGCCCTGGCTGCTCTGACCTTCGGCGGCCTTCTTCGCGGCGGCCTGCTTCTCGTGCACGCATTCGTCCACCAGGCGGTGACCGGCCTTCACGTCCATCAGCATCGACTTGTAGGCGATCTGGATCATCAGTGTCTGGCCCTTGACGTCTTCCAGGCGCAGCGCGCCGGTCGACGACAGCACCGGCTTCATCGTGAACTTCTGCTTGTTGAACGAGACGTCGACGTAGCCGTCGTACTTCGGGTTCGTGTTCACCTCGACGGTCTGGTTGAGTTCGCACTGGTAGGCGCCGATGTGGGTCATCGCGGCGGCCTTCAGTTGGTCGGCATCAGCGGCTGCCAGCGGGACCTCGGGCGGCGGCGCCTTGACGGCGGGCTTGGCCGCTTTTTTCATCGGCGCTGCGGCGGGCTTCGCGGCGGGGGCTGCCGGCTTGGCGGCTGGTGCCGAGGCCTGGGCATGCGCGACAGTCACGGCGCCAGCGAGCCAGGCGGCGGCCAGCGTGAGGGTCAGGGTGCGGTTCAACGACATGTATGGGAACTCCGAAGGAGACGGGATAACGGGCGGCATTGTCCGGTTCCATCCGGTGGCAGGGGTGACCGAACGTTTCCGCCGAGGGGCTGGCCTTGGCGCGTTGCGCACTAAGTCACGCGTCGAAGAACTCCAGCCGCACCTCCGCCGGCAGCTGCGGCCCGCCGGCGAAAGACGTGCGGTGGGCGCGCTGCAGTACCTGCCAGAAGTAGCGGTAGCTGGCCCGGTCGTGCAGTTGCTCGCGGCCACTGCGGCCATGGCGGATCGGCGCCCATTGCGCAGCCCGTGCGGCCATGATGATCTCGATCGCCTGGTCGACCTCGGCCACGCTGGGCGCGAAGGCGTCGATGATCGGGCGGATCTGGTCGGGGTGGATGCTCCACATCCGCAGGTAACCCAGTTGACGCGCGGCGCGCTCGGCCGCAGCTTGCAGAGCAGCCTCGTCCTTGAACTCGGTCACCACGCAGTGCGAAGGCACCTTGGCGTGGCCGTGGCACGCGGCGGCGATCTCGAGCTTGGCGCGCAGCACCAAGGGGTGCTCGAACTGGCCTTGCGCGCTCATCGCCGACTGCGGGATCGCACCGCGGTGCGCCGAGACGAAGTCCATCAAACCGAACGAGAGCGACTCGATGCGCGGGTGCGCCGCCAGCGCCTGCACCTCGCGCAGCCCGCCGTGGGTCTCAATCAGCGCGTGCAAGGGGATGCGCCGTGTCAGTCCTGCCTGGTCGCTCAAGCGGTCGATCTCGGTGGCCGCGGCGTGCAGTTCGGCCACGCCGTCGATCTTCGGCAGCATCAGGTAGGCGGTGCGCGCGCCGGCGCGCTCGACGATGACGCGCGCGGTCTCGGCGAACGCGGCGTGGGTGGTCTGCGGCAGGCGCACGCCGACACGGCCGAACTGGTTCAGATCGCCTTGCAGCAACTCGCCGATCAGGTGTGCATGCTCGACCTCAGCGCCCACCGGTGCGCCGTCTTCAATGTCCAGCGTCACGTCGAATGCCGGGCCGAGCTCGGCTTGCAGCGCCAAGGCCTTGCGCATGCGGGCTTCGACACCGGCATAGTGGTCGCAGACAGGCAGTTCGGGCAGCAGATCGCTGGCGTCGAACAAAGCGTCGCGGGGGTGGACGAGGTCGGGGCGGCTCATGGCGGTGTCCATCTTCAGGGGCAAAGTCTCAGGATTTTCGCTGCGCCACGATGAACAGGCGAGGGAACGCCAGCAGGCGTTGGCCGTCTGCACGTGCAGGGTAGGCGAGGTCGATGCGGCGCTCGTACTCGGCCAGGAAGCTTTGCTGCAACGGCGCGTCCAGTGCGTCCAGGAACGGCCGCAGCCCGGTGCTGCGCAGCCATTGCACGATCGCGTTGGCCGAGGCCATCGGGTGGCGGTAGACCGTGTGCCACACGTCGACCTGCGCGGCGTCGCGAGCGAGGAGGTCGTAGTACTGGCCGGCTTCGAGCAACTGGCTGCGCACAGAGCCGGCGTCACCGATCGCCGCGGCCCAGGGCATTTCGCCGGCCACTTCGCGCATCAGCTGGTGCGAGGGCTCTGCCAGGTTGTCCGGCATCTGCACCGCGAGATCGCCGCCGGGGGCCAGGGCGGCGAACAGGCGCGGCATCAGCGTGGCGTGGTCGTCCAGCCATTGCAGCGAAGCGTTGGCATAGACCAGGTCTGGCGCCGGGCCCTCCGGCGCCCAGCCCCCGATGTCGCTGAGCTGGAAGGTTTGATGCGGCAGCCGTTGCCGTGCGTCGGCCAACATCGCGGCCGAGTTGTCGGTGCCGATAACGTCGGCTTCGGGGAAGCGGGCGACCAACAGCTCGGTCGAATTGCCGGGGCCGCAGCCCAGGTCGTAGACGCGGCGCGCCGCCGTCAACGGCACGCGCGCCAGCAGCTCTCGTGCGGGGCGGGTACGCTCGTCCTCGAACTGCCGATAGAGGTTGGGGTTCCAGTCACTCATCGTGGCTCCTGCCGAAAAGAAAAAAGGCCGGGGGACGAACCCACCGGCCTTCGATCATGTCGCGTTCAGCGCTGCGTTCACAGCAGGTGCTTGACGCCTTCCTGCTCGCCCTGCAGCTCGGCCAGGGTCTTGTTGATGCACTCTTGCGAGAAGGCGTCGATCGGCAGGCCTTCGACGATCTTGTATTCGCCGTTCTCGGTCGTGACCGGGAAGCCGAACATCACGTCCTTCGGGATGCCGTATTCGCCATTGCTCGGCACGCCCATCGTGACCCAGCCGCCGTTGCTGCCCAGGGCCCAGTCGCGCATGTGGTCGATCGCGGCGTTGGCGGCCGAGGCGGCCGACGACAGGCCACGCGCTTCGATGATCGCGGCGCCGCGCTTGCCAACGGTCGGCAGGAACACATCCTTGTTCCAGACCTGGTCGTTGATCATGTCCTTGACCGATGCGCCGTCGATGGTGGCGAAGCGGTAGTCGGCGTACATCGTGGGCGAGTGGTTGCCCCAAACGGCCAGTTGCTTGATCGCAGCGACCGGCTTGCCGGTCTTGGCGGCGACTTGGCTCAGCGCGCGGTTGTGGTCCAGGCGCAGCATCGCGGTGAAGTTCTTGCGCGGCAGGTCCGGCGCGGCCTTCATCGCGATGTAGGCGTTGGTGTTGGCGGGGTTGCCAACGACCAGCACCTTCACATTGCGCGAAGCGACGGCGTTCAGTGCCTTGCCCTGGGCGGTGAAGATGGCGCCGTTGATCGACAGCAGCTCGGCACGCTCCATGCCCGGGCCGCGGGGGCGCGAGCCGACCAGCAGCGCGTAGTCGGTATCCTTGAACGCGGTCATCGGGTCGCTGTGGGCTTCCATGCCGGCCAGCAACGGGAAGGCGCAGTCTTCCAGCTCCATCATCACGCCCTTGAGCGCCTTCTGGGCTTTCTCGTCGGGGATCTCCAGCAGTTGCAGGATGACGGGCTGGTCCTTGCCCAGCATTTCGCCCGAGGCGATGCGGAACAGCAGGGCATAACCGATCTGGCCGGCGGCGCCGGTCACAGCCACGCGGACGGGCTTCTTGCTCATGGTGAGGGTCTCCGAAGGGAAGGGAAGTGAATCCTGGGTCGGGTGCGCCAGCGGCCAAGAAATAAAAAGGTCGCGCGCGAGCCGAAGCCGCAAGTGTAGCCTCGCAGGCCCCGGGTTGACCCTTGGATTCTGGTATTCTTATGTCTTATATAAGACACAGCTCTCATGGACGCCGGGCATCCGCCTGTGCTGCAATCGCGCCACCATGCCCGCCGACCTGCCGACCCCTTCTGACTCCGACAGCCCCGCGCTGCCGGCCGGGCCGGCGTTCAGCCCGCTGTACCAGCAGATCAAGGCCTTGCTGTTGAACAGCCTGCAGGGCGGCGAATGGAAGCCGGGCGAAGCGATTCCCAGCGAGCTGGAGCTGGCCGGGCGCTTTCGTGTCAGCCAGGGCACGGTGCGCAAAGCCATCGACGAACTGGCGACCGAGAACCTGCTGGTGCGCCGGCAAGGCAAGGGCACCTTCGTCGCGACCCACAGCGAAGAGCAGATCCAGTACCGCTTCTTGCGCCTGGCGCCCGACGAAGGGCCGCCCTCCGGCATGGAGCGCCACTTCCTGGACTGCCGCCGCATGCGTGCACCGGCCGAGGTCGCGCGCGCGCTGGCCTTGAAGGCGGGCGAGCCCGCGCTGCTGGTGCGCCGCACGCTGTGGCGCAACCAGATGCCTGTGGTGCTGGACGAGATCTGGCTGCCGGCGCAGCCGTTCAAGGGCCTGACGGCCGAACGCCTGGCGCAGTACGCCGGGCCCATGTACGGCCTGTTCGAGACCGAGTTCGGCGTGCGCATGATCCGCGCCGAAGAAAAGATCCGCGCGGTGGCCGCCGATGAGGCGACTGCCGAGCTGCTGCACGTGGCACCGGGCGCACCGCTGCTGAGCGTCGAGCGCCTTTCCCACACCTATGGCGACAAACCGGTCGAATTGCGACGCGGCCTTTACAACACCACTTCGCACTACTACCGCAACGAGTTGAGTTAGGGCTGTGTAAGCGCCGCATAAGTGTCCCGGCCGCCAGGTCGGACACCCTCGGGCAAGGCCGGCGAAAGCTTGCTGCGCTGCAATAGAATCGATCGGTTTCACTGCGATTACGTCCTGCGCTGATCACACGGACCCCGGACTTCCTCACGAACGACAAGAGCGCCACCTCAAGGACCCCGACATGGCCAATACGCTGCCCGGAACGCCGCCCACAACGTCGGCCAAGCGACCGGAATTCCGCAACATCAACGCGTTGACGGACCTCCCGAACTACCGCCTGCCAGCCGCCGGCTGGGTCTCCATCCTGCACCGCATCAGCGGCTTCGTGCTGTTCCTGCTGATGCCCTTCGTGATCTGGCTGTTCGACGTCAGCGTCAGCTCCGAGATCACCTACGACGCGTTTCGCAGCGCCTTCCTGGCCGGCCTGGGCTTCCTGCCCGCCTGGTTCGTCAAGCTGGTCACCCTCGGCCTGATCTGGAGCTACCTGCACCACTTCGTGGCCGGCGTGCGCCACCTGTGGATGGACATGACGCACAGCGTCTCGCTCGCCCAAGGCAAGAGTTCGGCTGTCGCCACGCTGGTGATCAGCGTGCTGCTGACCGTGCTGCTCGGCGCCAAGTTGTTCGGCCTGTTCTGACCCGGCCGCGAAGGAATTCACTCATGGCAATCAACCACGGTTCCAAGCGCCTGGTCGTCGGCGCGCACTACGGCTTTCGTGACTGGCTGGCGCAGCGCGTCACCGCCGTCCTGATGGCGCTGTTCACGGTCGCGCTGCTGCTGCAGATCCTGATCGGCGGCCCGATGGGCTACGACAAGTGGGCGGGCATCTTTTCCCGCCAGTGGATGAAGGTCTTCACCTTCGTCGTCATCGTTTCGCTGCTGTACCACGCCTGGGTCGGCATGCGCGATATCTGGATGGACTACATCAAGCCGGTGGGCCTGCGCCTGTCGCTGCAGGTGTTCACCATCGTGTGGCTGGTCGGCTGCGCCGGCTGGGCGATTCAAGTGTTGTGGAGACTGTGAACGTGGCCGCCTCGATTTCCAAACGCAAGTTCGATGTGGTCATCGTCGGGGCCGGCGGCTCCGGCATGCGCGCGTCGCTGCAGCTGTCGCTGGCCGGCCTGAACGTGGCCGTGCTGTCCAAGGTCTTCCCGACCCGCTCGCACACCGTGGCGGCGCAGGGCGGCATCGGTGCCTCGCTCGGCAACATGAGCGAAGACAACTGGCACTACCACTTCTTCGACACCGTCAAGGGCTCGGACTGGCTGGGTGACCAGGACGCGATCGAGTTCATGTGCCGCGAAGCGCCGAAGGTCGTCTACGAGCTCGAGCACCTGGGCATGCCGTTCGACCGCAACCCCGACGGCACGATCTACCAACGCCCGTTCGGTGGCCACACCGCGAACTACGGCGAGAAGCCCGTTCAGCGCGCCTGCGCGGCGGCCGACCGCACCGGCCACGCGATGCTGCACACGCTGTACCAGCAGAACGTCAAGGCTCGCACCAACTTCTTCGTCGAGTGGATGGCACTCGACCTGATCCTCGATGCCGAGGGCGACTGCGTCGGCGTGACCGCGCTGGAGATGGAAACCGGCGAGCTGCACATCCTCGAAGCCAAGACTGTGCTGATGGCCACCGGCGGCGCCGGCCGCATTTATGCCGCGTCGACCAACGCCTTCATCAACACAGGTGACGGCCTGGGCATGGCGGCGCGCGCGGGCATCCCGCTCGAGGACATGGAGTTCTGGCAGTTCCACCCGACCGGCGTCGCCGGTGCCGGCGTGCTGCTGACCGAAGGCTGCCGTGGCGAAGGCGCGATCCTGCGCAACAGCAACGGCGAGCGTTTCATGGAGCGCTACGCGCCGACGCTGAAAGACCTGGCCCCGCGCGATTTCGTCTCGCGCTCGATGGACCAGGAGATCAAGGAAGGTCGCGGCTGCGGTCCGAACAAGGACTACGTGCTGCTCGACATGACCCACCTGGGCGCCGAGACCATCATGAAGCGCCTGCCCAGCGTGTTCGAGATCGGCCACAACTTCGCCAACGTCGACATCACGAAGGAGCCGATCCCCGTGGTGCCGACGATCCACTACCAGATGGGCGGCATCCCGACCAACATCCACGGCCAGGTGGTGGTGCCGAAGAACGGCAACCCGAACGAGATCGTCAACGGCCTGTATGCGGTGGGCGAGTGCTCCTGCGTCAGCGTGCACGGTGCGAACCGCCTGGGCACCAACTCGCTGCTCGACCTGCTGGTGTTCGGCCGCGCGGCCGGCAACCACATCGTCGACACGGCGCTGAAGACCAAGAACCACAAGCCGCTGCCGGCCGACGCCGCTGACCGCACGTTGGCCCGCTTGGCTCGGCTCGATGGCAACAAAAACGGCGAGTACGCGCAGGACGTGGCGGGCGACATCCGCGCGACGATGCAAAAGCATGCCGGCGTGTTCCGCACCCAAGGCGTCATGGACGAGGGCGTGGCCCAGATCAAGCAGGTCGCCGAGCGTGTCAAGGCCATCGGCCTGAAGGACAGCTCCAAGGTCTTCAACACCGCGCGCATCGAGGCGCTGGAAGTCGAGAACCTGATCGAGGCCGCGCAGGCCACGATGATCTCGGCGGCGGCACGCCCGGAAAGCCGCGGCGCCCACGCCCACAACGACTACCCCAATCGCGATGACGCGAACTGGATGAAGCACACGCTGTGGTACTCGAAAGGCAACCGCCTGGACTACAAGCCGGTCAAGCTGACGCCGCTGACCGTCGAATCCGTGCCGCCCAAGGTCCGTACCTTCTAAGCCTCCAGCAGAGAACCAAGAATCATGGAAAAGCGTACGTTTGAGATTTATCGGTACGACCCGGACAAGGACGCCAAGCCCTACATGCAGACCATCGAGGTCGAGCTCGATGGGCATGAGCGCATGTTGCTGGACGCGCTGATCAAGCTGAAGGCCGTCGACCCGACGCTGTCGTACCGCCGCTCTTGCCGCGAAGGCGTCTGCGGCTCGGATGCGATGAACATCAACGGCAAGAACGGCCTCGCGTGCCTGACCAACATGCGCACGCTGCCCGGGGTGATCAAGCTTCGCCCGCTGCCGGGCCTGCCGGTGGTGCGCGACCTGATCGTCGACATGACGCAGTTTTTCCAGCAGTACCACTCGATCAAGCCTTACCTCGTCAACGACACACGGCCGCCCGAGAAAGAACGCCTGCAGTCGCCCGAGGAGCGCGAAGAGCTCGACGGCCTGTACGAATGCATCCTGTGTGCCAGCTGCTCGACCAGCTGCCCGAGTTTCTGGTGGAACCCCGACAAGTTCGTCGGCCCGGCCGGCCTGCTGCAGGCCTACCGCTTCATCGCCGACAGCCGCGACGAAGCCACCAGTGAGCGCCTGGACAACCTGGAAGACCCGTACCGCCTGTTCCGTTGCCACACGATCATGAACTGCGTCGACGTCTGTCCGAAGGGCCTGAACCCGACCAAGGCGATCGGCAAGATCAAGGAATTGATGGTCCGCCGCGCTGTATGACCCCTTCCAAAGCGCCTTCGGCACCTCCCCCCCGGGGGGGCGCACCCGGCGGACCGGCGAAGCCGGATCCGCGGCTGCTGGTTGGTTCGGTTGATGCAACCACCATCAGCCGCCTGAAGTGGCGCTGCCGGCGGGGCCTGCTCGAAAACGACTTGTTCGTCGAACGCTTCTTCCGCCGCCATGAGGCCGGCCTGACGCTCGACCTGGTGCACGGCTTGCAAGCGCTGATGGACCTGTCCGACAACGACCTGCTGGATTTGCTGCTGGCCCGCAAGGAACCCGACGGCGAGCTGGTCCGCCCCGATGTGATGGAAGTGCTGGCGATGCTTCGCCAGCCCGGCTGAACGCCGAACGAAGAATTTGCTCGAAAGGAAACGACGATGACCCCGTCCGACGTGAAAGCCACCCTGTCGTTCTCTGACGGCAGCCCCACCATGGACCTGCCGATCTACAAAGGCTCGATCGGGCCCGATGTGATCGACATCCGCAAGCTGTACGGCCAGACCGGCAAGTTCACCTACGACCCGGGCTTCCTGTCCACCGCGTCGTGCAACTCGACCATCACCTACATCGATGGCGACAAGGGCGAGCTGCTGTACCGCGGCTACCCGATCGAGCAGCTCGCGGTGAACTGCGACTACCTCGAAACCTGCTACCTGCTGCTGTACGGAGACCTGCCGAACGCGACGCAGAAGGAAGACTTCACCGCCCGCGTGACCAACCACACGATGGTCAACGAGCAGATGCAGTTCTTCCTGCGTGGCTTCCGCCGCGATGCGCACCCGATGGCGGTGATGACCGGCCTGGTCGGCGCCCTGTCGGCCTTCTATCACGACAGCACCGACATCAATAACCCCGAGCACCGCGAGATCGCCGCGATCCGCCTGATCGCGAAGATGCCGACGCTGGTGGCAATGGCCTACAAGTACACCATCGGCCAGCCCTACATCTACCCGAAGAACGACCTTTCGTACGCCGGCAACTTCATGCGCATGATGTTCGCCACGCCGTGCGAGGAGTACAAGCCTAACGACGTATTGGTGCGGGCGATGGACCGCATCTTCACGCTCCACGCCGACCATGAGCAGAACGCGTCGACTTCGACCGTGCGCCTGTGCGGCTCGTCCGGCACCAACCCGTTCGCGGCCATCGCGGCCGGCGTGGCCTGCCTGTGGGGCCCGGCGCACGGCGGTGCCAACGAAGCGGCCCTGAACATGCTGGGCGATATCCAGCGCCAGGGCGGCATTGCGCGCATCGGCGAATTCGTGGCCAAGGTCAAGGACAAGAACTCCGGCGTCAAGTTGATGGGCTTCGGCCACCGGGTCTACAAGAACTACGACCCGCGTGCCAAGCTGATGCGCGAGACCTGCCACGAGGTGCTGAGCGAGCTGGGCTTGGGCAACGACCCGCTGTTCAAGCTGGCGATGGAGCTCGAGAAGATTGCGCTGGAAGACGAATACTTCGTCGCCCGCAAGCTCTACCCGAACGTCGACTTCTACTCGGGCATCGTGCAGCGCGCCATCGGCATTCCGGTGCCGCTTTTCACCGCGATCTTCGCGCTGGCCCGCACGGTCGGCTGGATCGCGCAGCTGAACGAGATGATCGGCGACCCCGAGTACAAGATCGGCCGTCCGCGCCAGCTCTACGTTGGCGCCGCCCCGCGCGATGTGAAGCCGTTGGAACAGCGCTGATCGACACGGCGCTCGCGCCAACGACAAGGGCCACCTCGGTGGCCCTTTTTCATGGCTGAACGCGGAATGCTTATTCGACGCCGCTGGCGTCGGAGCGGAAGGCGGTCCAGGTCAGCGTGACGGCCAGTGTGTGGTCCCACGAGCGGCCGACCAACGGGCTGTCGCGGTTGGCTGCGCCCTTCACGGTCTCCACGCTGGCGTGCAACGCCAGGCGCCAGTCGCGGCCCAGCAGGCGGGCCCACGAGGTGCCAAGGCGCGTGGCGACCAGGCCGGAATGCGCTTCGTACGCCGGCCGCGTGTCGGTGACGTAGACCGGGTCGACGCCGTAGTACATGTGGTTCAGCGCGCGGTTGCCAAACAGCATGCCGGTGTAGACCGATGGGTTCCAGCCGCCGACAGGGGACAGGCGCCAGGTCACCCGCGGCTCGAAGGACACGCCGGCGAACTCGAGGTCGCGGTCGGCGTCGAACACCGCGCGCAGCGGCAGGTCCAGCCGCAGCGGCGGCCGCTGCCCGTCGTCTCTCAGCTCGCCCAGGTTGATGCGCAAGCTGGGACCGAACTCGACCAGCGTGCCGATCGCCGGCATGCCCTCTCGGGCGCCGCTGTCGCGTCCATCGGAGCCAAAGGCGGCGGCGGCGCTGAAGTCCAATTCCGCACGGGGCGTGCGCAAGGCGCGCAGCCCGGCGGACCCGCTTTCGACGCGCAGGACCGGCCCGCGCCAGGTGATGAAGGGCAGCACCGTGCCGTTGTGGGCGCGCCGCTCCGCGCCCGGGTAGACCGCGTGGTCAGCGGCGACCATGAACAGCCCGGCGGTCCACAGCGGCGGTGCCACGCCGGGGACGTTGCCGTCGGCATCGGCCACCACCTCGGGCGGCGGCGGCGTGGTGGTCTGGGCCATCGCTGCCAGCGGGCTCACCATGGCCAAGGCCAGGCAGGCGGTCAGACGAGGTGAAAGCGTTCGCGGTGATGTCATGAGAGAAGCGGGAAGTCGAAAGAGAAGTCAGGTCTCAGGCCAGGCCGATGCGCGCCGGGTCGGGCCCCGGGACGCGGTTCCAAGCGGGCAACTGTGCCTTTGGCAGCAATTCCTGCACCGCGCGCGTGGCCTGGTCGATGGCGCTGTGGGCGTAGGCGTAGGCACCGGCGTCGGCATTGGCGATCGCCACCCGGCCCCAGCCGCGGCGGGCGCGCTCGCAGGGCAGCGGGCCTTGGGGCCAGTAGCGGTCCCACGGGCGCATGTACTCGTAGGCGTAGCCATGGGCCCAGCGGTTCACGGTGATGGCTTCGATGTCGTTGGCGGCATCGAAACCGAATTCGCCGAGCGCGCCCTGCAGCAGCGTGCGCACCTGCTGCTCCAGGAAGTCGAAGCGCCAACCCAGCAGCATCGCGCGGCCTTGCGATGCCTGCGCGCGTGCCGGCGCGCCGTTGCCCGGCACCACCACCTTGCTCAGGTGCAGCAGGATCGGCTCATCAGGTGATTGAGGGTAGCGCTGCGCGCCCATGCTGACCGGAAAATCCAGCGCCACATCGCCCCAGAAGCCGTCGACGACGTTGAAGCCATGCAGGCCAGCTTTCTTCCAGGCGCGCCAGTTGTTCAACAGCACGGTGGTGTAGAGCAGCGGCGTCTTGACCTGATCATTCAGTGCCTTGACCTGGGCTTTCGGCAGCTCGTCGGTCAGGCGTGCGATCACGCGGTGCCAGCAGGCCAGCAACACTTGGCGTGCGCGCACGACACGCACGCGGCCGGCAGCGTCGACATATCGCAGTTCGACCAGTTCGGCTTGCTTCGGTGGGCCGAGATGGCGCAGGCCCAGCACCGTGGCACCCAGCCGGATGCGCACCGCTTCATCCGATGCATCGAGTCGCGTCCGGTCCAACGTTGCATCGACCAGTGCCTCCATGCCTTGGCCCGGTAGCGCCGACGGGATCAGCGACCGGACCAGCGCCCGCGCCACGCCGGCGTTGCCGTCTGGGAAGTGGTAGATGTATTCGTCCTGGCTGGCCATCAGCTGGCGGCCGCTCGGCGACATGCGGGCGTCGATGCCTTCGCCAAGCTGGAGTCCTTCGAAGCCGGGCAGACCGGCGGCCCACGCATCGAGCGCCGTGGTCGCATCGATGCCGACGCCGAAGTAGCCCTGCGTATCGCCCTGGAAGAAGCGCAGCACCGCGGGGTCCACCTTCCAGCGTTGAAGCAGGAAGTCGCGGTAGCTCATGCCGGCCAACGCGCTGCGGCGCGCAGCAGGCGTCTTCAACTGCGGCAGCACATCACGCGGTGCGCCGAACAACGCGGCCAGGCTGGCCTGCGCCGTGGGTGGCAGCGGCGTGCTCGCCAGCCAATCGGCGGCGGGCTCGTCCTTGCCGTGGCGCACCAGCCGGTTGTCACCCCAGGCCTCGCGGCTGAAGAACAGGCCTTGCTGGTTCAAGCCCTGACGCTCGGACCAGCCTTTGTCGAAAAACTCGGTCTTGAAGCGTTCCAGTTCGATGCCGAGGTCTTTCAGCAGCCCCGAGGCCGCCGGCGAAAAAAGGCTCGGTGAATCGAGCGACTGCGAGCCGCCATAACCGATCAGCTTGACGCCCGAGCGCGAGACGAATTCGTTGCGCCGCGCGTGACCGCCAATGTCGTCCAGCACCTCGAGCAGCAGCATGCGCACTGGCCGGCCGGCATGCTGGCGAAACAGGTGCGCGCCGGCCAAGCCGCTCAGGCCCGCGCCGACGACGACCAGGTCTTCGATCTCGGGGTCGACCTCGGCCGCGGCATCGCGAAAGCGCGCCGGGTCGTCGCGCCAGGCGTGCGCGTTGGCATTCACCTCGTCGGTCTGGCCTTGCAGACCGCTGCGCAGCGCGACCGCATCGGTGTCGGGGGCCGCGGCCGCGGCGAATGGGGCGGCGGCCAGCGCGACGCCGTTGAGGAAGTCGCGGCGCGTGATCTCGGGCAAAGGCATCTGGGTGGGCTGGTGTCGCCGGGGCTCGCGCCGCTGTGGCGATTACGGATGTGACGTCCAAAACCAGGCCCGATCATGGCATGGCCGCGTGAGCCGGCAGGAGACTCCAATGCGCCGTTCATCATCGATCCGTCCACTCCCATGGCTCACCGGGGTGACCTTGTTGGCGGCCCTGGTGGGTTGCACCAGCACGCCGTCGGGCGAGCCCGGTGCGCCTGCGGCGGCCACGACCTGGCCCGCGGAGGCCCCACCACTGCCGGTTGATTGCCCGTCGGGCCTGCCCGAAGGCACCCGCTGCCTGGGTGGCCAAGACTCGGCAGGCGCGTTCTACCGCATCGCGATCCCAGCCAACTGGCAAGGCGATCTGGTGGTCCACGCGCACGGTGGACCATCGCTCGGCGAGCCCAAGGTCGAGCGCGTGGTCGAAGACCTGCAGCGCTGGGCGATCATGGTCCGCGCCGGCTATGCGTGGGTCGGTTCGACCTTCCACCAGGGCGGGGTGGCGGTGCTGTCGGCGGCCGAAGACACCGAGCGTGTGCGCCGCATCTTCGTCAACCAGGTGCAACAGCCGCGCCACACGGTGCTGCACGGCCAGTCGTGGGGCGCCAGCGTCGCGGCACGAACGGCGGAGTTGTATGGCCGTGTCGTGCCGGGCCAGCGGCCAAGCTACGACGCCGTGCTGCTCAGCAGTGGTGTGCTCGGTGGTGGTTCACGCTCATACGACTTCCGGCTCGACCTGCGCGTGGTCTACCAGGCGCTGTGCCACAACCACCCGAAGCCTGACGAGCCGCCATACCCGCTGTGGCAAGGCCTGCCGGAGGGCTCGGTGCTGACGCGTGCGCAGCTGACCCAGCGCGTCAACGACTGCCTGGGATTGAACAAGCCAGCCGAGCACCGCAGCGCCGAGCAGCAACAGAAGGTGCAGACGATCACCCGCACGATCCGCATCCCCGAGACATCGATCGCGGCGCACTTGGCCTGGGCGACCTGGCACTTTCAGGACATCGCGCAACGCCGCACCGGTGGCGCTTCGGCCTTCGGCAACATGGGGGCACGCTACAGCGGCTCGGCTGATGACGACAGCTTGAACGCGCAGGTGCTGCGTTATCGTGCCGACGCCGCAGCGGTGAAGCGTTTCAGCCTCGACACCGACCCGACCGGCCAGATCGACCTGCCGATCCTGACGGTGCACGGCATCGACGACGCCACCGCCTTCATCGAGCTGGACAACGAGTTTGCCCGCACGGTCGCCAGGGCCGGCCACGCCGACAAGCTGGTACAGACCTTCACCCGCGACCATGAGCACAGCTACCTGAGCGACCCGGCCTACGTGACGCTGATGCAGGCGCTGCTGCGCTGGGTCGACCGCGGCGAGAAGCCGACCCCCGCGGGCATCGCCGCCGCGTGCCCGGCGATGGAGGCACGCTTCGGCGCGGGTTGCCGCTTCGAACCTGGCTACCGCCCGGCGGCACTGGACACGCGCATCACGCCGCGTTGAAGCCCGCGCCTGCGCGGGGCCGCGGGTTCTCAGGGGAGTGACGCCCTTGACAGCGGCGCCTACGATGGGGCCATGCGCCGTGATCGGGCTCTGAACGCATTCGGATCACCCGCCCTGCGGGCTGGTGTCTCCGCATGAGCGCATCGCCGCCGCGCCTGGCCGCACTCGCCCCGTTGCTGGACGCGATGCTGGCGCTGCCGGCGCAGGAGCGTGCCGCATGGGTGGCGTCACTCGGGCCGGAGCACGCCGCCGAGCAGCCCTTGCTGCGCGACATGCTCGACGACATCTCGCAAGGCCATGACTCGCAGGCCTTGCCAGACGACTCGCTGTGGCAGGCTTGGCCGGCGCACCTGCAGCGGGTGATCGACGAACACGCCGCCGGTGTCGGTGTCAGCGGTGACGGCGGGCCCGCCGCGGCCCCGTTCGAGCCCGGTCAGATGGTCGGCCCGTATCGGCTGCTGCGGCTGCTCGGCGAGGGCGGCATGGGCACGGTCTGGTTGGCCGAGCGGGCCGACGGTGCGCTGACGCGCGAAGTGGCCATGAAGCTGCCGCTGGGCGGGCCGCAGCGCCTGCGGCTGAACGAACGCCTCGCCCGCGAGCGCGACATCCTCGCCTCGCTGGTGCATCCGCGCATTGCACGACTCTACGACGCCGGTGTGGCCGAGAACGGCCAGCCTTATCTGGCGATGGAGGTGGCCGAGGGCGAGCCGATCACCGTATACGCGGACACGCATGCCCTGGGGGTCGACGAACGGGTGCGCCTGTTCCTGCAGGTGCTGGACGCTGTTCAGTACGCCCACAACCACCTGGTGGTGCACCGCGACCTGAAGCCGTCGAACATCGTGGTCGACACCCAAGGCCAGGTGCATCTGCTGGACTTCGGCATCGCCGTGCTGCTGGGCCAGCCCGGCCGCGAGGCCCCGTTGACAGAGATGGGGCAGGCCGTGCTCACGCCCCGCTACGCCTCGCCGGAGCAGATCGCCCACCGGCCGCTGGGCACCTCGTCGGACACGTATTCACTCGGCGTGGTGCTGTGCGAACTGCTCTCCGGTGCCCGGCCCTACCGACTCACCCATGACAGCCGCGCTGCGCTGGAGCAGGCCATCCTCGAAGGCGAGCCCGTGCCGCCTAGCAGGGCGCCGGGGCTCGCGCCGGCAACGGCGCGGCGGCTGCGCGGTGACCTCGACAACATCGTGCTCAAGGCGCTCAGCAAGCAGCCGGCGCAGCGCTACGCCAGTGCCGATGCGTTCGCCGCTGATTTGCAACGTTATCTCGACGGCCTGCCCGTGCAGGCGCACCCGGGCCGTGCTGTCGACAGGCTGCTCAAGTTCGTGCGGCGCCATCGCACGCCCGTGGCGGCGGCCGCCAGCGTGGTGCTCGCCTTGAGCGCTGGCATGGCAGTGGCCTGGCGCGAGGCTGTGTCGGCCCAGCGTGCGTCCGAACGGGCGGAGCTCAGCGCACGCCTGGCCAAGCAAGAGCGGGACAAGGCCCAGGCCGTCAACGCCTTCCTCGTCGAACTGTTCGAAGACCCGAAGGGCCTGCGCCCGGGTGCGGCCGACGCCTACGACCTGACCGCGCGCCAGTTGCTGGACCGCGCAGCCGAGCGTCTTCGCCAGCAAGGCGGTGCCAGGAACTCGGCACAGTCCGAGCTCGTCTTCACGCTGGCGACGATGTACCACGAAGCCGACGACGACGACAAGGCGATTGCGCTGCTGCAAGAAGCGCTGGCCTTCACGACGAAGACCCATGGTACCCAGCACCCGGACACCGCCCGCGTGCTGGCCAGCCTGGGCGGCGCGCAGTTCTATTCGGGCGACGCCCCCGCGGCGCAAAAAACGCTGGACCAGGCAGACGCGATCTTCAAGACGCTCGGCGACGAGACGTCCTACGGGCGTGGCGAGACCTACCTGAACCTGGCTCGCCTGAGCGCGACGCGCGACGCCGAGCTGGCGATGACGCTGGCCGCCAAGGCCGCGGCCATCTTCGAGCCCTTGGCACCGAATCTGCTGCGCGCGGGCTCCAACCTCGCCGTGGCCAGCAATCTGATCGGTTATGCCTTGCTGCGGCGCGGCGAGTTCGCTGCGGCCGAAAAGCAGTACCGCCGCGCGCTCGAGCTGCACACGCGTTGGTCGGGAGCGGGTCACGGCAGAACGGGGGCCACACACTCGAACCTGTCCGAGCTGTACCGCCGCATGGGCCGCTTCCGCGATGCCGATGCGGCGATGACCGAGGCCGTGCGCATCATCCGGGTGTCCGAGCCCGACAACGCATTCGACATCGCGCAGACCGAGTTGCGGCAGGCTTCGCTGATGCACGACATGGGCCGCCGCACCGAGGGCCGGGCGTTGATCGAGCGTTGCATCGCCGTGTTCGATGCCGCCAAAGGGCAGGGTGAATCGTCGGCCCGGTTGGCGCGCCTGCGCCAGGCCGAGATGCTGGGCCGCGAGGGTCAGCTGGCCGTCGCCGAGCGGCTGATCGAGCCTTTGTTGTCGCAGTTCGAAGGCCAGGCCCAACGGCGTGCGCTGCTGGCCATCGCGCTGGGCGTGCGTGCGCGGCTGCAGCTGGCGCGCGGTGGGAATGACGAGGCTCGCCAATCGGCCGAACGCGGCATCGAGCTGATGAAGCAAGCCGGCACGCCGCGCGACCTGATCGCGTTGGACCTGGAGCAGACGCTGGCCGCGGTCGGATTGGCGCGGGGTCAGGCAGACACCGCATTGGCGCGTCTGCGCTCGGTCGTGCCGACCGAACAGCCACCGGGCGTCACGCTGTTTGCACCGCAGGTGGGCTTGCGGTTGTTGAATGGGGAGGCCGCGCTGCGCTCCGGTGATGGCACCGGCGCAGCCACTCAGTTCGACGCTGTGCGGGCAGCCCTTCAAGCCAGTGGCGAGCCCGAGTTGCACGGCGAGTGGCTGGCCGCCGCGGCCCTGGGACTGGGCCGGGCACACCGCCTGAACCACGAACCCGCCAAGGCGTTGCCCGAGTTGCAAATGGCCGAGCGTTTGCTGACTCAGTGGCATGCGGCCGGCAGCCCCGAACTCGCCGATGCGCGTCTGGCGCTGGCAGACGCTTTGCTCGATCTGAACGACAAGCCGGCGGCACGTGCGCTGTGGCTACGCGCGCAGCGGGCGATCGAAGGCCAGGGGCAGATTGCCGCGCGCTACCGCGAGGCCTTGCGGGCCGTGGAGGTGCGATTGGCGGGCTGACTAGCCCGCGCGCCGCCGCAGCAGCAACTGGACACCATTGCGCGGCCGCAGCGTCACGTTCATCACCGGCTCGACAGGGCGGGCGCCTGGCGGCAGCGACAGCGTGTAGCGCTGCAGCAGCAAGGCTGCCACCAGCGTCATCTCCAGCATCGCGAAGTGCTGGCCGATGCACACCCGCGGCCCGCTGCCGAAGGGCATCCACGCGCCACGGGGCGGCGGGGGTGCGTCGGGCAGGAAGCGTTCGGGCAGGAAGCGGTCCGGCTGGCTGAACGAGCGGGGATCGCGCTGCAGCACCCACGGCGATATGCGCAGCATCGCGCCGCGCGGGATGGTCCAGCCGCCGAGCGTGATCTCGCGCGTCGTGCGGCGTGACATCACTGCCGCGATCGGCGGGTACAGCCGCATGGCCTCCTTCAGCGTCGCGGTCAACCAAGGCAACGCGGGCAGGTCTTCAGCCCCAGGTTCGCGGGAGCCCAGCGCGTTGTCGATTTCTTCCTGTGCGCGGCGGGCGGCCTCGGGATGTTCGGCCATCAGCCGGCTCCACCACAGCAGCGCGGTGGCCGAGGTCTCGTGCCCGGCCTGGAAGCTGACCATGCACTGGTCGAACACTTCCTGGGCCGACAGCGCCGCGTTCGTGCCCTCGTCGCGCAGGGCGAGCAGATGCGCTAGCAGGTCGTCGCGGGGTGTGTCGGCTGATTCAGCGCGGCGCGCTTCGATGTGACGCCCCACCAGGCCGCGCAGCGCTTTCAGCGCGCCGCGCTTTTTCGCCTTTCCCGGCAGCGGCAGCCAGTCGGGCAAGGTCATCGGCCAGAACATCTCGCTCATGGCTGCTTCCGACAAGACCTGCGTCGCCTCGGCGGCATCGCGCGCGTCGCGCGACGCCTTGCTGGAAAACAGCGTGCGCATGATCACGTCCATCGCGACCTTGGTCCACAGCGCATCCATCGCGACCAGGCCTTGGGCCTGGCTGGCCGGCACTGCCTGGTCCAGCGCATCGATCGCTGCGTCGCGCATCAGCGCTGCGTAGCCAGCCACCCGCTTGGGCGAGAACGCGGGTTGCAGCATGCGGCGCTGGCGCTGCCAGGTGGCGCCCTCGGTCACCAGCACGCTCTGGCCAAAGACCTGCTCGAAGATCTCGATGCCGCGCTCCCAGCGCACCATCGCATCGGCGTGGTCGACCAGCGCTTCGCGCGCCAGATCCGGCGTGAACAGGTCGTAGGCGTGTTCGGCACCGATATGCATGTAGCTGATGTCGCCGTAGGCCTGGTGCAGGCCACCGGTGAAGCCCAGGTAGTCGGCCTTCATGTCGCGCAGCAGCGGCAGCCCCA
>Ga0307516_10001937_pt1 | contig 28373 bp, 33 predicted proteins | sample 19_EM_MG_FD_203310 | JGI IMG/M metagenome (GOLD analysis project Ga0307516, IMG submission 203310) | Populus trichocarpa ectomycorrhiza microbial communities from riparian zone in the Pacific Northwest, United States - 19_EM | ecosystem: Host-associated > Plants > Roots > Unclassified | place...
TTCCATCTTTATACGGGTAACGGCCGTACAAATACCCCGTACCGTCCCGTCACAACCTCAGAAGATCAATCGTACGGTACGGTTACGGGTGTCCCATCACCCGTATAGGCGCTGTGACCATACGGCCATATACCGTCGACGGTACGGTGCACAGCCCTAGCCATTACACCTACAGCAGCACCCAGTTGCTGTTGGCCCAATTCCACCTTATATTTTAATCTACTACGGTACAGCTAGCTGCAGTAGATTACTTGTAAAATGTAGGCTCATCTTTTAATGACCCGGGAACCTACCTGGAAGTCCCTCGGACATGGACAAGCAGCCCCATGCCAGAAATTGAGGTGCTGCGAGTTGGCCGTTGATCTGATCCGACCCTGACGGCGTAAATTCGGCCTCGTGTCGTCAGCTTGATGGCCACCAGAATTTACCAAGTGGACGGTCAATCCGGCCATTTTCAGCCCGGTAAATCCTGTAAATTCAATGGATTTACAGTAAATCGAGTTCTGTAAGATCACCAAGGAGTAGTTATTCAGGTAGTAGGGGCTATACACCTGGATAAGAGGGATTCCCATTTTAATATGGGAAGCTGCTTTGGTTTAAAAAAAAGTTTCAACGTGTTAATGATACATAAGTAGACTCAGGCTAAGTAATAGCTACTACAGTGGCAAGTGGGCGAGTCGCATCGTGGATGCATCGGTCACCGACCAACTCATCGTTCCTGGCTGTCCATCAATCCCACGCAACGCTTCTTGATCAGGGCAGCGGCGTGGGGGGAGCCGTGTTCTTGCACAACGACACGAGCCGACCCTGGCAGGGCAGGGTTCGGTCAGCGAGGGCCCGCCGCAGGCGTCAGACCTTCGACGTCTCGACGACCTGTGCGCGACGAAGCCGATCGGGCTAAGGGGCCGCTGATCGGCCATCAGCCGGCGATCACGCGCCGGCGGGTCTCAGGTGATCGTTTCCCACCGCGCCATCTCGCGGTAAATCGAGCGATATAAGTGGTGCTTTTTCGATGATCGGAACTCTTTGTTCCTAGTTTCTATATGCAAACATATGTTGAAAGCAGATATTGAAATAGCATACGGACTGATAAATTTCAGAAATGTCGGGTGGCAAGAGGCACTTCCCATTGAGCTCGAAGCATTTTTTCTTGAACGGAAAAAGGACCTTGTCATTGAGGACTCTCCCCTCGCTCATTGTCTACCATGTACGAGAAATGGAAAAAAGGGCAGGAACGGTAGTCCAACCCCCCCGCCGCATCGATTTCGCGGGTAAACTACACCCGCCATACACAGTGGTAGGCTTGAGTCCAATAGGCTCAGATTGGATTGGATTGGATGAGATCAGGTAGGATGGGAGCTCAAGTGCCACTCACTTCACATCGGTAATAGGATTAGATAGGCTTAAGACGATGATAGGCTATTCTAGAGGGCTGTTGTATGGGATTAGAATAGGATTAGCTATCTGAACACTTTGGATGGCTCTTGATTTTTAGGGTTGGATTGAAGCGATATCACCTGGACTAAGCTTAAGCCCACCAGCTTTAATAGGTGCTCTCTGAATTCTTATCCAAATAGACAGGAGTGCGCTCTTCATCGTCGCACTTTCCCGATATCAGGCCAGAAGAAAGGTCGTGGAAGTCCGCCGCATAAGGTGTCCTAAGCGCGACCTCCTTCCGAACCGGAGAATGGTCTGAAATCTTGAAGCTTGATGCTTCGAATTCGAACTTGAACTCAGCAGAGTCTCGTCAGGAAGCAACACGACTTCCCCAAAAATATAGTCCCATTGTACATAAGTAAGAAAGCAAATTACTCTTATGATAACTCAACTATATAAGTAAAAGTGATACATGAGCGAGCAAAAACGATAACATTGATAACACAACTGGAAATAGAAAGACCGCTATTCGAGCTGCTGCATAAATTAGTCCGTGGGAAGAGATATTTCGACCTCCCACTGTTATGGCGATGTCCACCGGTTTCGCTGGTGCTTGGACATCGCTGCCAACGTCGTTGACGCCATGGGTGTATGTCTTGTTCCCAAATTATATGAGTTCAGCCCACTGAAGTACGTTGTCCCAAGTTTGGACGTTATCCAGTCCATGGGACATGCACAGATGACCCCAGTACAAGCATCTACGATACCGCTTTTCATGAGAAACAAAGATGTCATTGTCGAGGCTGTTACCGGTTCTGGGAAGACTCTTGCCTTCGTCATTCCCGTGCTGGAGCGCTTGATTCGCAGAGAAGCAAGGCTTCGAAAAAATGAAGTCGGCGCTCTGATAATAAGTCCTACACGGTACGTCAAAGGCTCAGGACAATTCTCTCCTTAGTGGCCTAATCCTGTCAAAGAGAGCTAGCAACACAAATCCATTCCATCTTCTCTCTATTCCTGTCTGCCCAACCTCAAGGTCACTCGTCTTCAGAAAGCGAATATCCACCACCGCTTTTACTTGTCTCTTCTGCGCAGTCATCCCCTTCTCAGGATGTTCAACGCTTCGTATCAAATGGTGCAGCTATAGTCGTCGGAACACCCGGTCGAATAGAAGAATTCCTTCTCGGCAAAGGCAAAGATGTCGTCAGTGTGGGAGAGCTTGAAGTATTGGTCCTGGATGAGGCCGATCGGCAAGTTATGCAATAGTAAGACAATTGTTGCTGAGATTGATGCTTCGTATCAAGTCTACTTGACCTGGGATTTCAGACGACTATAACGCGTATAATCAACCATCTTCCGAAGCAGCGTCGCACCGGACTATTCAGCGCGACAATGACGGACGCCGACGCACTTTCTGAGCTTGTCCGTGTTGGCCTGCGAAACCCTGCGCGCGTCGTAGTTAAAGTACAGTCGAAGAAGATAACTCGAGACGTAGACGGCAAACGCAAAATCGGGGAGGTAGTCCAGGAACGAAGAATTCCAGCCAAGTACATTTCATCCCATCCCTGACGACAAATTTGACTAAGAATAATCTCTTTCCAAGCCTTGAAAACTTGTATATCAAATGCCAGGCATCTGAGAAAACGGTGCAACTGGCGCAAATCATCTCTCTGGAGCTTGAACATCATGGGTCGTCGCAATTCATTGTATATTTCGCGACCTGCGCATGTGTTGATTACTTCTATAAGGTCGGCATTCCAATCAGTACGAGATTTCCTTTTTGTACTCACATCGCTCTAGGTTCTTTCCGCTGTACTTCCGCCTTCGACAAACCTCCATTCCCTTCATGGAAATCTTCCTCCGGCGGCTCGGACTCGCACACTTACCGCATTTTACTCAAATATTTCTAGTCCGTCTAGTCCGTCAGTCTTGTTAGCGACCGATGTCGCTGCTCGTGGTCTTGACTTGCCACATATTGATGTGGTCATTCAGTTTGACCCACCTTCCGATCCTAGAACCTTTTCACATCGCTGTGGCCGGACTGCCAGGGCTGGAAGAAGTGGCCGAGCGTGGGCCCTCCTAGTGGGAAGAGAGGTAGAATATGTTGGTCAGTTTTATTCGTTCTTTCCCGATGTAAGCACCGAACAAGTTTCACAGACTTTCTGTCAATACGAAAAATTCCGATGAAAGAACATCCTTATCTGATAGGAGACCCAGTCAAAGCCGATGATCAGGAACGCACAGAAGATCCCCAGGTCCAAATTTTCCTTGATCGTATTCGGTCTGTCCTCGTAGCGGACCGAGCTATTCACGACCAGGAAAGTTTTACTTTTCGAGGTAGTTTTCAGTTGACATTATACAGGGAACAGGCGATAAAAGCTTTCGTATCTTTTGTCCGCGCATACTCAAAACATGAGGCCTCTTATATCTTCAGGATAAAAGACCTCGACCTCGTAGGCGTAGCTAGGAGTTTTGGACTACTGCGTCTCCCGCGAATGCCAGAATTAAAAGACGTGAACCGCGAGAGGTGGGAAGATGCAGACATCGATGTAAGTCTTGGGGCTAGCAGCGAACGGACATACCAAGTGACTCTGACTTAGTGGGATACGTTCCCCTATGCAAATGATGCCCAAGAAGCAAAACGAATGGCAGCTAGGACAACTCAAGTAACGTCCAAGGATCTTCAGCAGACGATACGCAAGCGGACGGAAAACCGAAAGGCTAATTCTGCTTGGAGCAAGCACGCCGAGAGGAAGGAGGAGAAAGTAGTTCGGAAGGAGAAAAAAATCCGGAAAAGAAGATGGCTGAAGTCAACTGAAGAGAATGTTCCGGATACTTCGAATCATGAAGAAGACCAGGATGATTGGCAGGAATTGGCGAGGGAGGAAAGGATGGCCAAGAAGGTTAAAAAAGGAGAAATCGACCAACATGCCTTCGATGCAGAATTTGGCGTAGATTTTTGACAATGGTTGTAGCTCATTTTTTGCTTCCGGAAAAGATGACCGGCTGGAGGGAAAATCAGGCTCCCAGTCTTTCATCCAATGTATTTGTGATACTTTTGCCACAATATCACATGAGGTTGGCTCGGCGAAGATTACACACGCATAACTAGCGCACTTTATAAGTGTAGCTTTGAGGTAGCATGGTCCACGTAGTCAAGATGAAACCGACTAGCCAGCTCGGAGGTCTATTTCAACGCCCGATACCCCCATCTCCTCTTGAACCTCAAGAATCTTCCTGGATAACGACGAAATGGACTCTTCTTTGGCACCTAAAACAAAAATGGTCCCAGAGCATCATGTGCGCACCCGCCCCGGCTGCCGCCGGACAATTGTCCTCGCCCACCTCGTCTTCAGCATGTCAATGAAAGCTTCCATATCCGCCCAAGTAACTCTAACCGACAACGACGCCAGCTTTGGGAGATACTGTTCCTGTGCCATCATCCGTATCCCACTGGCAGGTAGAACACCGAGGTAGGCATCGATTGAAGTCAAGAAAGGCAAATATCCTGCTATTTCCCTGAGATGCGGTCCATGTCCATGATAACGCAGTCGTGAGCACGGCGCTGGGCTGCGGGACGTGAAACAGCCCTCGAAGATGGGTGCCAGATCGGCGATATCCGCCAGCGAAGTCTTCTCCGAGAGATCAAGACTGAAGTCTTGGAGAGTGAGAAGCACCAAGGGCCGAATGAACTTTGTCAATGCGTCGCATTCTGGTCTATCCTCCCCGACGACAAATGTCCGCAGATGGGGCAGGCTGATTCTGGCAGCTGGAAACGCGACTTTAAGAAAGAGGTCGTCCAGGACAACGAGACGGTATTCGCGAAGGGAGGCTTGAAACTAGGGTTATCTCCAGCGGCCACGGCATGTTGAAATGAATTTACTGCAAGCGCGTAGCGCCTCGAAAGACGCTCAGGTCGGAGTCAAACAGATAAGGTGTTCTGAAGCCACGCAGTGTCAGCCAAACAGTTTCCAGCACCGGAAAAGAATCCTGGGTAAAGTGAGGAACTCCTTCAAGGCCTTCGAAAAACACACAGCGACAATTGGGTAATCCTCTTGGACTGGGAACAGACGACGTCGCGCAGGTATATGCACTTTGGGTCTTCACTTGCACGCAGACACAACCGCGACTTACCTCCCCGTCTGAATACCTCGTTCAACATCGGCAACGCGCCTTGTTCGACTGCGTTGAAGCCGATAGTGCCTCAGATTCGCGGTTCTGCTAGCGCCAACCCCCTCCATCTTGAGCAAATATGGCCTAGCACCCAGGGCAACGGCCCCAGACGGTGATAGTCAGGGATGATTTCTGGTCTCTTGATTACCGCCTCAGCAATCTCTGCTGCATAATGCAGGAAAATCTCAACGAGTGTCTCGGAAGGAAGGTATTTATGGGGTGCAATCCCGGGTCGAAGTTTCATGATATGTTCGACATAGCCTGCTCGTTCGTCCTGGAGTAAGAAAAGATATTCTTGGGCGCGCGCGATCTGGATATCGACAGTTTCGAGTTCACTTTCGAGGCCCTGCAGGAGACCTCGGACGCGTGATTGCTCTGATTCGGGTATGATCTCGTTTGTTTTTATCGAGGGTGAGTTGAGGACAGATTGGAGCTGAAGTGGAGCAGTTAGCAGAGGTTGGAAAGCAACGGTTCGTTATTCATGAATAGGATAGGAATAATCACCTCCAGATCGAGGCTCGTGTTTGTGTACCAACGTCTCGGACAGCTTGGTTCTCTCCTGTGGACACAGCGGCTTGAAGGTTTGGCGTTTGACCGGTTCTCACAGATCGATTGTTCATCACTAGAGGGTCTGCCTACGGGAGACTAAGTCAGTCTATGTACTCCTCATGCTTGCCACTGGCACCACTGTCCATGCAGTGCATTTCATGACCGTTGTCGTTTAGTCTGGTTTCACGTGGGCAACATGAATCGTGGTTGCCCAATCTTTAAGAGAGAGATCACGTGTCACAACGAAATGGAAACGCGTCTCTTATGACCGCGTTGCGGGCCACAAGAGACTCCTCATTTGTCTGATTTGTCGCGCCTACTGCCACTGTAGAGTAAATTTTCAACTTGAATACTATTCCAGCTCACCATGCCCCCACCCCCTTTTGAATCAGACGAGCGCCGTTTCTGAGGTGCATGTAATCCGCTGGCTGGGTCAACAGCACCGTCGGCACGCTTCGCCCTGCAAACTAACATGTCACTAACGATCTGACCGTGGCACAAACGACGTGATCATGGGAAGGGATGAACAGATGTCCTTGTACGGCGTGGTCATAGAGAACATGTCTTCGTGTCTCATGTCTGACCTCCCGTACATGTCTGCACCTGAACTGTGGTACCTAGCACCAAGGACGAGTCCAGGTGTGTGGACTGTGTTTGCTTGAGTATCCAAAAAAAGAATGCAGAATATTCCCATGACGTGCGGTGATGCCAATAGCCTTCCCCGTCTCGTCTTTCGTTCGAAATAGGTGATGGAGAAATTCATCGAGTCCCCAGTTGCCAGCGGCTTTGAGCGCGTCGAGCTTCTCGGCATCGGTTCTGGGAGGGGTCTACGTCCGCTTGGTTTGCGTTTCGACTATAGGTTCCTCTGGGTGCTGAATCCCTTTTTTGCAAAAGGTAGACTCTGCTTCTTCGGGGGTGAGGGATGCTCGTGACCCTGGAGATGAGGGGGCTTGTTTCTCTTGTTTTCTCGAGGTTGTCAATTCCTGTCTGTGTTTGCTCGTACAGCTGAGGTCGTCTCAAAATCAGAGATTGAAAAGGATGTGATTGCCAGCTAGTATTCGGTGCCAAGGGAGTGACAGGATGGCTTGAGTATGAAGGAGACGGTAGATGTGAAGAGCTGCCCGCCAACGGGGTGGGTGTAGTTGAGAAACGGATCCGGCCGTTAGACATAATTTAGGTCGCGTCCAGCACGAGGCGCCGAGTCGGTCCATTGAGAAGTTACATAAGAATCGCCTTATAAGGCGATTTTGTCATGTGATTCGTTGCAATTCATGTAGCGCGCGTGAAAGCAGACTCTATATGATCGTAACCCTCCCATCAATAGACGATCATATATAGTCTGTCTAGGGGAGAAAGGTGTCGTTGCTCATGGTCAGTGGTTACATTAGTATGATATTTGATGTGGTCATTCAGTTTGACCCACCTTCCGATCCTAGAACCTTTTCACATCGCTGTGGCCAGACTGCCAGGGCTGGAAGAAATGGCCGAGCATGGGCCCTCCTAGTGGGAAGAGAGGTAGAATATGTTAGTGAGTTTTACTCGTTGTTCTTGCCCAATGTCAGCACTGAACAAGCTTCACAGACTTTCTGTCAATATGAAAAATTCAGCATCTGTATCTGATGTGTAGCTACGAGCCCCGGTGATCAGGAATGCGCAGACGATCCCCAGGTCCAAGTTTTCCTTGATCGTCTTCGGTCTGTCCTCATAAGAAAAGTTTACGAGGCAGTTTTCAGTTGACATTTAAACAGGGAACATGTAGCTTTTGTCCGCGCATACTCAAAACATGAGGCCTCCAGGATAAAGACCTCGATCTCGTCGGCGTGGCTCGGAGTTTTGGACTACTGCGTCTGCCGCGAATGCCAGTCTTTGGGCTATCGGCGAACGGGGATGCCTACTATGCAAATGATGCACAAGAAGCAAAATGAATTGCGGCTAGGACAATTCAATTGTCGGCCTGCGAAAAGGATAAGCGGTTGGAGGGAAATCAGGCTCCTATGTAGTACATAAGGTTGGCTCGGCGAAGATCACACGTACATAGCTAGCGCTCTTTATAAGTAAGTGTTGAGGTACTCACATAAGCACCTCACATAAAACTCGAGAGGCCTATTTGAACGCCTGATACCTGCATCTCCTCTAGAACCTCACGAATCTTCCTGGAGAACGACGAAAGGGCCTCTCCATCGGCACCTAAAATATCAATGGTCCCTGAGCGTATCATGTAGGCACTCGCCCCGGGCTGCTGCTGCTGCCGCACAACTGACCTCGCCCACCTCGTCTTCAGCATATCAATGAAAGCTTCCATATCCGCACAAGCCACTTCAACTGACAACGACACCAGCTTCGGGAGATACTGTTCTTGGGTCATCATCCGTATCCCACTGGCAGGAAGAACACCGAGGTAGGCCTCGATCGAAGTCAAGAAAGGCAAATGCCCCGCTATTTCCTCCAGATGTCGCCCACAATAACCCAGTGTTGAGCACAGTGCAGGGTCACTGGACGTGGACCAGCCCTCAACGATGGGCGCCAGATCGGCGAGAGTCGCGATATCCGCCGGCGAATTCCTCTCCAAGATGTCAAGATCGAAGTCTTGGAGAGCGGGAAGCACCAAGGGCCGAATGAACTTTGCCAATACATTGGGGCCCGCTCCAACTTCCCGGATGACGAGTTTTCGCAGATGGGGCAAGCAGATACTGGCAGCTGGGAACGCGACTTTAAGAAAGCCGTCGTCCATGAGAACGAGGCGGTATTCGTGAAGGGAGGTGCACAGCTTCATATGAACTCATGCGCGATGGATACCTGGGTTGAGATTTCCCCGAAATTGATATGCGTCAGCTGAGGCCAACACAAGCCCAGGTTCATAGGGAAGCGAACTGGGGCCATGTCCAGCCGCGTTGTGTCGAAATCGATCCGCTGCAAGCCCGCAGCGCCCCGAAAGACCCTCAGGTCGAAGTCACGCAGATCAGGTCTGCTCATCTCTCTAGAGTCAATCACTGTCAGCCAAACACTTTCCAGTACCGGAAAAGAATCTTGGGGTAAAGTAAGGAACTCCTTGAATGCATCCCAATGAACGAACAGCGACAATTGCGTAATCCTCTTGGACTGGGAACAGACGATATCGCGCAGGGTAGAATAGGGTATACACTCCTGAGTGTCACCCGCGGACAGCCACAACGGCGATTTACCTCCTCGTTCGAATGCCTCATTCAACATCGGTAGATCGCGTCCAACTGCCTTGAACTCGATGGTGCCCCAGATTCGCGGCTCTGCCAGTGCTATCTGCCTCCATCTTGAGCAGATGTGACCTAGCACCCAGGGCAACGGCGCCAGACGGTAGATGATTTCTCGTCTCTTGATAACCTTCTCAGCAATCTCTGCTGCATAATGCAGGAAGATCTCGACGAGTATATCGGAAGGAAGATATTTATGGGGTGCAATCGCAGGTCGAAGTTTCATGATATTTTCGACATAGCCTGCTCGTTCGTCTTGAAGTAAGAAAAGATATTCTAGGGCGTGTGCGATCTGGATGTCGACAATTTCGAGTTCGCTTTCGAGGCCCTGCAGGAGACCTCGGACGCGTGATTGCTCTGATTCGGGTGTGATCTCGTTTGTTTTTATCGAGGGTGAGTTGAGGACAGATTGGAGCTGAAGTGGAGCAGTTAGCAGAGGTTGGAAAGCAACGTTTCGCCGTTCGTAAATTATTACCTCCAGATTGAAGCTTGCGTTCGTGTAGGAATGTCTCGGATAACTCGTATCCATAGGTTCTCTTATGGTGATCGATGTCGAGAGACGCGGTGGCTTGAAGGTTTGGCGTTTGACCGCCCATCCTAAATTAAGGTTAGAGTTCAACTTACGGCAAGCATTGCCTCCCCTAGTCAGACTCTAGATGATCGTCTATTAGTATTAATGGGACAACGATCATATAGACAACAAGCGTGCTTTCAACCACGCTTTCCCCTTCTCTGTGAGAACTGGATTTGCACAAGATCGAGTAAACTGATAGTAATAGTCATGACATTAGATTAGATAGAGTTCCACATGAGGCTGGAGCGCCCACTGAAAATCATCAGTGACTAAAGTAATAAAAGTACGAGGGGATTATCTGGTTGCATCAGCCTTGCGCGGCTGCAACAAGGGCCGCATCTACGATGGTCATTGATCAATCGAAATCGGCTCCAGTCTCAAATCATCAACATCAAAACTCACCATCTCAACAAAGACGGGCAAAAGCTTGGGGATATGCTTCAATTCCGGAGGTCGGGAAGCCTGTGCTGTCGCCTTCTTCCTCCTGTGCTTCCGGTCCGGGGATGGACCATCATGCGTGCTACCTTTCGATGAAGAGCTGTGACTGAGCCTGGATGGTGATTTGGCCAGTCCGGGATCGGAGATGACCCTGTGATGACCTTTCGACGTCGACTCATTTCTGAGCCTGTCCAAGGCATGGTGACCTTCCTTGGATGGGGTCCTATCAGGAGCCGAGGCCATGGTCGAGGACCGTGTCATTGAAGCCAATATGGGTGGACCCTGGGTCTCGTCTGTCAGATACGATCTAGGGCTTGGAGGGAGTGGTTTTGACAACGGATCGCTCGTTGCACTCCTCGGAGTAGGAGGCGCGGACCGAAAGACCTGATTCAAATGCGGACCTGGGAGCTCGTGGGGCGAAAGAACCGATGTCGGACTCGTCGCAAGCCGCCTTGAGCTTGAAGGAGACAAAAGAGAGGGGCCCACGTCTAGAGGTGCGTCACCGTTCTCACCACTACTGCTCTCCTCCTCATCACTATCATCATCGTCCGAGTCAGAACCCTCCGTTGTGGTAGATTCGCCCTCGTCATCTTCATCATCATCCAGGTCACTCTCATCATCAGCCTCCTCCGCTGCTAGGTCCCCTGCACCCCCGTGGACAAGTTCACCAAAGTCGATTTCGCCGACGATTCCATTGACGAGAGCCTGAGTGGCCTCATCTTCGGCGTCTGCATCACTGCCCATCGCCTGCATCCTTCTGAACCTGCGCCGGATCTTCGTTTCAAACGCTACCTTGAGTTTGTAATGGTGCAAAGCAACTCCATCCACCTCGGCCATGATTTCGTCGCGCTCCTTTCCAGTGTGTGGAAGAAGGTACTCGAGACTTATGAGCGAGCTGAGACCCTCTCGAACCACTGTAAGAAAGAGCTCGACCCAGTGCATGAGGCCGTCAAAGAGGTTTTCGCCCTTGGAGTGAACCTTGTGCACGAAGTGATAGAATGATTGTTCGTGTCGTTGTACAAGGTCTATGAAGGCTTGCACTGTATTGTGTGCATCCTCTTGACTGCCTGTCCGAGGAGGTAAGATAGCAACGCAAAGGATGATCGACACTGGTTTTGACTAAACTCACCCTCTTCGAGTTGTTCCACCGTTTTGATCAGGTCATTAATGAAATTCTGTAAATCACCCAAAGAGTCTGCAATACTCGCTGCCCTGTAAACTTGGGCCAGTGGTGTATAGAATATTGTGATCATATCCTTTAATAAATCCGCTGTAGATCCCTAATTAATTAAAAGAGATCCGGTCAATCTGTAACATTAGCAAGAGCTTGTGCTCTTCGGCTCACCTCAAAAATCAAAGCAATCAACTGTTCGCGATCTCTCAATTTGGAATAAAGTTGTGTCAGGACCTTCAAATCTTCCAAGAGCCACGCGTCCTCGTTCTGTGGTCCGTCGTCGTCGTCCGAGTCTTCCTGGCTCGCGCGGTGTTTAAGATATTCTTTATGTGCCCGTTGCGCTTTCGCCAGCCGATGCATCTGCATTCGTGATAAAATGGGTTCATCTGGGGCTCGAAGAACAACAACCAAGAGGTTCATACGTTCCGCGGCTGCGGGACACGTTTGAACGCTGTCTGCATATGAGAAGAAAGGGTGACAGATACCTGCATCCGCTTTATACATGTCTTGTATCTCCCTCGGTGCATACACGAATTGGCGAATTTTCGTGCTGATGATCGGATCATCCACTTTGGCTTTGACAGCTTCAATCTGGGTTTCCAGAACCCTCACCTCCTCCGTGAGGGAGCTGGTGAACATCCTGTTTGCGTTTTAGCGAACGTTGAAGGAAATCAAAATATAACGATTTCACCGTTGGAGGAGGCTTCGCCCGCCAAAGGGTTGTGCGAGGAAGAGGTCAAGAACAGCTGAGTCACAAACATGAAATCGACCGTCGGAAACAGAAGGACAGTTGGCTCACCTCGAATCATCGCGATCGGGTTGCTGATCCGTAGGATAGTCTTCAACATAAAGTATGGCATGAGTCCGTGGATCCTCTTTAGACTCGCGAAACTCTCTGATGAATTATCGGACGCAACAAACTGACGAAAGACTGTCGAGGCGAGACTGTTGAAGCAAGCCAGGCGTGAGATGCAGCAACGAACCATTTATCAAAGACTGGCTAACGAAATGCGGGCCCATTCACGAATAGCCTGGTAGTTGGGTGGAAGGTCGCGAACGTCAGGGGTAACCTTGATTGTGGCAAAAATATGCGTCAAGCCATCTAATTATGATTAATCGCATCAAAAGGAGCACAGGATTCGCCTACCTTTTCCCATGAGATCACCCTTGACGTTCTTGATGGCGTCTCTTAGACCAGTCACCCGATTAGAAATCTCCTTTGCAAACTTTCTTCGGCCTTCCTCTCTGACTTTGTCTGCTTCCTCCCTCTTCCTCATATCCGCTAGCTCCTCGTATGTCGGGATGATGGGTCCGGATAGAAGAAAGGACTTGAGGACGGGGGACGAGGCGACATTGGAGGAAGAAAGAAGGGTATAAAGATAGGAGCGCAATGTAAGTCTATTCTTCTCACGTTCCAGACGGGAGTTGGGGTGCTGTGCTTCTGATGAGTAGTGTTCAGACGATGAGTCGTTATCGTAGGGGGAGATGGGCGGTGGGGTAACAGGCGAGCTGACAACAGCCGTCCGATCTTTGGCTGGCGGTGGTGGTATTTGCTCGTCAGGGTGTACTTTCTGCAGCTGTATGCTTGGTCCGTGAAGGCAATCGCACAGGGAGGAGATGCGGACGCACCTCGTTAGCCAACGTTTTGAAATCCCCGTACCGCCTAGCGACAAAAACATCGACTACACCTGAGCGTCGTGTACGTACGATAAACTCCTGACCACAAGATGAGAAATGTGTGGATGATACAGGTGGATTCCTACATCGTGGACACGGCTACGCATGCGGCCTTTGTTCACGACAGATCTGACACCGACGACAGTCACTTGGAACACGTTCTTCTCCTTGCCACCGCCGGCGATCTTCTTGTGGGCTAGGGTCTCAAGACGGTCGAGGTCATCCTGATTGAGGCGGACGACTTCTTCGCGCTCGACGAGTTTTGTGGCAGAACTGAGGAAGAGGGACAGGTTGCGCTCGACCTTCCTGAGAAGTTTCTTGCGACTGGCCTGGTCTGAAGTGTTGTCGGTGTTACCGTCGTCATCAAGGACCGAGGTTGGAGAGAGGTTTCTTGAAATGGTTGAGGTTACAAAAGGCTGGAGCTTTTCCGAGTAGAAATCTTTGGGGGCGGCGGCCATAAAGGGGAATGTGAGGACGAACTGGCGAAAGATGTAACGGAGGAAGGGGAGGTCGAGGAATGGATTGGCATCTCGTGGAGGAGGGGAGAAAGGCTGGCCGAGGAAGGAGAGGGTGCTGATGTTGGTGGGGTAGGTGGTTGTGATTGCGTCCATCTCATGATTGAACTGGAGCTGTACGAGGGACTTCTTGAGATAATGGGCGCGCAACGGGGTCAAGTCGGAGGAGGGAGCAGGTGTCTGAGGGAGAGAATCAAGAGGGGGGTCATCAGGGGGTGGGGGAAGAGAACGAGTCGGTCGTTTGGGACGTCTTGGAGGTGGGTCTGTGAGCTGCGGGAGGGGGCCCTCAACCTCGAACATGGTGGTCACAGTGATCATCTCATCAAGTTGCCATTTCAGGACTCATTTACTACTACGGGTATAACGATCAAGGGGTATATGCGCGCAGCAACTGCGACTCATGAGACGCTGAGCTCCCAACTCTCGGCGTCGTGCCCTGAACTGAACAGTCCAGCAAACGTCGTCCTGCCCATCAAGAAATCCACCCGCCGAATCCCACTGGACCTCTCCTGCTCATCGTTGATCTTCTGGGACCGCCTCCGATAGGCATCCTCGATCCTCCGCTGGGCATCGACCGCCTTCACTTGGTCAAACTCGGCCTTCGTCACGATGACGCGCATCGCACGGCGGAGCGCATCAAGTACGTCATTCACAGTCACAAACGGCCCTTGCTTCGAATGCCCCGATGGTGCGACGCGTACGGCCCATGGTAGGCCCCGACATGTGATGGTCATGCAAGGCAATGGTGGACTGGTAGCGGATTCGGCAAGGACATTGGGGGGAAGTTGTGATTGGAGTGAACGGTATTTTGAGGGGAGCGAAAGATCGCACTGCACGCCTTGCGCGCGAAGGGGGCTGAGCGCCGCATGGATATAATATTGGGTGGGGGTGCTTGGAGAGCGGGGGCTCTCGGGTTCAGGCGTTTGTGGGATATCCTGGAAACGGACGTGTTTGCCTGGCATTGGAGTTGGCTATCTTACCCGCCAGTAGGTGGCCTTATATCTCGTAGATGACCCTGCCATTGCATTGCCTCTGACTCGAAATGATCTCATCTATTCGCGCCAGCGTCACAGCCTGCCATTGCCCCACGAGAGTCTGTGACAGGCGTTGACTCGAAATGATCTCATGATCATCGCATCTATTTGCGACGACGCTTCAGCCACGGCACCGCTGATCATTTGACCAATTCAGTACGAATGACCCTGTGTTCAAGGTGCCGCAGTGGACGGGGCCAAGAAGCGCCTTGGCTCTGCATTAACACTGGAGCAAGTATCTATGATGGCTATGCCGTAACCAAAACTTGTAGACGAGCAGGAAGATATTGATAAGTCAGATGTTTGCGCTTCAAAGAGCATAAGCTAAGGATATCTACGAATGAAATCACGGAGTTAGGCACCACGATCGACGATTGAGAAAAATGAAATGCGTACCTCCAAGACACTCGAGAGCAAAAACAAGACCGCAAAAAAAAGTAATCAACGCATCCCTCCCTGGCCTCGGAACCGCGCAGTCCTCAAAAAATCACACATCCACTCGAAAACCACCTAATTATCGCCGAAAAATTGAGTCCCCGGAAAAGAAAACAAACAGCCCGATCAGCAACAACATGGTTTTGGCCAAACGCAGCAAGGAGAAAGCCTTGTACCAGTGATTACTCAGCTGCTCAATCCAATGAACAACCAGCAGCAGTCTCAACCGCGGACTCCGTATCGGCAGCAGCTTCGCTTTTTCGTGATCGTCGATGGGCAGGACTGACGCGACCCAGAACGAGAAGGACGACACGTCCGTGGGTATACGGCCGTAGGTATTTGAAAGGCGTTGCACGATCCAAGGTGCGGTACCAAGCTCGAGTTGGTCAAGGAACTCTCGGCATCGCGCCATCAGAGCGGCGTTCGACGGGTTCTGCACAAACGCCGCGGAGACAGAGCGAGCGGATGTGGACGCGGACGAGCTTGCGCCGGAACGAGAGGTAGAGCCTGCTCTTGAGGTTGAGGGTACAGGCTCAAGAGCCAGAGCTGGTGTGGCGTAATCTGCATGATCCTCTGGGTCATCGTCAATCCTATTGAAGCGGTCAAAAAACAAGCATTGGGGAAAAAAGCAATGGATCGGGGGAAAACTTAAAGCTCTTACCGTTCGATCCTCCCGACCATATATCCATCTAGGGCACCCCTTTCCATGATCCTAAACCGATACGTACCCCACGTCTCAACCAAGCTCCGACCATCTGTCTGCATTCGAACGCTTCTGATCTCGAGCATGGTTCCGTACTCTGCTTGCGGCGATGAAGCCATTACCATCCCGAAGGAGGGTTGAGGGGATTCAAGGCACCGTCGAAGCATAAGTCGATACCTTTCGAGGACTTGACTGGGTGCACATCGACAAGAAGGTAAAAGAACCTACCTTGGTTCAAAAAAGTGCAGGAGAGTAGGCATTCCAGGGAAACTGAGTTGACAAACGAAGATGGGTGTGTCGAGACGGGCATCGCGGTCCTCTGCTTCGATGGCTTCTTTGCGTTCTGCATATGATCCAGGGAATGCCTCCAGGACTGAAGAGCGTAAGCTTGGACGGCAAGGAAAGGAAGGAAGCGTACTCAGTGAAAGAACGACCTTGTTGTTTGGGTGGTCGTGGATGTAGGTGGGAAGGTCGTGTCGACACCGTGGACAGGTGGAGCTATAATCAAGGGAACGGAGGAGACACCTTGAACAGAAAGTCTGATGTCAAAAAGTCAATAAGGTGTCGGGGAGCGGCCTTGGGAAGACTTGCATGTTGACAGACGGTTGTGACGGGTTCATAGAGTAATGTTAGACAAATTTCGCAAGTCAGCTCTCCGAGCAGCTCTTTTTCAAAATTGGCAAGGATGGTTTCGCGAGAAGTGGGGGTGGGGGGAAGGAGCGGCTGGTCGTGGCGAGTAGAGCGCTGGCGCACGCTTTGGGCGCGCAGATGAGTGAGAAGATCACCATCAGGGTCGTCGTCAAATTCCTGGGGAGGAACGCATCGACGACGCTTGCGCGGCCGCTCTGCGGAACCGGCCGACGAGGAACGAGGGCGGCTGCGTAAAGTAGGGGACTGGCCATCGTCGAGGTCGCTGTCATATTTGAGAGTCAAAGGAGCGATATTGTCCAGCAGGACCTGGATGCGGTCGAGGAGGTCGAGGACGTTGTTGATGGTAAAGTCCGAGGCGGACGACGGGGGGAAGGCGACAGGGGCAGGGTCATTGGGAGAGGGTGGGTAGTAAGCAACGGCGGACGAAGAGGGTATATTTGGGGGGGGAGTGGTTGGGGACGCACAGCGGGGGAGAGGACAGGAGGTGCGGGAGGCGATGTGGTGGGCGCAGAGGGTGTGGGCGCAGTGCAGGGTGACGGGGGCGGTGAGAGGACGGCGGCAGAGGGGGCAAGCGAGGACGGGGCGAAGCGAAGAGGGCTCCATCGGTCGCGGCGGTAGGGAGGGGCACCGACTGGGTCCGCTATTTAAACGTTCAGCAGTTCGAGGCGTGTCCGATGCAGCCCCGCGATCTGACACCGTCGTCTCCTCGACCTCTCCATCGTCCTCGCTCTCCCGCTGATCATCGTCCGCGTCTTCACCACCGTCGTCCGCGTCATCCGGGTGCATGGATTGCGGCCGTCAAAATCATCGACCATAGCGCCCAATCATGCATCCCTGACGACATCTGGACCGGTCTGGACCCACCATCACGTGACCCCGCCCCTTCATGACCAGATCCCCTCCCGCACGACGCCAGACCGCCCTTTCCGTGAACGCCCCGCTCCTCCCAACTGCCCTCCTCATCCCCGTCACTCAGACACCCGTCCATCCCGCACAGGCCCTTGGCATTCCCCTCCGCTTCCATGTCGTCCAGAACAGTCTTCAGGTCCAGGGATACCAGATATATGCAGTTGAGAAATGGCATGTCTCTCCCCTTCGTTCATTCCCCCCCTCATAACCTCTGCCAGGATTGTCGAGCGAAACAGAGCCATTACCACTCTCGTCGTTTACACAGGCGACCCGTCACACAACGCACGTCATTCTTCATCTCCCCTTGTGGGCTTTACCTTAAGTCTCATAGATCCTGGTCACTGTGCTCCGGCCGTCTTCCGATCTCTCCCCCTCCGAAGCACAGATAGAATGGGACAAGGCTCTCAATCACCTCCGCCGCGATGGAGCCCGGCCCAAGGAGGTATTCTTCTTTCCTACCACATCTTTTACGTGCCTTTGACCATCCCAAGACCCCACATGGCGTTCTCATGGCCACCTCCCTCGCTCACTTCCGCTCCGATTACACGATTGTCCATATCCCTCATGGCGACTTTCTTGCCGTCCGTGAGCGGCTCTACACCAACATCAATCTGTTACGCATGGGCTGTTCCGGTCGCAGCGCTCTCACTCTCGAAGAACCAAGGTTTCTCTCTCTTCTTTACCCCCCTTCCCGGTCTAACGTCCAACAGCGACGCCACCAAGGACCGGTTCATCTCCACCTATCACCTTCCAGAAAGCATCATCCCCGCAGACAATCCCTCGACTGATCACCTTCCACTGACTATGCTATCGACCAAGTCACGCCCTCACCCTCACTCTCGTTCTACCTCTGTCCTCAGCTTTGGTTCTCCTGGAAAGCGTGATGCTGTAGAACGCGCCCCTTCTTCTACCATTTCATCAAAACCAAAGGTCTCCATTGCAGCAGCGCTTCCCGGCCTTCAACAAGTCGCATCAAGAAGCCAGTCCAAGTCTTCCACGAGTGCAAAGTCCACAAAGGACTATCCAGCATTCGTTGCCACTGTACTCGAGTTGGTCAAGCTCATTCAGGCCGGCTTGTTCATATCAGGCATGTACAAGGTCAGCCCAGAAACAGCGGTACTGCCCCATCTCGACGGCTTGCTGTGCGACGAAACGGTAGAAGGCATCCAAAAGTGGATTATAGAGGTCGGCAATCCTTGCGTCGAACTGGAGGTACAATTGTTGAAATCTCTCAACTTGATCCCTCTCATGTTCCCCTCAGCCAATGGAGCGCGTCGCGGATCCTAGCTTTGTGGCCGCTCTTTTCTCCATCGTACTTTCTATCCGAAACAAACTCGTTGTACTCGGTTTCTCTCATGCAAGTACTGCTTAGATATCAAGCTTTTATTGATATCTGATCCTGATCTTTAGGTCGTGCCAAAGGACCCATTTCTCCAACCGCAAGCTTTTGCCTCCTGCTTGACTCTTTATACCATCACGTGTATCCATGGCCCTCAATCTTCCTCCTCCCCTCCTTCTCGTAAAACCAGTTTACCAAACCCGCAAGCCCAGGCCAGCAGGAGCTCTTCCATGAAGATAATACCGACTTACGCGCCACAGGGACATACCCGAGCTGGCTTCCACTTTCCTCCGCATCTACATACCCCCCCTATGCCACAAATCTCCCCCTCGTCTTCAGCTGATTCCTCTTCCGCGAACGCGTCATCGTCCACCTCGCCAACGACAATATTTCTGACACGTGAATGGGTGGCAGCCATCGGAGCGGCTTATGATGCAAAGATGCGTCCCTCCGACGCACGGGTGCGCAGAGCTTTGCGTGAAAAGCTCAAAGCCGCTGCGGACAGCGATGGAGGTACAGGCGACTTTGAGAGAGGTACAACCAGCGGAGGCGAGGCCGAACCCGGTAAACCCGAGAGAGGTCTAGGGGTCGTAGGAGGGACGCGTGACGGAGACCGGGAGAAAGAGTTGTTGGGTGGAGTTGGCATGGTGGTCTCTTCAAGTGGCGGGCAGTTGTTGAGCGGAATTGGGAGCTTGGCGAGCGGCTTTGGCCTAGGCGTGGGTGATCATATCGGCCCCGCATCTATCTTCGGGGGAACATTGGACTTGGTATGGTTTTCCAGAACTGTATCGCAGAAAGACAGACGAGGGAAGCGGAGGATGAAGGGTACAGAGAAGCACGGCGACTCGGATGTGATGGGTGTGGGTCATGCTTACGCTTACCGAGGGAAAGAGAAAGACAAGGATGCGGCTGTAGGTGTCAGTCTTCGGGCGCTTTGGAGTGGCGGCATTTTCACGCTGGTGAAACTACGGGAATGGGAACTCGAGAAGGAGAAGAGGGAGACCACTTTTGCCACAGATCACACAGCAGTTCGGGACGTGGGCAAAGATAGATTGGCTTTGAGCGACGGGGACGTTGAAGATGCAGGTGCACTGGTGAGGTCAGAGACGGAGGAAAGTGACACTGTGGCTGTTGGCGGTTTCGGGGGTCTGTGGAGCGAAAGAATGCAAAGGAAGATCGGATCCTGGGCAGGGTGCGTGATGACGCTAGATTCATCGCTTTCGACGACGCTCCATTTTGTTCAGAATCTCGAAGAGGAGAGCGCATGCGAGCCTTGACCTTTCTGCTCCTTCGTCCAGGACGTCGGTCAAGGATGGTGGGGGCAAGCCCTCAAACGACCCGACAGTGCGTTCCAACTCCAAGTCGGACTTGGGTGGGGCTTCGCCCATATCACCGGCCTTGGGGCCTCTAATCTTTATAGGGTGCGTCCCATCACTGACTTTGATCGAGGCTGACCATTCCGGCCGTACTGTTAGTGGAGACGGGTATGCAGAAGACGACGATCTGCTGAGCAGCGGCCAGGTTTCGCCAATCGGTAAGAGTAATTTCAGTATGCTGTCCCCTGTTAAGCTTCATGCTCGCAACTAGATAACTTGCGGCACGCGCCTTTCCACGTGCTCCAGGATGGACAGTCTCGTGAGAGTACCTCTCTCATAAACGTATCGACTGAGGAGTACGAACGGAAGGTTCACGAATTTAATCGGAAGCGTCCAGGGTTCCACCGATCCTATCCAAGTCGAATAACCAGTTGGGCCGATCCTGTCAGTGCATTTGATGACTTTGGCGACCATGAATCGGTGGGTAGGGTGAACGAGAGGATCCGCCTAAGCCTTCTTGCGGCAGGGTTGTCGGGCGACAGGTTGGAGGAAATCGGGGACGAGTCCGAGCTGGGAGAGTGGTCCGAACGCGAGGGAAGGTCCGAGCTTTCGGGAGGGCGGTCGACAATGGCTTCATTATGGAGGTGTGTCCTGTCCATTCTCGAAAACATCCTTGTCCTGACACCTGGGTCAGAATGCGCAGCTTCCACGATCTCGAGTCCTTGCGAGCCATGACTGTTCTGCCTCTTCAGAGGATGAGATTGGACGTCGAGCTATCCGGGCAGCTTCTGATCATGCATCGGCGAGAACGACATCTCCAGAACGTCGTCGCCTGCCTGCACGTCCTCACGAACAAACTCACGCGTACGAACACCCTCCTGCGTGAAGATTACCAATCCCACCTGCCCTCGCTCTCCGCGCTCGAGGATCGTGCCCAAGTGATCTCGGGCATCGACAAGGAGAATGCGAAAGCTGATAAAATATCTCAAGCGACTCATACGCTGCGTTACGAAACAGAACAGTTTCGCGTGCCCGACCTCTGGCATACCGCCACTCCTCCCCGGCAGAAGGTCTTTGAGCTGCGTGAAAAGGTCTTTGGAACTGGCGGGCGGCGGCTTGCGCCAGGAGTGCACGGTGCGCATGGGCGGTTCAACCGTTTACACTGGGCCCTAGATGGGCAGGAGAGGCTTGTCGATGATATGGGTAGAACAGAGAGCGAGGCAGAGGAGGAGGAGGTCGGAGCGGAGTTCATGCCTCCTAGAGAGGAAGAGGACGAGGACGATGTCGTTCGAAACCCCGTCTACAAACCTATGTGGCTCTTACGTTTCTTCACGAGCTGGGGGACAAAGTGGGGGGCTACTTCTACGGAAGAACACCCGGTGGGCAACACGAATGGAGACAGTGCGGTACGAGGTAAAGCCGTGCAGTCAACCAGAGAAAAAGAGGATTGACCACATGCGAGTACTTATTGATATTATGCCTGTTACGTTTGCTCTCTTTGCTCTCGGATATTATCATCCTATCACTCGCTTTGAATCACCCATACTGTTACTTACATATCGACGATCATCCACGCAATTATTCATGTTATTCCAGTCCACGCATCCATAGAATTAATCATATGGTATCATCATTTACGAACCACGGCCTTGCCTTGCGTTTTCCTCAGTGTACGCTTCCGTTCTTTTTCAAGTATCTGAGCAAGGTTCAACTTCGATCAGAGGTTGAAAGAAGACCAAAAAACACCTTTTTTTGTTCTGCAGCAGGAAGCTTTGCGATCCTCTCTTCTTCTGCTTTACGTTTCGCAGCCTTCTTGTCCTCCGCTGCCTGAGAGAGCTGTAAAAAAAATCGGGGTTATCAAAACCGAAAAGTTTAGCGAAATCATCAAACCTCTTCCTTCTTCTCCTTTTCGGACTCGGCCCTGAGGTCTTTTTCCAGCTCATCCCTAGCCCTCTTGAGTTTCGTTTTGGTCTCGGGACGAAGGTTCAGGTGAGATAACGCGTCGATGAAAGGAAAAATGGCAGAGACGAGTGCCTCCGTGTCCTTTACATGCGCAAAGGAAGGGAGGGAGAGGCTGAGGATGACATGCCTCTGACGGGCGGTAGGAGGAAGAGGGCCCTCTGGACGGACGCGAGGTTGATCAGTCACCTGGAGAAAGGTTCGATATGATGAGCTTCTGCAACAACAGGAAAGGACGAACTGTCAGCGATCGAAAATGGGGGAGGACCTTGGGGTCGCTCAAAGCAGCAATCAGGGAGGTCTTGAGAAGGTTGTCCGTGACGTCGGCGAATTCTGTGGGATGACTTGTCCGTGGACACATGGGCGAGGACGGAAATTTGGACTTACCGGTCATAACAGAAAGGGTCGGAGGGAGTGCTGCGTTCTCCGAGGTCTTGGTGAAAGTCTAAGCATGTTTCTCGGCATGTTTCTTCCTATGGAAAAAGCCAATACGACGCACCAGATCCCATCGGTCTTGCTTGATCGTGAGGAGCTCATCCTTGGCGACGACACCCCAGACAAAGTCGTGGTTCAGTGCGTTGGAAGCAAGCTTAAAGTCGAGGGTGAGGTCGTCTTTGGGACGGTAATGGAGGTCGATGAGGGTCCAAGCATAGTGGTAGATCCATTGAATGAGGTCGTGACGTGGCTTGAGGGTAAAGACGGTGTGGAGAGAGGTGACGTTGCGACGGCCGGTGGAGAAGTTGTAGGCGTCCGAGTAGCCGTCCCGGACGAGACCCGATTCGCTCGACGGTTTGGAAAACTGCTGTTCGAGGATGTGACGGTGGGCGGAGAACCTAAGTTTGTGAACCGAGGTGAGAGCAGGGGGAGACGACGCGAAGATTACGTGCCATTGGGTGATCATGTCCTTATTGGCTACGACTCCATAGAGGGTGAAGGTGATGTACACGAGAATACCGAGCAGAAGGTATGCCTCGGTGGTGAAGACTATTCAAAAGTTAACCGGTGAAGGTTGACTGGCTTGAGAATACGGACGTGCAGGACGGAAGACAAAGATGCTCCATCTGTACTCGAGGCCGTCATAATGGACGGGGTGGACGGGCGGAGGGCTGTTAAGCCCGACGAGAAGGTTGTTGAGCAGGGCAAACATGACGTCGAGAGTTACGCGCCCGGCCAACTCCGACGTCTCTCCCGCTCCCAGCATGCGCTCTCGTCCTTCCCAATGGCCTCTCCATCGTCCAGCCCATCCCCCATGCCCCCCATCGTGAGTCTCCCCCTCCCCCCTCTCCCTCGCTCATCACCTCCAGATCCCCACAGACTACGCCGCCTTCGTCATTGACGTCCTCGCCCGCAACACCTCCCAGCCACTCGACCAGCGTCTCATCCGGCAATGCCTAAGTCTCGCCTCCTCCTTTCTTATCACCGACGCAACCATGAACACAGACTCGGGCGTCAGCTCTTGGACCGTCGGATTCAATCGTCTCATAGATGTTGTTGTCGCGCTCCACGCACTCAACGAGCTCGAGACAGAGACGATGGATGCCGCCTCCAAAGCATGTTCAGAGTGCTGGAGCGCTTCTAGCTCATGGAAGGGTTTCGACAATTGCAAAGACGGCGTTCGCGCAGTCGCAGCCAAACTCAAGAAGCTCCTCGACGAGAACGGCCTGACTTACCGAGGTGTTTGGTGCTCCCACTTGAGATCTGCATATCCCTAACCCTCGTTTCATTACAGGCCAGAGCATTTACACCCCGTAGAGTCCTGACATGTTGCTCTCCCTGTGACTCCCAATTCGCGTCCTACTCGGTTCATGGAACGGGATAGAAGTGTACAGTATATTTTAAAACATTTACTCGATAACGTTGTACGGTGCTTTACCTGCGTATTATTTATACCTACGAAATGAATCAAACACAGCCATGGAGATTTCGACGCGGAAAAAAAAAAAGACGAAAGCATTGGTGCCGCAAGAACTACAAGGACGCAAGATTTGTGGTAGGCCAGAGACTGCGGGCCAAAAATCAGCCCAATTCCTAATCGTCGACGCAAAAGACTTACTAGGCATCCTCATCGATGCGTTTGTAATGATACTTCTGGATAAAGGCATCCAATTCTTTCGGTCCACGTGAACCGTACTCATAGGCCAGAGGCTTGGGGGGTGGCCCATTCAAACCATCTATCCAATGCAGGATGGGCGTAAAGATCTGATCATGCGATCAACAACGGTAGAGCGCAGAAAATCAGATCTACGAACCTTCCAGGCAACATCGAGCTCGTCGTGGCGCACAAAGTTCGAATGGTCACCCCTGAGCGCGTCCAGGATGAGTGCCTCGTAGGCCCCGGGAATTTTAATCTCTGTGAACCTGCGGTCATATGTGAGGTCCATCTCTGTCGGTATCGCGCGCGTGTGCAAGCCAGGCGTCTTGGTGTTCAATTTCAAGTAGACCGATTCCGAAGGTTGGATGCGGATAACGAGCTCGTTGCGCGCGATATCTTTAAAGATGCCCTGGGTGACATCCTTGAACTGGATGCGGACTTCGACTTTGGCCTCATTGAGAGCTACAGTCGCGAGGCGTGAGTTGCCGTAGACGGTCCCCCTGGACTGTCTCACCTTTTCCGGCCTTCAGAACGAATGGTACACCCTCCCATCGAGGATTATGGATATAGAGGGTTGTGGCGGCAAAGGTCGGGCAGGAGGAATTGGGCGGGACAGTACTGTCGTCCAGATAGCCTGGCTTGCCATTGGCGGCCACATATTGGCCAAGCAGAGTGTCTTCGGGATCGATAGGAGGTATGCAACGCAATACTTTCACCTATGTGCCAGGCGACATCAAAAAGCGGTTAGTTATTGAGAGGGAAAGTACCTTTTCATCGCGAATATCTTCCGCGGCAAACGAGACAGGACGCTCCATTGCCAAAACACTAAGAACCTGTAATAAATCTTGAACATATACAAGGTAAACATCGGTGTTCGCTCAGGTTGCGGAAAATACTTGCGGTTCTGCAAGACATCGCGAATCATGCCAAACTCGTCAAAGTAGCCTCCCCGACCTTCGGTGCCGAACGGCTCCTTGAAGGTGATCTGAACGTTGGAGATCGAGTTCTTGTCCCACGCAGCTCCGAGCGCGATGTTGGCAAACCGCAAAACAAGCAGATTTTTCACCATTTCCTTGCCGAGGTAGTGATCGATGCGGAAGGTTTCATCCTCAGTCCAGTATTGTTTGAGCGTGCCGAGCAGCTCACGCGCGGATTCGAGATCTTTGCCGAATGGCTTCTCGACGATGATGCGGTTGACGCCTCCTGCGACATAACAGTGATCCTTAAGATTTTTGGCGACGGGGATGAACACGGTGGGGGGTAGGGCAAGATAGAATAGGCGATTGCATTCCTTTGACTGATAGCGGGATTCGATTTCCTCGATGTGCTTCTCGAGTGCGACAAATGCGGCAGGATCATCGTAACCGCCAGAGAGATAAGATAGCAGATCCTTGAAACGCTGGATCGTGGCGTCGAACGCAGGATCGTCGTCCTTCTTGATGTATGCTGTGGCACGCTCGAGGAACGTTGGATGGTCCATTTTTGTGCGCGCATAACCGATAATTTTGACATCTTTCGGTAGGAAGGCCTGGCGAAAGAGCGCAAAGAGTGCTGGGAATGTCTAAAATAGAGCGATAACGAGAGGGTTGCGGGTACGGCAGACAAATAACCGACCTTTTTCTTTGCGAGATCGCCAGAGGCACCGAGGACTAGATGCCGATCGGTCTGTGGATGTCTGAGGCGAAGGTGGGATGGACTGACCAACTATGACGGTGTTGTCTTTGAGCTCGTTGTGGGCGGTTTCCATGGATGGAATGGTCCCAGAGAGAGAGCGAGGGCGAGGCATTGTGGTGGTTGGAAGAAGAGAGCAGTGAGCAGAGTTACCGAGCTAGGGGGGATGGTGCAAGTTATACCCGGCTACCCCGGCCCGCCCACCTGACCGTTCTCATGACCGACTACGACGCCATCGACAAACTGCACGACCTCGTCTCCAACAATGGCAACCTCCAGCACGACACCGCCGCCGTCAACATTCGTGCCATGGCCCTCATTTCCCGCCTCAAGGCCCTCAACCGCACTGCGAACGCGGCAACACGCATCGCCAAGGAAGGCACCGCCCAATCGCGACTCGACATGGACCAGTCTCATCTCGGCCTCCAGAATCTCTTGTACGAGAAGCGGCATTTAGAGCGCGAAATCGAAAAGTGCCGGCAATTTGCGTCCGTTTCTTCTCTTTCGACGGGTGTTCCTCTCTCGCTAACCCATCCCAGCTCCATTTATCAGGACGTCCCACTCTATAGTCTCGAGGATTTCAAGAGACTTGCGCCAGAGGGAGCGCACACGGACGATGTTCTCTCGGACGGGCATCAACTCATGCTCAACCGTCTCAGCTTCGAACTCGCCGAACGCCAGCGGTACGACAACTTGCCGTCGTTGCATGTCTCGATGACCAACTTGCTTCGTCTCAGGCTAGATCAAAAGAAGAAAGAACTGGTGTTGCAAAAGGAAGAGCTGCTAAAGGAAAGCAAATCCAAATCCACCACCATGGACAGCGTCAAGTCACAAATCGACGTGCTTATGAAGGTTCGCTTATCCTATCCCCAACCACGGTCTTTTGCTGATTTGCTTGTCTCAAGACTGCATCCGATATTCAGAAGAAAGTAGACCAGCTTGTACTGCCGATACCATCAGCAACAGACACCAGTATGCCAGGATGAGCTTCAACATCGATTCTACAGCACCCCTTTAATAAAAGTACAGGTAAAGGTTTAGATCCGGAATCAAAGGAGAAAAATTAATAGAGTTTGGGATGTGATGTAGTTGAAAAGAGTACATGGCATGTGGGATATAAGCAGTGACGTGCGGTGAATGGAAACAGCGTACTAGCATGAAACAGATCACTCCTGTTCACTCAGACTGCCCACGTCGCTCATCTCCTCGTCCTGGTCGTCTTCGTCATTTCCATCGGTCGCTGCATCTGCAGCCTCCTTGGTCGCAAACCGTTGGACATACTCTGCCAACCTGGTCAGAGACTGGTGGAACGCAGGATGGCAGGACCTACCTTTCACTTTGGCATCGTACTCTTTCGGATGGCGCATAAGGAGCGCAGCAGCTTCACCGTTTAGTGGGTCATTCGGGTTCGGGTAGCGAAGAAGTTGGGGCAGAAAGACTTCAAAGATGTTGATCATGTCTTTATCGCGTATTCAAAACGGTGTCATCTGTTGTCGACGACGACGACACTTACCGAACATGGGCGACCAAGTTTGGTTGATCACATCGAGACATACAGAACCGCTTCTGAGAGGAGTGTGAGTTAGAGAGTCGCGGAGGGTAGGGTGACACACACAACTCATCGATGTTGGGGTGAAATATCTTGTTCATGAATCCAATACTGGGTGACTTGAATGGGTATTGATCTGGTAGCTCGACGTGAATCTTCCAAACACCTCCAGCGAAGGGTGCTGCAGTGCCCGATTTGGCCGGATGAGTCGGCATAAGTACAAGGTGACTACAAGGACGGCGCACTCTCGTCTGGGCCATAGAACCGGACATAAAACTCTTGCATGCTGTCATTGACGAGGGAGACCTCGTAATCGGACATGAGCCTGGGGGATGAGTGAGTAATGGGGGGTAAGCTGGGCATGGACGGCGTACATCTTCATGACATCCGTTTCGATGCGGCGTTTACTGGGATTTGCGTATAAAATACAACGTCAGGGCCAAGGAGGGCAGAAGATGGAAGACTTATCATGTTCGGACGTGGTGGTAGACGAACAAATATCTAATTACCACAACAACATGTACTCTTCCACGATCATCTCTCCACTCGTCTCCCCCGCTCCCCACCCACGCCACGCCAGCAGACCCACTGCCAAATGATCAGATCGCGAGCTCGTGTGCAAGGCTTGCCGTCTCACCGATCCAAAAAAGGCCGAACCCACAGATCAACGCCATCTCCTCCTGGGTCTGCGTCATCAGCTGTCCTTCTCGTCTGTGGTGCATGGTCACCCTGCCTCTGTCAGCTCTATGCAACACTGTCTACCGTAGGGAACACACAGGAACATCAACGACGCGACGGACAGAATTGCGACAGAGGTTTGCGTTAAATGAAATGCATCTCAAATATTACGGTTATTATCAGCAAAACATATACGCCAATGTCTATCCGCCTCTTACCAACGGAGGACATCATATTCGTCAGGACGTGCCCAGAGAACATAACGAGCACCACTACCTGGATCGTCAGCAGCCGCAGGGACAGAAAGTCATTCCTCGACTATACCGGCGATTGTCG
>Ga0307516_10001938_pt1 | contig 28364 bp, 41 predicted proteins | sample 19_EM_MG_FD_203310 | JGI IMG/M metagenome (GOLD analysis project Ga0307516, IMG submission 203310) | Populus trichocarpa ectomycorrhiza microbial communities from riparian zone in the Pacific Northwest, United States - 19_EM | ecosystem: Host-associated > Plants > Roots > Unclassified | place...
ATGAAGGATGCTGCGCCTTTCACATTACGCGAACCAAAGTTGATGCAAGTGATATGTGATTCAGTTCGCTTTTCCTGGCCGTTGTACCGATTGGGGTCGTGGTCAATGGTGGATCGCTCCAAGGTAACACCTCCAATTGCCTTCCTACCGCCCCCAATATTCACACACCCCACTTCCCAGTGCATCTCCTCTCGCCGGTCTGTGGTGTTGCTCACTCGGATACTTTTTGTTCCGACCCCTGGCAGCCACCAACACCGGTAATCTTGTCGTCGGTGTGGGGGCGAAGCTCGAACCCCGGGCCACTACGCAACCAGATTCTTCCGATGTTAGTCATGTTGATCTGGAGTTCGCCGCAATGAGTCCTCGAAATTACCGGGTTAGCCTCGCGTTCGTGTGATGACCCTACGCTTTAGAATTAGAATGCGTGACTGGTACAGATCCAACTACGTCTGCCAGATCTGATTCCACACACGTGCCTCGGCGACACAATCTATTTACCTCGAATCTTGGTTTCAGACGGAACACCTGAATCACCCGCGCCCCACATGACGACTCCCCACCGCGTCCGAGCGGGCTCTGCAGCTGGTTACTTGCGCCCCATTGTCGACGGGCGTCTGCGATCCCCTCAGGAGATTACTGCGATATTGACCAACGTACTCGGGGCGGCGGACTATTCTAGTTGTGTCAAGGACCTGCGCCGCGTCGGTATCGACCCGCAGTCGTACATCGATGGTTTAGACAAGGTCTGTCCTTGTCTTGCTCCATCCCTAGTCGCTCCCCATTCATGGACCCCGGGACCCCAGGCGATAGATATTCTTTCACACGAATCTGATATTCACCAACGATGCGTCCGAGCACTCAGCAGAGTTTGTGGGATATACGGACTACTCCCGGACTCGCACAAGGTCGGTTCGAACCTCACGGTAGGCGAACACGCCGTGGCGTCCGGTGGATTCTCCGACGTTTGGAAAACTAATGGTGAAAATGGCGAAATGTTTGCCGTCAAGGTGCTCCGGGTGTATCAGAACAACGCTGAGCGAGTGAAGAAGGTAGGACAGTACCCGGTTCCCTGTTCACCATCAGTGAATCTCTGACCGGACGGCCATCCGAAATTCCAGAAATACTGCAGAGAAGTCATTCTATCCAAGCGGATGAACCACCCAAATGTCTTGCGGACCGAGGGTGTGGCCCCGGGTTTATTCCCATGCTGCATGGTATCCAGATGGATGGAGAACGGGGACTTGTTGGAGTATTTGGATCAGCACCAAGGTCCCATTGACCATTTGGGGCTGGTGAGTGGCGATCCCGACCACGTCGATTGCCTGTATACTTACGTTCACCGGTCATTATCATCTTCAGTTACTTGGTATTATCCGCGGTCTGAACTACCTGCATACCCATAAAGTTGTTCACGGTGACTTGAAAGGCGTTCGTATGATTCCTATTTCCCATACCACGATTCGAGTTCATTGAGACTGACGCTCGGCTCATATTCTTGTAGCGCAACATTGTCATCAGTGCACAAGGATACCCCTGTCTCGCGGACTTCGGTCTTTCCTCGATAGCAGAGGACATTTACTCTGTCAGTGGCTCGACTACCGCCGGCGGGGGCTCGGTACGTTGGTCTGCGCCAGAGCTGTTGGGCCAGATCACAGCCCAAATGGAGGAATGGGTGAATCCTACCACGCAGTCTGATATCTATTCCCTCGCAATGGTCATCATAGAGGTAATCCACCAATTTTACGCGCATTCTGTTCAAACTCTCAAGTGGTCCCCTTGGTATTTTAAGGTGTTCACGGGGAAAATTCCGTTTCCAAAGTCCACCAACGTGCGCGTCGTGATAATGATCTCAAAGGGGGAGCGACCACCGAGACCTCCTGGCAGTGAATCCCTTGGGCTCGGGTCAATGGTTTGGAAGCTCACTGAGGAGTGTTGGAATCAGAGTCCCGAGAAACGGCCGGATGCCACTAGCGCCCTTCAACGTTTCCAAGCCATCGTTGACATAGGTTTGTGGTCGGTTGAACAGTGCTGGTGAAACTCGCTGTGACGCTGGGTCGGATAGGTAAAGAAGAACCCACTTCGCCAGTCCGAAGGTTCTTCGGGTGGGCTGTTCCAGATCAGACTGCCCAGCGTCGCATCAACAAGCTCGACCAGGTGTGTTTCTCAGTTGTCTTGTCTCCGCCCCCCGTTCACGTCTGCCTGGCAGGAGCTCGAGATGCGCCTGGTACCAGAGAACGAAGTGCCGGCAAAACTCAATGAGCTGTGCAAGCTGTGTAGCAGCAACAAGCTGATTCCGGAATCGATGAGACTCCAGGACAACGGCAACGAGCCCTTGAAGGCGACGGAGTATATCTACCCATCCTCGATATTCCAGAGCGAGTTCAAGGGTAGGAAAGTTGCTGTCAAAATCGTCCGGCTTTACGTCGCACAAAAGCTCAATGAGCCTCTCAGTGTGAGTGCCTACCTTCCCCAAATCCGACCGACGAGCTATGAGTGACCTCGTGGTATGTGACTTAGAGGTTCTGTAAAGAGGCTGTAGCATGGAAACACCTTCGGCATCCGAACATCCTCCCGCTCCTCGGTGCGACACTCCGCGAACACAGGCTGTGCCTGATTTCCGAGTGGATGGATCAAGGGAACATAAACGAGTATCTCAAACTTAAGGAACACCACGAAGTGAATCGGATCGAACTCGTGAGCTGTCGCCTCTCGCTCGAAACGAGCTTTGGCTGACCCATTTGATTGGTTTAGTTGGTTGGGGTTGCCGATGGGCTATCATACATGCACGAGCTCCACATTGTTCACGGAAACCTGAAAGGAGTACGCCGCCTCCCTCAGCCCGGCCGGACTGCATTTCTGACCCTCCGCCCCTTAAGGCGAACGTCTATATTAGGAACTTCTACGCCTGCATTGCGGATTTTGGTGTTTCAACAATAGCCAGAGTAGAACCCTGGGCCGGTAGAAATACGGGGACAACCGCCTCCCTCGTATCGTTCACTTCTGGTGGAAGCCTCCGATGGACAAGTCCCGAACTCCTCGATCCCAAGAAATTCAACGCTCTAGGACCGCGACCTACACAGGAGTCTGACCGTTTCGCGCTGGGAATGGTCGTTTATGAGGTACGTTCGTGCGAGCTTCTCGCCCCCATTTTGCGGTTGTCTCAACGGCCGATAGGTGTTGTGTGGACGTGTACCGTACGACATTTTGGATCGAGAGAGAATCAACGATGCGATACTGGAAGGAGTTCGACCCTACAAGCCAAAGGCGGCGGCGCACCTTGGGCTTGTTGATGAATTGTGGGAGTTGCTTCAACGTTGCTGGGACGAAAGAAGCGAGGCACGACCAGACCTGCGGACCATCCGTGCCTGCTTGAACGAAGCCGTCCCGCTTTGGCACGCCAGGACACACCTACCTGCTTCAGATGGCGCCGGGTCGGTGTACACGGAAAACTACCACTCGTGGTCGTCCTCCACATCGCTTCCCCCCGCCTCACCTTCACCCCCGCCTTCATTGTAGCTACCCGCAGCGAGCCACAATTCACTATTCAACTCTCTCACTTCATCCATCTCAATCCTAGCCCCAATGCTTCCCAGATCGAGTTTCCTCTTCACGAAACTCTCAACGAAGGTTGTGTACCTGTTCAGGAGCGAGCCGGTGCGCGTCGTTGTCGTTAGGGATGAAAGGGCGGTGGTCGAAGGCGAGCGGGAGAAAATTCCTTTTCGATCCCTCGGTCTGATTGATTGCGATTGGATGATGGACCGAGGGAATGAGGTGGGGAGTGGATACGCTAATGCACGTTTACTGTGGGAGCCGGGGCCATTGTCAATGAGAAATGTTAAATCGTGCGGTATGATCTCACCTTTCGAAGGGTCCGTATGGCCGGGTTCCGCCTTCTATCCATTTGTCATAGCTTGAAATTACACTGGGAGTGAACCCTCTCATCACATCCCTTCGCGAATACGTGACGTCCTACCGCGCGTCAGTGAAAACGTTCGCTCGTGCCCCGACCAGCAGCCCACCTTGTTGGAAACGTTTGTGACGGTCGAAAAATCGATAATCCCGTCTTGGAATGGGATACCTGGTTCGACGGGAAGAACTCCACTTATTTGGACGAACCGAGTATCATTCCTCCAATTCAATTGGTTCAACACTCCGGCCATGGCCTCTGAACCATGCATCAACCTGTTCAAACAATCCCTTGAGAATGACGCAACAGCGTGTAAGGGGAAGAAAACCTCATAGGAAGAGTAACCGACTCGATGTGAGCGGAAACCAAGGCGGAGGACTGAAACGTGTTGTAGTTCCTTCCCAGTTTCCAGAATGGCTGAGGGAGGATGGGTACGATAGTGGTGTCCAGCTCTGCTGAGCTGGCGATACATTGGGCATCGTTCAGGGATTTCCGTAATCTCACCTATCGCAGCGAGAGCAGCGTCAGTAAAAGCAAGTCGATGGGGCCACACTACTCACAGGTGAGTCTAGGTCAAGTGATTGAGGGTCAGGTTCGGCGAGGAATTGGAAGTGGAGGATGGAGAGTTTTGGGAAGTCATCCCTGAAAGCAGAGAGGAAAGAGTGGGAGAATGACCCGAATGTGGCTGCTTCTGTAGATATTTGCAACCCCTGGTTTCCCCGTGTAAACCGATGACGCCAATCCAAAGAGGACGCAAGGGTGAAGAACCTGGAGTGAGTCGCATTCCTCGACAAACAGCCTCACGGAATCATCCATCAACGAATATCCATCCTGATTCGGGGGCTAAAACGTCATTACTACGCCCTCGAGGGAACAACTTACCTGGTTATTTTGCTTATCAAATGTTTCTTTCCCAGTCGCCCAATCTTCCATTCCCAAGTCCCAATCTGGTAAATCTGGAAGCTTCTGAATCGACCGGGGGTGATAGTCGACCCGGTTGTAATCAGACCAGTACCGAACCGTCGACTCGTCGACCGCGAATGGATCAGGTTGGGTAGGGTCCGATCCCGGTTTATTGGGGGACGCGGAGAGAAGCTCTTCTTCAAGTTGTTCGTGGTAACGGCTTTGACCGACGGGGCCGCGTTTGTACTCGACGATGTTCCCGTCCCTACCGTGAGTGGTTGGGTTGGTGGTGAGTGTCACTCCGCGGTGAACGGCTTGACGAACCATTGCGGGCCGGCTGTAATTGTTTCCTCCTCACCTCCCGCGTGAAGGGTGCCGAAGGATGAAGAACTCCCGAAGTTTTCTATGGGATCCGTTTGGTCAAGCCTAACGGTATTGCGGACGTGCGTGCTTACCTTTTCGATCGAAAACCAAGAGTCTTGGGCAGAATGTGGGATCACCCTAATGGATCGCTCTTAATTGAGTCCTCAGAGATAGACGAAGCCCCCCCCCCAGACTGAAACCTCACCTTCTGTGACATGCCCTCACGAAAAGAAATGTCATGACTGATCTCTGGTTCACCCGTCTCATCGGCCCCAGCATCGCCGTCGTACTGGAAGTAACTCTCCTGAGTGTTCCAGAAGTGCGTGCCGACAAAGTTTGGGAGGGTCCCAGCCTGGATGTACAAAATCTCCTTCATCTATAAACAAACCACGGGTTTAGCTCCTGCCCGGCGGTTCTCCGTCGATTCGACACTCACCGGAGCTGATGGTGGTCGGAACGATCTTCCACCTCCGAAGTTTCCCACGACTACTTCCACCCAGCCATGAACGGCTTACTACACTCAAAGCCATTCTCGCCATCCCACTGTCTGACCTTCACCCGGCCAGTCTCTTCTTCACCATACGGCAGAACGCACGTATGGAAGCGTCGCCAAGCAAAGCTTCCCAACCCGGTCGTTCCCCAATTCCCCCAACGCGTCATTCGTGCAGACGGTTCCTCGTTCGTTCACTGGACGACGTCCCCACGTTCCGTAATCAAGCTCACGAGGGACGTGACGAACAACCCCACGTGGAATCCTGGGATGTGGAAGAGCGATAGTACGGAGGAGGAGAGCGCCGTCACTGGAAGGTTGGGGAGGTTCAACCGTCGTTTCGATGGCCTTGGTGGTCACAATTCTGACGTGGATTGGATGACTCCCGGCGAGGAACCGCCCAAGGGGTCCCCACCACCAGAGAAAAAGTAAACCATTACTTGGAGAGGTGAGTTTCCACCATCTTGTCAACAAAGTCACCGTGCTGAAAAGATATCCCAAGGCAGTTCTCTCTATGTCAGAACTAACCTCGAAATACATCTCAAACTAATCGCTTAATCTCAGCCTCCTTCTCTTCCACCTTCTCAACCTGGTCCTCTGCTTGATGCGCGACCTCAGCAAGTTTCTCTTCAACGACATGCTCAACCTTTTGTTCAACCTCCTTCGCCTGCTCAACGATCTCCTTCGCAGCCACTAATGCCTTATCGCTGACACCTTTCCCCCACCCGAGAGCCTCCTTGAACTTGAGACCGGTAGTATCTTGGGCCTTATGCACGACGTTCTCCACACCGCCGCCCAGGGTCGCACGACCGTCCTTCGTAGCGTCCCTAATTCTCTCCCACGTCATCGCAGTGTGCGCCTTGGCGATATCATGTTTCTCGGCGACAGCGGGTAGGTACTTGTCTTCAAGTGAGCCGAGGTAGGAGGAGAGGTTATGGTAGGTCTTGGGAAGGAAATGATCGAAGGAGAGGAGTAAAAGTGTCGGAGGAAGCGCGAATCGCATGAATATCGACCTGTTGCGCGCGAGGATCGATCCAGTGAGAGCCGAAACGCCAACGTAAAGTAGACCAGGTGTGAGGGGTTCTTCCGGGACGATGATGGTCTTCACTCGACCTAAAGTCACGGAATTGCATGAGCTCACGACACATGAGAGATATGGCTTCAGACACGCACGTTCAACAGCCTGCTCAACACCAATCCACCTCGAAACAACACCCTGGATTTCCTGGTGTGCTTTCAGGTAAACATCCGTCACAGCTCTCCGAGCGACGCCAATCTGCCTCTCAAGTTCTGAAGGTGTTTCTTGGAGCACGATCTCCGGGTCCGGTTCAGGGTAAATCCCCAACTAAACCAAGCAGACCCGTTCAGCCCAAGTCCCAACCAACAGAATGGGACAAGGGAATGCGTACCTCGGTGTTGGGCTCCGACTGTATAACGACCGGCGTTGCCACGGCGGTAGCGAATGCGGAAGTCGCCCACACTCTCCGGGCCTGCGCGAGCCCAAGTAAACCCCTCCGTCAGCGGAACTCCCTTTGGGTAGTTGGAGAGGACGAGCGTACATGTCGGATTCGGTGCATTTTCGCGTCTTCGCGTGTTGTAAACGCTTTAACGGAACGGTGGGGAACGCGGGAGGGCAAAGGGGCTAACCGGAACAAACCCTCTCTTCCCACGGTCGCTCACATCTCGCGGGAGCGACCAAATGGATCCAAGAGACGGAGTCGCGGATGCAGAGGGTGGTTTTATATTATATACGAGTCTAATATTCGATGACTAGGAGCGCCTATGTACTATACGCAGCAACAATGATGATGAACAACAAGAAGGTATTATGGTAGGGTGTTGTGGTGAACACATCCACGCTCAAGAACCAAATGAATCAGGAGGAAGCAAGTTTAAACATGGCTGTCAACTTTTCTTCCGTCTCCGCAAATTCTTGCTGCCATGTTTTCCATATGGAAGGGTCCCTCGCGAAGTCGCTCTGACAATCGTGACAACGAATAAAGTAAACAGTCGGGCTTGCGCGGTATCCGAGAAGCAGGCTGTAAAATGGCACCGCTGGTCAGCCAGAGAGACGCAAGTGAGGAATGGAAGTGACAAACAATTCTGGTAAGGTATCCCCAATAGCGTCGATATCGTCCTCCGGTAAGCAGTCCTCGCAGAAGGCTTGTGGGCAAGTTTGACAACTGCGCGAATTAATACCAATTCCAGGGGCGGCCACGCATGATGACAAAACTCACCGGAAAAGCATTCCACCAGCATCTCCTGTATTCCTTAGACACGCAACGCACGAGTGCTGGCTGCAAATCATCATGGGGGTTCGAGCAACGTGGGCTTTGCTGACGCCATGGCACTTAGGGTGGAACACTATACCCCGGCCGGTCAACGGGTGGACGATGCAGCAGGTGAGGTGCGGTACCTCTCGGACAACGGAAGCACATAACCAACTCTCCCCCGTCCCGGCAATAATTACACCAATCCTCGTGGTCAAACTTTGGGCCCACCTTCTTCGCGGGCTTTACCTCTGGCGCCTATCGGAGATCAATCAGCTTCGGTCTCGCGACAGCGGGCGGAGGGGGAGATAAGTTACCACAAGCGGCGCGATGTGGTCTGAAACCACCGGCATACCGTCAATCATAACCAGCCTATCCACCCTAGCTCTCTTCTGGACGTCCTCCCAAGCCCGAGCGATGTCCTTGTTACCAGACCCCTTCTGGACAACCTTCCCCTCGAACAGCCTGCTCTGCACAAGAGCAATACCTTTCAACAACCTCATCTCTTCCTCCTCGACATCTCGTAACGCCAGTTGATTGAATTCCACCTCCATCCCCGGCTCTACCTTGACCTTGTTGATTCCGCCGGCTGGCAGCTCCGATTTAATCTTCGTGTCTCTTACTTTGTCCATCTTGCGGGAGACTTCAAGAATGTCCTCGATCGATGCCTTGAGGAACTCAGCAAGCGTCATTTCACCGCCTTCCGTGGAGAGAGCACTGCTTCCTCGACGAAGGATGTCCATGAGTTCGTTTGTGCCAAGAGAGGAATTTTCGGAGGGAGAGACTTCTGTTGAACCGATAACCTTCAGCGAGAGGAAAAGTTTCCGCCGAATTCGGTCAAGCATTTGGTCTTCAACAGAGCCTCGACAGGTGAGTCGGTACACCTATTTACAATCAGCACCCAAGCCAACGAACCGTATCGCGTGGATCACACCTTCACGATTTTCGTCTGTCCGATTCGGTGCGCTCTGGCAATGGCTTGAAGATCGTTCTGAGGATTCCAATCCGAGTCGACCATGATAACCGTCGTAGCCTTCGTCAGGTTGATACCCAGCCCACCAGCTTTGGTCGAAATCAAGAAAACCTGATATGCTACGGCAATGCTGTTAGCCCGTGGAGGAAGGAAATTCATAATTGCGTACGTGATTTCTCCTGTTGGAACTAGGGGAGCGGTTACTACATGGGGGCGAGCAGGGCGGATGTCACTCACCAATCGGATGTCAAGGTTCCTCCTCGGCCGATTTGTTGACCCATCCAGCCGAGCGTGGGGGATCTTTCGAAGCTCCATGAAGTCTTCCAGTAGGTCGAGCATACTTGTAACGCCTGTGAGGAACCGAGGACAACCGCGCAGCAACACACGTACCTCGTCCATTGCTTCACAGGGCGATGAATCAGCGAGGGGATACAGTCCGAGAACCATCACATACCGAGAATATCAGTACCCTCTCACCCTTCGGCAGTATATCACCAAGTATCTTGTCGATCACGACGAGCTTCGAGGAGGAAGCGACAAGGTGTTCACCGATCACGTACGGAGACGGCTCTGCATCTTGTAAAATATAGGGACTGAAGAGGGTCAACCGATCAGAAAATTTGTGTACGATACCAGTGCTTACTGATCGCAAACCATTCTCAACTGGATGAGGAGGTTCATCAACCGTTTCCAAGCTACTCCGGGAGATCAGCCGGGAAACATACATCCAGCGATCGATCAACTGACCTGCTGGCTTCGCCTGCTTCTGATCGTGCATCTGCTCCCTCAATATTTCTTGTACCTGCCTTCGTCCATGATCAATAACGTCATCGCTATCGGCCTCAATCTTCGAAGTAAATATTGACTTCAAATCCATCGTGTCCACCCTGGTGAGGAGGCGATACGTCCAGAACCGCTGAGCTTCGGTTAACGGGATGAACACGGTTAGTTCCTCCTTGGGTGGGACCGTCATCTCCACGGTGGCTTTGGTTCGCCGGAGCATGATCTTTTCGAGGAGTTTCTTGGCAGCGGAGAGGAAAGGAAGAGAATAAGAACCCTTGGATAGATCAAACGATTCTCGGAAGAGGCTCTGGGTAGCCGCTGTGAAAACGATCGGGTACAACCAATGAAGGAGCCCCCATAACTCTCCGAGGTTATTGTGAACGGGGGTTCCTGTGAGGACTGCAGGAAATCGTCAGACCCCGTACACGCTAAAGAATTGACCACTCACTTAGGCGGCGAGATGCACCAATGCCTTGCAACTTGGAAGCGACTCCCGTATCAGAGTTCTTAATCTTGTGACCCTCGTCCAACACACAATAGTTCCACCGTTTGCTCTTGAACCACCCATGTTCTACTACGAACGAGTCATACGTGGTAACGCATATGTCGAAACCAGACTCCCCATCACGGATGCTGTTTTTGAGTCGAGCGCGCTCGGAAGCTTGGCCATGGAAACGTAGCGCCCGGAAACTGGGTACCCAGTGTGCGACCTCCTGATATATGTGCGTTAGATTGGAAATGAGGGCCCGGTGAGAGCTTGGACTTGCATTAAGCCACGAGGAAAGGACTGATAAGGGACAAATGATTAAATGGGGATCAGATCCCGCGCCTAAAGAATCCAGGTGGTAAGCTTAGAGGCGTCACTCCACGACAAGAGCTGTACCGTGTGAATTCTCCTTCACGTAGGCAAGGAGAGACAGTGTCTGTAACAGCATCTGGCGTGAGCAGCGTTAATAATAGAGACGAAGGAAACACGGGACCTGAAGGGTTTTGCCCAAACCCATCTCATCACCCAGGATGCTATTCATGCCTACGCAAGGTTAGAACAAAGGTGAGGGCGTAATGAGCGTCGACGTACCGTTGTTATGCATCCACGCAAGGAAGGACAATCCGTGGAGCTAGAGCATCAGTCAGGCAACACCGCATACAACGCTTCAGGTTCCACGCGCCTGATAGTCCTTCATCTGCCCACCCTTGATCAACTCCGGTTGCTGCTCAATATCCTCAAACTTGACGATGGACCTCTTTTCCGGAGCGAGGCCTTTGATCTCCGTTTCCAAAGTCGCGAAGAAGTGACTCTTCGTTCCGACCAACGGCGTGAAGAGATGTTTGTGGTGATGGAGCCACCTGTGCTGGGCCGCTGAAGCCTGAACCTTCTGCGAGTTGATCACTATAGTGAGCTGGGGTTTGAGGCGGGGGATGAGGGGAGGGGGTTGGTCAGTACACGCCGCCGCCACAAGGCCGATGACGAGAAGGGACTCACCGCTTTGCGCTCTTCCCTCTTTGCCTTCTTAGCCTTCGAGACAATCTCTACCCCTACGGCCTCTGTATCCGAATCCGATAGCCTCCTACGTTTCTTCTGTCCTGGCGGCGTAAGCTTCAAGTTTACCTTCACCTTCCGCTCCCCTGGGGAATTTCCGGGGTTCCCCAGGAACCTTTGAGGGGGAATGGGGGGGGAGAGGTTCAGGCGATGGGGGACGTTCAGCTCGCCTTGCTCGTCGTCAGAAATGACGATTACCGAGGACATCATGGGGGACACGGGGATATCTGACTGACAGGTTTTGGTTCGCTGCGCGCTAAAGAGCAATTATTCAAGCGTGACGAATCACGTGAACGAGACGCGTGTATGTCACGGGCACCGGCGATCCGGGATCGGTTGGACGGCCGTTCCGGTTACCATGGTTACCCAGAGTCCGGATCCTGGACTCCTGGTCACTTAGAAGGGTCCCCTGCAGAAATAAGGACAGGCATATGTACTAGATACTCTACGCTACTCCCAACAGAGTTCGATACTGTTTCTCCTGTCTCGACAATCTGCGAGACCCGCGAAACCCCTCGACGTTGACCGATACGACGGCCGACACCGTCGTAACCGATCGCGTCAGGCCCGCGGCCTCACAGTCGCCTCCGTTGGGGCACGTTCGACATACGGGGTTTCTAGGGCACTACCAGTCCCTTCCCCATTCCTCGGAGGGCAAGATTACAGGATCCTCCAGATCTTCTCTTCTGCTTCGAGCCGCCCAAAATCAAGATATGTCACCGTTATTGTGTGGGACGAATGACACGATTCGCGGTAAAGAAAAGAGTGTGGTCAACGGGTTGAGTGGGGCAGGGTAACCGCCCCGGGGGTGAGGTAAAGGAACCTCCCTCGGTGCAGACTACTTAAACGTTTGAATTAAAAATTAAAATGGTCGCTTATCATCTGCTCAACGCATGCTGATCGACCGTGAGGAAAAAACAGGTCAAGAATGGAGTCCGACGAGGTTTTCCGGGACCGTTGTGCTTGACCGAGTGATATTACCACTGTGGCAAAGTTCCCGGCCTGCTGTTGGTGTCAGAAAGAGCGTTGGTTGGTCACCGTAGATAAGGAACGTTTGGTAGGTTAGAAAATTGTCTGTGGGGGTGGCGCGGTAAGGAGTGTAGTTTACTTAAATTGGAGTCTACTTAATGATCGTCAAGTACACGGGGAGACAGGTGTCGACATCGAACATGGGGTTGGTTTTGGTCTTGTCCACGTTGTAGGCGATACGGAAGACACCAGCGGTCTCGCTGTATTTCTTGTAGCAGCGAGACCACAAATCGTAGCGGCCATGAGCGGCAAGGTAATCGTACTGTATATGGAACACAATCAGCGGGTGGTTTGGGGTCCTTCCACGAGAAAGACCGAGCTTACTCCGTGTCTACCGGTGGCCTTATTAGATGGCTGATAATAATATATTAGGTGAACGACCGGATGTGTAGATTCGCATGAACCAACTTACAACACCACACCAAACATTAGCGGGGGGTGGGGTAGATATCGATCTTGAGACGAAGTGGGGCACATGGTTGTCCATGACTTCAGCTGCAATGTTCCACCCCGGAGGGGCGGCTGTGATCCTGCCATTAATCATATCAAGGTCCTTCACACCGGGATCAGTGTTCCAGTGCCCTATCTAGAGGGTTCCAGGGGGTAGGTTTGGTAACTTGCATCGAGATAATTGAGGATGTGTGGTACTGACCGTGAACGTCGTAGATGAGACTCCTTGAGTAACACTTGTAATTCCCTGAACGAGTTCAGAGCCGTACGGGTTCTCGTTGCGACCAGTAGGGTTGAGAGCGGCGACTCGGAAGTCGGTGATGTTGGAGTACGTTCCGGCCCCCAAACCATCGCAAGGGTTGGCCGTTTGGCGCTTCGTGTTGGGAACTCCGAGGACGCAGGAGGCAGCCAGGAGGGCGGCGATCAGGAGCTGGGCGTGGAAAAACATCGCAAGAATGAACGTCGAAAGGTTAAATATACGGAGTGAAGGGCGGAGAGGAAGTCGCGGTGGGAAAGCAAACTGAGGGAGGACTCTCGGAACATAAAAGTCTTCGGGGCCCTCCCCCGATGTACCGGCCGCGTGCGATCTTTTCGTACAGCGGGTGGGTCGCCGACGGATGCACTGTCCAGGCGTGGGTGAGCGTAGGTGTGGGGTGCTTAGTGCCCCGTGCTCGCGCTTACCCACGGGCCCCTATTGGAAGACGGTTTTTTCGATGTGGGCGATCAGAGCCCCTGCGTCCCTTGTGGTATAATACTTAGGTATTGGGTCCCGGACATAGTTTCGCCTTGATGCGTCGGTAAAGTGTGAGGAGCGGATACGTACCCTGCCGTATGTCTCTATGCAACCCCACAATACGAGGTGAGACTTACCCCGTTGCCTGCTTCTGACTGGAGCTGGCGCACCGACCCTCTGTTGCTGTCACGTTCATTTGGCGGTAGAGTCGTGACCGGTATACCGGTGAGTCCCCATGGCGACCCAGGAGTTGACCACCCCGGAAAACTCGGCAAGGCCCAATTCCACGTGGTGAGTGCATCATGGGAATCTCAGGATCCCGGAAAATAAGGGACGTGATTAAGCTTGGATTTACTTACAGGTCGCGTGCGGCTGACGCGCCTCGGTAAAGCCCGCCACGCGCTCCCGGGAATCCACCCGCGGGGAGGTCGCGGTGCGTAGACAGCATAACCGCTGGGACAGGATAACGGCCGCGGGGGTGGGGTAAAGAGACCTCCCTCAGTCCAACACCAACGTTTGAACGTTTGAAGACCGCTTGGCGCCTACCATTGAGCACCCCGTTATTGCACGCTGATCGATCGTCAGGAAAAAATGAATCGAGAATGGGCGAGGTTTTCAGGGCCCGCTGTAGTCTTCGGGACCACTTGGCAGAGTTACATTACCACTGTGGTAGTGTGCCCGATTGTTTGTTGGGGTCGGAAAGAGCGTCCGCTCGTCATCGTGATTAAGGAACGTTGGGTATATTAGAAGGTTATCCGCGAGGAGTAACACGGTAAGGAGTGTGAGATATTTAAGGTTTAACGATTTTCAAAGATATGGGGACACAGCTATCAGCCTCAAACATGGGGCTGGTCTTGGTTGTGTCCACGTTGTAAGCGACACGGACCCCGTAGGAGGTTTGGCTGAACTTCTTCGAGCACAGAGACCACAAGTCGGAGCGACCGTGGACAGCAAGTAAGTCGTAACCCTGCCGAGGACAATCAGTGAGGGGGGCATAGGCCTTTCCGCAGGGGAGAGAACTTACATCCGGGGACGGCTGATAATAATGCGTTAGGCAAGCGGACTCGTGGAGATTTATATGGGCCAACTTACAACAGCGCACCAGATATTAGCGGGAGCCGGGTTAGGGATTGTTGTGGAGGTCCAGAAGAAGGGTACGTCGTTATCCAAAACCTGGGTCGCAACACCCCCCTCTGGAGAGGCTGCCATGATCCCGCCATTAACCATGACAAGGTCCTTCACACCGGAGTCAGTGTCCCACTTCCCCGTCTGGGAGAGATCCAGAGGGTAGGTTTAGTAACCTGTGTCGAGACGATGGGGGCGGACGGCACTGACCGTGAACGTCGTGGATGTGACTCCATGAGAACCACCCGTCATTCCCTGAACGAGCTCAGGGCCGTAGGGGTGCTCGTTGCGGCCGCCGTGGCTAGCGGCGACTCTGAATTGGGTGATGTTGGAGTAGGCTCCGGCTCCCAAACCATCGCAAGGGTCGGCCGCCCGACGGAGCGTGCTGGGAGCTCCGAGGACGCAGGAGGTAGCCAGGAGGGTGGAGATCAGGAGTTGAGTGTGGGAGAACATCGCGAGAATGAACGACGAAAGGTTAGATTATGTGGAGAATAGAGGACAGAGAGGAAGTCGCAGTGAGGAGGCGAACTGAGGGAAAGCTCTCGGTTACCCTGGGTTTTTAAGCAGTTTCACGACCCTTCCCGCTATGCCAACCGCGTGCGATCTTTTCGTACGGCTGGTAGATGGCCGAAGGGTGTACTACTTACCCCGCGGTTGCGCTCACCCGTGAACCTCTTTTGGAAGGGGTTTCGCTCGGCTCGAGCGATCAATGCCCCTGCGCCCGCATGGTGTGATAGGCGCCGGCGCCGGACATACTGTTCTACCCGACGCCTCACTATACGCGTCTCTATGCAACCCCACATGAGATGAGACTCGTCCAGCCGCCTGGTTCTGACTGGAACTGGCGCACCGACGCCTCTACTTCTGTCGTTCATCGGCGGGGCCGCGGCTGTAAGCTCCGGCCCGGCCCATCACCGGATCCCGTGATGGTCCAGCCCCGACCGGATATGTTTTATTCGACATATGTTTTATGCGGACTTTCAATTATGATTTATTTAATGGACTACGAATGCCAGTATATAAGGACAGACATTCTGTACTAGGTACTCTAGGCACTGTTTCGAACAGAGCTCGATCTCCTATCTCCTGTCTTGACCTCTGTGGCCCACGCAACCCCTCGACGTTACTCGACACGACGGCTGAAACCATCGTGATCGAGTCCGTCAGGCCCGCGACCTCACAGCGGTCAACGTACTTACTTACCAGCGTGTACCCACGACGATGCAACGGTTGATCCCTCCCAACTCCAACTCGGCAACGCATTTGGATACCTGTTCCATGCGGTGAGGAGATCCCTGGGTCTCACGTTGTGTGCGGTTGACGTGCTTCGGCAAAACCACCGCATAAGTATGCTGTTTTCACCCGCTTCCAGGATTCATCCGCATGAGATCCGGAACGTATCCATTACAATGAGACACCTGAGCGATGAAGGACTCCGTCGGGTGACCGAACCAGCGCCAATACACGGCGTGAACGATGGGTGGAGCGAGTAAACCTCAGGTCCAGCTTGTGCTCAACCCACCGCTCTCCAGCTTCTGTAGTCCTCGGCCATGGCCACAAATGTCACCCCTCCGGCGTCGAAGACGCGGCTCCAAGGCCACGCCAGCACCCCTAAGCACCACGGTCGATGTTCTGAGGGCGCCCAGGGATGGTCGCTGCAAGGGCCCCTCGATCGCGAGCAGGGAGGAATCGTATTCTGGTCTCCGAGCGACTTCGGGCGAGGACGGTCCATTCAAGGCCTCGTCTGGTCAGTTTGGAGGGCACCCCGTTCGGTAGTCCCGGTGTTCGCCCCCCCTTCGAGGAACGATAACAACGGCTTCTTCGCTTGTGTTGGTGGGCAAGCTCGAAGGGCAAAATAAGTCCCAGAGAACAGCCAAAAGTTATCGCCTTTGCTCGGTAGTCTCTTCAACGGTTCGGTGGAGTTTGGCGGAGGTTTCATTTTGGCTAGACCACCTCGGCGGGGCGGGCATCCAACAATTCAACGTTCGGGTCGTGCGCAGTGCAAGGAACCCCTCAAGTGTACGCGGTCGAATCAAGCAACACAGCTTCTCCGTGGTGGGTGGTCCGATGGCTGAACTTCATTCGCCTCCGTTGACCTCATATCCAGGTGGTGGAAAGCGGGGTTTGCAGGGGCTATATTGGTTCATTCCCTGCCGGGTTTACCGCGGCAACAAACCTCCAGCGGTTCCAAAAGCGGGCCAGTAATGGTACATCAACTCCCACAGCTCACCCATGAATGGTGAATGGATCGCCACGCGTAAAGGGTGGTCCTCCGGCGTATGGCCAATGCCACTGTGATAGAAAGGTGCAGATCGAACGGAGTGGGACCGGTGGATTCAGGCCTTCATCAGAACGCAAGGGTCTGGTGCATGGTTAACTTTGTGCCTATTCTAACAAATCTACCTCAATAAAAAGACTCGGAATGCAAATCTACTGGAACCACCGTTCCTTCAGCTTCTTCCTCTTCATCATCGGTTTAGCAATAGCGATAGCAGCAGTCAACCCTCCAATCGTCAACACAAGCTGAGCCTTGTTGAAACTCTCACTCAGGACGTCAAACGTGTTCGATGGCGTCACCCTGCTCCCAAACAAGTCGAGCCCATAGACGAAGATCAGGGAAGTCGACTCGAGGAGGGCGGGAGATGTGATTATCTTTCGAACGTTCGCAACCTACCCAGCGGATCGTAAACACTGCAAAAGAAACCAGAATCGGTGCCGCACGTACCTCGTATCGGTGAGAAACCACGAGCCGTGGGTCAGCGGGAATAACGGGGTCATACTTGATCAACATCTCTTCCTGCTGCTGGGCTGTTGGGTCAGTCTTCGGCCGGCGGGGGTCAAGCAACCTCCTCGGGAGCGACTGTATCTGGTTCTTCTTGGTTGCGACTGGTGGAAACTTGTCAGATTGACAGACAGAGTACCACGAATGATCCGGACTGACCGATGATATTCTTGGTGGTCATCCCAAACTTCGTTGATGTTGCGGCCAACGCTGCGACGGGCTGGTTCGTCTCGAACGACCTCTCGTGGAAATGGACATCGAGTGTCTTATCCGATAGCGATGACAGTTCAGAGCTACGGAAGGAAACGGCCGTCAGCAATTGTAGCCACACCCTAACTCCACCGTACCTGCGGGTCTTTTCGTTGATCCCTTTACCCTCGTACACTTCTACCGAGACAATTCGAAACCCTTTGGTCTGGTGGTCCCCAGCGAAGTCTTCGTCATAATAACCATACACCAGCCAATTCTCCGACAGCACGGCCTCGATGCCGCACGGGCCCTTCGTAGAGGCAACGCTCGCATGATAAATCACAGATCCCTTCGACCCATCCACGAGGTATACAGAACAAGCCGCATTCTGGGATGGCTTCGAAGTAGTGGTGACGGCGAAAAGGTGAGGATTAAGGTACTTGTAGAGGGTGGTGCGATCTCCGAGGACTTTCCCAAGGGAGGCGATAGGTTCTTGGGTGGGTCGAATGACGGAATGAATCAGCTCATCCTTCGGTACAGAAAGGGACCAAGTCTGGTAGGCTGAAAATGTATCCTTGTCGTTGGCACCCCGCACAATCTGATATCCGTGTAGGCCACGGCTGCTGGTCTGCAGAGAAAACCGGAGTGATGGTGCGAGTTCTGCAAAGGCTTGAACGTTCTCGTCCGTGCGAGGGTAGAGGTGGATGTTGTTGGTTGGATCCAGGAGGACGATCGTCTTCGTCCGGGAAGGGAGAAGGTATGCTTCGGAAGGGGGTCCAGGGAATACCACCGTTCCTTGTAGGATATCGTCGTCTGGGGAACCGTTCGCCTCGTCTTTGCCCGTCAGTGCATTGACATGATACACAACCGTGTTGACGGTATCCTAGATGGAACGTCAGTTTCTGGCGCGGATCGGAGCAAGGACCACGCCTGGACGCACGTCAAAACCACGTCGAGTGGTCAACAGCGCAACCTGTGGAACCTCTCCGTCTGACACAGTTTTCACGACGAACATCTTCACGGGGACAATCACACCCCCGACGCTGGCAACCGGACCGAGTCCAAGGACCCGACTCCAGACGACATGCCCGTTGCTCGAGTCGATACCGAAGATCTTTCCGTGCTGGGTTGCAGCGACAATGATTTTCTTGAACCCAAATTCATCACGATAGAGCCCAGAATCGTGCGAAATCGCGGCGGAGACAGAGGCGTAAGATGCGGTGGTGAACCGTTTGACGAATCCCACGAGGTACCAAGGGAAGCTCTAATGAGGTGGCGCGCAGGTCAATCCACAATGCCGAAAAACCAGGAAGTAAAAAACTTACCCGAGCGTCAGAAATGTGCCGCAGCACACGGCTAACAAAATTCTCGCTTTCGGCGGCACTGGACTGAATCGCCTTGCGCTCAGGGAGTTCAACAAACTCGGCGATTGCAACGGTAGACAGAGACTCCTCCCTCGTCCACTGCACCTTATCTTCCAGCCACAGTTGAACGGCTCCTGTGGTTGTTGTGGCGACAATCCGCGAAAGAACCCGCAGACCGTCAGGGTTGACGACGTCCAGCGCATACTAGGGTGACTCATGAGATCAGTCACAATAGGGATGGCAGTTGTTGAGAAGCGTTACATGGCTGATTATTCCATCGTTGTTAGTGTTGAACGGGAAGGTCCAGCCAGCAACCATTCCCTTCCCCTCAAGGAGGTGAGGCGTGAAGACGTGCAGAACCCCGGTCTTCATGGGACAATTAGTGACAAACGAGCTCAAGAGTTAAGACCGCGTACCTGGAGTGTGAAGGACCAGTACATCCTTCCAACATATGGGTTTCCCTCCTTGTCGACTGCACCAGTGTACATCGAATCAGTGTTCTTGTTAGAGTTTGCCTATAGTGGGGAGCGTTTTAGCGGACGGTTGAGGCGTGATGGTGCACCCACTGACCGAATCAGCAAAGTCCCAGATAGACTCTATGGCGTTTTGTTTCAATTTGAACACAGATGCTGTCCCGTCATCCTTCCTGGAAAGGAATAATCCATGCTCCGATAACCCGACATCGGTGATCCTAGCACTCGGAGTGTTTTTGAGACTTCGGGGCTTGTTCGTGAGTTTCTGGGTCAGAGCCAAGGACTTCACGACACCTTTCTCAATCCATACGAGGTGGGGATCCTCGGAGGAGGGTGGAGAGAGCGTGAAGAAATCTTCTGAGCCGTTCGCAATGCTTGAGTGGATGTGATGCGTCGTCAAGAGTTCTCCGGTCTCTGCGGAGAGAGCGGTGGCGTGGAGAGTGTACGAAGCATAAGACTTTGCGAGTCCGATAGCATATATCGTGGAATCCGTGACAGTAAGGCGTTCGAGTATAACCAGGGACCTAAAGCACGATCAGCCAACAGAGAGGCTAGACCAAAATCACACACGTACGTCTGTTCCGGAGCAGTCCACGCCCAAACCATATCCCCACTCTTCCCGTCGATGCGATGTACCGTATGACCATTGGTCAGAACAAAAATATCTTTCGCCTCCTGACCGTCCGTCTTCAGCCCACCAAAAGCGACGTGAACCCCAGTCGTCCTCTTGTCGTACAGCTGGCCGTTTTGCGGGTGATGTAGCTTCTTTTCGTGGATTATTGTGCCCTCGAGGGAGTCGAATACGCGAAGTACGGAACCGCCTACTCCAGAAAGCGTTGCAATGACTAAATGAAAGCCCAAAAGCGCTAAGCGAGGTGAAGGGAGATTGAGTACTTTCCCAACCCACCATTCCCGCCCTTGTAGTATCCTAGTATGGGGTCCGAGGGTTGAAAAATATGCCTCCACGCTAGATATTTAGGGTCAGCCAACCAGATAAACACGCTAAATCGCGAGGCGTCATAACCTCAAATTACACTCACCGACGCTCCCATCCATAGGATCGGCCGCCCCAAGGGTTGTCTCGGTGGCAGAAACCACCAGACTCGTCGTGTCATTCCCATTCGCCTTCACCCTCAGAAAACTCGGAGCGACTTGAGGTTCGTCTGTCCTGGGAACGCCAATGAAAGTCTTTTGCCAATCGACGACCCCAGCTTCGGATTCATGCAGGGCCCAGACGGGTAGTAGTGATAGCGTGCAGAAAAGTATAAGAGAGGGCGTCCATAATGAGGAAAGGATATGCATGACCCCAGCTGGACAGAGCTGGACCCGAAGCTGGTGACGGACTGACGGTCGTGGCGGGTCGGGTTTTCGGAGCGGAGTTTTCCGACTTCAGCGCTTGAAGCTTGAAACGAGCCCGATTGAAGCATCCATGGATTTCATTATCTATTGTGTAATCCCGCGGGTAATCGCACGCCCAGCCCGCGAGCTGCTCAGACATTACTGCAGACCGTTCCGGCGACGCATCCGTTTTCTCACCTGACAAACCCGCCCCCCTCCTTTATTCTGTTGATATGGTTCAGGGAACAAAACGCCTTTTCAATGACTAAATCCTCCGTTCCACCCATGGATCTGGAAGTTGTGATTACGAGCACACCACACCCTATCCTACGGATAATCGCACGCACAATCCATGAACTGGATAGGCAAAGTTACAGAACACCCTAACGACGCATCCACCTCTTCGCCCACTTCCCCACCAGCAACAGCCTCTCCCCACGTCACGGGGTCATACCCAAACAAGTGATACAACCTCCTCAACTGACAAACCCGAGAGGCACGAAGATCAATAAGATACCTCTCCTTCACCTCCTCTGTGACCGGGACGGGACGTCGAGCACTCCCCACCCCGCACAGAGAACCCCCGTAGCCTGCACCCTGGAGGAGTTCCAGGTGATCAGGCTCGGTGGTTGTGTCGGTGCCAACTATGTGTCGTTTCAATGCGGCGAGGCGTTCCATTCCGTGCGTTCGATAGAACCTGAGCGTGGCGCGCCCAATCAACCCCCAATCATCGTGATCCACTGCGTTTACGACGCCAGGGGTCCAGGCCCAGAGGATTACCGCTTCGGCTGTGTTCAAACACTGAAGCTCTTCAAGGCACCCGATAGCCACGATAATATTCGCAGGCGTCCGAAGGAACTCCGGCCGTGAGTGGGTCGCCGTGTCAAGCATGCATTTGAGAGCGGTCCTCCTGCCTTCTTCCGCGGACAAGATAGTTTCACAGGAGGTGAAATTCGAGCGGCGGAGGTGGTTCAGATATAGATCCGATGACGAGAACTCGATCAGGACAACCACGGCCATCATGGGCTCGTAGTCGACCGTAATGACATGTTGCCCGTCGAGGGGAGGGAGATCCAGGAACTGGAATGGGTCACCGACCGCTTGAAGAAGGTTACTGAGGTCTTTGTTTAGGACGTTCTCCATCTGTAGGGAGAACCACTCGTTCACAAATCTATAGAAAACCCTCAGGGCCAAAACGCGTGCTTGGAGAGGGTGAGTTGGTTGGAGTGTCGATGCGAGGATGGGTAAAATCGTTGCGCCGGAACCAAAACACCCCGGGCTAGGAATCAACATGCGGAAGGCGGTGAACCCTGGATGTGGCGGAGACCCCGTGAGATAGAACTGTTCGCCCAGAGCCAAGAATCTCAAGAGGGGAGAAACCCAACTGGGGTGGAATTGCTGCGAATCGTTGTAGTCGATATGCTTCCCTAATAGTTGGATTACCATGCTGGCCATCCGGTAGCGCTCGCTATCTGGGTGTCTGGAGTTGAGAAGGCCGGCGATCCACCAAAAGGCATATTCCCTGAAGATCGTCACTTGGAATGGGTCAAGATGGACCAATGCGGATAGGACCAAAGTCAGGACGTGTGCGTCGGACTTTTCGCCCTCTATGGATGCCCGCAGTCGTCGACTGAAAACTAGGGTTGCTACACCCAACGCTTCCCTGTCACCCAGTTAGCAGACTTGACAGAAACCACAAAGAAACCACATACTCATTGTTGGGGGTATACAAATCGCGAAGATCAGCTATTTGGACCCCCAGAGAAATGGCCATGATGAGGAAACAGTTCGCTTTGAGGGTTGGGGAAAGGCGGTCGCCGTTCGCTATCAATCCCTCACAGAATAACTCTATCCCGTCGACGTTAAATACTGTGATGGGGTCCTCACGCCTCCATCGCCAGATCGTCAGAAGTATCGTCCTGCTCAAACAGAGCTTATGCGTTGTTGGTAAACGATGGGATATGTTGGAGAAACCCTCCCATTTCCGGAAGCCTCCACTCCAAACACGGCCCGGGGTCTGCGATACAATCCTGAGGATAGCCACGCCCGGGATGAGTGTTGGCTCACACGAGGAAACCCGGTTAGCGCAATAGTAAACGGTGCGACAGAGGCCCTGGAGGTCCTCTCTCTCGGGTTCCATGCTGAGTTGGATACTGAGGACAGATGCCAACGCCATCCCGATCACGTTCGTGTGCTCCAACTTGCCGGGGATCACTCGTCCCCCCAACAGGCACTCGAGAAAAAGGTCTGCAAGAATACGAGGTGGGAGGACGCCTGCGATCTCTGGATACCAAATCATGTCGGCGGCGAACCGGACAGTGGAAAATATTACATCACTATCGGTGGTGGAATTGAGTACCCAAGAGACGCAACGAGCGTCCGCCTTACAGACCTCCCAGTCAACTGAGACCTCCCCGAATAACCGGTTTGGAGGGCCCATGACAGCGAATGGTATGCGATCTGCGTCCTCTGGTGAACCTGGAACGCGACCTAAGTGCTGCAGTGTGGTGCGAACTCCCGAGCGAAAGTACAAGAGGGTTCGTCTGAGGCTCTTCGCTGAAAAGGAATAGACGCCGGCAAGGGATGCCATGAGAGACCGCACCGAACGGGCGAAGGTGGAACCACTGTGTGCCAGGTATCTGACGAAAATGGAAGGTGGAGTCTGGTAGGGGCAGTTGTAGTGGGAAGTTGCTGCGAGAGTGAAGAAGACGTATGAGGTGCCCCCAAGAAGCGTGAAGGCAAGGACGACCCCAGCAACGGTGCGGCTGATTATCCAGAGATACCGTGCCAGGGCGCCCCCGAGCAACACCAGCGCAAGCTGAAGCATCACCGGGAGACTCTCGATGACCAAGTGGAAATACCACTTCTCGAGTCCATCCAATTTCCTCTGTCTGTCTCGGCTTTTATCGGCAGCAGAACCTCCGCGATTCCGGACATATCGATTAACCCACTGCTTCCCCAACATCGCGAAAAACGAGGCGAGGAGTGCAGTGGCCAGGCTTGCGTAGAGCAGGCATTGAACAGTGACGATTTCTGGAGGAGGACCGGTCCAGGTGACGGAATCGGGGTCTGCGCCGGGGAAGAGGGAACCGTTCACGGCGTGGATCAGGATCCGCATGTAAGCGGCGGTCATGTCGTTTGGGTCGGTTTCCAGCTTGGATTGGACGTCGATGATGAATGCTGAGCTGACCGCGGAGAACAGACCGGCCTGTATACCTCTGGGTTTAGTGCTCAATACCATGTTCAAAATCCAGGCAACGCACGAAGATAAGGGACGTGTTCAAGTCCTCGTCGTACTTCCTCGCATAATCCCGGTCAAACTCGTTAGATTCCCGACGGTACATGGCGTAGAAGTCGGCGCGTGAGTCATTGGTCCTCAGCGGATCGAAGAATTCTTTGAGGGCGGAATGAAGGCTGTGGGGAATGAGGTTATCGTCGACGTTCTAATCTTCACCAAACGAGGTGGGCGTACCATTGTGGGTCAAGTTGGACGGTCGGAGCCTCTTCCTTTCCCTCTTGAAGTTGCGTCATGACGGCGGCTGACCGGATACTTGAGCTTGATCGATTCCGACAGCTTCCACTCACTCCGAGAGCCCTCACCCACAATCCCTGTCTTTTCAAGAAAGTGCCTGGAGTCGACGGTTGCGCATGCCTGGACCGGTCGTGCGTCTACAGCGACTCGTTATGTCAGGAACACGGTGCGTGAGACATCCTTGTTGAATTTACTGAACTCCGAGGACGCGTGGGCTTAGGCTGGAGTCCAGCCCAAAATTTGGAGGGAAGGAGGAGGAAGGGAGGACTTCAGGGGAGAGCCCGCCCGCGCACCGAGTACCAATAACGAAGCCAACCATTCGCGGTCATACCGCCATCCCCCACCGGTCCACCCTCCGTTATGTGTTACTCTTTGGTTAGGATACGTTTCCGCCCTACCGTCGAGCGACTTCCAGTTTCATCCAACCCCTCCGAGTCAGCCGCCAGCCACCTAACACGACGGCACGCCACCATGGCCTCAGGACTCCCGTCCCGCTCACGATCTGTACTCTCACCCTCACTTCGCCATTTACTCCTCACTCTTTATCTCTTTCCGCCTACCCTCCTTCCTCTTGGCGGTCTCCCGAGGACTCATCGAGCATCAAGCGAGGCCGAACTCGACGTCGAACTCCAACGAAACGCTTCAAACTTACAACGGAAGCCAATCTGATGGTGGGATGGGGCTTGTGCTTGCGCTACTACGGCAGATTCATTGTAACCACGAGTGCACCATATGCATTGTACGCACTAATTCCTATGGATAATCACATGCACAGTCCACAAAGCGTACCGAGTTCAGAGATTCACCCGATGGCACACCCGTATCTTCCTCCGTCTTCTCAACCACAACCACCTCCTCCCGCGTCGTGGGGTCATACCCAAAAATCTGATATAACCTCCTCAGTTGACATACCCGAGCCAAGGGCAAATCAGTGAAGTAAAACCCCCTGGAATGTGACGTCCGCACCCTATCCGCAATCAGAACCGGTGATCGAACGCCCTCCACTCGACACCAAGGGTCCCAGCGTTGGATGAGGGGATGGGATAACCTTTCGTCCATAATATGTCGTGCCAAGGCCCTCAACCGCCCTTCTCCGTGAGCCTGATAGAACGTGAGAGCTTTGTGTCCTATCGACCTCCACGCGTCATGATCAACGGCGCTCACAAGCCCAGAAGTCCACGCCCACATGAACACAACCTCGGCGGTATTCGGACACTGGAGTTCTTCGAGGCGTCCAACTGCTGTGATGACCTTTTCTGACGTGCGAAGGAATTCCGGCCAAATCTCGTCCGTGATGAGGGTCATGTAATGAAAGGCAGACCTCTTGCCTACCGCCGTGGAGGTAACTTCTTCGCAGGAAGTGAAGTTCGAGCCTCGGAGGTGGTCTCGCCACAGGCTCGATGACGCGAACTCGATCAAAACGACCGCCACCTTCATGGGATTGTACTCGTTCGTATACATTCGTTCCTCATCTCGGAGGTTATCCGAGGCGGATTTGAATGGGTCACCGACCGCCCGAAGAAGCCTGGCACGGTCCATGTTCGAAAGACTCTCCATCTGCGAGAACCACCCGGGGGTAAACTGGTAGAAGACCTGGAGAGACAACTCGCGAGATGACAAAGGGTGTGTGGGTAGCAGCGTTGAGGTGAGGATTGGTGATATTGTTGGGCCAAAATCGCCGTATCCGCGACCAGTTGACAGGATCCGGAGGGCAAGCACACCCGGGGCCAGACCTGTGGTATAAAACTCCTCGCTCAGTTGCAAGAAAGCTACCAGGGGAGGAATCCAGGCGGTTTCCACCTCGTAGTAGGCGTCTGAGATCTCAGACCTGATATGCTTCCAAACCAGTTCTACCACTTTGCCAGCCATCGAGTACCGTTCCTCCATTGTGTATCCGGAGTTGAGGATGTCGGTTATCCACAGAAAGCAGAATCCCCGGGTGGTCGTGGTTTGGAAGGGGTCGAAATACCTGAGCGCAGAGAGGGTCGAGCTGATGCATGTTCTCTCCTTCCTCTCCCCGATGGCGATTTGTAGGTGTTGGTGCAAAAGATTAATAGCCGTCTCCAATGCGTCCCTGTCACATGATTAGTGGATGGTGTGACAAGGAGAGGTACGTCACACACTCATCGACTGGAGCACACAGATCATGAATGTCGACGACAAGTCCCAGTGATATTGCCATGGCGAGGATACAGTTAATCTTGAGAACGACGAGGGTTTTGTCACCGTCTGTCAATCTCTCATAGACCGACTCCGTCGAGTAGAAGGATAAAACAATGGTAGGGCCCTGCGCACGCCTCCACCGCCAGAACGTCTGGAGTAGCACCCTACTCAGCCAAAGCTTACACATGGTGGATGTACGCTCTGGTATACCATCCCAGGTCAAAATTTGCAGGGGTTCTCCCGCTGTGGCAGTGTTCGGGATCCGCGCAACGAACCGGAGGGCCGTCACAACCAATCCGAATGTAGACTCGGATGAGACCATCCATCCAACATGGTACCGGATACGTTTGCAGAGCCCTCTGAGGTCATCGTTCTCGGGATCCACACTGAGCTGGATACCAAGAACCGATGTCAGCGCCATCCCAATCGAGCTCGCGTACTCCAACTTATCAGGAATCACTCGTCCATCCAACAGACACTCGAAAAATAGGTCCGCAAGAATGTGAGGTGAGAGGGCTCCTGCAATTTCCGGGTACCAGATGGTATCTGCAGCGAACCGGACAGTGGAGTGTATTACATCACTGTCGGTGGTGGAGGAGAGCGTCCAGGCGATGCAACGGGTGTCTGCCTTGCAACCGTCCCAGTCAATGTAAATATCTCCGAAAACCCGAACAGGCGTGGTCACGACGGCAAGCGGTATCCTGGGAGTTTCCTGCGGCGGGACTATAGCGTGACCGAGACCGCCCGCGATACCCTGAGCGCAAGTGTGGAGGCACCGAAGGATTCGTCCGGAATTCTTGATAGAGTGGGAGTAGATACCAGCAAGGGGCACCGTAAGGGACCGTAGTGAGTGAGCGACGGCGGAGTCACTTTGCGCGATATATCTGATGGAGGTCCTAGCGAGGGTGGAAGAGGGTGTTTGGTAGGGGCAATCGTAGGAGAGCACCGCGGCGAGAGTGAAGAAGACGTAAGAGGCGACTCCGAAGAGCGTGAAGGAGAGTATGGACCAAGCGACGGTGTGGCTGATTGTCCAAAGATGGCGTGAGAGGGCACAGCCCAGCAACAGTAATGCGAGTTGAAGCATCACAGGAAGACTCTCGATGACCAGGCGAAAGTACCACCCCTCCAGCCCGTCCAACTTCCGCTGCCTTTTCCGGCTCTTGTCTGAAGCGGAACCTCCATGGTTCCGGAGGTACCGGTTGGTCCACTGTTTGCCGAGCATTGCAAGGAATGATGCAAAGAGCGAAGTCGCGAGGCTGGAGTAGAGCAAGCACTGGACGGTGACAACCTCGGGAGGGGGGCCGGTCCAGGTGACCGAACCTGGGTCTACATTGGGGAAGAGCGAGCCGTTCACGGCGTGGATGAGGATTTGCATGTAAGCGGCGGTCGCCTCGTTGGGGTCGGGTTCCAGCTTGGATTGCACGTCGATGATAAACGCAGAACTAACTGCGGAGAACAGACCAGCCTGCATAGCTTTGGTTCAGTACCTGGCGTCCGGTCGACGAGGTGGGAAGGAGGTAGCTCACAAAGATGAGGGAAGTGTTCAAGTCTTCATCGTATTTCCGCGTGTACTCTCGGTCAAACTCGTCGGATTCCTTGCGATAGACGGTAAAGAAGTCGGAGCGCGAGTTGTTCGTTCTTAGTGGATCGAAGAACTCTTTCAAGGCGGAATGAAGACTGTGGCACGAGGTTATCGATTTATCCTTGGTTCGGCAGTCACCGGATGAGGTGGAAGTACCATTTCGGATCGAGCTGGACGACTACAGGCTCATGTCCTTGCATTCTACGGGGGGGATTTTTGGCGCGCGTCGGGGCTCGATGGCTGCGGGACTCTGAAGTATTGAGCGCTCAACGGGAGCGGCCACCCAGTTTCCGATCAAAATCACGAAGGTCGTAACGCCCAGCCAACCCAGCCCGTGGCAAGAACTCATGTCGCTTGGTGCAGTTTACAAGGTGG